>VOFE01000910.1_pt1 | contig 80000 bp, 107 predicted proteins | sample 5384071 | NCBI WGS metagenome assembly VOFE01 (sample SAMN12384724, study PRJNA508395) | human gut metagenome | isolation source: healthy gut D | host: Homo sapiens
GCCAGTAAAGCGATTCCGATAATAAACAGCAGCACTATCAGATTGTCAATCTTGTCAGCCCATTCTTCGTTCACTCCTGCCGATAGTAACGAGCGGTTGACTTCCTGCATCACTGCTCCTCCCAATTCTTCCACTTCCCCACTCGCTAATGCTACACTCACCGTATCAATTACTTCTTTTCATAAATATTTTTTTTCTCTTTTGGTTTAGTTCTCTTTTATCTATTGTTTATTTCATTCTCCTTTCGCCAAGTATTCCTGAATGTCCTGCCGGAGCCATTCGTAATGAAAGAGCCGTTTATAGGCTACATTCTTTTTCAGCATGATCTCTACATTCACCTGACTGTTCTGATAACAGGTCAGTTCGTTTCTAAATTGTTCATTATGTTCTGCGAGGCGTTTGATCTCCTGCTCCCGTTCACGCCTCAAAGCAGTACAGACCGGAATCAGGAGTTTCATCACGACATTGTCCATTACGTGATGTCCTGCATATATAAATAAGTCGTTTCGGGCATTAATCCCAGTTCCTTCAATTCATCACGTAAGTTGTTCACCTGATTGACAATACGAGGAAAACGTTTTTCAATTCCGAAAGTTTCTGATTGACACGGTGTTGTAAAGCTTCCAGACTGTGTTCGGGATGCCTCAAACTTATCTCTTTCAAAGCCGTATATGTATGGAAGTCATACATCGGAAAGGTATAAGTATCACGCTGGCGGTAGAACCAGATATTCCACAGGAAAAGCGGATATACGATTTCCGAGTAACGTTTCAGGTAAGCATCGAAATCGAGAATAAAACGGTCGTTCAACGTAGCCTGCACACACACTTCATGAAGACTTTCAGCAAAACAATGGTAGTTTTCAATGGCGTAAGTGTAGGTCTGGAAAATATATTTGTTCCGGTTAATCTTACGGGAGGTATTGGTAGCTCCTTGCAACAGAAAATCATAGTCACTGTCGACACAGGCAATCAGGCTTCTTCCCAGTTCCTTTGTATTCAGCGTATTCATCAACACCATTTTCTTCCCTTTTGCCAGGGAGGTGGCGGAAGGAAGCATCACTTGGAAATAATGCTCGTCATTTTCAAATTCTTCGAGTAATGTGCGCCAAAAGGCAACATCATCGTAGCTCTCTACATAAGCAATGATGCGCCGGCGTGCCTTTTTGGAATATAGCTTGTGGGCAGCATTGAAGTAAGAAGAAGTCAGATTATCGCTTAGTGAAGTTGCCATGTTGATAGTTACTAATTTACAAATTATGGTTTCGTTTGGGAACATCCTTTTTCAAACGTATGTTCCAACGAGGTGGATATATCGCTCACCTCTGTCACTGCATCCAGCCAACCTTCCATGATAACGGCAGGCGAATGGGTGGTCAGAATGATTTGTACGTTGGGATTCAGTTCCCGGATCATTGAAATCAATTTCTGTTGCCACTCAATATGCAGGAGGCCTCCGGCTCATCCATAAAAAGAACACAATGGCTGTTGTCCTGCACGAGTACCGTCAACAGAATTACTAACATCTGCTTTTCACCGGAAGACAGTTTATAGGGAAACAGCAGTTCGCCATCCTGATAGAAAGCAATGTCGTTCCGTTTACGGTCTATCTTCTTACGGGTATAGCTGAACAGTTCGTCAATCATATCCTGAAAACGACGTTTGGCAATCGACAGGGTCGCGGCTTTTTCGCCGTTCTTCTTCATCGTTGCTCGAAAGCATTTCTATCATTTTATTGCCTATATTCACCTGATAATCAAGATAACGGCGTTGTAAGAGATAGAGCTGCCAGTCCAGTTCGGATTTGACGTTCGGATCGGCCATGCGGGCGGTAAAGTCGCCCATAATCAAGGGGCGGTCGTAACTACGAATCACATCATACGGTATATAGGTGGCCTCGGGATTGTCGAAGAAAAGACGCACGCCGTTTTTTTCGTCGCTTTTCATCTCGCCGGAAAGGTCTTCAAGATAGCCGACGGAACGGTTGAGGATCGTTGTCTTCCCCACTCCGTTAATGCCGGAAAGGATATTTACATCGGGACGTAAATCCCAGCTTATATTAAAACGTCCCCATAGTCCGTGGATTTCGATACGACGGATATAATTGGCTTGTTGTTCCATAATATTCAAGTTTAATCAAGGCAAATATAAATAAAATGTCCCGTTTTCATGCACAAACGGGACATTTTGTTTTATCGTCTTCTCCTTTCTCTGTTTCAACAGAAATGAGACTACTTCATTTCTATCTCCGGTGTGGACGAGGACGCGGTCTGGCAGTAGTCCGCCGGGAAGATGATTACATAGTATCGCAATGTCTGCCACAACACCTTTCTTTATCATTTATCAAATGCTTATTATGATTAAGTTTTTTTGTCTGTGCAGGGAAGAATTATTCCCCTTGCCATTTTTTCTCAAAGTATGTCAGTTTATTTACCGGATTGAGAAAATACAAGAATAAAAAAGTTACCTTTGCCAACCGTTTTTTCTAATTAGATGTTATTCTTATAAGATTATATTAGATCACTATTATCAGCATGGACAAAAGTAAGAATCTACACGGTCATCTGTTTGCGTTGACAGCAAACGTTATGTGGGGCTTAATGGCTCCTATTGGTAAATCGGCTCTGCAAGAGTTTTCCGCTCTTTCCGTCACTACATTCCGTATGATAGGAGCTGCGGCTGCTTTCTGGATGTTATCTATATTCTGTAAACAAGAGCACGTCAACCACAGGGATATGCTTAAGATTTTCTTTGCTTCTCTGTTTGCCTTAGTATTTAATCAGGGGATCTTTATCTTCGGACTTTCCATGACTTCACCTATCGACGCATCTATCGTAACAACGACCCTGCCGATAGTGACCATGGTCGTAGCTGCTATCTATCTGAAAGAACCGATTACAAACAAGAAGGTATTGGGAATTTTTGTAGGTGCTATGGGGGCACTTATCCTTATTTTAAGTAGTCAGGCTGCAAGTGGCGGTAACAGAAACCTTATCGGCGACTTGCTCTGTCTGGTAGCGCAAATCAGTTTCTCTATCTACTTAACGGTATTCAAAGGACTATCTCAGCAGTATTCAGCGGTAACAATCAATAAATGGATGTTCGTCTACGCTTCGATATGCTATATTCCTTTCTCCTACTATGATATTTCAACTATTCAATGGGCCTCTATTTCCACCGTTGCTATCATACAAGTGCTCTATGTAGTATTAGGGAAGTTTCTAGCCTATCTCTGCATTATGACGGCACAAAACTGCTTCGTCCTACCGTTGTCAGTATGTATAATTATATGCAGCCGATTGTGGCTTCGATTGCAGCGATCATCATGGGAATCGGGAGCTTCGGCTGGGAAAAGGGAATTGCCATTACGCTTGTGTTTTTGGGTGTGTATATTGTGACGCAGAGTAAGTCTAAGGCGGATTTTGAGAAAGCGGGAAAGGATTGTAATAACCACCAATCATTATTAGTTATCAGACACGGATTACACAAATTTCACAGTCCTTTGATTGACTAAAACTGTCAGTCCGTGTAATCTGTGCCTGAATATTTTATTCTAGTTAGCCAGAATCGTCACTTCTGCACCGGATGCAAAGTCCTGTCCGTTCTGCGAACTCAAAGCTGTAAAGCGATATAGCGTGCTTTACCGGCTTGTCGAACAAGACTCTCTTTTCTTTGGAGTCCCTTGCGAAAGTACCTTTATTGACAGGTTCTCCCCACTCTTTACCATCCATGCTGACCTGAATAGAGTAATCCTTGATATTACCGTTACCGCCATTCTGACGTGGCAAGTAAGTGAATCCTTTGATTTCTTTCACTTCACCTGCATCAAATCTACCCAATGCGGATATTTGGCTACTGTCACAGAATACATGGTATGCCATATCGTACTAGGATCACCGTCAACCAGATTAGCAGCATCTCCATCGCCTGATTCCTGGCTGCTGGCATATACCACCTGCATCTGGATACTTTCTATTTTTCAAACTTCATAACGGCACTAATATCCTTATTATCCTTATACCATGCCTTGATCGTACCTCCGTTACGCATAGGGACAGGTTCTGTGTATTCCTGCACTTTCTTACTTCCGTCAATGCTATAACAAATGACAGCATCTTTCTTTGCCGAAGTCAATTCGACCATCCCGGCAGGAGTGCGGGTGATAGACAGAGGAAGATCTCCCGCAGGGGCAACATTAGCAACAGCTGCCAAATTCGCACCAACAACCGGACGGATAATAAAGCCCATATTATGATGACCGGCAAATACCCTGTCTTGAACAAGAGGGCCACCTTGACCGCAGCTATTACCACCCAAACCGGTCACTGCACAATCCAAATGCAGATAGGTATCGCCTGCCTTCGGCAACTGATAAGGATGGGAAGCCAGAATCAGATCGAGAGCAGAGTACTGAAGTGCAGACACCGACAGGCGATCGGTAGCTATAAAGACTGCCCCTTGTCCTGCCTGATTGGTCAACGCACACCAGCGAACATCTTCGTGATTGCCCATATCCTGAGGTTTCGGGAAGTTCACGAACTCACCTGCTACGGTATTCGTATACTGTTCGATAAACTGTCCGCTCTTACGGTCGGCATAGTTATCTACCGGTCCGCGTCCATAGTAAGTAAAGTTAGCATATTCCTGAGGAACTTTCATCACATAGCCAAGACGTGGCAAAGTCAGGCTGGGACGAGTAGAAGTAATGCTGGACTGCAATTCGATAGAACCGTCCGGATAAACCGTCCACACCTGATTGGTAATAAACTTAAAGTCATTGGCTCCAAATTTCCGGTCTGTCAGTTCCACAATACTATTCTTACCGGAACTGGTCCCCCCTTTAATGCTTGCAGCATTCGGCGCCTGCGATTCTACGGTAAAACTCAATACCATTTTCCACCATCCTTTCACGAGCTGTTACCTCTATCATTTTATGTTGCAGGTTATGCAAACCATGTTCGAACCAGGGAGCATAGAACCAGTTATCATTGTTTGTAAAGGCACGAAGTGCATCAAGTTTCGGTCCGTTTCCGGCCGCAATAATTGTTTATCGCCGTATTTCAAGCTATAAATACTTCCGGTCTGCTGATCGAATTCCGCTTCAAAGCCGTCCCCTTTAATCTCGATTTCTCTCTGTACTCGGGTTCATACGACTCTTCAGACTTCCCGCAGTAGCGGCAGCCACTTCACTGATTAACGGACGATCCGTAGCTTCCTTCACCAGTACCTGCTCTTCCGCCATTACGAAGTCTTTATCAGCCCAAGGCATCTTGTCTTTCAATATAAACTGCACTTTCACAAAGTACTCCGCATCTTTTTTAAAGCAGCACGATTATAGGGAAGAGAGATTTGCATCCGCTGGCGGGGAGCCAGATTGATGTCTTTCTTCAGAGTTGCCTGAATAGCCTTGCCGTCCTCATAAACGGACCACATCAAATAGTAGTCGTCCGCCAGATTCTTGAAATAATACTTATTGAAGATCTCAAAGACACCCTTCTCAACATCGACAGCTTGCACTCCGATATTCTGATATACTTTTCTCACTTCATAATATTGAGGTTTCGGTTCCAGATCTCCGAACACGATTCCGTTCATTACAAACTGTCCATCATTGGGAGTATCACCAAAGTCGCCCCCATAAGCCAGATAACGAACACCTGTCTTCGGGTCATAATTGTACATAGACTGGTCTACCCAATCCCAGATAGCACCGCCACAGAAGAAATTGGTCGATTCCATCGCCTCCCAGTAATCAATCAGATTGCCGCAGGCATTACCCATTGAATGAGCATATTCGGATATATGGAACGGATACTTAATATCATATTTCCCCTGAACGGCACCGCGTACCCAGCCGATAGACGGATACTGATTCGAACCCATATCAACAATGTCATTATTACGTTCATATTGTACAGGGCGGGAAGCATCAAACTTCTTCAAAGCATCATAAGCAGCCACAAAGTTCTTCCCCGGTCCGGCTTCATTGCCCAACGACCAGATAACGATAGACGGATTGTTGACATTGGCACGCACCATTTCCATCACACGTGCTACGTGTGCATTTTTCCATTCTACCGGATGAGAGAGAGAAGCAGCACCATAATAATATTCATGAGATTCTATGTTAGCCTCATCTTCCAGATAAATACCATATTTGTTGCACAGGAAATACCAATACGGATCATCCGGATAATGTGAATTACGTACATGATTGATGTTGGCGCGCTTCATCAACATAATCTCTTTTTCCATCATCTCACGGGTAATAGCGTGCCCTACTCCCGGATTGGTTTCGTGCCGGTTTACCCCTTTCAGTTTGACCGTCTTTCCATTCACATAATAATATCGTCCGGCAAGTCCGAATTCATCTTCGGAGGCAGGAGTATCCTTAATCTCCACCTTCCGGAAACCGACAATAGTGGAAACCGTTTCAATAGTCCTGTTCTTTTTATCTTTCAGTTCAGCAACAAGCGTATAGCGATAAGGAAACTCCGCCGACCATTTGTTAGGAGCTTTCACCTGAAAAACAGTTTGAACCTTACCAATCTCATTCGGAACGATCTTCTCTATAACCGGAGATGAAACGCCGTCTACCAACGTATTCTCATCAGAGTACAGTTTGTTAGCATATAAAGAATAATATACTTTATAATCCTTGGCTGCCTTTTTATCCAAGTTACGGATCTCAGCATTGACTGTCAAAGAACCGTCTGTATAAGTAGCATCCAGATCGGGGGTGGCAACCAAGTCACGGAAATGAACTTTAGGAACCGAATACAAGGCAACCGTGCGGAAGATACCCGGCAAACGGAACATATCCTGTGCCTCCAGAAATGAACCATCCGAGCTACGATATACTTCGGCTGCTACGATATTTTTTGCCTTTCTGAAGATAAGGGGTAATATTGAAATTAGCGGTATTGCGTGAATTCTTGGAGAACCCCACATATTGACCGTTAATCCACAGATAGAAGAAAGAATCCACACCGTCGAAGCTGATGAATACTTCCCTGCCGTCCCAATCCTGAGGAATCTCAGAATCGCGGCGGAAGGAACCAACCTCATTACGGTGCTTATAAGTAGTCCAGTTAGCGGGCGGAGTACGCATCACTCCTCCGCGCCAGTCGTCTACCTTCACGCTATGTTGGAAGATAACCGGTTGATTGACATAAATAGGAGTTCCATACTTCAAGCTTCCGTCTTTCTGAATACCATAGATATTCCAGCTCGACGGTACAGGGATTACGTCCCACGAAGTCACATCATAATTCGTCTGATAGAAATCTGCCGGACGGGAATCGGGGTCGGGTGCCCAATGAAACTTCCAGTCGCCATTGAGAGACTGCCAGAACTTACTGTTTTCGGGCAATACTTTGCGAGCACTTTCCAAGTCTTGAAACGGAAAGAAATAAGCATGCGGCTGCTCCTTATTGAGTGCCAAGTTTTCGGGAGATTCCCACTCCGCTCCTGTCGGAGCATTCAAGGTAGCATAGGTAAACCCTTCCAAAGGTTGGTCTGCGAAACTCTGTACTGTGAGGGTGCAGCACAGAAGACCTGTTAACAAGGTTTTGTTCATAAGGTATTTTAAGTCAATAAATAATATTCTGTGTCCAATATTCATGGTTCTCTGAATGTAAATACAATCAGAAAGCATACCACCCCTATTTTTTCATCCGCTTTTTAACGTTCTTTTTCTAGTCGTCCCGTTTCAGGTCTGCGAAATAAGTATCGAGTAGGCTCTTTGCGGCTATAAATGATGTCAGATTTCCCTGCAACACTTGTTGTTCCTTCTCCTGAAGCATCGCTTCAATCTGAGGATTGTGATAGAAACTATCACGAAGTTGTTCGTTGATCGTTTCATACATCCAGTATTTACTTTGCTCATTGCGTCGATATCCAAAATAGCCGTTTTTCTTCACAAAGTCGATATATTCATACACCATGTCCCAGATTTCCTTCACGCCGATATTATAAAAACCGGAATAAGTCAATACTTTCGGAATCCATCGATTCGGGAGCAGGGAAAAGATGCAAAGCGTTACGAAATTGAGTAGCAGCCAGTTTAGCACGTTCCAGATTATCACCGTCGGCTTTGTTGATAACAATACCGTCCGCCATTTCCATGATCCCGCGTTTGATTCCCTGCAATTCATCTCCCGTACCTGCGAGTTGAATCAGCAAGAAGAAATCCACCATCGAATGAACAGCCGTTTCACTCTGTCCTACTCCAACGGTTTCCACAAAGATTTTATCGAATCCGGCAGCCTCACAAAGCACAATCGTTTCACGGGTCTTCCGGGCAACTCCTCCCAACGAACCAGCTGAGGGGCTAGGGCGGATAAACGATTGGGGATGTACGGAAAGTTGTTCCATACGTGTCTTGTCTCCTAAGATACTGCCTTTACTACGTTCGCTACTGGGGTCGATAGCCAACACAGCCAGCTTTCCTCCTTTTTCAAGCACGTGCAAACCGAATACATCTATTGAAGTACTCTTTCCCGCGCCGGGAACTCCGCTGATACCTATACGGACAGAATTTCCGGAATGAGGCAGGCATTTCTCTATCACCTCTTGTGCTACGGCCTGATGTTCCGGTTTCACACTTTCCACTAATGTCACAGCCTGACTCAAAATAGTAATGTCGCCTTTCACAATCCCCTCAACAAACTCCGCCACCGAAAGCTGACGCTTTTTCGGCTTACGTTTCAAATAAGGATTCACAGATGAGGGCTGTTCGATGCCTTTATTGACAACGAGTCCTTTATATTCTTCGTTATTTTCAGGATGTTCCATGGCAATAAGAGTTAGCGTTTGATATTTATTTCAACTTTCGGACGCAACGGGTCGTTTGTAATCATCAAGATACGTAAATGATGTTTCTTATTACCGACGTCACGTTTACGAATCGTCACTTTCAGTTTCGTCATTCCGTCCGGCGGCAGCACGGTCTTTTTCAGACTAACGCCCACAGAAGAATTAAACACCTGCAACTTACTGATTACTAACGGAGTCTTTCCGGCATTAGCAATCAAGATATTGTAGCTGGCTTTCTTTTTCTTTATCAATGGTACACTGAGGTCTATATTTGTTTCCGAGATACGGATAGCCGGTGCGTCCAACGAATCTTTCGCCGTCATCCGCGAGAAATCGGGAAGTAGAATAGCCGAAACGGGAATTTCATTATCCTCACTGACCTTATCACCGGCAAAACGGGAGAGATAGACGGAAGTCTGTGTCAATCCGTAATCATTCAGTTGGCTGGCATCCAGCGTCAGTTTAATCGTTCCTTTTTTACCTTTCAGCAGTACTTTAGGTTCCGCTTCCATCTTCAGATAAGGAGGTAAGTGCATCAATACCGGTTCGTAAGGGCGGTCGGAAAGGTTGGCAATGCTGAATGTCATAGACGGTTGCTGTCCACGATAAACATCGGGGAAGGCAAATTCATCCCGGTCGATACGGATATTACCGATAGCATAAGGAAGAATCTTCGAATAATCCTTTGATTTCCTGCACTACCTCACCGGTGAATTTCAGATAAACCAGATTCGGGGTGGCATTGCTATAGATACCTATTGACTTATCAGAAACGCCCCAGTGCTTTCGCATCAAATGAAGCCTTTACAATACCTTTCGCTCCGGGAGCAATCGGTTCTCTTTGTCCAGTCTGCTACAGCACAGGCACAGGAAGTAGTGACATTTGTCAGCACTAACGGCTCGTTTCCGGTATTGGTGATCGTATATTCCACTGTTACCGGCTTTTTCCATTCTATTTGTCCAAAGTTGTGCGTCTCCTTATTAGAAGAAATACGAGGTTGGGCAACAGCCGCCAAAGTGACAGTAAGCAGTGTAAATATCAATAGTAAAGTACGTTTCATGTGATATATTTTATTTTGGTCCACAAATGTAGGAGGAGAGTTTTTTTAGATGAGATATGAAACGTATTGAAAGGATTATTAACGGTGAACGTTTACCGTTCACCGTTAATAAGTTAATTATTTCACTTCTACCGTCATTGAAGCCGAATGAGAAGCATATTCCGGCGCATAGGCACATTGCATGGTTGCCAGCCCCGTTTCGTAAGTTCCCGCACGACTGACACGGTAACTATATTCCAGTACATAACCTCCCTTCCCCAAGTGATCGAAGAAGAAATTGGTAGAAGCATCTTTAATGTCCACATAATAGCCGATTCCGTTATTCCAGCGATAACCGGAGACACTGCCGATCGGCTCGAAACAAGCGCCACGCTGATCTTTCAACTGTACAAAGTCCATTGCACGGTCTACACGGATACTCAAACGGGAAACAACCTTATCACCTACCTGAAGCACCGTCTTTGCCGTGACCGGTTGCAGCTGAGGGGTATCATTCACCGTACGTTCCACATATAATTGTTTCTGTACATTTAACTCACCTCCCTGTTGCTTCACATCCTTGATCGGCGATTCATATTCTGCATAAACAGCTCCCCAGGCAATCCCCGGTTTCTCTTTTCCACTTCAATCTTGCGGGCATCCATGACATTCTTCTGTGTAAACGAACGTTTGATATATCCCAGTCCCGGCACCGTAGTCTTGCTCGGACTCACCGTTTCCAGTACTTCATTGGCAATCACAATCCGTACATCGCCCTGATTGTCAAGCAAATTAGTACCTTTCATCAACAGTGCATAAACAGCATCTGCCGTAGTCACCGGGGAGTCCCATGCCTGTGTCTGTTTCTGCTTCAACAGCCAGAGTTTCATTTCTTCTACAGTATCGTTATTTCCGCCTATCAATTCCAATGCTTCCATCACGTCTACATGAGCCTGCATCTTCATTCCACCCCACGCGTACGGGTTTTCATTGAAAGCAAAGAACATCCCTGTTCGGCTGTCTTCGTCAGATGCTCTTTCAAGGAAGCAACAAATTCCTGAGCTTCTTTCTTCCGTCCTGCTTTATCGAGAATAATGGCAGCTATCGCCTTCGTATTCATTGAAGCTGCCGGAAGCAACTCTTTCACTTTAGAAAGATAATAAGTATAGGCAGATTTATTGGCAGCAGGGACTTGTTCACCCGAAATTGCGACCAGATACAGATATTGCAGGATAGAGCCCGACACTCCTGTGAACTTCACTCCTTCTTTCTGTGCTTTAAGAATATTTTTGTATTCTTCCAAAGCTGATTGGTGAAGATAAGTCAACGCCTTTTCCTGTAAAGCAAGTGCTGCACCATCCAGTTTCCCACCGGTCATCATAGCAAGACGGGCGTTCAATTCGGCAATGTACGTAGTGACATAGCGGCTGCCGCTCATTCCTTTGTACCAGGACCAGGCACCGTTGGAATTTTGCAATTCCTGCAATCTGGTCAGTGCAGCGATATTATTGTTACGGATATTATTCAAGTCGAACAGTGTAGCGATACGCTCTTTTTCTGCTGTTCTTCAGTCTGTGCTTCGAGTACCCACGGAGATTCGGACAACAGAATGTTCTTCACCTCCTGATTTTTTTGCAAGTTACTCAAGAAGGTTTCCTTCGTACCGCCCTGAAGTTTCCAGCTATCGAATACAGCCTTGATGCGTGGCTGACTATTCATTATATAAGAAGCCAACGTATTTGCATAGTAGGCGGTAGCCCATGAAATAGCATTATTGTTTTCCGGGAGACTCAATGAAGGCAATGCTTGAATAGCATACCAGGCCGGATTTCCGGTAAACTCGACAGTCAGTTTACGGTCTGTTGCCGTTTTACTATGCCGGTTGAACAAACTGTCGAGCGAGAAGGTGAGAGTTTCTTCTCCACGTATAGGCATGGGCAGTGTCTCTACCAAATGTTCCTTGTTGCTGAGTACCGGAACCAATTGTTGCTCTCCGTCGCTAAATGTGCCGCTATCGGCTATCATCCGACAACCCAATACCTCGTATTTATCACTGACGGTAAACATGAAGTTCACGCCAATTGTCTTGCCTGCCTCAACGGAGAACTTCTGTTTCTGTGTGTCGACAACCTTCTCCGTCACCGGATCGAAAAAGAATCATGCTTACTGTTCCTGCTTGCGGCTTGCCAGTCATGTTAGAGACAGAGGCAGCAATAGAGGTCTTATCGCCCACACGCACGAAACGTGGCAGATTCGGGGTCAGCATAAATTCTTTACTGGTAGTAGTTTCTCCGTCCAGCGTTCCCATTAACATTCCCTTTGGTGTGAGCATATCCACGGAAATTCCAACGTGTCAGACTTTCGGGCATAGTGAAAGAGAAAGAAACCTCTCCCTGCTCATTGGTACGGAGTTGGGGATAGAAGAAAGCAGTCTCGGCAAGATTTGTACGCAAGCCGGCAGGAGCTTCAGGAAGCGCTTCTTCTCCGGAAGCGACATCGGCCTTTCCTGCTGCCATTGGCACTAACTCCGATTCAAACATTGTATCCGCAGCATCTTCGGAAACTAGCGCCGATGCATATCTCACCGCATTGCTCCGGCTTACAACGCTGCCTGTCACCGACATTTTCTTTTGCACTGCATATCCTCTGACCACTACTCCATCAGCTATGGATTCTGACATCGCATATGCATTTCTTATATCAGGCTGCATAGCGAATCTGTCATACAACATTGCAGGTACTTTGAGAGACTTACGATCCCACCAATAATTGTAGGAGTTATTTCCAACATATCCGTTCATCCAATCGGAATAAGGAAGCAGTTGACTGGTAGTAAACCCGGAAATCCTGCCGGCGGTTCCAGATTTTATCAAGTGAGGCATCATACATCGTCGCCAACATTTCGGCATGAGCAGCCTGTCCCTGCGGTGTCTTGATTGTCAGTTTCCATTCCTCTTTCTGTCCGGGACGCAATTTATCACGGAATACGTCCCACTTCATCACCAATGTCTTGTCCGGCAAACGTTTTCTCGCCTGAACCCGTTCCTGATAAACCTGTCCGTCCCTCACCATACAGAAGTTCACGAAGATACCGTTACCGTAACTTTCCTGATACGGATATTGAAAACGAACAATCGTATCGGACAGATTCAGTGCCTTACTTTCCAGCAGTTTATCACCGCAAAATACATTCATCATTATATAGGTATCCTTTTTCCGAAGTTCCGAAATAGAATACCGCCGGATGAGCAGTGTCAAATTCCGTATTCTCTGCATAGAACCACACGGCGGACTGAACAGGCGGACGTTTGTCGTCAGAAGAGAAAAGAATCGTATTTGCTTCCGCCGTCACTTCTTTTCCCTGGTTATCTTTCACCGTTGCCTTCAGCACATACGGCCCGGAAGAAAATTTCCCCAATTGAAGGTCATTTCCTTATTAGAAGTAAACGTTCCGGTTGCAACCGGTTTCTCGCCCAGTTGCTTGTAGTCCTTATCTTTCGCCGGATATAAAGAGTATGTACCTTTCACTTCCACAGGCTGTCCGTTCAGATTCTGTGCTTCAAACACAATGTTGAACGGCCTATCCTTGCAAATCTTTTCTTTCAACTCCGTCTGCAAAATCAATGAACGCTGTCCTGCCGAAATCATCTCCGTAGACGACTGTGTTTCACCTGCCGCATTGGTAACAGTCGCTTCAACAGAATAACGATAATATATTTTATCATTATTCTTATAATCTGCACTTTCTTCCAGGCGAACCGGGATCGTAAATTCTCCGTTCCCGTCGGCAGTCACTTCACCCGAAGCAATCTGTACAGCCTCCGAAATCCTCCAGAAACTGCGAACAGAACGCTTCACCATATACTTCACCGGAAGGTCCTGAAGCATCACACCGCTATAAGACTGTATCTTGCCTTTTACCTGCACTTCATCTCCGAGTCGGTAACTTTCCGTTTGCTTTTCAAACGTAATATCGAATGTCGGACGTTTATAATCCTCCACACGGATATTCGTTCTACTTTCTCCCGCCGTCAAAGAAAACATTCCGTTCAGACAGGCCGAAGGTAATGCGAAATCGGTGGTAAACGAACCGAATTCATTGGTACGTACCGACTTACGCCCCACTTCCTGATTATTTGTGTCCAACAAAGTTACAGTATAATCTTTACCGGGAAGCACATTAGCTGTATCCGATTTCTGCACATAAGCAATACCTTTCACATACACTGTCTGACCGGGACGGTACAAGGAACGGTCGGTCAATAACGTCATACTTTCCGTCGCTTCATCCTCATCATCGTAATAACCGTAGCTTCCGCCGTAAATACTTCGTTTCGGCATGGCTGTATCCACGCCTTTCGAAGCTTTCAAATATCTGTATTCTGATTTCCAAGGGAATACCACTTTTCCATCTTCTCCCGTCGTAAACTCCTGCAACACTTTTTCGTCATTACTATACAATATTATCTTTGCGTTGGGTACAGGATGCCCGGTTTGAGCGTCCAAGGCCGCCACTTCATACTGTTGCCCCGGCAAACGGCACGTCAACACTTTGAAGCGGGTCACGTTAAACTCACTTTCACTATCCCGCTTGGCACGAATATCGGAACAATACGCATGACGTAAGCTCCCACTCCCGGGGACTTGAAAGTGAACACCGTGTCCTGCGTCCGATAATCTTCCGGACGAAGAACCGAATAATGCTGTTCCTTCACCAACTTCTTCGCTTTATTAAAAAGGCGTACCGTAAAACCGTCCAGATTCTTATGCGAAGCTCTCAGTTTAATTTCTTCGCCGGGAAAAGCCTGGCTGATCACATTGACATTCAAGTAAGGAGATAGAATCTCCTGCCTCAGATTCTTCAAAGCATTAATCCTATGGTAAGACGGATAAAGTCCGATTGCCTCGTCACACAGTTTCAAGGCACTTACCGGCTGGTCTTTTTCAATTGCAAACTGAGCTTGCGCCAAATAAACTTCAGCACATATCGGTTCCGATTTGAATTTGCTTTTCAGTTCATTCAATGCAGCCAAATAAGGATCTTGCGTCAGTCCTATCAACCCGTTTTTAGCCTGGAAGGAACGGAACGCCTGATCCGCCATGCGTCGCCACTGCAAATAGTTGAGCAGTGCCAACACGTATCCTTCTGTTCAGACCGGCTTGCCTGATAGGCGGAAATCATATTTCCATAGATAGATATAATATCCTGTTTTACCGGATCCGAAGAAATATCGCCCGGTAATGTTCCGCTACTAAGTCTTTCTATCCGGTTCAAGGATTCTATGCCACGGGAAGCCAACAAATGATACATATCATGGTGATAATATTCACTAGTCTCCCCTAATTCCACAAAAGGAATATAATCGCGTGAGGACGTTTTGAGCAGCAGCACAGAGTCCGCCAGAGCCTCTTTCACATTTGTCCGCACTTTCTCTACGAATATATTTGCTGTCCATTCGCGTAGATCTGCGGAAGGAGCTTCCTCCACGATTTCCGTCCTTCTCCGGAGCTCCCATTGGTTATTGGCTGCATAATCAGCATAGATTCCCGCTATCAATGAGTGCAATATAGCACGGTCCATAGGCTGTTTTGTTTGTTTCTGCCCATTGTTCCAGCCCGGTCAGACCGACATAAAAACTGTCGGGAGTCACTATTTCCTGATATTTCATCCTCCACATATATGCCTTCAGCATCTGGGCGGAATTCTTTTCTTTTTCTCCTTTCCGGTAAATCTCGTCAGTCAATTTTATTACTGTTTTAGGCAAACTCTTTTTTCCTGCCTGTTCTACTTCTTTCCATAATTTGTCGAAACTCTGTGCCTGCACTGCCGGAATCACTCCCAACCATAACAGCACCACCATACAAATCTGCCTTATTTTCATAATCTTTCTAGTTTAAGTTCGCTATAAGTCTCACTGTATAAATAACAAAGTAAAGAAATAAAGTTTAAACAATCATCTTTTTTGAATAAATATAATAGATTTGCACAATCATAACAGATATAACAACCACAATGATTGTGATCATAAAACAGAGTTATCGCCGTTAATCCTCTCCTAACAAATTGTTTATGATATATATCTGTCACCTGTCACGAAACGCGACCTAACCAAATGATTATGAGCAACTAAAGATGTGACAGCAACAAGTGACAGCAGCAAGTGACGGCAATAATGCTGTCACCTGGAATTGGATTGAACATGAAAAACTGACACTACGCCTTAACACTGTTGGTTTCGCGGCTCGAAACCCTGGTTCCATACGCTGGAAACTTCAGTTTCAGTTACTTGAAACCATTAGTTTCTTACCGATGAAACCATAGTTTCTAACTGATGAAACTTTAGTTTCAAGCAAAGGAAACTAACTCGGACGGTAACTGTTTTGTCGTACACAACCTTCTTCTATCGAAAAAAAAACAGTGAATACAATATCCGGGACTTATAAGAAGCAAAAAAGTGGGGATAACGTTTTCAATCACGCATCCCCACTATAAGCTTAGTTAATGTACTGAATCTCATTTTTCAATTCTGTACCCCCATGAAAGCATTTCGTTGCGACCTACTTCACTGAGGATTTTTCTAACTAAAGAACTTATTTTTCTTCATAATCTTTAAACTTTTAAATTACTAATACTTGAAAACTAAAAAAATTAAGCTTCCTCGTTCGGCGAATATTAATTGTTGAATATCCCCAAACATGTACATCGGCACTGCCGATCTTTCTAAACAATCTTTCTAACTTTTTCATTTTGTTATCCTCCTATTTACATGTTTTACAACACAAAAATACGACCTTTGTTTATACGTTATACTTAAAAAAGCAAGAATTTTATGTTTTATAGCATATTTATTGATTTGCATCAATTAATTTATTTGTTATGAGACAGAATTGTAATATCAATGGCAGCAACTATGACAAAAAGGCACGGATGACATTTCATCCGTGCCTTTTTCTATAAAGAGACCTATTATATAATAGGAAAGAATAGCATTTATTTCATTGGAGTCTGTTCCAAAGTTGCAACGAGGAAGTCATAGAACTTCTGTACAGTAGGAATCAATGCTCTTTCGTCCGGTGAATGGTGAGCGCAAGGTAGGACCGAAGGAAATCATATCCAATCCCGGAATAATGGCACCGATCTGCCATAGAGAAACAAGCTTTCTCAAGACTGGTATTCAGATATTCCTTCACTATCGCTGGAGCTACGAGCCAAAATTTTAATTTCCGCTTTTACCACCGCCTATAGAAACAATAGCCAGATTAGAAGAGGTTTCTACAGTATCGGGGATAGTAGGAATCATACGCATTACCCCATTTTGACAAGCATAAATGGCATCCACCAGATTATCTTTGATTTCATCGGGAACCATCATCTTCGGCAATTCCACACGTTCTGCCTTGAAGCTGATCGGAGTTTCGTGTACATGATACTCTTCATTCCACAATTCTTCGCACTCCTTCACATAGTCCAGTACGTCCGCTTCTTCATCAGCCGGCACTGTAATAACGACTTCACATTCACGAGGAATCGCGTTACGCATATTGCCACCTTGCCAGGAAACCAGACAAGCCTCATCGTAAGTAATCACCTGATTCATGAAACGAGCCATCAGCTTGTTGGCATTGGCACGTCCTTCATTTATTTCCAATCCGGAATGACCACCGCGCAGCCCTTTCAAGGTAACTTTCAAAGCAATGTCAGCCGGATCTGTTTCCACTTCTTTATATTCCAACACTGCTGTCAGGTCTTCACCGCCTGCACAACCGATATACAATTCTCCTTCTTCTTCCGAATCCAGATTCAACAGAATATCACCGTCTACCGTTCCCGGCTTCAAGCCGAACGCACCAAACATACCTGTTTCCTCGTCGGCAGTAATCAGTGCCTCCAACGGACCATGTTTCAGCGTTTTATCTTCCATGATAGCCATGATAGCGGCAACACCCATACCATCATCAGCTCCCAAAGTCGTGCCTTTAGCTTTCACCCAATCTCCGTCAATGTAAGTTTCGATAGGATCATTTTCAAAATCATGCACTGTATCGTTATTCTTCTGAGGAACCATGTCCATGTGTGCCTGAAGAATCACCTTCTTGCGGTTTTCCATCCCCGGAGTGGCAGGCTTGCGATAAATGATATTACCGGCTTCATCCTGGAATGACTCTACGCCTACACTTTTTCCAAAGTTCAGCAAGAACTCTTGAACCTTCTTCAAGTAGCCCGAAGGACGGGGAACCTGAGTCAATGAATAGAAATGCTTCCACACATTCTGCGGAGCGAGAGAGAGAATTGTACTCATAACTTCTTAGTTTTATTTGTGAACGGCAAAGCCGCTAATCCATATATACCCAACAAAATTAATAAAAAAGTTTGTATTCCATGCACTAATAAGGCAAAAATTCCCGCATCTTCTTTTCCTACTCCATAGAGCATCATCATCGTTATGACAGCAAAATGCCACGGACCCGCCCCATTAGGAGTCGGAACCACTACCGCAATGCTACCTACGGCAAACATCACCAATCCTGCCATCACACCTAAATCATCAGAAAAATCGAAACAAAAGAAGGAAACATAGAATTGCAGGAAATAGCAAGTCCAAATGCCAACGGTATAAAGAATGAACAGAGGCATCCGCTTTACATGACGCAAAGACAGCACACCCACCCACACATTATGGAGAATGCCTTTCACTTTGGCAAAGACCGTCACATTCCTGATCAGAAAAAAGGCCAGTACCAATACAGCCAACACACAGATGATAGTAATATAGAAATGCCCCGAAGTAAAGACCTGTGCCAAAACCGTGGTATCCGTGCCGGTTTCTTTAAAAAAAGTATCGAACACTCTTGCCTGCATTATAAGAGTTACCCCTGTAATCAACGACACACACAGCGTATCAATCAACCGTTCCGCAACCACCGTACCCAGCGATTTGGAAAAAGATGTACCATCATATTTAGCCAACACCCCGCAACGGGAAATCTCACCTACACGGGGAACAACCAAGTTGGCGGCATAAGACACAAAGATGGCATACACACAATCGGATGTTTTGGGATACTCGCCCAACGGAGCCAGCGTAAGCTTCCACCGCCAGCCACGAAAAATATGACTAAACACGCCAAACACTAATGACACTAACATCCACCAATAATTCATTCCTCCATCCAAGACCTCCCATACCCGGGAAAAATTGAATCCGTGATACATCCATATCAGTATCGCAGCCCCCAAAAATAACGGAAATGCAATCTGCAAACCTTTATTTATAATCTTTTTTAATCGAGTTCGTTCCAAAATCTGTGTATATTAATTTAGAATGTTTACCTTTGCACGATGCAAAGATACTATCTTAGCGAAATAAACCTATTTATAAACGATAGAAAAATAACGGAATGGGATTAGTAAAGCCAAAAAAATTTCTAGGACAACACTTCTTGAAAGATCTCAGTATTGCAAAAGATATAGCCGATACAGTAGATGTGTGCCCTGACTTGCCAATTTTGGAAGTAGGACCGGGGATGGGGGTACTAACCCAGTTTATTATGCAGAAAAACCGTGCGGTAAAAGTGGTGGAACTGGACTATGAATCTGTAACCTATCTCCGTGAGAACTTTCCTGCCTTGGAAGATAATATCATTGAAGACGACTTTTTGAAACTGAACCTCGAAAAATTATTTGACGGGAAACCTTTTGTTCTGACCGGCAACTACCCTTATAATATATCCAGCCAGATATTCTTTAAAATGCTGGATTACAAAGACCTGATACCCTGTTGTACCGGAATGATCCAAAAAGAAGTGGCCGAACGCATTGCCGCCGGTCCCGGAAGCAAGACATACGGCATTCTCAGTATCCTGATACAAGCCTGGTACAAAGTAGAATACCTGTTCACCGTACACGAACATGTATTCAATCCGCCTCCCAAGGTGAAAAGTGCGGTCATCCGTATGACACGCAATGAAACGACGGAACTGGGATGCAATGAAAAATTGTTCAAGCTCATTGTAAAAACAACATTCAACCAACGGCGTAAAACTTTGAGAAATTCTATTTCTTCCATTTTAGACAAAGAGAATCCATTGAGCGCAGACCTGATTTTCAACAAACGCCCGGAACAGTTGTCTGTATCAGAGTTTATCGAACTGACTAACAGAGTGGAAGCGGCACTGAAAAATAAAACGGATATAGTTTACAGTAACGATATCGCCCGGAAAGGAACAAACAAGAAAGAATAACACCTATTTATTATATTAACGGAAGAGTAGGATGAATAAAGAGGAATTAGAAAAAGTAGAACAGCTGATCGAGCAAAAAGACTCAGAGCAACTTAAGGACTTGCTTGCCGGTCTACATCCTGCCGACATAGCAGAGCTGTGCAATGAACTGGATGCGGAAGAAGCACGGTTCATATACCTGTTACTGGACAATGAGACTGCCGCCGACGTCCTTATCGAAATGGACGAAGACGCCCGTAAGGAATTCCTGGAAATCCTTCCCTCTGAAACAATCGCCAAACGGTTCGTTGACTACATGGATTCGGATGATGCCGTGGACATTATCCGTGAAATGGACGAGGACAAACAAGAAGAAGTCCTCTCACACATTGAAGACATAGAACAAGCCGGAGACATTGTCGATTTGTTGAAATATGACGAAGACACTGCCGGTGGATTGATGGGTACCGAAATGGTAATCGTAAACGAAAACTGGAGTATGCCCGAATGTCTGAAGGAAATGCGCATCCAGGCGGAAGATATGGACGAAATCTATTATGTATATGTAGTAGACGATGACCAGCGGCTGCGCGGTGTGTTCCCGTTGAAGAAAATGATCACCAGCCCTTCCGTATCCAAAGTGAAGCACGTGATGAGGAAAGAACCGATATCCGTCCATGTAGATACCCCTATAGACGAAGTGGTACAAACCATTGAAAAATATGACCTGGTCGCCGTTCCGGTAGTGGACAGTATCGGACGCCTGGTAGGACGGATTACGGTAGACGATGTGATGGATGAAGTACGCGAACAGCACGAACGCGACTACCAGCTGGCATCAGGTTTGTCACAAGACGTGGAAACAGACGATAATGTATTCCGCCAGACTACAGCCCGTCTGCCCTGGCTGCTCATCGGCATGATAGGCGGAATAGGCAACTCCATGATTCTGGGCAACTTTGACAGTACTTTTGCCGCACATCCCGAAATGGCCCTCTATATCCCCCTTATCGGCGGAACAGGCGGTAACGTAGGAACACAGTCCTCGGCACTTATCGTACAAGGACTGGCAAACAGCTCGCTGGATGCCCAAAACACCTGGAAACAAATAGTAAAGGAATCTGTAGTGGCCGTAATCAATGCTACTATTATTTCTATGCTGGTATATATCTATAATTTCATCCGTTTCGGGGCAAGTGCCACCGTGACTTATTCGGTTTCATTCAGCCTGTTTGCAGTAGTCATGTTCGCTTCCATCTTTGGGACCCTGGTTCCTATGACACTGGAAAAACTAAAAATAGATCCGGCCATTGCTACAGGTCCGTTCATATCCATTACCAATGACATCATAGGAATGATGTTGTACATGGGAATAACCGTTTTATTGTCATAAAATCACGATAAACAAAAAAAAATAAGCAAAATAGTATGAAGTAATCGTTTTATTTCATTAATTTGTGACCCAAAACTAATATACAATGATGGACGCTCATGACACTAATCAACCCTTGAACAAGGGGAATTAGAAGAAGAAAAAAGCTTACTTTAAAAAACAGTCGAGGTTTCGAATGAAACTAGCCATTACAGAAGTTCCGTCTGAAGACATCTGAAACTTTGGTATCAGTTCAACCTGAAGAAAATAACCTAAACCTAAACAAACAAAGGAAGACGTACTGAACCGATTGAAAGAAGCTTGCAGCAAGACGCTGAAAATGCGAACAAGCAGGATATCGATAATCTGAAACAATCATTCTACAAGTTACATAACGTCGAGTTGGAAGCTGCGTAAAGGCAGTTTATTGACAACGGAGGTGCTCCTGAAGATTTCGTTCCCCGAACCGGACGATGCTGGAAGAGGAATTCAAACGATATCATGAGCTCTATCAAAGAGAAAAGAAGCGCCATACAAGCCGAGCAGGAACGTCAGAAAGAAGAAAATCTGCAAGTCAAGCTTTCCATTATCGAAGAACTGAAAGAATTGGTAGAATCGGGTGATGATGCCAACAAAGCATACAATGAATTCAAGAAACTGCAACAGGAATGGAACGATATAAAACAGGTGCCGGCTGCCAAAGTCAATGAACTCTGGAAAAATTATCAATTATATGCAGAGAAATTCTATGACTTGATAAAGTTGAACAACGAATTCCGTGAGTATGATTTTAAAAAGAACCTTGAAATAAAGACTCATCTTTGTGAAGCCGCAGAGAAATTGGCTGATGAAGAAGATGTGATTTCCGCTTTCCATCAATTACAAAAGTTACATCAGGAATTCCGGAATACGGGTCCTGTTGCAAAAGAATTGCGCGAAGATATCTGGACCCGGTTCAAAACCGCCTCTACAGCCGTAAACCGTCGTCACCAGCAACATTTCGAAGCCTTAAAAGAAAAAGAGCAACGTAACTTGGATGAAAAGACCGTAATCTGTGAAATTGTGGAAGCAATGGAATACGATACGTTCACTACCTTCCAAGACTGGGAAAACAAAACTCAGGAAATCATTGCTTTGCAAGCCAAATGGAAAACAATTGGTTACGCACCTCAAAAAATGAACGTGAAGATATTCGAACGTTTCCGTGCCGCTTGTGATGAATTTTTCAAACGCAAAGCCGAGTTCTTCAAGTCCATCAAGGAAAGTATGGCAGGTAATCTGGAAAAGAAGAAAGCATTATGTGAAAAAGCAGAAGCACTAAAAGAAAGCACAGACTGGAAAGCAACTGCTGATATTCTAAGCAAATTACAAAAGGAATGGAAAACAATTGGTCCTGTACCTAAAAAGTATTCGGATGCCGTATGGAAACGATTCATTGCCGCATGTGATTATTTCTTCGAGCAAAAGAACAAGGCGACTTCTTCACAACGCTCAGTTGAACAGGAAAACATGGTTCAGAAAAAGGCGATCATTGAAAAGTTAAATACAATTGACGCACAGGAAACACCGGAAGAAGATGCCGGAAACACCATTCGAGAATTAATGAAAGAATGGAATAGCATCGGTCATGTACCGTTTAAAGAGAAAGATAAATTATACAAGCAATATCATGGTGTCATTGATAAGTTGTTTGACAAGTTGAATCTTTCCGCATCACAGAAAAATTAAGTAACTTTAAATCAAGCATCAGTAAGGAAGGCAACCTTTATCGTGAACGCGAAAAACTGGTTCGTGCTTACGAAAACATGAAGAATGAAATTCAAACATACGAGAACAATTTGGGCTTCTTGACCAGTTCTTCCAAAAAAGGTAGCAGTTTGGTTACGGAAATGAATCGTAAAGTGGAAAAACTCAAGGCAGACCTAGAATTGATCTTAAAAAAAATAGAGGTGATCGACCAATCAATGAAAGACGAATAAAAACAGTTATAAAAAGAGTTTAATGCAAATGCGTTAGACTCTTTTTTTACTAACGTACTACTGATTTTTTGCACCTTTTTCATCCTGCGTGTTTTCATGGCCTACTAAAAAAAGACAAATAGAACAATTGAGAGAAAGCAAAACCCCGAATTACTCCCGGATTGGCGTTGCATTGTTTTCGGACTGCCCCGCTTTTTTCATGAGTCTTACGGAAAAATAGAGAGTTGACACCAATTTTGATTGGTCTATTTTTAAGATAGCTAGCCCAAAATGAAAAAAATTCTTCTAAAATTGCAATTTTAGAAGAACTTTGTCTTTAATAAGTGGTTTATGTGTTGGGATACCAGGATTCGAACCTGGACTAACAGGACCAGAATCTGTTGTGCTACCATTACACCATATCCCAATTTTCCTATCAAAACACCCGTTTTGATTTTGACGCTGCAAAGATACGGTTTTTTATTTAATCCACAAATTTTTGAAGCTTTTTTTTCTAATCAAGATTCTTTTTTCTCCATTTGCTTTCTTTTCCAGCCTTCCTTATCCTTCTTGACCGTGTATCTTCACTCTAGGCTTAACATAACAATAAAAAGATTCTCTAACTAAAAAAAACAAAAACCGAATATATTTAATGCACATTTTTTCGCTAGAATGAGAAAACCAAGTATCTTTGTGCATTGTTGTAAATACATATATTAGAATAATCAGTTGTTAATAACATTATAATGAACGAAGCAGAGACTTTAGTAAAAAAAATAACAGAAGGCATTCAAGAAAAGAAAGGTAAAAACATTGTAATAGCGGACCTCACCGCCATTGATGATACCATTTGCAGCTATTTCGTAATCTGTCAAGGTAATTCCCCAAGTCAAGTTATAGCTATCGTTGACTCAGTCAAGGAATATGTACATAAAGAAATAGATGACAAGCCTACGGGAATAGACGGACTGAGAAACGCAGAATGGGTTGCAATGGACTACAGCGATGTACTGGTACATGTCTTTTTGCCGGAAACAAGAAATTTTTATAATCTGGAACACCTATGGGCAGATGCCAAACTTACTCAAAGTCCCCGATCTAGACTAATCCAATACAGAATCAAAATGAGTGAAAATACCAATAATAGACCAAAGATAAACATGCCACGCTTCAATTTGAGTTGGCTGTATGTTATCATTGCCATGAGTTTTGCCATCCTCTATTTTTCCAATCAAGAAGGAGGAATTGACAAACAAATAACATATACCGAGTTTAAAGATATGATAAACAAGGGATATGCCAATAAAATAATTGCATACGATGACAATACGGTAGAAATGTACATTAAACCGGAATTTGTTAAAGATGTATTTAAAAATGACTATAAAAAAGTAGGGCGTAACCCAGCATTGAACGTAGAAATAGGTTCCATGGAGTCATTGGATAAATTCATGGAAAAGGCACAGGAAGAAGGTCACTTTACCGGATCTATCAGTTATGAAAAGAAACGCGACTACTTCGGCGCATTATTTTGGAATATCGCTCCGTTTTTACTATTGATCGGTATCTGGATGTTTGCCATGCGTCGCATGAGCGGCGGAGCAGGGGCCGGAGGCGCCAATCCGTTCAACGTAGGCAAAAGCAAAGCTCAGGTATACGAAAAAGGAGACAAGACTAACCGGATTACTTTTAAAGATGTAGCCGGACAAGCGGAAGCTAAACAAGAAGTGGAAGAAATTGTAGAGTTTCTGAAACAACCTCAGAAATATACGGAATTGGGAGGTAAGATACCTAAAGGAGCATTACTGGTAGGCCCTCCGGGAACCGGTAAGACTTTGCTGGCAAAAGCTGTTGCCGGTGAAGCAGATGTACCTTTCTTTTCGCTTTCGGGTTCCGACTTTGTGGAAATGTTCGTTGGAGTGGGAGCATCTCGCGTACGTGACTTGTTCCGCCAGGCGAAAGAGAAAGCTCCTTGTATTATATTCATTGACGAGATTGATGCAGTCGGTCGTGCCCGTGGCAAAAATCCTGCAATGGGAGGAAATGATGAACGCGAAAACACCTTAAACCAATTATTGACAGAAATGGATGGTTTTGGTTCAAACAGCGGTGTGATCATTCTTGGCCGCTACCAACCGTGCGGATATATTGGATAAAGCATTATTGCGTGCGGGTCGTTTTGACCGCCAGATTCATGTGGAATTACCCGACTTGAACGAACGTAAAGAAGTATTTGGAGTACATTTGAAGCCCTTAAAGCTGGATGAAAGTGTCGATCTGGATTTGCTCGCCCGTCAAACTCCGGGATTCAGTGGGGCAGATATTGCCAATGTATGCAATGAAGCTGCACTGATCGCCGCCCGCCATGGTAAGAATGCGGTTGGGAAACAAGATTTTCTGGATGCTGTAGACCGTATTATCGGTGGTCTGGAAAAGAAAACCAAAATCATGACTGCCGAAGAAAGGCGTACAATTGCTTTACACGAAGCCGGACACGCCTCTGTCTTGGTTGTTGGAATATGCCAATCCATTGATTAAGGTTACCATTGTTCCTCGCGGACGTGCATTAGGTGCCGCATGGTATCTGCCCGAAGAACGTCAGATCACTACTAAAGAGCAAATGCTTGATGAAATGTGTGCCACTCTAGGAGGACGGGCAGCTGAAGACCTGTTCACCGGACGTATCTCCACCGGAGCCATGAACGACCTCGAAAGAGTCACTAAACAGGCATACGGCATGATCGCTTATCTAGGTATGAGTGACAAGCTGCCGAACCTATGTTATTACAATAACGATGAATATTCTTTCAACCGTCCATACAGCGAAAAGACAGCCGAATTGATTGACGAAGACGTTGAACGTATTTTCGGAAAGCGTCCCTGGGCATCGCGCTCGGAAGAAATCATGGCTGCCAAAGAAAGCCAGGAAGCTGCCGAAGCAGAGAGAGAATTAGCCGAAAAACTGAAATCAGAAGAACAGGAAATCAAGGAGGAGGAAGCTGAGAATACTGCTACAGGAAGAAGCAACTACAGAAACGAAAATCACTGCGGAAGGAAAAAAGTGACCGTAGAAGAAAAGTGATATAGAAGCCAAATCCAATGAGAAAGACAAACTACCGAATCCAACTAATTAAAACGAGTAGATCGTGATTAATAATTTCATAAAACGGGCCATTACAGGTATGCTCTTCGTAGCCATTCTGGTAGGATGTATCCTTTACACATCTTTCAGTTTCGGCATTCTGTTCATGGCGATCAGCGCATTGACTATCTACGAATTCGGACAGTTGATCAACAGCCGTGCAGAAGGTGCTAATGTAAACAAGACCATTATTATGCTGGGAGGGCTTATTTATTCCTCGCAGTAATGGGATTCTGCATTGACGCAGCCGACTCGAAGATATTCATCCCGTATGTGCTGTTATTGCTTTACATGATGATTAGTGAGTTGTATCTGAAAAAAGCAAACCCGGTACTTAACTGGGCTTATTCTATGCTTAGCCAACTCTATCGGGCTACCTTTTGCATTGCTCAATGTATTAGCATTCCATAATGATCCGGAATATAGCAGCGTAAGCTATAATCCGATTCTGCCATTGTCTATCTTCATATTCCTTTGGCTGAGTGACACGGGTGCATATTGCATCGGTTCATTAATAGGCAAACACCGGTTGTTCGAACGTATTCTCTCCTAAGAAATCCTGGGAAGGCTCCATCGGTGGCGGAGTGGTAGCAATCGGAGACTTCTTCCTTTATTCTGGCACATTATTTCACGATTATGTCGATGTGGGAATGGGCAGGACTGGCTTTGGTTGTTGTTATATTCGGAACATGGGGTGACCTGACAGAATCATTGCTAAAACGCCAACTTCACGTAAAAGATTCCGGGACGATTCTTCCGGGACACGGAGGTATGCTTGATCGGTTCGACAGCGCATTAATGGCCATACCGGCAGCAGTATTCTATCTTTATGCTCTCACTTGGTTTTAAATGTATATTCAGAATAGAATAAAAAATAAAGGTCGGGAAACTTTCTTTGAAAATTATCCCGACCTTTTTTTACACACAGTGTTCGTCAAGGTTTAGTTTTCATAAAAGTTTTATTTATCTGAAAAGAAGTGGAATGTACGTCCTTCGCTTTCTCCGGTAAACGCCTACCGGATGGTCCAAGTCAAGAACGATCACTCTTCCTTCTCCATTCTCTCTGAGTTGATCGTTACCTTGAATCCTTTCCATTCTGTTTCCAGGCGTCTTTTGTGACGGATAGAACTCTTCCAGATTATAAGAAACTCGTCCCCATCCCCGGTATTTAGTTACATCATCATACGTATTGTAACGCAATTCCAGATGTATGTAACCATCTTCATCCACATTCAATGTTCCCGGTTCTGACGGTTCGCCCGGCTCTCCCGGTTCCATCTTATTTTGCACAAGGCTGATACGATGTTTCTCCGTATGAGGTAACTCCTGACGGAAAATTACATTCAGGAACTTTCCTCCCAACCACATATCTCCCTGATAAATCAGGATAGGATCATTTCCGAATTCTTCTTCATTTTCAGCCGTCATATCTTCCACCTCCTTCGTCAACAGTTCCTGTATACCTTCTATCTTTACCTGAACTCCTTTTCCTCCTTCCATGTCATACAAAGGATTGAAAAAAGCCACGACACGTTCACCGTCTACCGGTTTGTACCAAGGTATAGAGCTGGCAACCGGATCAATCACCTCCCCAGCGATCACCTTCCAGATAATATCCTCCTCCACCGGTAGCACGGACCGTAGCCCAGTCCCAGCTGAAATCTCCAATAGAATAATCATCATCATCACATGATTGCAACATTGGCACTAGTGCCAGTACTAAGATCCTAAAAGCCACTTAAATTTTTTCATATCTTTTTCCTCACTATTTTAGTCTTCTGCTATATAAATAAAAAAGCCGGGCATTTACTGCACCGGCTTTACGTTTATTCAGAAAAAGAAAGTTATTTTTTCAACAAACGCAGCATTTCACGAGCAGCATGACGGGGAGCACCGGCAGGTCCTAACCGTTCCGCCACATAATCATATCCAGTAAGCATTTCCATTTCTTATACACTTCATTTTCAAGAAGATTAGCCAGTTCACACTGCATATTCTTTACCGTCATCGTATCAGCCACCAACTCTTTGACTACTTCACAGTCGGCAATCAAATTTACCAACGAAATAAATTTCACTGTCAGGATATGACGCCGCAAAAAAGAAACCACTTTCCCGATCGGAGTGTAATAGCAAACCACTTGAGGAACACGAAACAAGGCCGTCTCGAGCGTCGCTGTTCCCGAAGTAACTAAAGCTACCTCCGCATGCTGTAAAATGCGGTATGTCTGTCGAAAATGATTTTTACGTTCGCCTGCTCCCACATACTTTTCATAATATTCCGGGGTAATGCCGGGCGCACCGGCTAAGACAAGCTGATAATCAGGAAAAGCGGAAGCAGCTTTCAACATATCAGGCAGATTATCCTTGATTTCTTGCTTCCGGCTACCGGCAAGAAGAGCGATAATCGGCTTATCCTCCAATTGGTTCTCCGCAATAAACGCAGCAAAGTACTTTCGGGTTCAGTTTCCTGATAGGCTGTCACCTCGTCTACCGTAGGATTTCCTACATAATGTATAGGGTATTGATGCTTTCCGCTTCAAAGAATTCAACTTCAAAGGGAAGAATAGAGAAAAGCTCGTCCACATCGCGTTTTATATTCTTGATACGGTATTCTTTCCACGCCCATATCTTAGGAGATATATAATAGTAGACCGGAATTTGCGTCTTTGCATGGACAAATTTGGCAATATCAAGATTGAATCCCGGATAATCTACCAGAATCACAACGTCAGGTTCCCAGAAACAATATCTTCCTTGCAACGCTTCATATTCGCAAAGATCGTACGCAAATGAAGCAGTACGGGAATAAATCCCATGTATGCCAGCTCCTTATAATGCTTCACCATCGTTTGCCTCCGACGGCCGCCATTAAATCGCCCTCCGAAAAAGCGAAAATCAGCCTGCGGGTCTGCTGCCTTTAAGGCAGCCATCAAGTGGGACGCGTGTAAGTCACCGGAAGCTTCACCGACAATCAAGTAATACTTCATTGATTTTGAATTGAGAGTTAGAGTTTTGAAATCAGCAAAAGGCCGTCATATATTTTTTTTTCAAATTTCAACTAATTAAACCATTTATTAAGTTCGTCCATAAAGTGATAAGCCGTCACGTCAACCGTAGTTGGGGTGATAGCTACATAACCATTTGCCAGTGCCCAATGATCATTCTTCTCGTTTTCCAGTTCATGATCAGTAAATGAACCGGTTAACCAAAAATAATTTTAGAATCATTCAAACGAGGGCAGGCAGCCCATTCCTTCGTCCAACGTCCTTTGCCTGTTCACAGATTTTCACTCCTTTGATATGCGGCTGTATTCGGGAAGTTCACATTGAGACAAGTCAACGGAGGCAGTCCTTTCTCCAATATCATAGCAGCTATCTTGCGTACATAGGGACCCGTAGCTTCAAAATTCGCATCATGGCTGATGGTTACAAAACGAAAAGCCGATAGAAGGAATCCCTTTCAAACAGCCCTTCGAAACGACTCCCATCGTTCCCGAATAATGTACGTTGGTAGCAGAATTATCTCCATGATTGATACCGCCTACTACCAGGTCCGGTTTTCGGTCGAGTACAGCCCCCAATGCCAGTTTAATACAATCGGTTGGTGTCCCGAACATTTATATACAGTCAGAGCCCACTTCTTTCTTTACTCACTGATAATGAACAGGCTGAGTTACTGTCAGTGCACTCCACTACCGGAGCGCGGAGCATCGGGTGCCATCACTATAATCTCACCCAAGGGCGAAGAAACTTCACCAGTTCACTAATACCTTTAGCCATCACGCCATCGTCATTCGAAACAAGGATCAACGGCTTCTCATTTTCCATATATTCAATCCTTTCCTTTTTAATGTTCGCACAAAAGTAACAAAAAGAAGCCGTACCTCCAAACCCTCCCCGAACATCAGATGAAAAGTCTCTTCCTCCCCCGCTCCTACCCGTTTACAAATCTTAATCTTCTGCAAGCGAGCAAAAAAAGAAATAAATATCCAATATAAATATGTATATTTGCAAGCTCATAAAGAGAAAGGTAGATGATGAACCTGTCGAAGTTTGGTAACCGTTTCGTCCGGCAGTTATTAACAAAACAGGCGACTTATCAACAGAAAATGCAAAGTTTCTCTTTTTTCGTAGGCGCTCTAAGGAATTATCACTTATTTCGCTGCCAATAAATTTAGAGTATATGGGAAAAATAATTGCTTTGGCCAATCAAAAAGGGGGTGTAGGAAAGACCACGACTACGATTAATCTCGCAGCATCACTTGCTACACTCGAAAAGAAAGTACTCGTAGTAGATGCCGACCCGCAAGCAAATGCCTCTTCCGGTCTGGGAGTAGACATCAAGCAGTCGGAATGTACTATCTATGAATGCATTATTGACAGAGCCAATGTACAGGACGCTATCCTTGATACAGAGATCGATTCTTTAAAAGTGATCTCTTCGCACATCAATCTCGTAGGAGCAGAGATTGAAATGCTAAACCTCCCAAACCGAGAAAAGATACTGAAAGAAGTACTCACACCCTTGAAGAAAGAGTATGACTATATCTTGATAGACTGTTCTCCTTCACTCGGCCTGATCACCATCAATGCCCTGACAGCAGCCGACTCCGTGATCATCCCCGTGCAGCTGAATATTTTGCTCTCGAAGGGATCAGCAAACTGCTGAACACAATCAAGATTATCAAGTCGAAATTGAATCCGGCATTGGAAATCGAAGGTTTCCTGCTGACGATGTACGACTCACGCCTGCGCCAGGCAAATCAGATCTATGATGAAGTGAAAAAACACTTCCAGGAACTAGTATTCAACAGCGTGATCCAACGAAACGTAAAATTGAGCGAGGCTCCCAGCTACGGTATTCCGACTATTCTTTATGACGCGGACTCCACCGGTGCCAAAAACCACCTCGCCCTTGCCAAAGAGATTATCAACAGAAATAAATAAACGAAGAAGATATGGCAACACAAAGAAGAAATGCATTAGGACGTGGTCTCGACGCCCTGCTCTCGATGGATGATGTGAAAACCGAAGGCTCTTCTTCCATTAACGAAATAGAGCTGGCGAAGATTTCAGTCAATCCCAATCAGCCTCGCCGTGAGTTTGACGAAACAGCCTTGCAGGAACTGGCTGATTCCATTGCGGAAATCGGTATCATACAGCCTATTACCCTACGCAAACTCTCAGACGATGAGTATCAGATCATCGCGGGAGAACGCCGTTATCGTGCATCACAAAAAGCGGGACTAACAACCATCCCCGCCTATATACGCACTGCTGACGACGAGAACATGATGGAAATGGCGCTGATCGAGAATATCCAGCGTGAAGACCTGAATGCGGTGGAAATAGCATTGGCCTACCAGCATCTGCTGGATCAGTACGAACTGACACAGGAACGCCTGAGCGAACGTATCGGAAAGAAACGAACAACGATCGCCAACTACCTGCGTCTGCTCAAGCTACCCGCTCCTATCCAGATGGCTCTACAAAACAAACAGATCGATATGGGACATGCACGTGCATTGATTTCATTAGGCGACCCTAAACTTCAAGTAAAAATATTCGAAGAGATACAAGAACACGGATATTCTGTTCGCAAAGTAGAAGAGATTGTCAAATCGCTGAGTGAAGGTGAAGCTGTGAAAAGCGGTACGCGGAAAATCACTCCGAAACGCAGCAAACTACCGGAAGAGTTTAACTTACTGAAGCAACAACTTACGGGATTCTTCAGCACCAAGGTACAACTGACTTGCTCCGAAAAAGGGAAAGGAAGATTAGCATTCCTTTCGGCAACGAGGAGGAACTGGAACGTATCATGGAAATCTTCGATACGCTAAAAAAATAAATGACAAGAAAACAAGAAATATCAGTTACTCGTCATCGCCCTGCTTCTCTGTTTTTCTACAGGTGGCAGGGATTGATGTGTATGCACAATCCACAGTTACTCCGGCACGGAAAGATACAACAATCATACAGCGAGAAGCGCCGAAAGCCCGTGCACGAAGGCATCGTGATCCGATGCAAGAGACAAGATTCATTGCGAAAAGGACAGCAAATGTTACCATCCAAAGAACTTCCGGCCATCGACAGTTTGTCAGCTGCTAAAATACAGATAGCTGACAGCTTGGACGCAGCTAACAAGAAAGAGCTAAAGAAAATAGAGCAACCTGCCTCCATTGTCGTGAAGACCGACACTGTGCCGCCACCTGCTCAAGATATCAACAAGAAAATATTTATCCCGAATCCGACCAAAGCAACGTGGCTCGCAGTCGTATTCCCCGGTGGAGGACAGATTTATAACCGTAAATACTGGAAATTACCTATTATATACGGAGGATTTGCGGGTTGCGCTTATGCCCTAAGCTGGAATGGTAAGATGTACAAAGACTATTCACAGGCTTATCTGGACATCATGGACAGCAATCCGAATACCAAAAGCTACGAAGATTTGCTTCCTCCGAACGTCCACTTATAATGAAGGAGCAGCTAAAAAACACACTAAAAAGAAGAAAAGATATGTTCCGGCGTTTCCGGGACCTTAGTATATTTGCATTTATCGGAGTTTACCTTATTTCTATCATTGACGCTTATGTCGATGCCGAATTGTCCAACTTCGATATAACCCCCGACCTAAGTATGAAAGTAGAACCGGCAGTCATCGACAATAACAGCCAGTTCCGCTCCAACAGTTACAAGAGCAAATCGGTTGGTCTGCAATGCGTACTACGATTTTAAAGAATACAATTTAGATTGAATTTATTATTAAAGCATGAAGAAATTAGAAAACTATTGTTCGATTATTTTCCTTTTCCTATTGGCAACCACACAGGTAAAAGCTCAAAGTGTAGATGTGGTTATTCGTGAAAACGGAACTGAACGCAAAGAAAGCATTGATCTTCCTATAAGTATGACTTACCCGCTTGACAGTTTGCTGAATGATTGGAAAGCTAAAAATTACATTGATCTGGGCAAAGATTGCAGCACAGCGGAAGTGAATCCTTTATTCAGTGATTCTGTCTACATGGACCGCTTCACGCATTCCGGCTGTCATGGAGATGCCTTATAATGATATTATCCGCAAATTTATCGATATGTATGCAGGACGCTTGCGTAATCAGGTTTCATTCATGTTGAGTGCCTGCAATTTCTACATGCCTATTTTTGAAGAAGCATTGGATGCTTACGGACTTCCACTGGAACTTAGATACTCCCGATTATTGAATCAGCACTGAACCCCTCCGCGGTATCACGTGCCGGTGCATCCGGCCTGTGGCAATTTATGATTGGAACGGGTAAAATTTATGGCCTGGAGTCCAACAGTTTGATAGATGAACGCCGCGACCCGATTAAAGCAACTTGGGCTGCCGCCCGCTATCTCAAAGAAATGTACGATATTTACGGCGACTGGAATCTTGTTATCGCTGCTTACAACTGTGGTCCCGGTACAATCAACAAGCAATCCGTCGCGCCGAGGCGAAACTGACTACTGGAAAATCTACAATTATCTACCTAAAGAAACACGTGGCTATGTGCCTGCTTTCATCGCAGCCAACTATGTGATGACCTACTACTGCGACCACAATATCTGCCCAATGGAAACTAATATTCCGGCAAGTACAGATACAGTGCAAGTAAACAAAAATCTGCACTTCGAACAAATTGCCGAACTTTGTAATGTTCCGCTGGATGAAGTGAAGAGTTTGAATCCTCAGTACAAGAAACAAGTTATCCCGGGTGACAGCAAGCCTTATACCCTGCGGTTGCCGATCGAAGCAATCAGCAATTTCATCGACAAACAAGATACAATCTATGCACATCGCTCGAATGAATTGTTCCGTAACCGAAAAACTGTTGCCGTAAAAGAGAATACACCTAGTACCCGCAAAACGCTACATCAGCAGTTGCTGGTAAGGGAAATCTGTCCTATTATACAATAAAAAGTGGAGACACTTTATCCACTATTGCCAGAAAGTATGGTGTCACAATTAAGGATATACAAAGGTGGAACGGAATGTCTAGCACTAAGATTGCAGCAGGAAAACAATTGAAAATCTACAAATAAATGACTTCCTGCTTGCTTCATTCGGAAATTTGCTTATTTTTGCAAAACTAAGCGAGTGAAAGGATAACGAATATGGATAATATAGCCCCCAAAGAAATAGCAGACGAAGAGATGATTAATCAGGCGTTCCAGGAACTTCTGAATGATTATCTCCATACTAAACATCGCAAACGAGTTGAAATCATCACGAAAGCTTTCAACTTTGCTAATCAGGCACACAAAGGTATCAAACGCCGCTCGGGCGAACCTTACATCATGCACCCGATTGCCGTTGCCAACATAGTATGCAATGAAATAGGTCTAGGTTCCACCTCGATCTGTGCAGCCTTGCTGCATGACGTGGTAGAAGACACTGACTATACGGTAGAAGACATCGAAAATATTTTTGGACCGAAGATAGCCCAGATTGTAGACGGACTGACCAAAATCTCCGGTGGAATCTTCGGTGACCGCGCTTCGGCACAGGCAGAAAACTTTAAGAAGTTACTGCTTACCATGTCGAACGATATCCGGGTGATCCTTATCAAAATAGCCGACCGCCTGCACAACATGCGTACACTGGGCTCCATGCTTCCCAACAAGCAATATAAAATAGCAGGCGAAACTCTTATATATCTACGCGCCACTGGCTAACCGCTTGGGGCTAAATAAAATAAAGACCGAACTTGAAGATCTCAGTTTCAAATACGAGCATCCCGAAGAATATGCCAAATAGAAGAAAAGTTGAATGCGACAGCTGCCGAACGCGATAAGGTTTTCAACGACTTCACGGCCCCGATTCGTACCCAACTCGATAAGATGGGGCTGAAATACCGGATACTTGCCCGCGTAAAATCAATCTACTCCATTTGGAACAAGATGCAGACCAAGCATATCACCTTTGAAGAAATATACGACATACTGGCTGTTCGAATCATCTTCTGTCCCGAAAAATCCGGAAGAAGAACTTAATGAGTGCTTTAATATATATGTTTCCATCTCTAAGATTTATAAACCGCATCCAGACCGCTTGCGTGACTGGGTAAGTCACCCGAAAGCAAACGGCTATCAGGCACTTCACGTCACCCTGATGAGAAACAAAGGCCAATGGATAGAAGTTCAGATACGTAGCGAGCGGATGAATGATGTAGCAGAACAAGGTTTCGCAGCACACTGGAAATATAAAGAAGGCGGCGGCAGCGAAGACGAGGGTGAATTGGAGAAATGGCTGCGTACGATCAAGGAGATACTGGATGATCCGCAGCCGGATGCGATGGACTTCCTCGATGCAATCAAGCTGAACCTCTACGCTTCAGAAATCTTTGTCTTCACTCCGAAAGGTGAAATCAAAACAATGCCGCAAAACTGTACGGCACTGGATTTTGCATTCTCACCATCCATACATTTTTGGGCAGCCATTGCATCGGAGCTAAAGTCAACCACAAGCTGGTGCCCTTGAGCCACAAACTGCAAAGTGGCGACCAGGTGGAGATTCTTACTTCCAAATCACAGCATGTACAACCGCAATGGTGGAGGTGTTTGCAACAACCGCCCGTGCCCAAAGTGCCAAGATAGCCGCCATCCTGCGCAAAAACGCGAAAGCAAACCAAAAGAAGGTGAAAAATGAACGAATTCTTTTCAAAAAAGGAGGAAATACGTATGGAAAATATGATCGAAAATCTGTAATCTGCATACCATCAAAACACAGGAAGAATTGTTTGCCGCCATCGGATTAAAAACAATCATTCTAGGAGAAAACGACAAGAACGAACTGAAAGAAAAGCAAACCAGTAACTGGAAGAAATATCTGACTTTCTCTTTCGGCAACAAGACAACAAGGATGCCAAAAACCGACGGAAGAAAAAGGAACCGCAAGAAAAAAAAAAACAACCCAAAAGCAATTCTGAAACTGACGGAAGAAAGCCCATTTCAAAAGAAATATGTGATAGCCGAATGTTGCCAGCCTATTCCCGGAGATGATGTATTGGGATATGTGGGTGACAAAATCGTGATCATTATCCACAAACGCCAATGTCCGTTGGCTGCCAAACTGAAGAGCAGTTATGGCAACCGTATATTAGCAACAGCATGGGATACACAAGGAACTATCGTTCCTCGTCTCTATATATATAAAAGGTATAGACAGCATGGGATTGCTGAACGAAGTAACTCAAGTCATCTCCCGCCAGCTCAACGTGAATATCCGTAAACTGACCATCGAAACCAACGACGGTATCTTTGAAGGAAGATACAGCTCTTTGTACACGATGTGGATGATGCGCACCATCTGCTAACAACCTGAAGAAAGATAGACAGAAAATATAAAACAAGTCGAAGAGTAGAGGAATAAACGAGTGGTATTTATTTACTACACTGATTGTTCATGAACGATTATCCTGCAACTCGTTTTTAATCCACATCCTCGTGGTGAAATTCTCATCCAATGCCAGTTTCATGCCTACCAGTTCTTCGCGGATAGCTCTCAGGCGATCTACGATTTCAAAGTTGCGTATCGTAGCTTCTTTATTGTCTTTCATCCGTTGGCGGGCGCCGGGCAAGGTCATTCCGCGCTCCTTCACCAGATGATAGATAAGTTTCACTGTCTCAATGTCCTCCTTACGGTACTGGCGGATATTCCCCGCCCCCCCTTCTTCGGATTGAGTTGCGGAAACTCCTTTTCCCAGAAACGGAGCAGTGATTCGTTGACATCGAACATGGCAGCCACCTCGCTGATGGAGTAATATAACTTTAAATTCTTATCTGTATTCAGCATGATGTAATCCTTTCTCTATAAATCATCCGTCAATCAAGCACCTTACCGTGGTTCGCCGCAATCTGTATCATGCGGTCATAATCCTCCGCGCTGAGATCCATGAAGTAGTAATTCACGGGATTCTGCACTTTTCCCTTAACGTGTACTTCGTAGTGCAAGTGCGGACCAGTACTCTTGCCCGTACTGCCTACCCCGCCAATGACCTCACCACGTACCACTTTCTTGCCCAACTTCGTCCGGAAATCGCGCAAGTGTGCATACACCGTCTGATAACCGAAGCCGTGGTCTATCACAATTCTGTTGCCATAGCCCGATTGCCAGCCCATCTGCACCACGGTGCCATCTCCCGTGGCATAGACATCCGTGCCCTGGGGAGCCGAAAAGTCCATACCCTCATGGAACTTGCTGGTACCATAAATGGGGTCGATACGCGTACCGTAACCCGAAGCGGTCTTACGGAGGTCTTTATTGGAAATCGGCTGTATGGCCGGAATGCAGCGCAGCATCTCGTCATGTTCTTGCACATCTCCACCACCTCGTCAAAGGAGCGGGACTGGATATAGAGCTGCCGCTTGCAACATATCCATTTTCTGCGTGGTATTGATAACCAAGTCGGAGTTAGCCATATCCATCAGATGCTCATAGCGGTTGGTACCGCCGTATCCAGCCTGACGGATGGCAGAAGGAATAGGGTCGGCCATGAAAATCACCCGGTACAGATTATCATCACGCTGCTGTATGTCCTGCAGCACTCCCATAGCCTCGTCCAGCCGGCGGGAGAGGACGTTGTACTGCGCCTGCAGTTTGCTGTTCTCCTTTCGCAACTCCTTCTCCGACGGAGAGCCGAAGATAAGCAGCAATACGATGAAACTGCCCGCACCCAGCCCCATACCGATGAACAAACGGCGGAGAATGCTCAGCGCCCGCTGCCTCACGGTAGGATAAATACGGTCGTACGTCTGCGTCTGGGGATTATAAATGTAGTAAACTTTGCGCATCTTTTTGGAAATATTTCGCTTGTTAATACGGCAAAAGTAATAAAAACAAGCTATCTTTGCACAGTTTTTTCAAGAATATTAAGACTAAGTAGCAAGTAGTTAGTAGTAAGAAACGGGCAAAAAACGACAAGAGAAGGTAAATCAAATTAGAATCAGATAAATCAATAGAGAGTATGTTGACTGCAAAAGAAATTAGAGACTCTTTCAAAAACTTCTTTGAAAGTAAAGGACACCAGATTGTCCCATCGGCTCCGATGGTCATTAAGGATGACCCCACATTGATGTTCACCAATGCAGGGATGAACCAGTTTAAAGATATTATTTTGGGTAACCACCCGGCCAAATACAAAAGAGTCGCTGACTCACAAAAATGCCTTCGTGTAAGCGGCAAGCACAACGACCTGGAGGAAGTGGGTCATGATACGTACCACCATACTATGTTCGAGATGCTGGGCAACTGGTCATTTGGTGACTACTTCAAGAAGGAAGCTATCAACTGGGCATGGGAGTATCTGGTGGAAGTACTGAAACTGAATCCGAACATCTGTATGCCACCGTATTCGAAGGTAGCGCCGAAGAAGGACTGGAACGGGACAATGAAGCCGCCTCTTACTGGGAACAGTTCCTGCCGAAAGATCACATCCTGAACGGCAACAAACATGACAATTTCTGGGAAATGGGTGATACGGGTCCCTGCGGTCCGTGTTCCGGAAATCCATGTGGACTCACGTTCGGAAGAAGAGAAGGCTCAAGTACCCGGCAACCAACTGGTAAATAAAGACCACCCGCAAGTAATCGAGATCTGGAATCTTGTATTCATGCAGTTCAACCGCAAGGCAGACGGCAGCCTGGAAGGACTTCCCGCCAAAGTTATCGATACCGGCATGGGCTTCGAGCGTTTGGTGCGCACACTGCAAGGCAAGACCTCCAACTACGACACTGACGTGTTCCAACCGATACTGAAAGCCATCGGAGAAATGGCAGGAACACCTACGGCCAAGACAAACAGAAAGATATCGCCATGCGCGTTATAGCCGACCACATCCGCACCATCGCATTCTCAATCACCGACGGACAGCTTCCCAGTAATGCAAAGCAGGCTACGTAATCCGTCGTATCCTCCGCCGTGCCGTGCGCTACGGTTACACTTTCCTGGGACAGAAGCAAGCATTCATGTACAAGCTCCTCCCCGTACTGATCGAGAATATGGGCGACGCTTATCCCGAACTGAATGCACAGAAGGAACTGATTGCCAAAGTGATCAAGGAAGAAGAAGACTCCTTCCTGCGCACACTGGAGACGGGTATCCGCCTGCTGGAAAAGACTATGGCAGACGCCAAAGCCGCCGGGAAGAAAGAGATCAGCGGTAAGGATGCCTTTACCTTATATGATACTTTCGGTTTCCCCCTCGACTTGACAGAACTGATTCTCCGCGAAAACGGAATGACTGCCGCCATCTCGGAGTTTGACGCCGAAATGCAGCAGCAGAAACAGCGTGCCCGCAATGCCGCCGCCATAGAGACCGGTGACTGGATTACGCTAAAGGAGGGTACTACCGAATTCGTAGGATATGACTATACGGAATACGAAACATCCATTCTGCGCTACCGCCAAGTGAAGCAGAAGAACCAAACATTGTATCAGATTGTACTGGACTATACTCCGTTCTATGCCGAAAGCGGCGGTCAGGTAGGTGACACCGGTGTATTGGTGAACGAGTTCGAAACCATCGAAGTGGTCGATACCAAGAAGGAGAACAATCTGCCGATCCACATCACCAAGAAGCTGCCCGAACACCTGGAAGCTCCGATGATGGCATGCGTGGATACCGACAAGCGTGCCGCTTGTGCCGCCAACCACTCTGCTACCCACTTGCTGGATGCTGCGCTGCGCGAAGTATTGGGCGAGCATGTAGAGCAGAAGGGCTCTTTGGTTACACCGGACTCCCTGCGTTTCGACTTCTCACTTCCAGAAGGTGACGGACGAAGAAATCCGCAAGGTGGAACACATCGTTAATGCAAAGATTCGCGCCAACATACCTTTGAAAGAATACCGCAATATTCCTATCGAAGAAGCCAAAGAACTGGGTGCTATCGCTCTGTTCGGCGAGAAGTACGGCGACCATGTACGCGTTATCCAGTTCGGTTCTTCCGTAGAATTCTGTGGTGGTACGCACGTGGCTGCAACCGGAAACATCGGTATGGTGAAGATTATCTCCGAAAGCTCCGTGGCTGCCGGTGTGCGCCGTATCGAAGCCTACACGGGTGCACGCGTGGAGGAACTGATGAACACCATCGAGGACACGCTGCACGACTTGAAGGCGCTCTTCAACAACGCACCCGACCTTGCCGGAACCATCCGTAAGTATATTGACGAAAACGGACTGAAGAAGCAGGTAGAATACTACTGCCATTACTTTGAAAGGTAAACGTGTAGGTACGGCTTATATCGCCCGCTTTAATTTTGATACGGAAAAAGGAGAACAGATTGTTCTGAGTACTGCTCTTTCGGGAGTGAGCATGGAAGGTGCCGCTAAAAACATGGCGGCTGAGGCACCTCACAATGATTTCGATAAATATTTGGCTGAAACTAAAGATAATTGGAACCGCCAGCTAGGAAAAATAGAAATAACAGGTGACAACAAGGACGATAAGGTCAATTTCTATACAGCATTGTATCATACTATGATTGCCCCGACTATTTACAGTGATGTGGACGGGTCTTATTATGGTCCCGATAAGAAAATTCATCAGACGGATGGTTGGGTGAATTATGGAACCTTTTCATTGTGGGATACTTATCGTGCCGCACATCCGTTATTTACTTATACGGAACCTCAACGTGTCAATGATATGGTGAAATCATTCATTGCTTTTTATGAACAGAACGGACGTTTGCCGGTATGGAACTTTTGGGGAAGTGAAACTGATATGATGATCGGCTACCATGCTGTGCCTGTTATTGTGGATGCTTATTTGAAAGGTATTGGTGATTTTGATGCTGAGAAGGCATTGGAGGCTTGTGTGACTACTGCTAATTTGGATAATTATCGCGGCATTGGTCTGTATAAAAAGTTAGGATATATACCTTATAATATAAAGGATGAATATAATGCGGAGAATTGGTCGCTTTCCAAGACATTAGAATATGCTTATGATGATTATTGCATTGCCAATGGCAAAGAAGATGGGCAAGAAAGAGATCGCCGATGAATTCTACAAACGTGCTCAGAACTACCGGAATGTTTATAATCCGGCCACTTCTTTTATGCAGCCGATAGACGAGAAAGGGAACTTCCAAGCTAACTTCAGCCCGGATGACTACACCGAAGATATCTGTGAAAGTAATGGCTGGCAGTACTTTCTGGTCTGTACAGCAGGATATTAAGGGGTTAATTGCCTTGACTGGTGGTAAGGATCGTTTTACAGAAAAGTTGGATAGTATGTTTACTTATATCCCGGCTAGTAATGCAGATTTGCCTCTTTTCAGTACCGGTATGATCGGGCAGTACGCACATGGCAACGAGCCTAGCCATCATGTGATTTATCTATATAATAAGGTACGTCAGCCTTGGAAAACTCAGAAGTATGCGGCGCAGGTCATGCATGACCTTTATTTCAATGCACCTGCCGGACTGTGTGGTAATGAGGATTGTGGACAGATGTCTGCTTGGTATGTATTCAGTGCTATGGGATTTTATCCTGTCAATCCGGTAAGTGGTGAATATGAGATTGGTACGCCGTTGTTCTCCGAAATACAGATGCATTTGGATAATGGAAAAACGTTCACAGTACTGGCCCCTGGAGTAAGTCGTGAAAATATCTATCTTTCTCTATCGTGCCGTTTACACCCGTGCCCTTAACGTCCTGAAACACCGCAGTGTGGAAGAAGGCTATTGCGCTGCCATGGAAGAAATCAACCAAAGACGCGCAGAATTCTATCAACCGGACAACAACGAAGTGATCCGGAGGATCGAAGACCGGGAACTGCGGAAAGAAATCTACGATGCAATCAATGAACTCCCGGACAAGTGCAAAGAAGTTTTCAAACTCAGCTATCTGCATGATATGAAAAACAAGAGATAGCCGACATATTCGGAGTTTCACTTCGCACGGTAGAGGCACATATGTACAAGGCACTGAAGTACTTACGCAGATCGTCTAGATCCTCTTTGGATCATTATAGTCTTATTTTTGTGCAAGTAAGACTAAGTGTTTTTTAGGTTCTGAATTGTATTACTAATATGAAGGAAAAGAAAATGAGTAATCTGAGTGAAGAAATAATGAATAAATATTTGACTGGGCAATGCTCGGAAGAAGAAAAAGGATTTTCATCGAAGTAAATGCCTGGATGAAGGAATCGGAAGAAAACGCCCGCCAGCTCTTTCGTATGGAAGAAATTTATCATTTGGGTAAATTCGACCGATATGCCGACGAACAACGGATAGCTCATGCTGAAAAGCTGTTATACAAAAAGTTGGATGAAGCAAAGGGAAACAGGCCAAACTGCTGCGTATGCATCGTTGGATGAGATATGCTGCCGTTATTGCCGTCATTCTTCTTATGGGAGGCGGAACCGGGTACTGGTTCTATCATAAGGGGCAGACCAGCAATTAATGGTCGCCGTTGCCAACGAAGGTATCGTAAAGGAAGTGGTTCTACCGGACGGTACCAGAGTCTGGCTGAACAACCTTGCGACCTGTTTTAAAGTATCCACGCGAGTTCTCCGAAAAAGAACGTAATGTATATCTGGACGGAGAAGCCTATTTCGAAGTAACCAAGAACCGCCATAAGCCATTCACGGTAGAAAGCGATGCCATGCGCGTACGTGTATTGGGAACCACTTTCAACTTCAAGTGCGACAAACGTTGCCGGATAGCAGAAGCGACATTGATCGAGGGAGAAATTGAAGTGAAAGGCAACAAGGACGAAGGGCAGATTATTCTCGCCCCCGGCCAACGTGCCGAGTTAAACAAAAAAGTGGACGGTTGACTGTGAAACAGGTGGATGCTAAGTTGGACGCCGTATGGCACGATAATCTGATTCCATTCCAAAAAGCAGATATCTTCACCATCACGAAGGCACTGGAGCGTTTTTATGACGTGAAGATTATCCTGTCACCGGACATCCGGGCGGATAAGACTTACTCCGGTGTACTGAGAAGAAAGTCGACGATCGATTCTGTGCTAACGTCATTGCAAAACTCTATACCCATTGAATATAAAATTGTCGGAAGCAATATCTTCATTTCTCCCAAATAAAAAGATGGCTTTCGGCAAAACTAAAAGCTATTAATACCATGAAATTAAAAACATTCCTAATAGTAGGATGTTTAGGAGGTTTATTCACACTTAGCTCCTGTACAGCCCCCACTAATGAGAAAGATTATAGCGTTTTTGTCAATCCCTTCATAGGCACCGGCGGACACGGACATACTTTTCCGGGAGCCGTAGTTCCGCATGGTATGATCCAGCCGAGTCCGGACACCCGGATTGATGGCTGGGACGCCTGTTCAGGCTATTATTATGAAGACTCTACCATTAACGGATTCTCGCACACTCACGTCAGTGGCACAGGCTGTTGTGACTACGGCGACGTACTACTCATGCCGACTGTCGGCGAACAGCGATATCAGACCACTGATCCGCAAAGTCAGCAATTAGCATATTCCTCCGGCTTTTCCCACGAGAATGAGACAGCGGAACCCGGATATTACTCCGTTTTCCTTGACACCTATCAGGTAAAAGCCGAGATATCGGCTACCAAACGTGGCGCTATCCATCGCTACACCTTTCCCCGAAAGTTCCGAAGCATAAAAATTTTGCATTTGAAACGGCGAAAGACGAACAAGTGCTGGCTAAGTTCTCTTCGGATTGCGTTGGAATATGCATACGATGACTGGTGTATTTCCGTGTTGGCAGACAGCCTGGGAGATACTGAAACCAAGGAGAAATATGCCCGTTTTGCGGATGCGTACGAATTTTATTTTGATCCTACCACCCGTTTCATGCGTGGATTGGATAGTAAAGGTGAATGGCGTACCCCGTTCAATCCCCGTTCTTCCAATCACCGTAATGATGATTATTGTGAAGGAACTGCATGGCAGTGGACTTGGTTTGTTCCGCATGATATTCCGGGATTGGTGAAGTTGATGGGTGGAGAGGATGCTTTCGTTGGAAAGCTGGATTCTTTGTTTACGGTTTCTTCCCAGTTGGAAGGAGAGGCTACCTCTGCTGATATCACAGGACTGATAGGCCAGTATGCGCATGGCAATGAGCCGAGTCATCACATTACTCACATGTATAACTATGTAAACCGTCCATGGCGTACTCAGGAATTGGTTGACAGTGTGCTGCATAACCAGTATTTCAATGCTCCTGACGGTTTGTCGGGTAATGAAGATTGCGGTCAGATGTCTGCATGGTATATTTTGAACTCCATGGGCTTCTATCAGGTATGTCCCGGCAAGCCGGTTTATTCTATCGGACGTCCGTTGTTTGAGGAGGTGACGATTAATCTGCCCGACCGCAAGACTTTCGTTATCCGTACCCACAACAACTCGAAGACCAATAAGTACATTGAGTCGGTTCTGTTGAACGGAAAACCACTGGATGTTCCTTTCTTTACCCATAATGACATAGTACGTGGGGGAACGATGGAGATTACCATGAGCTCCGTACCGACGGAATGGGGAAAACAGATAAAGAATTAAAAAGTATAACTTAACCCAAATAACAATATCATGAAAAAATTATTTCTATCAGTTGCAGTCCTGTGTGTTACACTGTTTGTGCAGGCAAAGGATTATGCAGACTATGTGAGTCCGTTGGTAGGTACACAGTCTTCCTTTGAACTCTCTACAGGAAATACTTATCCTGCCATATCCCGTCCGTGGGGTATGAATTTCTGGACTCCACAGACAGGAAAGATGGGAGACGGATGGCAGTATGTCTATACGGCTAATAAAATCCGTGGTTTTAAACAAACCCATCAGCCCAGTCCGTGGATTAATGACTATGGTCAATTTTCCATCATGCCCGTAACTGGAAAACCGGAATTTGAGGAAGACAAGCGTGCAAGTTGGTTCTCTCATAAAGCTGAAATTGCAAAACCTTATTATTATAAGGTTTATTTGGCAGAACATGATGTGGTGACTGAAATGGTTCCTACGGAACGTGCCGTTATGTTCCGCTTTACTTTTCCTGAAAATGACTCATACGTAGTGGTTGATGCTTTTGATCGTGGCTCATCTATCAAGGTGATTCCCGGAGAAAACAAAATTGTGGGCTATACCACTCGCAACAGTGGTGGTGTTCCTGCCAACTTCAAGAATTATTTCGTTATTGAGTTTGATAAGCCGTTTACTTATGAGGCTACGTTCTCTAACGATGTACAGCCTGAAAAACCGGACGGCAGTGTTCCTGTAACCTTGAAAGAAGGTAAACTGGAGCAGACTGATTTCCATACCGGAGCCGTTATCGGTTTCAAGACAAAGAAAGGCGAAGTAGTTCATGCCCGTGTCGCTTCTTCATTCATCAGTCCTGAACAAGCAATTCAGAATCTGAAGGAATTGGGTGGTGACAGTTTTGAAGTATTGGTACAGAAAGGTAAAGATGCCTGGAATGAGGTCTTAGGTAAAGTAGAAGTGGAAGGTGGAACATTGGATCAATACCGTACTTTCTATTCTTGCTTGTACCGTTCCTTGTTGTTCCCGCGTAAATTCTATGAACTGGATGCCAATGGGCAGCCTGTTCATTACAGTCCTTACAATGGGGAAACATTACCGGGATATATGTATACGGATACAGGATTCTGGGATACATTCCGTTGCTTGTTCCCGTTCTTGAACTTGATGTATCCTTCGGTAAATCAGGAAATACAGGAGGGTTTGATCAATACGTATAAGGAAAGCGGCTTCTTCCCGGAATGGGCCAGTCCCGGCCACCGTGGTTGCATGGTCGGTAATAACTCGGCATCTATCTTGGTAGATGCTTATCTGAAAGGAGTACGTGTGGAAGATGTGGAAACATTATACAAAGGACTGATTCATGGAACGGAAGCTGTACATCCTGAAGTTTCTTCTACCGGACGTCTGGGATATGAATATTATAACAAGCTGGGCTATGTGCCTTGCGATGTGAAGATTAATGAGAATGCAGCCCGTACATTGGAATATGCATACGATGACTGGTGTATTTATCAGCTGGCGAAAGAATTGAAACGTCCGAAGAAGGAAATCGCACTCTTTGCCAAACGTGCCATGAATTACAAGAACCTGTTTGATTCGGAAAGCAAGCTGATGCGCGGCAAGCAGAAGGACGGCAAATTCGCTCCTAAATTCTCACCGTTGAAGTGGGGAGGTGACTTTACGGAAGGAAACAGCTGGCACTATTCTTGGTCTGTATTCCATGATCCCCAAGGCTTGATTGACTTGATGGGAGGTAAGGAAATGTTCGTTACCATGCTTGATTCTGTCTTTTCGGTTCCCCCTATCTTTGATGATAGCTATTATGGACAGGTGATTCATGAAATCCGTGAAATGACAGTTATGAATATGGGTAACTATGCACATGGCAACCAACCGATCCAGCACATGATTTATCTGTATGATTATGCCGGTGAGCCTTGGAAAGCCCAATATTGGCTACGTCAGGTGATGGACCGTATGTATACAGCCGGACCTGACGGATATTGCGGTGACGAGGATAATGGACAGACTTCGGCATCGATGTGCCTTAACCGACAATGCCCCCAAGCAGGTACCTGCCTAAGACAACTTACAGAACAAAGCGTACCGGAAAACATAGAACACTGGATTATCATCAGTCCCAAATATCTGTCTACCGTGAAAGGCGGCTGTCCCCATTACCGTTCCAGTACAAAAGTACGATACGCCCAAGGATTCATCGGAATCTTAGAGAATCTACCTTATAAACAAATGCAAACCGTTATCCTGCACCTAATGAACTATTTAGGACGCAGAACCTACTATCGTGCCCGTAAAGGCGAACGTTTACTCTCTCCTTCCGAACAACAGCATATACTGAATATCCTCAGAAACTGCGGAGTTACCACCACACAAGAATTTGATGCATACGTTGAAGACTATGACTGGTAATCCGGTCTCTCAATTGACGTAACTGCAACACAGCATTGGCACAACTGTGCCACGGGCTTGTCACAACAATGACACCGTGGTGGCACAACTGTGCCAAGCCCATGTCACAACTCTTAAATGAGAAGCACTGCAATGATAGTACAAAGGGATTTACACACGAAATCATAATACTCTTAATTATATAAAGAAAAAAAAAAGATAAATTAGACTAAGTGTTTATTGCGTTAGCATTGTTTTATTTATAAAAGAAGAAAATAAGACTTCTTTTATTAGTTCAATAATTTTTATACAACCATTAAATTAAATGTATGGAAAGCAATCATTCTATTCAAAAGTCGAACTTACTTCGAGCTTTATTGGTTTTTAATTTTCATGGCAATCCCATTACAATGGGCTACCGCACAGTTGACATTATCAACTACACGCACAAACTTAGGAACTGTTATTAAACAGATACAGTCCCAGTCTAAGTATCAATTCTTTTATAACGACAAGTTATCTGCCACCCAAGTAGAGGCAGTGAATGTAAAAGACGCTTCTTTAGAACAAGTCCTCAACTCTCTTCTGAGCGGAACAAGCATTTCGTACAAGGTAGAAGACAATATTGTATACCTGTCAGAAAAAATGCACAACAAACCAACCAACAACAAGTTGGCCAGGAACACACGATTACCGGACAAGTCATCGATACTAAAGGAGAAATGCTGATTGGTGTCAGTATCCTGCAAAAAGGAACAAGTAATGGTACCATTACAGACATGGATGGCAATTATACCCTCAAGGTCAGCGGTGAACAGCCTGTATTGGTATTTTCCTATATAGGATATAAGACATTAGAGATTCCGGGCAACAAACCGACTCTCAATGTCACGATGTCGGACGATACTCAAGTTATCGATGAAGTCGTCGTTACCGCATTAGGTATCAAACGCGAAAAGAAAATGCTGGGATATGCAGTTCAGGAAATAAAAAGCGACCAGCTGAACAAGACCGGAGATCCTTCTGTGACAAGCGCTTTGCAAGGAAAAGTGGCAGGTCTTCAGATGAATACGGCAGGTACAGGTTTGGGAGGTTCCACCAAGATTACGATTCGTGGTAATTCCTCCTTATCAGACAATAACCAACCTTTATGGATTATCGATGGTGTGCCTTTCAGCGACAACAACAGTTCTGACGCTTCTTACTATGGCGGTGTAGACCGTGGCGGTGCCTCTGTCGACATTAATCCGGATGACATCGAGAGCATTTCGGTATTGAAAGGTCCGAATGCGGCTGCTCTTTACGGTTCGCGTGCAGGTAATGGTGTCATCCTGATAACAACCAAAAAGGTTCAAAAAAGAAGGATTCGGTGTTCGTTATAGCGGGAACTTCACATGGAGCACAGTAGCTGAAACACTGAAAATGCAGGAACGCTACGGTCAAGGAACAGACGGTGTTTACAATAAGGCTGCGAGCAGTAGTTGGGGTAGGAATTGATGGACACATGGTAGAAGCCTGGAACGGAGAACAACGTGCTTATTCTAAGTATGGAAACAAACTGGAAGATTATTTCAACACCGGTTTTGCCCACAACCATAATGTGTCTATCAGTAATGTAACCGACAAGTCTCATTTCCGTGCATCTTTCGGCAGTTCTAACAATAAAGGTTTATTCCCGAACGAGAAATTGGATAAGATAAATATTGACCTGAACGCCGGTACAGAAATGAACAAATATCTCTCTATGGAAGGAAAAGTCTCCTTATCACGAACCAAGGCAGAAGATCGTCCCTATTTCGGAAGTTATGGAGTTATTGCACAGTTAATCGGTATTCCGCACAACGTGTCTTTGGATGATTTAAAGAATTATTCAACAGAAAACTCCGCACACGTGAATTGGGCAGGCCCGAACCCCGGATTGGAAAATCCATATTACGTACAAGACCAGCGCCATAATTCTGACGAACGTTGGAGAGCTTTCGGATACTACAACGCAAAAATCAACTTTACCGACTGGTTACACTTTAGCGCCAAATATGCATTCGACTATTACCGTACACGTGTTCAAAGCACCGACTTATCGAACGGTATCGGTAAAACTATCGAAAACATTACCGATGACCGTATGAGCCGCAGTGAGGAAAACTTCTTTGAGTCAAATGCAGAATTTATCCTTGCCGGAGACAACCGTATCGGAGAAAATTTCCGTATCGGCTACACAGTAGGTGCCAACTTCATGTATCAGAAATTTGAGACCTTGTCGGCTGAAACAAAAGACATGGTAAACAAGAACCAATGGATATTCAATGCCGCAAACATTCTGAACAGTGCTGCTGAAGATGGACACGAACGCGCTACCAACTCTGTATTTGCATCTGCACAACTTGCATGGAAAGAGTATTTGTCAATGGACTTGACTGCACGTAACGACTGGTCGTCCACATTACCCTCCAGCAACCGTTCATTCTTCTATCCATCTGCAAACTTAAGTTTCATCATAACAGATTTTCTTCGTTCATTAGACAAGACATTACCTTCATGGCTCACATTTGCCAAAGTTCGCCTATCTGCCGCACAAGTAGGTAAAGATACAGAACCATACAACCTGTATAATACATTGAGCTATGCATTCAGCAACGGAGTGCTCAATATCACAAAATCTGATATTAAAAAGAATGACCAGTTGAAGCCGGAGATTTCCTCCTCGTATGAAGCCGGTTTGGATATGAAATTCCTCAATAATCGTCTGGGATTCGACTTCACTTATTACAACAGCCGTACCAAGAACCAGATCATGAAAGTCCCTGCACCGGCTCCTTGGAGTGGTGGTAAAATGATTAACTCGGTTTAATTGTCAACCAAGGATTCGAATTCATGCTATATTCTACTCCTGTACAAACGAAAGATTTCACGTTCGATTTGAATATCAACTTATCCAGGAATGTATCTAAAGTAAAAAAAGAACTGGCAGATGGCGTTGATTATCTCTTCTTCAATGGAGATGCAAATTTCCCAATCAATGTCGGTACACGCGTAGGACACCGCTTGGGTGAAATTTATGCCAAAAACCTGTACAAGCGTGATGAAAACGGTAATATGATAGTTAATAAACAAGGCCGTCCGACCAAGGTCTCCGGTGAAGACGCTTTCCAATACACATTGGATCATCCGATCGGTAATATTGAACCGGACTTATTAATGTCCGTTTCTCCATCATTCACCTACAAAGGATTTACTCTTTCTGCATTGTTCGATATGAAATTTGGTGGTGACATTGTTTCTGTATCCGAGGCAATGGCAACCAGCACAGGATTGGCAGCACGCACCGCTAATCGTGGTAATGCAGAGAATGGCTGGAAAATCGTTGCTCCGGGTGTGACCGCCGACGGTACTGTAAACTCAACAGCTATGAACGCTCAAAGGTATTACACATCAATGAGTGGTATGGCCGAAGAATTCGTATACGATGCTTCATTCATCAAATTGAAAGAATTGTCATTAGGTTATTCTTTCCCGAAATCCATACTGAAGAAGACTCCTTTAACTTCACTGAACGTAGCATTCGTTGCCCGTAACTTGGCTTACCTGATGAAACATACACCGGGAACAAGTCCCGAAGGAGGTTATGACACAAGTATGTTCTCTCAAGCTATCGATTATATGTCTGTTCCTTACACACGTACATTCGGTCTTTCTATTAATCTTGGTTTCTAATCTAAACATAAAAAGAAGTTATGAAATTCTATTATAAAACACTTGCATTCGCATCTCTACTTGCTCTAGCAGCTTGCTCAGATTTTGATGAAATGAACACCAACCCGTACGAACCTCCTTATTCACCGGGTACTTCTAATACCGATGTAAGTCCTGAAGGCATTGATATTGATTATGAACTGCCTGAAGCTGATATAAAAGCATTAAAAAGAAGCAGAAACTTCAATTGGTAGTTTGTTCCGTAATCTAACGAATGAGGGACCTTACAATGATTATCAGGTAACCACCAACTTAACTCATGACATTTATGCCGGCTATATGGCAAATACATCTGCCGGTTTCCATGAAAAGCCTGCACATACGTATATACTGACGACTGGTCCAAAAACAGATGGGATCATTTCTATAATGACCGTACTGCAAACGAATATGCACAAATTATCAAAGTCTGTCATTTCGTCAATAAAGACAAATACTGGAACGAGTTCTACGTAACCCGTATTTATTATGCATTCCTCATTTCTATGCAGACAGATACATACGGTGATATTCCATTGTCGTACTACATAAAAAGGAATGTTACCCCCGACACAGTATATTTCATATACCAGCCAAAAGGATGTGTACGATGCTATGTTCAAACTGCTGGATGAAGCTATCACCAACATCAAACCCGACAAAGGTTTGAACTGGGGAGAAGGAAAAGGAAGTAATGACCGTTGCTATGGAGGCGACATCAACAAATGGTTACGCTTTGCCAATACTTTACGTTTGCGTCTGGCGCTTCGTATTTCAAATGTCGATCCGGATCGTGCCCAAGAAGAAGGGAAAAAAGCAATCGAGAGTACTTATGGTTTGATGCAAAGCAATGCAGACAACATGAGAACTGTACCGAAAGTTGCCCCTATCGACAAAGGTGGTGAAGGAGGCGGCGGATCTGAAAATATCCATGCGCTGATATTCGGTTGGGGAGCGCAAATGGTTATGTCGAAAGATTTGGAAAAGGCCTATAAAAATGAATCTGAAGTATTAGATCCCCGATGCGAAATACTGTGGTGGCGCCCAAGTCCATTTTCAGATCTTAAGGAAGCCAAAGAAAGCAATAAGGACTTTGCCGGATGTCCGATTGGCAATATGGATGTACAAGGAGAGGACGCGACAAAAAGTTACTCTCCTGTAAGATGTAATAAACTGATAAGTTCGGATCATAATAATTTAGATGATAACTATTGGTTTAGCGAAGCTCGCGAACTGGTTTGGATGAGCTATGCGGAGAGTCGGTTCATGTTGGCAGAAGCTGCTCTCAGAAATTGGACGACAGGCTCAGTTGAGCAATATTATATTGACGGAATTAGAGCGTCCATGGATTACTATAATATTGATGAGGCTAAAAAACAAGCCTATATTGACGGTATCAACTAAATCACTTGTTCCGTCACCAAATACAACGTCTTCGTCGCACGAGTAAATGCCGTATACAACCAACGAAAGTAATCGGGAAACATTCATCCGCCACTGGCCACCTTGTGCTTTATGACAGGTTATTGCATACGCATACTTCACCTGTAAAGCATTGTAATGTGGGTCAGCTTTCATCTTTTTCATCCGGTCTCTTTTGTTTGGAATATCTATATAATCCTCAAGTATGGTATAAAATCAGTCTGTCACTATCCTTCTTTAGATAATGCGGGAGCATCCGAATGCAGATGTATCCAGCAACAGATTAGCATCCAATTCAAAATCATTCTGATCGGGAAAGCTGAGAGTGACTTCGGCAAAACGGAAGCCGTACATTTCACGAGTTCGACGAACACGCCGGACAACTGCAATCTCTCCATTAGCTATAAAGTCCATCTCTTATATTGCTCCGTCCAATAGTAGTTGTTCTTGGCTACCATTAACATATCTCCGGAATTCAATTCATCTTCTCGCCAAAGTATCTGCGCACGTATTCCATTATTATATAAGTTCGCGCGTTTATTAGAGCGACAGATCACAATCGTCTCATCCATACCGTCATGGTCATAGCAATGGTGATTCATCAATCAATTCTGCACCCGGCACCACTTTTATATCTGGAAAACCTGTTACCTTTATTTTAGGTAAAGAGTAGCAATTATCTTCCGCTATCAGCTGACGCAATTGAGTCGCATTCCACAAGATGCCCGATTCCTGCATCTGACGAACTACTTGAGTCAAATCGACCTCACGAACTTCAAGTCCATATCCTTTCAATGCATCGGCAAACAGCGCGGGACTTAACTCCTCTCCCACCGGAGGAAGCTGTGCAGTATCTCCCATCAACAAAAGACGGCAACCTTGTCCCGAATACACGAACTGCACCAAGTCATCCAACAGTCTTCCCGTACCGAAACACTGCCAGACAATCCTTCATTGGAAATCATAGACGCCTCATCAACAATAAATAAGGTATTTGTAGCAAGATTGTCATTTATCGAAAAATTACTAGGTTCATTAGAGAACGACTGTTGCCTATATATTTTCTTGTGAATTGTATAAGCCGGATGACCTGCATATATGTGAAAAGACTTTAGCCGCCCTGCCTGTCGGAGCAAGTAGTACACACTTTTGCTGCAACTGGTCCAAGGTCTTCACCAATGCCCCGACCAAGGGATGTTTTACCCGTACCGGCATAGCCTCTGAGGATAAATACTTCATCCGATTGGTGAGAAGAGAGAAAATCTGCTAAAGAATTTTACAGCAATTTCCTGCTCAAAAGTTGGTCTGATAGAAAATTTTCCTTAATTTGCCTTTCTAAATAGTTATTTATCATTTTTGTACGAGAAAAAAGTTCGAGGAACTGTGCGTATTAGATTTATTTATTTATTTTTGCGATGCGAATATACAACTAAAAACACATATTTATCATGAAAACAGTTATTAATATTGTATTGGCTGCTTGCGTTATCGGTTTGATATACGTTTGCTACGGCAGTATCATGGGACCTATTAACTTCGATGACGCTAAAAAAGCTAGAGAGAAACAAGCAGTTATTGCACGCTTAATTGACATCCGTAAGGCACAGTTGGAATACCGCAACCTGCACAACGGACAATACACTGCAAGTTTCGACACCTTGATTGATTTCGTCAAAACTGCAAAACTTCCATTTGTAAAGAAAGAAGGAGTTTTGTCTGATACGCAACTGGAAGCTGGCATGACTGAAAAGAAAGCTATGGCTATCATCAACAAAGCTCAGAAGACAGGCAGATATGATGAAGTTAAAGAAATGGGGACTTGAAAACTTTAAGCGTGACACCATGTGGGTAGCCGTAACAGATACAATCTATGCCAAAGGGATTCAATGCAGACTCTTTAAATATGTTCCTTTCACGGAAATGGTGCTATTTTTGAAATGAATGTTAAAAATGACACTGCAAAATCAGGTGCTCCTGTGTTTTGTTCGAAGTGAAAGCTCCGTATGAAACATACTTGGGCGGCTTGAAAACAAGAAATTATCAATCTGAAAGACCTCGAAACCAAACTGGGCAGATACTCCGGTTTTGATGGTAGGTTCTATTGACAATCCTAACAACGGTGCTGGTAACTGGGAATAATGATTGATTTTACAAAATCAAAACAATATACTTTATCCATCCGTCTTAGTACGGATGGATTTTCTTTTTCTATCTACAATCCGATTCACGACAATTCACAGTCGCTGTTCGAAAAAGAGGTCAGACACCTCTCTGTCTCTGACAGCCAATCTTCAAGGCTGTTTTCACGAATCGGACTTCTTAGGTCATTCTTACAAACGGGTAAATATCATGCTGGCTAGCAAGCGTTTTACGATAGATACCACTGGATCTGTTTGAAGAAGAGCAGGCCGAGCTTTTATTTTATCACAATCATCAGAAGCGGGAGAATGAAACGGTGATTTACAATATTCTGAAAAAAAATAACGTAGTCGTAATCTTCGGCATAGACAAAAACATACCCTTTTCTGAACGAACAATACTCCCGAAGCCCGTTTCTATTCTCAGTCTACCCCACTTATAGAGTATTTTTCCATAAAAAGCAGACTCGGAAATAGTAAGAAAATGTATGTTTCCGTACGTGAGGAAGGCATCGACATCTATTGTTTCGAACGGGGACATCTCCTGATTAACTAATTTCGAATGCATGCAAACTGAAGACCGTATTTACTATTTATTGTATGTATGGAAACGCTCGAGTTCAATCAGGAACGGGATGAACTGCATCTGACCGGGACACTGTCAGATAAAGAAACATTGATGAACGAATTGAAAAAATTCATCATGCAGGTATTCATCATGAATCCTGCAATAATATTGATATGCAAGCCTTATTAACATGCGAGTAATCAGCGGTATTTATAAACGAAGAAGATTTGATGTACCCCGTACCTTTAAAGCACGTCCTACGACAGATTTTGCTAAAGAGAATCTGTTTAATGTACTCAACAACTATATCGATTTTGAGGAAGGAGTCACTGCACTCGATCTGTTTGCAGGTACCGGCAGTATCAGTATCGAACTGGTATCACGGGGATGTGACCGTGTGATCAGTGTCGAAAAAGACCCGGCTCACCATTCTTTTATCTGCAAAATAATGAAAGAAGTACAAACAGACAAATGTCTGCCGATACGGGGAGATGTATTCAAGTTTATCAATAACAGTCGCTAAGCGTTTCACTTTAATCTTTGCTGATCCGCCTTACGCTTTAAAGGAGCTGGAATCAATACCGGAACTGATATTCAAAAACAATCTGCTCAAAGAGGGAGGCCTGTTCGTATTGGAACATGGAAAGAAAACAACTTTGAGGAAAATCCGCACTTCATAGAAAGAAGAGTATATGGAAGTGTGAACTTCTCACTTTTCAGATAAGAGCACAGAATTCTTCTAAAGCAGCGGAGCCAACAAACGCACGATAGACTCCGCAGCTTTCTGTCTCCACGAACGTCTGCCCCAATTTTTCAAAAAGATCTGTGTACTTTCGCGCTGGTCCTGAAGAAATATTTCTTTCATTTCCAGAGCCGTTTCCACATCATACATAAAGGCATTTACTTCAAAATTATGCTCAAAACTGCGAAAGTCGACATTGGTAGACCCTACTGTCGATAGCATATCATCTGAAACCATCAGTTTGGAATGTAGAAATCCCTTTTTATAAAAATAGACTTTGACACCCGCCTGCAACACATCCCTCAGATAAGAATGTGATCCCAGATGAGTGATTCGATTGTCAGCACGTTCGGGCAGCATCAAACGTATATCCACCCCTGCCAATGCAGCTGTTTGCATAGCAACCAACACTTGCTCTGTCGGCAGGAAGTAAGGGTTTGCATATAGAAATATTTCTTGGCTCCATTGATCGCCATCGTCAATCCCTGCATTATTTCTTTCCAGGGACCGATAGGTTCACTGGTGACTACTTGTACTAATGAGTTTCCACAAGACTCTATCTTTGGGAAATAACGTGAAGCGGTAATCAATGTACGGTCAACGAAATACCAGTCGAGCAGAAAAGCCGTCTGCAGACCATGTACAGCTTTTCCCTCTATCAGGATATGCGTATCACGCCAGATTCCCCATGAGAAGCCGCGCATATAACGCTCTGCCAGGTTCATTCCTCCGACAAAACCGATACGCCCGTCTACTACGACTATTTTTCTGTGGTTACGATAGTTGACCCTGCTTGTAAACAAAGGGAAACGTACTTTCAAGAAACTCCTGACTTCAATACCGGCATTACGCATTTCTTCGAAAAAACGGTTAGGTACGTGCCAGCACCCCACATCGTCATAGATTACCCTAACTTCAACTCCCTGCGAGGCCTTTTCAATTAATACATCCCTTACCAGACGACCTATGGCGTCATCCTCAAAGATGTAGTACTCCATGTGAATATGCTGTTTTGCCTTTTGGAGTTCACGCAACAATGACTGTAGTTTGGTATACCCTTCCGTATACACGGAATACGGTTTCCTTCGAATGGGAAAGCTTGATTGGTATGACTGGAAAAGTTGGATAAGGCGGGCATATTCTTCAGGTACAGCCGAACAGTCCTGCGCCAAGTATTCCGCCATAGGTTTCTTCAACAGGCGGTCATAACTTTTTTGACCGATTATACGTTCCCGACGTTGGCTCCGTCCGAAAAAGAAATAGAAGACAAGGCCTACGATAGGAAGGAACAGCAATATGAGTATCCATGCCATAGTCTTCACCGGATTCCGGTTATCAAGAATGATAATGACAATCGTACTGATAATGGCTCCGAAATAGAGTATGTCGAAAGCAACCGTAGCTATCTGGCTAACTATTATGTTCCAATCAATCATAGGAATCTCCTTTTTATATGGATACTGAACAACAAATATAAAGCAAATTATCGGATAAACAAAAAAGTCCCGGTGACAACTCATCATCGCAGCACCGGGACTTCACTATTCTATATTTGCTATGGCTTAGAAACGCATAGGCCGCATTCCGCCACCGCGAGGACCATGACCACCACCGTCAAAACCTCCGTGACGCATATTTCCGCGAGCTTCTTTATTTCCGAAGATATTCAGGCGATAGATAAAATGAAGCATACAATAGCTATTTACACCATTATATTCAGAAACAGAACGCATATCGGCAGTCAATGAACGGCTGATATTAGTCTGTTGCTTCAATATATCATAAATCTCAAAACTGATTGTTGCCGCATTACCTTTAAGGAAACTCTGAGCAATTTGTGCATTCCAGATAAGTTCATTTCTGTTCATACTGGCATCCCGATAGCCGCGGCGGGCATTGTTCGTGATATTGGTAGACAATGACATATTCCAAGGCATATTGATATTCGTACTGGCACCATAACCAAAAGTGTACGGTTCCTGGTTATTCTCCGGACGCAACTTATTCTTCTCAAAGTTATAATTTATAGAACCGTTCACCGTAAACTCAAACCAGTCATTCCGAAAAGTACCTCTCACATCTTCCCCTAAATTCAATGTAGTACTTGTATTCTTATCGTTTACAGTTGTCTGTTGATTATACAGATAAGCAACCGCATTCGTATATCCGACACGAGAGAAAGTACTGACAGTAAATCGTTTATCCTTCAAAGCCGTATTAAATCCGAACATTCCCGACGCATTCCAGTTACCATTGATATTTTCCGGTTTCACAGTAACTCCACCGGTAGCCTGATTATAAGTAGTACCATTGGTAATGCTATTCTGGGTAGCATTGAAGAAAGCATGTGCCACTATCCCCGCTGTCTGTCCGCGTTATAAGTATTATAGAACAAACGCATATTATGAGAGAAAGAAGGTTTCAATCCCGGGTTACCCATACGGATATTCAGCGGGTTTGAGTCATCGGTGATATCCAACAAATTCTCCATACTTGGCTGGCTCGCACGTCCGCGATAAGTAAAGCGCAATTGGCTCACCTTCGAGAAACGATAACGGAAATCAATATTCGGGGCAAAGTTGAAGACCGACCGCTTCACAATAGTATCAAGTTCCGATTTCTTATAAGTCAACGTAGTATTCTGCGGTTGCAGAGAGACTCCTACATTAAATCTATATTTTTCTCTGATAAGATTCAACCCTGCATTTATATCATGATTATAATAATTATACTTGGCATATTTACTCAAATCCTGATCCCTGTTATTCTCATATCCCAGAGGAAGTTCGTCACCAAAATGCCAGTCCCAAACCTGACCTTTGTCAGCATCCGGTATCAGATCATAGGTGCTTCTGTCGCTTTCGCTATATTTATATTGGAATTTATAACGGAACTGCAAAAAAAGTAGCTTTCGCTATCGGTTCGTTATAAGTCAATTCTGCCGTGTAATCATAGTTCTTCGTAGGAGATGTGGTATACCGCCTGTTATCATCATCCGGCTTTCCGGCCACTGCGTCAAAATAGCGCGTCAATGCTTCACTAAACGACTCACTGTCGTTATCACCATAACTGAATGTACCACGGAATGTAATGTTACGTCCCAGACTGTTCAACCTCCTGTTCAACTGCAAAGAAGCATTAGCCGAAAGACTCTTACTCTCTGACATAGATTCACTGTTACTCGCATTTTACACGGATATCCTTCAAAGGGTCATCCTCACTATCCCATACCACCTTATTCAAAAAAGCATTGGATTAGACACAAGGTTAAAAGGGTCCTCATTAAACGTTCCCGATTCTGAAATCGAATACCCATCAGATTTTCCATAAAAAAATTAGGACGGAAAATAATGTTAGTCAACGTATCCGGTTTCCATTCCAGACGAAAATCGGCATTAAAGTTAGTATTCTTATTACGACCTTTACTGTTCGAATTAGAATAGGAGTTGCCATTCTGCAAGAAACGTTCCGAATAGTTGGTAGAAAGCGCATCACGGTCGCTAAAGTTATAACGGGCACTACCTCCTAATTCCAGTTTCTCCGACTGGGTGGCAAAGTTTGCACCGAGCATCTTAGTGGCGGTCAAACCGTTGCTATTCCGGAACCGGGGTCGGCCTCCTCCGCCCGAAAATCCCTGGTCATTCACGTTATTGGCTGATCCTATCAATGAGAACTGACTGTTTTCAACAAAACGGTTCAGCATTACATTACTTGAATAACGGCTTTCAGTCCCGCCTGCCACATTCGCGTTACCGAACCATCCTGGTTCATTCCTTTCTTCACCTTCAAGTCAAGAACCGTCTCCTCCTCTCCGTCATCAATTCCGGTAACACGGGCCAAGTCGGACTTTTTATCGTATGTTTTCAACTTGTCAATCATATTGACCGGCAAATTCTTCAAACCGGTTTTCACATCACCGCCAAAGAACTCCTTACCGTCCACCATAATCTTCTTGACTTCTTTACCATTGATTTTGACGTTACCGTCATCATCAATCTCCGCTCCCGGAAGTTTCTTTACCAACTCCTCCAGCATGGCACCTTCAGGAGTACGATAAGCCGTTGAATTATACTCCAGCGTATCTTCCTTCACCGTCACCTCCGGAGCAGTCCCCGTAATCACTGCCTCACTCAACATCACAGCATCAGGTTCCAGGGAGCAATATTCCCCATTTTTTTCAGGAACATTGTTTGACAATTGTACAGGAACAAACTTTGTACGGAAACCGATATAAGAAATCTTCAACAGATATTTCCCGGCTTTCACTTTCGGAAGCGTAAACCAGCCCTTTATTACTACTGGCTATACCAGCAGCATAAGCACTATCGGGTAACGACAATAATTGAACGGTGGCTTGTGCTGCCGGCTCCTTAGAATCAGATTCCACAACACGTCCCGAAACAGAAATCACTTTATTCTGTGCGAAAATAGAGAGGGTGCATAACAACATCAGCACCAACCCGACTGATAATCTTTTCATTTACCTTAATTACGATTAGTAGAGTAATAACAATGTCTTTTTGACAAATAGAATCGTAAAAGGTTTAATTTAATAGAAAATTATCTTTTGAAGAATCGACCAACACGCGCTTTTTGCAGACCAAACTCCAAACAAAGCACATTAAATACCAAAAAAGTCAGAAAAGAAGAAGTATCCACATTAATGATATCCCTTTGAATGACACGCCACAACATTCCGCCGAATACAAAAAAGGAAGGTCAAAAAGACCGCATTCCGAACCGCCGCATTCGAATCTGTTCCGTCTCGCGGCTTTCATTCTTGCTTAAGGCAAAGATGATCAACAAGCATCCTGACATCATCAGCAACTTCGTACATTCTTTATAAAATAACAGATTATGATCGGTCACCATTCCTTGTATATACAGCACAGGAAGAATGAACAGAGCTATCAACAAGACCAAATATCCCACAGGACGACAAAATACGGGTAATAATGCTTTCATGAATTGAACGTTTTAATGAGACAAAAGTAAGTAAAAAAAGATATTTTATATACATTTGCAAAGTAAAAAAGCAAAAGAATCATGAGTAAACAAGAAGTCATTCTCTGCGAAAGCTTGGAAACAAGCCTTAGCCGCGCCATAGAACAGTTTCCGCATGACAAATTATTCATCCTCACAGACGAGCATACCCGACGTCTCTGCCTGCCTGCCTTGAAGGAACTCCCCGCATTGAAAGATGCGATTGAAATCTGCATCGGAGCCGAAGACGTGCATAAGACACTAGAGACACTGGCTTCCGTATGGATGTCACTAAGTACCCAGGGAGCTACACGCCACTCATTGCTCATCAATCTTGGTGGAGGAATGGTAACCGATTTGGGAGGTTTTGCCGCCGCCACTTTCAAACGCGGTATTGCATACATCAATATACCGACAACTTTACTGGCAATGGTAGACGCCTCTGTCGGTGGTAAGACAGGAATCAACTTCAACGGACTGAAAAACGAAATCGGTGCATTTGCCCCGGCAGACAGCGTATTAATCGAAACAGAATTCTTACGGACGCTGGATGCACATAATTTCTTCTCCGGATATGCAGAAATGTTGAAACACGGACTAATCAGCAATACTGCACATTGGGCCGAATTACTGAATTTCAATACCTCGGACATTGATTATACTGCCCTCAAGCAACTGGTCGGCCGGTCGGTGCAAGTGAAAGAAGACATCGTAGAGCAGGACCCGTTTGAACATGGAATCCGCAAGGCCTTGAACTTGGGACATACGGTAGGACACGCATTTGAAAGTCTGGCACTCGCAGAAAACCGTCCCGTACTCCACGGATATGCAGTAGCTTGGGGAATTGTCTGCGAACTGTATCTATCCCATCTCAAAGTAGATTTCCCAAAAGAGAAGATGCGTCAGACGATCCAATTTATCAAGGACAACTATGGCGTATTCACATTCGACTGCAAGAAGTACGAGCAACTATACGCGTTTATGACACATGACAAGAAGAACACTTCCGGCAACCATCAACTTCACACTGCTGAAAGATATCGGAGACATCCGTATCAATCAGATCGCCGACAAAGATACAATTTTCGAAATGCTGGACTTCTACCGTGAATGCATGGGAATCTGACCCAGTCCGGACAAAAATAAAAATATAAGGGGAATGGCTTCAACACCACTCCCCTTTCTTGATTCCCTTATTCTCCCATATATATTGATAATTGCATCGCAATCATCCCCACTTTCTCAATCCAAATGACTCATTCGATACTGGGACAATGACATCCCCTGTATGTTTTCTAAAAAAAACGTCCAAGCGACGATTGATTAGCAAAGTTCGTCCTAATCGCAATTTCCTGAATATTCAGACTCGTGTTTTTCAACAGAGCCTTTATCTCCAGTATAATATATTCAACAATCCAGTCTTTAGCAGACTTTCCGCTCGTTTCCTTGATTACCATGGTCAGGTATTTGGAAGTGATACATAATTTGTCCGCATAAAAAGCCACATCCTTATTCTCTTTGAAGTGCTTCATGATAGGGCTGAAGAATTTATTTGCCAATTCCTCTTTACGGGTATCCTTACGGGTATTCACCAACATCGATTCTTTCTCGTAAGCATTGAACAGTTCGAGATACAGATATCTCAGTAAATGAATAATCAATTCCCTCCTGTACGCGTCAGTAGACATCACCTTATCTTTTATCATTCCCAAATAGTTATATATCCGCAGAACATCACGTTCATTCTGAGGATAATAATAATGGCTCCGCATATAGAAAAAGAAATGCGGTGAAAAGCGCGGTACACCACTTAGGGCATCGCCGAACATAGAGGAAGATATTACCATTGTGACAGTTAAAAAGTCCTCACTAGGTTCACTGAATGAAACAAATTGTCCGGGCAACAATATGATTAACTCATCAGGTTGTATCCAATGCACGTCTTCGTGCACACTGATTTTAGCCGTTCCTCTCAAACTATATACAATCAAAGCTGATTGAATATTAGAAGGATAAGAAGTTAAAGGAAGATACTTCAGATTCTCATAATACTTGAAATCGTCACCTAAGACATATATCTCTAACGTTTCTTTGTTTTTGTTGTTTTGCATTTATCACCTCTCTCTTAAAGACTTTCCACAAATGTATAATATCCAAATTTACCATTCGTTAAAAAAGGAAATAAAGTATTATACAGAGGAAATTACATACTAATTATTTGCATTATTTTATAAACAAAACGCCCCTCCCTTAGTTCTTTACCCCAGTCTGTATTTAGATTTATTATAAACAGAAAAGTTTTTTATGGCATTCAAAAACAAAGAAATAGCTAATGCCGCACGTATGAGAACAAGTATATAGCAACTCATCTATTAACAACAAATTTCTTTCTGATTGACAGTAAACTTGCCATTAATTGATACTAAACTGATTGTGCACCGGCAACAAACTATAAACGAAGCCTTCGTTTTTATAAATGCAAGTTCCGTTTTTACAAACGCAAGTTTCATTTATAAAAACGGAACTTGCATTTATAGATTGCAATTAATGAAAAACAACTTTGTTTCTTGATAATTGGAAGTTTACTATGAATGGAGAGGAACTTTTCTCCTAATGTCCAACAATTGGTTTACGGCAAGTCTGAAGAAGCTGCGCAATACTTTGTCATCCCTATCTTCACCGAGCCTCATTCTTTTAGCTCTATAACAGTTAGAAACCTTATTCAAGTGAATTGATAAAACAAAAATCAAGCAAATTATTTGCTATTTAAAATTAATCAGTACTTTTGCAACCGCAATTCGGGATGTAGCTCAGCCCGGTAGAGTACGCGTCTGGGGGCGTGTGGTCGCAAGTTCGAATCTTGTCATCCCGACGAATTGATCTTCAAAGAGGTTAGAGTAAAAATCTAACCTCTTTCTTTTTATTCCAGGATGAAAGCTAAAAAATATGGGACAAGCAACAAATAGAACTTATTATACCAAGCAACAATGAAAGAGAATCCGAAACATAGCCGTATTAGCGAATACAACTATCCTTTGCCGGATGAACGTATTGCCAAATTCCCGCTACCCGTTCGCGACCAGTCGAAACTATTGGTATATCGCCACGGTGAAGTGACCGAAGATATTTTCACTTCCTTGCCGGAATATCTGCCGAAAGGAAGCCTGATGATATTCAACAATACCAAGGTGATACAAGCGCGTCTGCATTTCCGCAAGGAAACAGGTGCGCTTATCGAGGTCTTCTGTCTGGAACCGATCCAACCCAATGATTATGTATTAAATTTCCAGCAGACGGAACACGCTGCATGGCTTTGCATGATCGGCAATCTGAAGAAATGGAAAGACGGGACACTGAAACGGGAAATGACCGTCAAAGGCTTTCCTATTACTGACTGACAGCAACGAGAGGAGAATGCAAAGGTACCAGCCATTGGGTAGACTTCGCATGGAATAACCCCGAAGTAACCTTCGCCGATATCCTCGAAGTCTTCGGAGAACTGCCGATTCCTCCATACCTGAACCGGAACACGGAGGAAAGCGACAAAGAAACCTATCAGACTGTTTACTCCAAAATAAAAGGCTCGGTTGCCGCGCCAACAGCCGGACTGCACTTTACGCCCCGTGTACTGGAAGCATTGCAGGAGAAAGGCATCGATCTTGAAGAACTGACACTGCACGTAGGGGCAGGAACTTTTAAGCCGGTGAAAAGCGAGGAGATAGAAGGACACGAGATGCACACGGAATATATATCCGTCAACCGGAATACAATCAAGAAATTGATCGACCATGACGGTTGCGCCATTGCCGTAGGCACCACTTCCGTGCGCACGCTCGAAAGCTTGTATCATATAGGGGTCACATTGGCCGATCATCCGGACGCTACGGAAGAGGAACTACACGTCAGACAATGGCAGCCTTACGAGAAGTATGATCAGATTCCTCCCGTTGTCGCATTACAGAAAATATTAGGGTATCTGGACAGAAACGGGTTGGAAGCACTTCACAGCAGCACTCAGATTATCATAGCTCCGGGATATCAGTATAAAATAGTGAAAGCGATGGTTACTAATTTCCACCAGCCGCAAAGTACACTGCTTACTATTGGTTTCCGCTTCGTGAAAGGAAACTGGCGCACGATTTATGATTATGCACTGAGTCACGATTTCCGTTTCCTGAGCTATGGAGACTCTTCCTTATTAATACCGTAAAAATATCTATTGTAAACGATATAATCTTGCTGATAAGAAAATAATAGCGACTATTATGCCAAGTGATAATAACCAAGAAATGTTTCCCGTTGTCGATGAACAGGGAAATATCACCGGAGCCGCCACTCGCGGAGAATGTCATAGCGGCAGCAGATTGCTTCATCCGGTTGTCCACCTGCACATCTTCAATACCAAAGGAGAGTTGTATCTACAAAAACGTCCCGGAATGGAAAGACATCCAGCCCGGAAAATGGGACACAGCCGTTGGCGGACATATTGACCTAGGCGAAAGCGTAGAAATCGCACTCAAACGGGAAGTCCGCGAAGAACTAGGCATCACGGACTTTACTCCTGAGCTTCTGACTCATTATGTGTTCGAGTCCGAACGTGAAAAAGAGCTCGTATTTGTTCATAAAACAGTTTACGACGGTGAGATCCACCCCAGTGACGAACTGGACGGCGGACGGTTTTGGACGGTCAAAGAAATAAAAGAGAACTTAGGCAAAGGCATCTTCACTCCCAACTTTGAAGGGGAATTGAAGAAAGTATCCTCTTATTTCTTCTCTATCCAAGTAACAATTTTCTCAGAGAACGGACTCTCTTTGGGTGCAACAAAGCCAACCCAGTTTCCGTTCTCGTCTATCATAAACTTCTGGAAGTTCCACTGGACAGGGGCATCCTCTTTCCCATTCAGTTTCTTTTCTGTCAGCCATTGATAAAGCGGTGCCATATCTTTGCCCTTAACAGAAATCTTGGACATCATCGGAAAAGTGACATCATAGTTCAATGAACAGAATTTAGCAATTTCCTCATTACTTCCCGGTTCCTGCCCCATAAAATTATTAGCAGGGAAGCCGATAATAACAAAGTTCTTATCCTTATACTTCTCATACAATTCCTGCAACTTGGCATATTGTGGAGTCAGTCCGCATTTGGAAGCTACATTCACTACCAGCACTTTCTTCCCTTGCAAAGATGAAAGAGGAAATTCCTTACCGTCAATTGTTCTCACAGTGAAGTCATAAAAAGACTTACTCTGTGCTTCCAAAGAAACCGCACACACCATGGCTATCACCATTAAAATAAAAGATTTCATACCTGACACATATTAAGTTCGTTTTTTATTAAACGAACCGATATGGAAAAATGTTTGATTCAAATTAGGTTATTTATCAATGTTTTACCCGATACCAGAGAGGCAGAGCCGACCATTACTAATCAGCTTATCGGACGTATGAAGAAACGAAAAAACATATCATGTTTCAATCAAGTCATGGTCGAAATTCCAATAATTCATCCATCTTCCCGTCCATTATACAAGGCAGGCATCTCGATATCTTTTCCATGCTCCAATTCCACCATTGCAATTCCTGCAATTGAGTGATTGTATGGGTATCGAAACGTTTCCGTATCTCCCTGGCAGGTGTTCCTCCTACTATCGTATAAGGAGGAACATCTTTAGTAACCACTGCCCGCGATGCAATAACCGCTCCATCCCCAACATGCACTCCGGACATGATAACAGCTTCATACCCGATCCAGACATCATTACCTATTACTATATCCCCTTTGTTGTCCCAAGCCGAAGCGATATCTTCTTTATCTAAGCCCCATTCTCCAAAGAAAAGAGGGAATGTATAATTGGATAAAGAACCCAATGTGTGGTTTGCGCTGTTAAAAAGAAATTTGGCTCCACAAGCAATGGAACAGAATTTGCCAATTATCAATCGGTCTTTATTAATCGGATAATGATATAATACATTGTTCTTCTCAAAAAGAACAGGATCATTTACAAAGTCATTGTATATTGTATAATCACCTACCATAATGGCAGGATTCTTAATCACTGTATTCAGATAAACAGTCTGAAAATCATTGGTGCGAGGATATACTTTCGTATTCATTGTATTATAACTTCTTTTATATAGTTTCCGATATAGACTGACAAAACACCCTGCGACTTATGTAAAGCCACAGACAGTTGGGGACAACAGCTCTTTCCGTTATTCACCATCCATATAAGCGAAGCTATTTACAGAGTTGCCATTTCATTGCGTTAGAAGAATAGGATTTATATCACCCGGCAAATGTACAAAATAAACGGTCCGACACTATTCTCGAATCGGACAAATAGTAGAAATCATGCCGAATTTAACTTTATCATTCAGTTGCCACACCACTTTGCCTTCCGAATCAATCTCGACCAACTGGGGTGTTTCCCTTTACCGGCTTCGCGGTCGTGCCCTTGCCAGTTACAGATATAAAGTCCCCATTCTGCAAAGGAAAGAGTTGGGCTACAAAAAGAGTTGTACACCTTCTATGTCATTGGCATTCACCCGGCGAACAATCCGGTTCGATTCAAGATTCAGTTGCACGAAACAATGAGCGTCTCCACAAGCAACCAGACAGTCTCCGTTGTCCAAAAAGCAGAGGAAAAAGGAGTACCGGAGAGCTTTACACTATTCAGCAGTTGACCATTAGGGGCAATTTCGCGCACTTCCGAAGTGGCAAATAAAGGCACAAGATAATTGCCTTTCTTATTCTTGTTTATTTGACGGAATTGTGCATGAGGACGTTCGATCCCTGTTTCAAACTCGGTTTTAGAAAGGACCTCTCCTTTCATATTTACCTCCAGAATGGTAGACGGATGACCGCACCAAGCTACTAATGCATTACCGTCCGGCAATATACGTGCCGTCTGCATCTCACATCCTGCGGGTGCGGCGATATTCCAGAGTTCCCGCCCGTCACGGGTTATCATTTTTGCTCCTTTGGAGTAGGAAAAAAGAATTTCTCCCGCTTTCGTGGCTGCCACCGAGTTACATTCCCAGCCTTTTTCCAGAGGATATTCCCAGACTATTTCTTTTGTGTCTTTATTGATTATGGCAATCTTATTCCAGCCGGAACCACCGACCAACAGATGCTGAGGGGAACTGCCTTGAGCAAACGGTGCAACAAGGAATAAAGCAACTAACAATATAAAATTCTTCATACTACACATCATTACATTCGATTAGCTATTCTGTTTCTGCCTTCTCGCGAAAGAGATAAATCCAATCAGCGCGACCAAAAGTGCCGACAGCAAAAGATAGACAAACATTCCTCCGACATGGTCGTTTTGTCCATAGGAATGCATGCCACTCAAGAAATAATTCACGCCGAAGAAGGTCATCAATACACTGTAAAAAGCGACTACCGAAGCTATGTTGAACAGCCATAGGCTGTTTCTGAACGGCACCAGATGAAGATGAGTGACAATGGCGTAAACGATCATCGTAATCAACGCCCACGTCTCCTTCGGGTCCCAGCCCCAATAACGTCCCCACGACTCATTCGCCCAAATAGCTCCAAGAAATGTTCCTATCGTCATCAAAGCCAGTCCAATCAGAAGAGACATTTCGTTGATAATACTCAATTCTTTTTTATCCGCTGTGCCAGCACTGCCTTCTTAAGACTCATCATCACCAGATTGACCAGTCGGGTCCATCCAGTTCAGACCGGAAACGAAGAGGATGATACCGCCGAACAGGGTGGCCAGCGCGAAGGTGATCGTACTACGGCGCACGAACAACAGTCCGGCAAAGACAGTCGCCCATCCCACATAGACCATCGTCTCGTAGGAATTGCTCCAGGGAGCATAGCCACCGATATACCAGCGCATCCCCATTCCGAACATATGATAATGGAAGACGACCAGTACGCCGGCTCCTAACAGCCATACGGCGACCTTCATCCAGCGGGTCCGGCGGAACAGCATCGCGAAAGAAAGGACCAACAACAGTCCGCCCAAGACCAGATAGCCGATCTTGCAATAGCGGAAGACATCCATCTTGTTATATTTCAATTCGGCCTGCATGCGCTTCGGACTGATATCGAGTGTCTTGTTCTTGGCTTGCTGGTAGGTGTCGATCATGCCGACCACTTCATCTGCTTTCGCCCAATCGCCACTCTTCAAGCCCTCCTGCACTTCGCCTAAATACCAGTCGAAAATACGGGAGACGAACATGGAGTCTTTGCCAGTAAAGGCAGAGAGGTCGTCGCCGGGTGCATACCATTTATGATTCGGATCGTCTTCTTTCGGAAAAAGGTTCAGCATCTGGTGATTGATCAGCTGATGGAAGATGTTCAACTGCTCGTCCAGTTTCATCAGGTCCTTGTCGAAACGCGTACGCTGGGCAGGCATCTTGTTATAGGCTTCTTCCAGCTTCTCTTGCAGTTTGTAGTTGCCGTTACTGTCGAAGGCCTGGATATAGGCGCACTCGCCGTCCGTCAGATCATAATAGGCGGCCAACTCCGGATTGGACAGAGCGATAAAGGGAACGCGCATCCACATATCGGGCATGGCTAAAAGGCTCAAAAGGAACTGGTCAGAGTTCAACTGACCGATCTTATCCGACTTATGGAGCTTACGTAGAATCTCCGAAGAGAAGGTATTGACCGGCATCATACGGCCGCTACCTGACTGGATCGGAAGGGCTCCGAAGAGGACAGCATGTTCCGAGCTCACCGCATATTTCTGCACGGCATCGAGCATCGGGGAAGCCTTCCCGCCGGCATTTACGGACAGGGTACGGCAAGGAGCGCAAGCAACAGGACCGCTACGTTGGTCGCCTTGCGCAATTCTTTCAGGCGGCGGCTCTGACGCATAAAGCGGGAATCCTTACCGACCAGGCAAAGGATCAGGCCAATGACCAGCAACAGATATCCGGTGTAGGTGATGTTCCGCCCCGCCACGTCGCGGTTGACGGAAAGGATGGTCCCGTGTTCGTCCTGGTCATAGGAGGCCTGGAAGAAACGGTAGCCTTTTACATCCAATACGTTATTCATAAAGATCCGCTCTTCGCGGTCTTCCCCGTCCACATGAACGATCACTTCGCTCTCGTAGGAAGAGGGACTGGCCGGAACCGGGATAGCGGGTTAAGGTGAATTTCTTCAGTTCAACGGAAAAAGGCAGGGTATGAAAGGTCGTGTTATCGGAAGTGCGGACAGCAATCTGGTTGCTTGTCTCCCCTTCACGCAGATGCAAAATTCCTTCTTCGCCGAAAAGGAAAGAGGTCAAGGCGCCGAGAAGGATGATGATAAAGGCGAAATGAGTCAGCATCAGTCCCCATTTGCCGCGTTTCAGGTATTGGTGTTTGATCGTAGCCGCAATAAAATTAACGACTAAAAGGAATTGGAGCAGAAAAAACACAGGGGGGAATAATAAACCATTGCTTTGGCTGTCGCTGTACCGTGATACTTTTCGATGAAAGTGGCAACGGCCAGGCCAAAGGCATAAATCAGTAACAGGACGATCGTCGTTACAAAGGAGGAGAAAAATCTTTCGAGATTTGTTTTCATTTACTTTTTTATTAGAGTTCACAGATGCGGCAAATGTACGCAGATTAATCGTTTGATGAAATAACCGGTGGCAATCTGCCACATCTGTGTCCTCTATTAGTTGATAGATATCATCTATACCTTTTCATTATCAATCTTCAATGATCATACGGAAGCCGACGTTGAACACACGCTGGTACGGATAGTAAGCCTTACGCGTATGGGAAGCCGCATATTTCGGACGGTCGATATAAGAACCGCCGCGGGCCACCTTGTATTCGGATGTCTCTTTCGTCTTCTCATTGTACGGATACGATACATAGTCGGAACGGGTCCATTCGGCTACGTTTCCGTGCATGCTGTACAGACCGAAGGGATTGGCCTCATAAGCCTTGCCGCCGACCTGGACCAGGTTACCGTCGTCCACGCTCTCTTCTTTCGGAAGGAAGGTATAGTACTTGTACCACGGGTTGGTCTTCGCCATCGGCTGCGGGTCTACACCGTAAACGGCAAACAACAGCGTTGTCTTGTCCGCCAAATTGTCCTTCTTGCCGAAGTCCGCATGCATGTCGCCATACCAGAAGTCCTGGTCGCTACCGGCGCGGCAAGCCCACTCCCACTGTGCTTCTGTCGGAAGCGTGATCTTGAGACCGGTCTTTTCGCTCAGTTTCCGGCAGAATTCCATAGCATCGTTGTAGCTGACACGGATAACAGGCTGTTCCGGTTTATTGGCCGGATATCCTTGAACCACGTGATCTTTCCATTGCTGATCCACGAAACGGCTGTCGTGATCCGGGAAGACAACGTTGAACTGTTCGTTCGTCGTTTCCAGCTCGGCCATCCAGAAGGCTTTGTCGATCTTCACCTTGGCAGTCGGATAAGCATCCGGTTCGCCACGGTAACTACCCATCACGAATTCACCGGCCGGGATACGGACGAAATTGACTTTCACACCCGGAGCGATCTCAACCACCTTACGGGTTTCCTTCTCCTTAGCCAGCATTTCCTTGATCCGGTCAGCACCGAAAGGCCAACCTTTCACCTTCAAGGTCTTTTCCTTTACAGGAGCGGCCTTTTCAGGCATTACCGGGGTGATCGGGCCTTGTTTCTTCAGGTAGTCGGCATAGTCGGCGATTTCTTTCTTCCAGTCGACACCGGCTCCGTTCGCATACTTGTCGGTCAATTCCTTACGACGCTTGATCTGGTCGAATCCCTTATAAGGAAGATCAGTCAATACGTTCGCATTGAAATAACCCTTGTCGGGAGCGTTGTAGTCGATCCAGTTATAAAGCGTCTTCCATTCCTTATCGGTCAGTTTCACGTTGTGATGGCCTTTCTTCAGCAAGCGTACCAATTCGCTCGTGTTGGGATGATATTCGTACGGCTGCAAAACGACCATGTCGCCTTCGCCTCCCTGACGATGCACATACGGATGCAAGTTCAGATAAGACGTGCCATAACCTAGCTTGTCTTTCTTTCCACCCCGCAGGTCGAACGCTTTTCCTTCACCGTTATGACAAGCAATACAAGCGCGGTCCAGGATCGGCTGCACTTCCAGGTCAAACGTGAAAGAGCGTGTACCGCCTTCGGGCAGAGTCAAAGCAGACGGAGCTTTCTGCGAAGCGATCACACGTTTCGGGATCGCGATCTGGTTCTGGTCTTCATGACAACCGATACAGGAAACCACTTCGCCCGGCTGACCGGTCACCCAGCTTCGCATCCACTGGATAGCCACGCCGTCCTTATCCAAAGGCTGGATGGAGATCGGTGTATTGGCAGGAGCCTTGAAGATCACGGAACCGTCTTCTTCGACAGGAACCGTCCCCAACATACGCTTGATATCCCAACCGGACTGGATTCCATGCCAGTTATGGTCGGAACGAGTCTTTACATACGCATATTCGTAAGCATGCAGACGCAGAGACTTGACCGTTCCGCGAGGAATACCTTTCAGACCTTCTCCTTCGTAGATATCCTGAATAAAGAAGGTCGCTTCCTTTTCATTCAGTTTCACACGGTCGGGACACGTTATCGAATACGTCCACCAAATAGATACCCCATAAATCCTGTGGATCTAATTTAGCGGCCACCAAGAAATATTTATCATTCAGCGGAGTCGGTTTGATAAACTGCGGCCATACGCCATTTACCAACTCATCCTTAATCTCCTCCACGATCGGCCGGTTACGATACGGGATCTCCTGTACCATACCAGCGGCGCCTTTACGGGCTTTCGCCGGATCGAACACGATCAAACGACCGGAACGGGCAATACCATGGTGACCGGAGATAATTCCCACGAAAGCGGAACCGTGGCCGGGCAACGGCTGCACGTCGAACGTACTGTTCGGGAACATCGCACCGCTACCGTAGAGGGCTTTGTTTTCCGTTCCGTCCGGGTTCATGTGCATCACGATACGGGAATAATAGTGCGTCAAGTCCGTGTACTCCCAACGAGTATACATCACACGACCGTTATTCATCACTACCGGGTTCCAGTTCGCGTCTTGATCGAAAGTCAGACGGCGCAAGTTCTTCGTATCCGGCGTATAAAGTACCATATTTCCGACAGGGTCGCTCCCATTGACACAGGGTACTCCCTGGTAACCGATATTCGAATTGGCTATGATACGTCCATCCGGCAGATAAGTCCCGTCATAAAATTCCAAATCAGGTTCGGGATTATCAATCAATTTCTTACAATCGCCGTTATTCAGTTTTACTTCAAACACATTCCAACGATTGTCAGACATTGTCTGGGTAAACATAGCACGGTCTCCATCCCAATGCAGTTTCAAATCGGCAATGGAAGAAGTATTGTCAGGCTTATAAATAGTGCGGATTTGTACTTCATCACGCAAATTACTTAACTCAACAATATCGGCGTTAAAACCTTTCCGGCGGGCTGATTCCTGATTACTCCAGTTGTTCGACTGCGTACCCAGTTCGGGAGCCATTGCCCGACGATCCCTGTTTCCCAGTTGATAACGAACGGTCAATATCTTATCGCCGTTCAACAATGGGTTGGCCAGTAAAATAGCACGCTTATTGGCTACGGCCTTTTCCGCATTTACCAAAACAGCCTCATCACCGCTATATATATGCCGAATCCTTGCTTTTACTTGCTGTTCCAGTTCGGTCAAAATAGGCAGGTACTTTACTGCATCGAAGCCTTCGATCCGTTTTCTTCATGTCCTCATAAGCCAGACGAATCGCTTCCATATTCAGCCACTTCAATTCGCTTTGCAACAGAAGCATACGTTGCACTTGCTTATGAAGTTTTTGATATCCGGTGATTTGGGTTTCGACTTTCTTTTCAGTCTCTATTTGTCGAATCGTATTCTTTATGTAAGAAGAATCCTTCAAGTAGGCAGCCAGTTTCAAGACGAGCGCGCGCTCAGTATCAGTATTCTTCTGTTGAGCTGCGGCTGTAAAAGTCAGCAAAGAAGAAGATACTAAAAACAATATTAATATGCGGTACCAGTTTTTCATAACGTAGCAGTAGGGTGAGTGAAACGCAGTCCGGCATTATCGTGATAGTTTGCCCATTCACAAACAACGGCACCTTCCGGACCTGCCATCATAAAGTGAAAAGTCTCCATTTCTTTCAATCGCAAAATATCGCCTACTTTCTGTATCACGCAATTCTTGCTTTTGACAGGCCCATGTGTGGCGGGAATCACCGGAGCATTCGGAGTCGTTTCTCCTACTTCCGAGAAATTATAAACCCAACCTTTCTCCACCATCCATGACTCATGTTTGGCCGGAAAGTCTGTTTTCACATGAGCGTGTTCAGGAATCATCTGTCCCGGAAGCAAATAAATGGCATGAGCAAAGTAACCATATTTCGGATCATTTACCCAAAAGATACCTCCCATACCCACATTTTCAAAGTCTCCCAGACCAAAATCCGTTACCCACATATTCTCGGCCATAAATCCGGTAAAGGGAATGTTATAGTGGACAAACATTTCTTTCATTGCCTCTATGGCAATCTCTTGCTGAAATACGCCGTTCTTGTAGAAATCGGCATTTGTGTACTTTTTCAAATTAGTCATAGCTTTATCTGTTATTATTAATATTATTTCCGTATTTAATCTATCGCTATTCCCTCTATTTCAATCAATAGTTCTTCCCTGCATACGCCGGCCCGCAAATAGGAAACAGGAATATTCAGTCCATAACTTTCAAGTCCCCTGCGAGCTTCTTCATAATCAGACTCGTTCTTCAGGTAAACACGTAACATAACCAAACGGGCATCACCTATCAATTGAGCGATATTCTCCATAGTAATCTGCAACTGACGTTCCAAACCGACTCCCTTCAGACTTTCTTCTCCTCTGATTGCGGCTGTACCAGAGATATAAACCAGACGTCGCTCCCGGAAAGTCATACTCTTGGCCCGTTCAAACTTCGGGGTTGTTTTTTTCTGCCGGGCTTCTTCAAGCACCTGCTCGGAATAGGCGTGGGCAGCAACTTGCAGTTTATTATCAATAGGAGTGGCAAAAACATCAGGAGTGTGAAACATTGCCGCATCCACATCAATCAGCACACCTCCCATGTTCATCCCGATTCCCGTAGCGGCAGGATAGCCGTTCGACCAATCACTTCCCGCATAAAACGCTGTACGCACATTATTGAACGACTGATAATGTTGGCCGGCTCCGTCATATCCGGTGATTTGTTCTATATAATTCCATTGACGAATAATGCTGTTGACAGGAAACGATTCTTTCTCCAAAACTCCTTCAACTGGCGGAAGGCCTCTACCGACCGCTGTTCCATATCTGCACAAGGGTCATCGCCCTGAAATCCTCCGGCAAACATGAAACGTCCCGACTCATTTTCCAACAATACGTAAGGAATATTATCATAATGCCGATACAAAATCCGCTCATCGCTTTCAGGACGATAGCTATGTACTTCCATGACTAAAGGAGCATCCGGTACGGGTTGCAGAACATAACTAAGAGCCGGTTCGCTGTCTCCAAAGAAATGGCGTGCTTTCGCTTTGAATAGCTGACGTTGAGTGACATATTCATCTTTTAAAACCGGCGTACCGAACAAGACCAAACGTAGTATACGTTCTTCTTCGGGCAACCGGGACAATAAACTGTCTATCATCGACGGAAAATCTTCCGGGGAAGCAGTCAACAGGGAGTAATGTATTTTATCACAATAGTTCATACACTTTCTTCTTAAAGAGAATTTACATATTCAGTTAATTCCTCTATTTCTTTCTTGGATACTTTCTTGTCAATTCCGTGCTTGTGAACTTCGAACACTTCTTGCATAGTGGCAGCACGTCCGTCAAATAAATAAGGAGCCGTACGCCAACATTCTACCAGCGTAGGTGTATCCCATCCTTTCTCAAACTCGACATCTTCACCAATCCGATGCATTTTCAGATCCGTATAGAAAGGACCGTTATGACAATCGCCACATTTCAACTTATCAAAGACTTTTCTTCCCGCCTTCGCTTTTTCCGACAATTCTCCATCTACTAAATACGGGCTCGGAACCGGGCGTAAAGACTTCATATACGCGTCCACACATTCGGCCATTTCTTCTTCCGGCTCATAGAACTGAATATACCGGAATCCTGCACGTACAGCTACTTCAGCTTTGGCACGAATACCCGAAATCATATTGGGAGGCGTCACGTGGCTATAAAGCAGGCTCTTGCAGTTTTTAGGATTCCCTACTCCATCGTTCATCAAATCCCAGTTCATACCGTCCGTACGGCCGTCTCCGGGATGACATCCGTTACAACTTTGCCACCCCTGATAACAACGTCCCGCATCATTAAAGTACTTCTCTCCTTTTTGTTCTTTCGTCTCGGTACGCCCCACATTCATATTAACGGCAGCCACCGAGAACGTATTCAGATCTACCATATTTAATACATCGGCGAAAGAGGTAGGAATAATCAGTTTATTATTCGAGAGAAGAAGATGACGTGGTCCGTTGCCCTGCAAAGGAATCCTTTTGCGGAGTCCGTAAAGAAAAGTCAGGTCATAGTCCAAACGACCTTTATCCGCATAATTCCGAAACTTATCCAACATTCGGGAATGGTCGATTACGCTTATTTCATGTGTCCCGCTATGGGCTACGTAGATGTGCTTCTCATCACAGGCAATCCCCCACACACCGGCAGCGCCCCGGTCGGGTTCGTCCACCAATACGGCTCCTTCAAATTCCTGCTTTTCTACGTTGATGATACTGAAAGCACTTGTATTCATCCACCCCTGCTGTAATTGAGAGGTAGGTACCATAAAACGCCCTAAATTATGAGATACATAAATATACTTACCGTCGGGAGTAATACACATATCCCGCAAAGCATTACTGCCGTTTGCCAGTTGGATATCCTTTACTTTAGTGAAACTTTTTCACTTCAATTACAGATACACAAGCCGCCACTATGTTCAAGTCCGCCCTTTGTGCCGGCAGAAAGTTAGCCACAAATAGATATCGTCCGTCCTTACTGAATATAGCGGACCTTGGTTCGCGTAAGACTTTCACGCTTCTGACAACTTTACACGTTGCCGGATCTATCTCACTTACTGTACCTGCAAATTGATTGCATACATAGATATGCTTCTTGTCCGCCGAGAATATCGGATAGCAAGCTCCCGAACCGGTAGGAATAGCTGCTTCTATCTGTCCCGACTTCAACGACAAGACCTCCAACCGCCCGGTTTTCTCGAAAGTAGTCACATACGCTTTATCACCATCAAGTAAAACTCCTGTGGGAGTTTCCTTAAACGGGTACGAACGGAGCAAAGTTTTCCCGTCGGCAGCAAATACATCCAACTGTCTGGTTCCTTTCTGGGTCATCAATAATTCTCCTTTCTCGTTAACAGCAGTACCTGTAGTAAAGAAAGGAGGGTTTCCGGCTGTTGCCAAAGATATGCCGCAACCGAGCAAGCAAATTAGCAAAAAGTTCCTTATCATAATGTTTCGTATTTTTATAGCATGATCTTTTGTTATACTCTTCTATATCCTAGTTCTGCTGAGATTTGTCCGGCTATCTCTTTGACAATCTGCACCGTACTTCGCAACTGTTCCTCCGTCAAACGGTCTTTCGGTCCCGAAATCCAGATAGAGCCACAAGGATATCCTGTATAATTCAAGACAGGTGCGCCTACACAAATCACCCCGCTCAATTCTTCCTCATTGTCCAAAGCGTATCCCTGTTGATAAACCTTCTCCAATTCTTCCAGATAAACCTCGCGCGAAGTGATAGTACGGGAATTGTAACGAGGGAAAGTCATATAAGAAAGATAACGGTTCCGGACAGTGACCGGCAGATAGGCCATGATTGCTTTTCCCGGCGCAGAACAATGCAGTTCAAAAAGGTTTACCGGGTGACAGGACAAAGCAAAAAGCGTGATCTCCTCGAGCTTGTTCGATAAAAATGCCTTTTTCATCGCCCAATACGCCAAAACAGGCCGTTTCCTTCACCCTGTCTCTCAAATCACGTAAATGTGGCAAGACTGTTTCCAGCAGATTATGTTCATTCAACGAACGGAATCCCAGAGTTAACAATTTCCGGGTTAATTTATACCGCTTCGTATCTTCATCGAAAGAAAGATAATCCAAACGTACCAATGTATTCAAAATACGGTAAGCCGTGGTCTGAGATATATCAAGTGCCACCTTGATTGCCTGCAATGTTTCTCCTTCCGATCTCGAAGAAAGATATTCAATCACCGCAATGCCTTTTTCCAGATTGGGCACTTTATAATTATCGTCTGTTTTTTCCAGACTTTGCTCTGTATTTTCCATATTTGGCAGTCTGTTTTCCATATTTGAAATACCATTCCAGCTTTTGGATAAAATTAGGGATGTTGCTATAAAATGGAGCTATGAATGTGCAAAAAGAAGTTAAGTATGCTACATAACATATTTAGAGCACTAAATATGTATCCCATACCGGTGTTTCACCTCAGCCATGACAAAAGTACTTTCCAATGACCCCAGACTATCGATAGTGCCCAGTACATTTAGAATAAACTCTTGATAATACTTCATATTCGGAGCATGAATCTTGAGCAGATAATCATAACTTCCCGATATATTATAGCATTCGGTTACTTCAGGAATATCTTGTATGATTCGCGTAAACTCGGCTGCAATATCCCTGTTCAGCCGTCTGAGCTTCACACTGCAAAACACGACGAATCCCTGATTCAACTTTTCAGCATCCAGCACAGCAATATATTTCTTTATATATCCGCCGCTTTCGAGCCGTTTGAGCCGTTCAAAGACAGGAGTTGATGAAAGACTCACCCGTGCAGCCAACTCTTTTGTCGTCAATCGGCATTCTCTTGCAGAGTACGGAGTATCTGCAAATCCACTTTATCCAATTTATCAAAAAGTATCCATAGAAAAATATTCTTCTAAAGGGTGAATATCGAGAACAAGACAGCATCCTTATTCTATATAACGGTACAAAAATAGTATTATTTTCTATATTTCAGCTATATATTGTTCGATATTTCTACGCTCCATAACTTTGCAAGAAAATAAAGAGAGAACATTAAACTTAAAAAGCATACGATTATGGAAAGAAAGAATTTACACTTTGAGACATTACAGATTCATGTAGGACAGGAACAGGCAGACCCGGCAACAGACGCCCGTGCAGTACCTATCTATCAGACAACTTCCTATGTATTCCATAATTCGGCTCATGCAGCCGCACGTTTCGGTCTGCAAGATCCGGGTAATATCTATGGGCGTCTGACCAACTCCACCCAAGGTGTTTTTGAAGAACGGGTAGCTGCCCTTGAGGGAGGAGTAGCAGGGTTGGCAGTTGCTTCCGGCGCCGCCGCAATTACTTATGCTTTCGAAAACATCACTCGCGCAGGCGACCACATCGTAGCTGCCAAGACAATTTACGGGGGAAGTTATAACTTACTGGCACATACCTTGCCCAGCTATGGCATCACAACAACATTCGTTGACCCAAGCGATTTTCGAACTTTGAAAAGGCTATTCAGGAAAATACAAAAGCCGTATTTATAGAGACATTAGGCAACCCTAACTCCAACATTATCGATATAGAGGCAGTGTCCGAAATTGCTCACCGCCATAAAATACCTTTGATTATTGATAACACATTCGGCACTCCCTATTTAATCCGCCCCATCGAACACGGAGCAGATATCGTAGTACATTCCGCAACAAAGTTCATTGGCGGACACGGTTCCTCATTGGGAGGAGTCATTGTTGATTCAGGAAAATTCGACTGGGTAGCTTCCGGCAAATTCCCACAACTGACCGAACCTGATCCATGCTATCATGGCGTACGCTTCGTTGATGCAGCCGGTCCGGCTGCCTATGCAATCCGTATCCGTGCCACTTTGCTGCGCGACACAGGAGCTACCATCAGCCCATTCAACGCCTTCATTCTGTTG
>VOFE01001035.1_pt1 | contig 80000 bp, 108 predicted proteins | sample 5384071 | NCBI WGS metagenome assembly VOFE01 (sample SAMN12384724, study PRJNA508395) | human gut metagenome | isolation source: healthy gut D | host: Homo sapiens
GTCATTTTCTTCCTGTGGTTGTAGTTCCTGTTTATTAGGTTTGGTTCTCATCTTACCCCGATTATCACGGTAAAGACCGGATTCACCTTCTTCATAATAGATACGCTCCCATCTGCTCAGCGTACTCTCATTGTAAATACCGAACTTTGCCGTTGTTTCCGTTAAAGATAAGTGATTCTCGTGCATGTGCCTGATAGCTGACAACTTAAAATCGCCGCTGTAAGTATATTGCCGTATACGAAGACCTGCTTCGCCGAACTCTTTATAACGCGCAATCCAACGCGACAAAGGCGTATAGCTTATTCCAAAATGCTTGGAGGCGGACGATACGGAATGTTGCCCTCTGACAACAGACAAAACTGCTGTTAATTTCTCCTCATAACTGTACTTCATAAAACACCCCAAAAGTTATGTCCAACTTTTGGGGTGCAGTTCATGATGATCTTCCCCTTTTCACAGACCGCATCAGCGCTGCGCTTTCATATAATGCTGTTCCAGCAGTTTATAAAGCGAGGACTGCGGATAAAGAATCTTTCCACCAAGAGTAGTATAAGGGATTTGGCGGTTGTCCCGGTAATTCTGCAAGGAGCGTTTCGAGATGCTGAAGATGCTGCAAATCTCCTCACTGGTCAGGTACAGTTCATTTCCGATGGTCGGGCGGTGCGTGTCGATCAGAATATCGACAGCCCGGATGGCTTTGACGATGTCGCGGCGCAGTTCCTTGAACGCGGCGCTGTCGCGGGTGATGATCTCTTCGGTCATGCTACAGGCTTTTTATCAGGTTCTTTTCCAGAAGTTGCCGGATGTCGTCGTCCCGGAACAGTACTTTATTCCCTAATGCTGTATAAGGGATAATGCCGGCGGAGCGGTAGTATTGCAAGGCCCGCTTGGTGATGCTCAAGGCCTTGCAGACCTCCTCGGCCGTAAGCCCCGGACAGTTGTCGGTTGGGCGGAGAGGAGAATGGAGCGCAGACACTCGCTCCAGAAGACGTTGAAGGTGCGCCTGCAACTCTTTATAGGCGCTCGTTTCCATAAGGACGCAATCCATAATGCTGAGGGTTTAGGTGATTTCTGCGTTAAGGATGTGCAAGATAATCCAAGCCTTCAGAAAACGATTCCTATGTCCGCTCCAGACCGTTCCAGTCCGCTCAAAGGAAAAAATGATCGACGGTGACGCTGATGTCCGCCATAAATCGGCAAATGGAGTAATAAAAATCATATTTGCTTTTTTTATCAGATATTTCGTATATTTGTATAGAGTTGTTTGACAGGATGAACCTCAATGTAAGTTTATTCGCCTACTTCGGGGCGCAGTTCGAAGGCGGACGCCACCAGCACCGTATCGAGAAGATGGCCGTACCCTGCGGCGTTGCGGCTGAAAAATAGCCGATCGGGAGACGCCTGCGACCAGAAACGAATGCGGGCAGAACAGATGCGATGCAGGCACGGCCAGCCGGACATCGAACCGGCAAACGCCGTAATCACATCCGCCCAAGACCGGGCAACGCCTACAACGAAAAGATGAAGGGAGTCTGCGACCGCAGGCTCTCTGCTTTTTCGGGACGGTCGAACAGCCCGAAAACCGCAGAGCCGCTGCCCGACATCGAAGCGTAAAGGGCACCAGCATCAGTAAGTTCCGCTTGGATGCGCGGATGGCGGGATGCGCGGCGAAGATATGCGGTTCGAAATCGTTGGTCACAATCTCCTGCCACTCCGCGACGGGACGCCGCAGACGCTCGGCAAGCGGCACGGAGGGCACCCGCGGACGTACGCCCGCATAGGCTTCGCGCGTAGAAGACCCCCTCGTCCGGCTTCACGATCACGAGGGTCAGCCCCGCAAGGTCGAGCGGGAAAGGCGACATGATCTCACCCCGTCCGGTGCAGAACTGCGGGGTGTTGCGCACGAAGAACGGCGTATCGCTGCCCAGCTCGGCGGCGCGGGCGATCAGCTCCGCTTCGGGCAGATGCAGGTCGAAAAGCCGGTCGAGAGCCAGCAGAACCGCCGTGCCGTCGGACGAACCGCCACCCAGCCCGGCGCCGAACGGCACCCGCTTGTCGAGCCGGATAGCGACGCCGTCCACGCCGTAACGGTCGTGCATCAGCCGGAAAGCCCTGATACAGATATTCTGTTCGGGTTCGCAGTCCACCGCGAGCCCTTCGGCGCGGAAATCCACGCCCGCCCCGGCCGTGCGCACGACCTCGACTTCGTCGTAAAGTCCGCGCACGGGAAACATCACCGTTTCGAGGTCGTGATAACCGTCCGCACGGCGGCGCAGGATATCCAGCCCCAGATTTATTTTGCAGTTTGCCCGTAAGATCATACGGCAAAGATATAAAATTTGTACTTTTGCAGTATGAAATTCCGCACCGAAATCGAAATTGCGCCCCTTGGAACGAAGATCGGCTACGAGAACCGCATACTGGCCCTCGGCTCCTGTTTCGCGGAACACATCGCCGGGCGGCTGGCACAGGCAAAATTCCGCGTCACGGCCAATCCTTCGGGCATTCTGTTCAACCCGCTCTCCATCGCCGCCGCGCTGCGCAGCTACGCAGGGGAGAAGCCCGTACGACATTCGGAATTGGGATTCGACGGCGAATTGTGGTTCCATTACGGGTTCCACGGCTCTTTTTCCGCCCCGGAAGCGGACCAAGCCCTCGCGGCGATGAACGCCGCCCGGAAGAGCGGAGCCGAAGCGCTGCGCGCGGCCGACCGGATCGTGCTGACCTTCGGCACGGCGTGGGTCTACGAACACGACGGCGCGGTGGTCGCCAACTGCCACCGCCGGCCCGCCGCGGAGTTCACGCGGCGCAGGCTGGGCGTGGACGAGATCGTCACCGCTTTCGCAGACCTCATGGCAGGTCCGCTCGGCGGCAGGGAGGTGATCCTTACGGTCAGCCCCGTGCGGCATCTCGGCGACTCACTGGCGGGCAACGCCGTGAGCAAAGCCGCACTCCGTCTGGCCGCCGAAGAGCTGGCGGAGCGTTTTCCCGACGTTCACTATTTCCCCGCATACGAAATCCTCAACGACGACCTGCGCGACTACCGGTTCTACGCCGACGATCTGGTGCATCCGTCTCCGCAGGCCGTGGAATACGTCTGGGAGAAGTTCTCGGCGACGGTTCTCTCGGAGCAGGCCCGGCGTCTGCTGCCCGACGTCCGCCATATCGTCGTGGCCGCGGCGCACCGGCCCCGCAACCCGCAGAGCGCAACCTACCGCGAGTTCTGCCGCCGCAGGCTCGAAGAGATCGCGGCGCTGCCGCAGATCGATTTTCGGACCGAAGCGGAATATTTCCGCCGATGTATCGAAATAAATTCGTAAATTTGCGGCCTATCATTCGCACACCATGAAGCACAAAATCATTTTACTCGCCATAGCCGCCTTCGCGGCCCTCGAAGTCTCGGCCGCACGGCCCCGGCTGGTCGTTAATATCGTCGTCGGCTCGATGCGCGCCGAGGATCTCTCGCGTTACGCCGACAATTACGGCGAAGGAGGACTCCGGCGCCTGATCGACGGCGGCACGGTCTTCGCCGACAGCCGTTACGACTACCAGCAGACCACCACGCCCGTGTCGCTGGCCACGTTATCGACGGGCGCGATGCCCTCGACGCACGGGGTCATCGGCTCGCGCTGGCGCGACTACGTCGCCAACGAGGCCGTGGAACTGATCGCCGGACGCAACGGCGCAGGCCCCTACAACCTGATCGCCCCGACGCTCTCCGAAGCGCTCCTGCAGCACGAACCCGGCAGCAAGGCCGTCACCGTGGCGGCCGAAGCCACGTCGGCGATCGTCTTGGGCGGACGCGGCGGCGAGGTCTTCTGGCTCGACTCGGCGCGCTGCGACTGGGTGACCTCGCCCTACTACGCCGCCGAAGTGCCCGAATGGATCGCCCGCAGCAACCGTGAACGCTACAACCTCTCGTACATCGCCCCCGAATGGCGGACGCTCTACGAAAAGGGCCGCTACGTCAACTCCCGCAACTGGGACGTAATCCTCACGGGCAAGAACAAAAAGGAGAAGGACGAGACGGGCAGCGGCCGCCTGAAGCTCACCACCGATTTCGACCGGATGCTCTACACCCCGGCGGGCAACACCGCCGTATTCGGCTTCGCCAAGCAGGCCATCGCCCAGTTCAAGCTCGGCACCGACGGCACGCCCGACCTGCTGAACATCTGTCTCGATTCGTCGCGCCGCATCAGCGAAGCCTACGGTCCCGAATCGGTCGAGGCGGAGGACATGTATTACCGGCTCGACCGCGATCTGGCCGACTTTTTGACGTTCGTATTCGCGCAGGTCAAGAACGGCGAAGTGCTCGTCGTATTCACGTCGGACCACGGAACCAGCCCCTCGTACGACGCCGGGGCCGAAGAGGCCGACCGCTTCAACCCGCGGCAGTTCGAAGTGATCGTCAACGGATTCCTGAACGTCCGCTACGGCATGGGCAACTGGGTGCTGGAGTACGAAGACAAATGCCTCTACCTGAACCACAACCTCATCTACGAGCGGGGACTCAATCTGGCCGACGTGCAGAACGAGGTGGCGATCTTCGCCATGCAGTTCCGCGGCATCTCGCACGCGCTGTCGGCCACGGCCATGCGCACGAGCTATTTCGGCAGCGGCTACGCCCGCCGGATGCAGAACAGCTTCTATCCCCGGCGTTCGGGCGACGTGATCATGAACCTGATGCCCGGCTGGATCGAGGAGAACGACCGCTGCGCATCGTCGTCGGGTTCGATGTACGGCTACGACACGCAGGTGCCGCTGGTATTTTACGGCTTCGGAGCCGGTCCCCTGCGCGTGAAGCGCCGCGTGGACATGACGGCCGTGGCGCCGACCGTGGCGCGGGTGCTGGAGATCACCGAACCTGCGGCGTCGGAGGGCGAAGTGCTCCCGGAAATCATCGATTTTTAAGGATTAAAAAATATACGGACATGGATAAGATACAGGAGGAGATCATCGAGGAGTTCTCGGTATTCGACGACTGGCTCGACAAATACGACTACCTCATCGGTCTGAGCGATTCGTTGCCGGCCATCCCCGCCGAGCACCGCACCGTGCAGTACCTGATCGAGGGATGCCAGTCGCGCGTGTGGGTGGACGCCCGCATGGAGCAGGGCCGGGTCTATTACGCCGCAGACAGCGACGCCATAATCACCAAGGGCATCATCGCCCTGCTGATACGCGTGCTGAGCGGACACACACCGCAGGAGATTCTCGACACAGACCTCTATTTCATCGACGCCATCGGCCTGAGCGCAAACCTCTCGCCCACGCGGTCGAACGGCTTGTTGTCAATGGTCAAGCAGATGCGGCTCTATGCGCTGGCCTTCGCGAGCAAGGACGGTGCGAACGAAAAATAAAAAATCGGAAACCAACGTTTCTTTCGGCAGAAGAGGCGTCCGGCCCTGCGAATCGGCCGGAACCGGAAAGCCGGAAGGGAGAGTTTCCGGCGGTTTTTAGTTTTCAACGCTTAATTTCAATGTCACGATGACACCCAAAGAGATACTGAAGGTCGAGAAGGAGATCGTCCTTACGCTCAAGAACATATACGATCCCGAAATCCCGGTAAACATCTACGATCTGGGACTGATCTACGAGATCGACTACACGCCCGACGGCGTCGCCAACATCCGCATGACGCTCACCGCGCCCAACTGCCCGATGGCCGACATGCTGGTCGAGGACGTGAACATACAGGTCGGCAAGGTCAAGGGCGTGAAATCGGTGAACGTCATCCTCACGTTCGACCCCGTATGGGACAAAAGCATGATGTCGGAAGAGGCACTGCTGGAGCTCAATCTGTTTTAGCATGACGGCGGAGCGGGAACAGCGCGCGATGAACCGGCTTCGGGCCGGAGCCGGGGCTTACGCCTGCGGCGGATTCCTCGCGGGACAGTCAGCCTTGCAGCGCAGCGAGATATGCACGTCGCTGCTCTTCGACCGGCTCGAACGCAAAATGCGCATGGTGGAGGCGCTGCGGCACGAAGCGGCGGAGAACTGGAACCAGACTTTCTACCTGCTCTATTTCCGCACGCTGGGCGACCGTCAGAATCAGGAAGCCTACCTCCCGCTGGCCCGGCGCGTACCCTACAAAACCGTGCTGCGCGAACGGCTCGCCCCGCATGCCGTCGAATCGCTGCTTTTCGGAGCGTCGGGACTGCTGGCGCTCTATCCGCACGACACCTACACGCTCAACCTCGCCCGCAATTTCGAATATCTGGCGGCCAAATACGACATCGAACCGATGCAGGCCGGAGCTTGGCAGCTGGGCGACATACGCCCGGCCAACCACCCCGTACTGCGGCTGGCGCAGGCCGCGGAGTTCTTCGCGCAGGACGAGTTCATCATGGAACGCGCCATGGCCTGCCGCACGGAGGAGGACGTCCGGCGGCTTTTCTGCGTCGAGGCCTCGGATTACTGGCGGACGCACCATATTCCGGGAATCGCAGGCGACGACAGGCCCAAGCGTCTGGGGACTTTCAAGGCCAACATCATCGGCATCAACCTCGTCTCGGTGCTGCAATTCGCCTACGGCAGCTACACCGGACGCGAAGCCCTGCGCGACAGCGCCCTGACGCTGCTCGAACGCCTGCCCGCGGAGGACAACCGTTACATGCGCGGCTGGCACGACGCGGGGCTGACGCCCCGCAGCGCCTTCGAGTCGCAGGCCCTGTTGCAGCTGGCGACGGAATACTGCGCCGCCAAACGGTGCGCGGAGTGCCCCGTCGGGCGGCGCATCCTGAACAATCTGAAAATCGGAAACAACTAACTCTACCACCATGCAAAAACAAACACCACTGATCAGCGTCATCATGCCGCTCTACAATGCGGAGCGATTCGTCGGCGAAAGCATCGAGAACGTCCTCCGGCAAACGGTCGGCGACTTCGAACTGATCGTCATCGACGACGCATCGACCGACGCTTCGGCCGAGATCGCACGCGCCTACGCCGCAAAGGACAACCGCATCGTACTGATGCACAACGAACTCAATTCGGGAGCCGCACGCACCCGCAATCGGGCGCTGGACGCCGCCCGCGGAAAATTCATCACCTTCATGGATGCGGACGACCTCTGCTCTCCGGAACGCTTCGCCAAACAGCTCGCCTTCTTCGAACGACACCCGCAAACCGACATCTGCGGCAGTTACTACACGATGTTCGGCACAAGGGGGGGGGAAAATGACGAACTGAAAATCCAAGTGCCGCTCACCCACGAGGAAATCCAGTACCAACTGTTTTTCGGGTGCCCGTTCGGCATGTCGTCCGTCATGCTGCGCAGCGAACCTTTCAAACGGACCGGCATACGCTTCCGGGAGTGTATGGCCGAAGACTATCAGCTATGGGTCGATCTTTCGGAACACCTCCGCATGGCCAACATTCCGGAGTACCTGACCTTCTACCGCCGATGGGAAGACCAAATCTCGACACGCCAACTGGACCGCCAGACCCTCAGCGCCCAGCTTACCCAGCAGGAACAACTCGCGCGCAAACTGGGCGTCCGGCTCTCGGATGACGAAGCCCGCATCTTCACCCGTTTCTCCCTGCGGACCGGGGAGGTAAAGAAAAGGGAACTCGCCTCGTACCGCCGCATTCTCACACGTCTCTACAAGGCCGGCATCCGGCATTCACACGATCCCAAGCTGCTCAAACGGCAGCTTATGCGCCGGTACAAAATGGCCTGCGGACTCTTCTATCCGTCGTGGAGAGTCTGGATTCACAAGCGTCTGTTCCTCGTCCGACTTCTCGCGTCATGAAAAAAATCAGCATCATAATTCCGCTGTACAACCTCGAAGGGCTGATCGGCAAGTGTATCGCTTCGGCCCTCGATCAGGACCTGCCGCCCGAAGAGTACGAAGTGATCGTGGTGGACGACGGATCGACCGACGGTTCGTTGGCCGCAGCGCAGCGGGCGGCCTGCGGGCATGCGAACGTCCAAGTGCACGCCAAACCCAACGAAGGCGTAAGCATGGCCCGGAATTACGGCACGGAGCGCGCCGCGGGCAGATATGTCATGTACGTGGATGCAGACGACTACCTTTCGCCCGGCGTTCTCGGACGGCTGACGCAGATCATGGACCGGGAGCGGCTCGACATGCTCTGTTTCGACATGGCGGGCGTCGACGAACACGGCGGCGACCTTCCGCTCTGGAGCGACGGGCTTTTCGCACGCGGCGGCGGGGAGGTGCAGAGCGGACGCGATTTCCTGCGTCGGGACTGCTTCCTGCCCATGGCCTGCGCCTACGTCTACGACCGGACGATGCTCGAACGGCATGGACTCGGCATGCTCCCGATGCGGCACGAGGACGAAGAGTTCACCCCGCGCGCCATTTACTTCGCAAAACGGATCTGATATGTCCCGATCCGGGTGTACAACTACCTGCAGCACAACGGATCGTTCATGGGAAGCTACGATCCGAAGCGCCGCTCGGACTTTGTCCGGGCGATGAAAAGCCTGACCGACTTCGCGGCCCGTATCGAAGAAAGCGATCCGGAAGGCGCACGCCTGATGCGGCTGCACGTGGGCAAAACGATGTTTTTCGCCTGCAAACAGACGATACTCGGCAGACAGGGCAACGCCCGCGAAATGCTGCGCGACGCCCGGCAGCGGGGAGTCATGCCGCTCGCATTCCGCAAATACAACTTCCGCCATTTCCTGATAAACCGCACCCCCGCGCTTTTCGTCCTCTATTACCGGCTCCACAAAAGACGGTGACCCGTCGGCCGGAATGCGGCTCCGAATCGCGGAAACCCCGCATTGGGTCCCTTTATAGGGACCTATTTTTTTGTGCATTCGGGAAAAATAAGTATCTTTGTAGGATTTACAACCACAACCCCGAAATATCAGAAAACGAATATGGATATAGCTGCCAGTTTAATCAAACTCATCTTCGGCTCCAAAGCCGACAAGGACCGCAAACAGATCGAGCCTTATCTCGAAAAGATCAAGGCCGTCTACCCTGCCATAGAAGCCCTTTCCAACGACGAACTGCGCGCCCGAAGCGAAGCGCTGAAGAAGCAGATCGCCGATTTCATCGCAGCGGACGAGGCCCGCATCGTCGAGCTGAAAGCCAAGCTGGAGTTGGCCGAGACATCGCTCGAAGAGAAGGAGAAGATTTCGAAGGAGATCGACGAAACGACCAAGCGCATCGACGAGAAAATCGAGGAGAAACTCGACGAAATCCTGCCCGAAGCTTTCGCCATCATGAAGGATACGGCGCGCCGTTTCGCACAGAACGAAACGGTCGTGGTGACGGCAAACGACTTCGACCGGAACCTGGCGGCACAAGGATTTCGTCACCATCGAGGGCGACAAGGCCGTTTACGCGACACACTGGCTCGCCGGCGGCAACGACGTCAAATGGGACATGATCCACTACGATGTGCAGCTCTTCGGCGGCGTTGTGCTCCACAAGGGCAAGATCGCCGAGATGGCGACGGGCGAAGGCAAAACCCTGGTGGCGACGCTCCCCGTATTCCTCAACGCACTCGCAACGCAAGGGCGTGCACATCGTGACGGTCAATAACTACCTGGCCAAGCGCGACTCCGAATGGATGGGCCCGATGTACCAATTCCACGGACTGTCGGTGGCCTGCATCGACGACACGCAGCCCAACTCCGACGCCCGGCGCAAGGCTTACATGGCCGACATCACCTTCGGCACGAACAACGAATACGGCTTCGACTACCTGCGCGACAACATGGCTTCGTCGCCCAAGGACCTCGTACAGCGCAAGCACCACTACGCCATCGTCGACGAGGTCGACTCCGTGCTGATCGACGACGCCCGCACCCCGCTGATCATTTCGGGTCCCGTCCCCAAAGGCGACGACCAGCTCTTCGAGCAGTACCGCCCGGCCATCGAGCACCTCTACAACCTCCAGAAAAACCTGGTGACGGGGCTGCTGGCGGAAGCCCGCCAGCTCATCGCCGAGGGCAAGAACGACGAGGGCGGCGTGAAACTCTACCGCGCGCACAAAGGTCTTCCCAAGTACAAGCCGCTGATCAAGTTCCTCTCGGAAACGGGCATCAAGGCGCAGATGCAGAAGACCGAGAATATCTACATGCAGGACAACAACCGCCGCATGCCCGAGATCACCGACGACCTCTACTTCGTCATCGACGAGAAGCTCAACTCGGTGGAACTCACCGACAAGGGACACGAAGTGCTGTCGAAATACTTCAACGAAGACGGATTCTTCGTGATGCCCGACATCGGCGCGGAAGTGGCCGAACTGGAGAAGAGCAGCCTCGCCCGAGGAACGCGCCGCAAGCGCGACGAGGTGATCAACGACTACTCGTCAAGTCGGAGCGCGTGCACACGGTGCATCAGTTGCTCAAGGCATTCGCGATGTTCGAAAAAGACATCGAATACGTGGTGATGGACAACAAGGTGAAGATCGTCGATGAGCAGACGGGCCGTATCCTGGAAGGCCGGCGCTACTCGGACGGGCTCCACCAGGCCATCGAAGCCAAGGAGCACGTGAAGGTCGAAGCCGCGACGCAGACCTTCGCTACGATCAGCTGCAGAACTACTTCCGCATGTACCACAAGCTGGCCGGTATGACCGGTACGGCCGAGACGGAGGCATCGGAGTTCTGGAGTATCTACAAGTTGGATGTCGTGGTCATTCCGACCAACCGCCCGTCATCCGCGACGACCGTCAGGACCTGGTTTACAAGACCAAGCGCGAGAAATACAACGCCGTGATCGAGGAGATCGTGAAGCTCGTCGAGGCGGGCCGTCCGGTGCTCGTCGGCACCACCTCGGTCGAAATATCGGAGCTGTTGAGCCGCATGCTCAAGCTCCGCAACATCAGACACAACGTGCTGAACGCCAAACAGCACGCGTTGGAAGCGCAGATCGTCGCCGAAGCAGGACGCTCGGGCCAGGTGACCATCGCCACCAACATGGCCGGCCGCGGTACCGACATCAAGCTGACACCCGAGGTTAAGGCCGCGGGCGGTCTTGCGATCATCGGCACGGAACGTCACGAGAGCCGCCGTGTCGACCGCCAGTTGCGCGGACGTGCCGGGCGTCAGGGCGACCCCGGATCGTCGCAATTCTTCGTATCGCTCGAAGACGACCTGATGCGTCTGTTCGGCTCGGGCCGCATCGCCTCGATGATGGACCGCATGGGACTCAAGGAGGGCGAAGTGATCCAGGCAGGCCTGATGACGCAAGCCATCGAACGTGCACAGAAGAAGGTCGAGGAGAACAACTTCGGCATCCGTAAGCGTCTGCTGGAATACGACGATGTGATGAACTCGCAGCGCGAGGTGATCTACACGCGCCGTCGCCACGCCCTCTACGGCGAACGCATCGAGATCGACCTCAACAACATCATGTACGACTACGCCGACAACTTCGTGGAGAGAACCGCGGCATCGAATTCGAGGATTTCCGCTTGGAGCTGATCCGCGAAGTGGCCGTAGAACCGTCGTTCGGCGAATAGACCTAAGGCTCGCGAAACCCGCCGAACTGGTCGAGGCGATCGTCAAGGCCCTCAAGGAGGACCTATGCACGCCGCGCCAAGGCCGTGGCCGACACGGTGCGTCCGGTCATGGAGCGCATCTACGAGGACAGCAAGGATCAGCTGGATTCGAACATCTACTTCCCGCTGACGGACGGCCATCTGGGCTACAACGTGCCGGTCAACCTGCGGAAATGCCAGAGCTCGGACGGCGCGGAGATTTACAAGGTATTCTCGAAAGTGGTGATGTTCACCACCATCGACGACGCATGGCGCGAACACCTGCGCGAGATGGACGACCTGCGCCAGAGCGTGCAGAACGCCACCTACGAGCAGAAAGACCCGCTGCTGATCTACAAGTTCGAGTCCTTCGGACTGTTCTCGAAGATGATCATCAAGGTCAACCGCGACGTGCTGTCGATCCTGAACAAGGCCTATATTCCCGTGCGCGACCAGAACGCCGAAGCGGTGCAGCGCCAACAGCAGGAGCGAGCCAAAGTGGATGTGAACAAACTGCAGGCTTCGCGCATGCAGGCTGCGGCCCAGGCGGGGCAGCCGAAAAACAGAAACCGATGCCCGTGCACGTCGAGAAAAAAGCCGGCCGCAACGATCCGTGCCCCTGCGGAATCGGGCAAAGAAGTATACAAACAGTGCCACGGCAAAGGAATGTAAACCGGAAATGGGCTACAACGAAGAAAAACAACGTCAGCTGGATATCCGCTACCTGCGCATGGCGCGCATCTGGGCGGAGAATTCCTACTGCGTGCGCCGCAAGGTCGGAGCGCTGATCGTCAAGGACAAGATGATCATTTCGGACGGCTACAACGGCACGCCGTCGGGTTTCGAAAACGTCTGCGAGGACGACGAGGGCCACACCAAACCCTATGTGCTCCACGCCGAGGCCAACGCCATCACCAAGGTCGCCAAATCGGCCAACAACTGCGACGGATCGACGCTCTACATCACCGCCGCACCCTGCATCGAATGTTCGAAGCTGATCCCGACATCGAGATCGACACCCTGCGCACCAACGGCGAAGGATTCGTGCGCATGGTGACGGCGGCTTTCGGCTATTTCCGCGCTCACGGAGGCGGGCATTTGGCCGTCATCAGTTCGATCGCAGGCACCAAAGGACTCGGCAGCGCACCGGCCTACTCGGCGACCGAACGCATGCAGAACACCTACATCGACGCACTGTCGCAGTTGGCGCATATGGAGAGACTGAATATCCGCTTTACGGACATACGACCGGGGTTCGTGGCCACGCCCCTGCTGGCCGGCGACGGGCATTATCCGATGCTGATGCAGGTCGGGAAAGTCGCCGCACGGATTATGAAGGTCCTGAAGCGGCAGCGCCGCCGCGTGGTGATCGATCGCCGCTATGCGGTCATGGTATTCTTCTGGAAGATGATTCCCGAATGGCTTTGGGAGCGGCTCAACATCCGCAAGAACGACTGACGGCAAAACACCCGTAATAAGATACCCTTAATGAAGGGTTCGCGGCTACACCCCTGCGGACCGACGGCAGACCGTATCCGATACAGATGCGGCTCGAAAAGGTGCCGCCAGAAACTCTCAACGAGGCCGACACATAAAAACGAAACGGAGGTGCGGCTGAACGGCAACAGCAAGAAAAGCCCCCTATCTCCCGAATTATCGGTGCATCCGGTCCGTAAATCCGGTTCTTCACCGAGGTCGGATTCCACACAAACAGATTCCACACAAAAGTCGGCCTCCGGCCCAAACGGGTCCGGCGGTCAAGACGATGCAGATAAAACGAACCCCCGGTCTCTGCGGAGCCGGGAGGTCTTGTTTTCATATTTCAAAAACGGCAGGTCATCCGGATCAGAATGACAGGGCGTCCGGATCAGAACGGCAGGTCGTCCGGATCGTCGGCGGGAATCGACGGCGCGGGGGCGGGCTTCGGAGCCGCAGGCTGCTGATAGCCGCCTGCAGACTGTCCGGCAGAGGACTGCTGCGAACCGTAACCCTGCTGCGATCCATAGCCCTGCTGTCCGTCGGACGACGGGTTGTCGCTGCGGCGGCCCAGCAGATTCATCACATCGGCCAGAATCTCGGTCGTATAGCGTTTGTTATTGTCCTTGTCCATCCATTCACGGGTACGCAGACGCCCCTCGACGTAAATCTGCGTGCCTTTGCGGACATACTTGTCCACCACGTCGGCCAGACCGCGCCAAAGCGTGATCGTATGCCATTCGGTATGCTCCTTGGCCTCGTTGGCCTGCCGGTCGAACAACCGTTCGGTCGTCGCCAGGCGGATGCGGGCGACCTTCACGCCGCTCTCGGTGGTGCGGACTTCGGGGTCTATACCCACGTTGCCGATCAAAATTACCTTATTTACCATAATCTATAACATTAAAATTATCAATAAACACACGACGGACCGGGAGAAATCCACATCCGGCACTTCTGCGGAGCGGCCCGGCGCCAAAGCCGGGATACAGCGGTGAAGATCCAAGTCCCTCCCCGACGACTCCGCACGAACGTCCGTGACAAAAATCCGGAAGGCCAGTCCGTCCAACGCCGCAACACAACCGGCACGGCCCGAAACGACATTCCTTCTAAAGCGCTTTTATCATACGCTTGAAGAGCACCTCCATCTTGATTCCGGCCTTTTTGCCCTGACGCTGCACGTCCTCGTGATCGCCCACCTCGTCCGAAAGGCCGCAGTTGGTGATGACCGACACGCCGAAGACGGGAATCGACATGTGACGCGCCACGATCACCTCGGGAACGGTCGACATGCCCGCCGCATCGCCGCCGATATTCTTGAAATAACGGTACTCGGCCTGCGTTTCGAACGTCGGGCCCGTGCCGCCCACATACACGCCGTACTGGAGTTTGATGTTCTCCTCCTCGGCGATGGCCGTGGCCTTGGCGATCAGCTCCTTGTCGTAGCAGTTGTGCATATCGGGGAAGCGGGGACCCAGCTCGGCGATGTTACGGCCGATCAGCGGGTTGGGCATCAGGTTGATATGGTCGGTGATGACCATCAGGTCGCCCACGCGGAACGAGGTGTTGATGCCGCCCGAAGCGTTCGATACGAAGAGGTATTTGATGCCCATCTGCTGCATGACGCGCACCGGGAAGGTCACCTGCTGCATTGTATAGGCCCTTCGTAATAGTGGAAGCGGCCCTGCATGGCGACGACCTTGCGGCCTTCGATCGCTCCGAAGATCATGCGGCCCTTGTGCCCTCGACCGTCGAAACGGGGAATCCCGGAACGTCCTTGTATTCGATGATGAAGCGCGTCGATCTTATCGGCGAAGTCGCCCAGTCCGGTTCCGAGTATAATCCCCACTTCGGGAGCGAAAGAGTCGGTCCGCGTCTGACGAAAGCCGCGGTTTTTCTTAATTTCCTCTAACATCTTCTTCCAATTTTTGCAGAAAATCCGTAGCCGAATCCTCTATGAATGAAATATTTATCGGTAAATAGTATATGCTGCGCCGGATCTCTTCGGGGATCTTGGCGCGGTTGGTCAGTTTCACGGCGTCCTTTTCGGTCGTCACGATGACCGCACCGGGCCAGCGGGCCAGCAGTTCCCGCAGCCGGTTCATGTCGCGGACTTTGTAGACATGGTGGTCGTCCAGCGTCATCTCGTCCACGACCTCGTAACGTTCGCGGAGCGTCTGCAACGAACGGCTTGGGATTGCCGATGCCCGAAAAGCGATCACCGGCCGCCCCTGCAGAAGCGGCTCGCAGGAGCCTCCTCGGCATAGAGAGGCTGGGGCATGAAGCTCTCGAAACGCGTGAAATACACCCGCTGGTAGGCCACCTGGATCAACACCTTGCGCAGAATGCGGCGGTCGATCGGCGCCATCCGCTCTGGGCACTTCGTGACTACGAAATAGTGGGCGCGGTGCAACTCCTCCGGAAGGTCCCGCAGCGTTCCGACGGGCAACATCCTGTCGTGCTGGACGGGCCGCGTGGCGTCGATCATCACGATATTGATTTTCGGCTCCACGTAGCGGTGCTGGAATCCGTCATCCATAACGATCAGATCGACCTCGGGGTGCTCGGCCCAGATGCGGCGGATACCTTCGGAACGCTTCTCGCACACGACGACCACCGTATCGGGAAACTTGAGTTTGATCTGAAGCGGCTCGTCGCCCGCGTCGCGGTAGTGGGAATCGGTCTTCACCTCCCGGTAGCCTTTGGTGCGGCGTCCGTAGCCGCGCGAGAGCAGCGCCACATTGTGCATCTGGGACATGTAGGCAATCACCATTTCGGCCATCGGGGTCTTGCCCGTGCCGCCGACGGTGATGTTGCCGATGCAGACGATCGGAATGTCGAACTTCTCGCTTTTGAGCACTCCCCAGTCGAAGAGACGGTGACGGAAAGTCACCCCCGCCTTATAGAGAGAGCCGCAGGAGCAAGCAAGCATTTCAACATCTTCGGTCTGTTTATCTACACAATTTTTCAAAGGTAGAAATAAATCTTCGGAACGCAAAACAAAAAAGCAAATCTCAGGCCTCACTGACAAACGAATAATAAAATTGGCGGAAGAGTCGTTTTTTTATATCTTTGTTTCGATTATGAAAAGTCTCAGATTACCCATATGCGCCCTGCTGCTGGTTGCGGCGGGGGCGTGCAGCAGAACGCAGCAGCAGGAAACGGCCGGGGAGGAAGCCGCCGAGCAGCACAACATCGTATACGGCATCAATGCCGACGATTACCGCACCGAGACCGGGGAGGTCGGAAGCGGCGAAACGCTGGGGAAAATACTCAACGGATTCGGCGTGTCGGCCCTCGCGGTCGACCGGCTGGACAAAGCCTCGAAGGAGGTGTTCCCGCTGCGCAATATCCGCGCGGGCACAAGTACACGGCCTTTATCCACGAGGATTCGCTCTATGCCCCGCACTTGGATTATCTGGTTTACGAACGCAACGTCGCCGAATACGTGGTCTTCGGATTCCACGACGACTCGGTGAGCGTCCGCACGGGCGAAAAACAGTTTACCGTGCGCCGCACCAAGAAGAGCGCCACGATCAATTCGTCGCTCTGGGGCGCTATCATGGAGCAGGAGCTGCCCTATGCGCTGGCCGCCGAAATGGAGGACATTTACCAGTGGACGGTGGACTTCTTCGGCATCCAGAAGGGCGACGACTTCACGGTGATCTACGACGAGCGGTTCATCGACGACACGGTGTCGGTGGGCATCGGGCGCATCTGGGGCGCGAAGTTCTCGCAGGGCGGCAAGGAGTATTACGCCATCCCGTTCCGTCAGGGCGGTAAAATCCAGCTACTGGGAGGCGGACGGCGCGAGCCTGCGCAAGCAGATGCTCAAGGCCCCGCTGAAATACACGCGCATCAGTTCGAAATTCTCCTATGCGCGCAAGCACCCGATCTACAAGGTCTACCGCCCGCACACGGGCGTCGACTACGCCGCGCCGAAAGGTACGCCCGTACACGCCGTGGCCGACGGCACGGTCACCTTCAAAGGCTGGGGCGGCGGAGGCGGCAACACGCTCAAGATCAAGCACGCCGGCAACCTGATGACGGGCTATCTCCACTTGAGCGGCTATGCTAAGGGCATCGTCAAAGGTTCGCGCGTGTCGCAGGGTCAGCTGATCGGCTACGTCGGTTCGACGGGCGCATCGACCGGCCCGCACCTCGATTACCGCGTCTGGAAGAACGGCACGCCGATCGACCCGCTGAAGATTCCGTCGGAACCCGCCGAGCCGATCGCCAGGGAGAACCGCGCGCTGTTCGAATTCGTCCGCGACCGCATCGCGGCCGAGCTGAACGGCGAGGTGAAGGACGAAGAGCGCATCACGCAGCTGGATTCGCTCGTAATTCCGCAGGCTCCGGCGGCTTCCGCCCCGGCAGGCGAAACCACGGCAGCGAAATAACGCATATGGCGGCAGCGGAAACGGACGGGAAAAAGATGCAGCCGGCGGTCGCAACAAAAGCGGCGGAGAGGCGGGACACGGAAAAACCGGGGACGGAACACAAGGTTCCGGAAACGAAAACGGAAGAAGCCCCGGCTGAGAAAGGGAGCGTCCCGGCTGCGGAAAGGAACACCCCGGTTGCGGAAACACCCGGAAGCGCGGAATCCGGGACGGCAAAAACAAGCGGCTGCGGCGAAGCAATAAACGAACGTTTCGTGCGTTTTCTCCGGCGGCACCATGTACTGACGCTGGCCACCGTCGCGGAAGGGGTCCCCTACTGCTCGAATGCGTTCTACTGTTACGACAAGGAGCGAAACCTGCTCGTATTCACATCGGACCCCGCAACGCGCCATGCGCAGGAAATGGAGCGCAATCCGCGTATCGCGGCATCGGTGGTCCTCGAAACGAAAATCGTGGGCCGGGTGCAGGGATTGCAGCTGTGCGGCACGGCAGCGCGGGCCGACGAAACGGCCAGACGGGCATACCTCAAACGGTTTCCCTACGCGGCGCTGGCCGAGCTGACGCTCTGGGCGATAAGGCCCGATTATATGAAACTGACCGACAATACGCTCGGTTTTGGAAAGAAACTGATATGGAACGACAAACTGGAGTCATCATCGTAGCGGGCGGCGGCGGAAGCCGCATGGGAGGGGCGCGTCCCAAGCAGTTCATGCTGCTGGACGGCATGCCCATACTGGCGCGCACGATCAACAACTTCGCCGCGGCGCTTCCCGGAGCGGAAATCGTCGTCGTACTGCCCGCCGAACACACCGGCTTCTGGTACAATCTGTCGGCGCGTTTCGAAGTGGCGCCGCACACGGTCGCCGAAGGGGGACGGGAGCGGTTCCACTCGGTGAAAAACGGATTGGCGGCCCTGACGTCCGATCCGGGCTGATCGCCGTGCAGGACGGCGTGCGGCCGCTGGGGTCGCAGGAGCTGATCCGGCGCACGGTCGCGGCCGCCGCGGAACACGGGGCTGCGATTCCGGTCGTGGAGCCGGTGGATTCGTTCCGCGAAACGGACGGCGCGGCTTCGCAGATCATCGACCGCCGCCGCCTGCGCATCGTCCAGACGCCGCAGGTCTTCCGCGCAGAGCTCCTGCGCCGCGCCTACGAGAGCGAATACCGGCCCGAGTTCACCGACGACGCCTCGGTGGTCGAACTGTCCGGGGAGGCTGTATTTTCTGGCGAAGGCGAACGGGCGAAAACCTCAAACTCACAACCCCCGGGGATTTCGTCATCGCCGAAGCGTTGCTGGCTGACCGCGAAGAAACGAACACGAAGAAAACGGATGGAGAAAATATATAAATACCGCTTCGAGCCGCCGCACGATCTACTGGACGCTGATTTACATCATCGTCTTCGTCCTGCTGGGCGGCCTGCTGTACCACCTCTACGAAGGGGGTTACCTCTCGGCGTGGTTCACCTCGTTCATCGTGGCGCTGGTGGCCCTGATGTCGCTGTCGATTCCCCGCAAGATCGTCGTGTCGGACGAGACGATCGAAGTGCGCTGTCTGCTGGACATCACCGAAATAAAGCGCGGACGAAATCGCCTCGGTGCGCCGCGTGGACCCCAAGCGGATGAAATGGTTCCTGCCGATCTTCGGCGGCTGCGGATTCTTCGGTTACTACGGCCATTTTCTGGACCTGCGCCGGTTCGAACGCGTACGTCTGTACGCTTCGGAGTGGAAGAACTTCGTGGAGATCACCGACATATACGAGGAGCGGCTCTACGTGTCGTGCTCCGACGCGGATTGTCTGATCGCCGAACTCATGCCGCCGGGCGGCAACCGGCTGACCGAAGAAGCTGCGGAAGAAGAGGAGGAGGAACGGAGGAGGAACGGGAGGAAGCGCAGACCGCAAAGGAGACGCAGACGACCTGAGAAACGCAGGCGACATAAGACGGCATCCGATTTGCGGAAGCGACGGAATGCCGGACCGGAAAACGGCCCGAAAAGGAGAGAATACGCAATTAACTGCATTATACCGAAATCAACAATTTTTTATTCACTTAAAAAGACAGAGAAGATGAAAAAGTATCGTTGTGTAGTCTGCGAGTGGATCTACGATCCCGCAGTCGGCGATCCCGACGGAGGCATCGCCCCCGGAACGCCGTTCGAGGAGATTCCCGACGACTGGGTCTGCCCCGTCTGCGGCGTAGGCAAAGACCAGTTCGAAGAGGTCGAGGAGTAAATCCTAAAGACCGGAAAAGTGCGAGACGCATCCCACGGGTGCGTCTCGCGGCGTATACGGCGGCATCAAAAAGCGGGAAAGGCTGTTGTGCAGTTTGCGGAAAATTATTATTTTTGTCTGCCGTGCATTTTGCGCGGTACAATCCAAATTTATATAACGATGAAAAAAATCCTATTCCTGATGGCCGCAGCGGCCATGATGTGGGGGGGGGTAATGCCGTAACGGCGCAGTCCCTCGAACCCGAATTCGAGGGTGAGGTCGTCGGAATATATTCCGACGGATCGTCCGCAAAACTCGAAAACACAACGTGCGGATGCGAACGGGCGCCGGCGTCTACATCGCCGGATTCGCAGCCAGCAAATCCAAGACAAAAATAGTCATCGAAGGCGGCAGGGCCGGAATACGGTTCAAAACCGGAGAGCCGTTCGCCCTCATCGTCCGCGCCAAGGACAACAAGGCCGACCCCATGTCCATCGTGCGCGTCTTCCGCATGAAGAGCACCAAGAAAAACCGGTCGGCGGTGATCTCGGCCGTCGGGTCGTTCTCGGTGAACTCCAACACGATGGACTACCTGCCCTTTTCGGCCGAGAAATACGGCGAAAGCTCCTACCGTCTGACCTTCGACGAGCGCCCCGCAGGCGAATACGGCATCATCGTCTCGAACCCCAACAACGTGGACGAGAAGATGGTGATCGTCTCGGCGTTCGCCATCGGCGGCAGCGAAGAGGCCCGGAACCGATGATGAAGTGCAGAGCGATTCGCACTGAAAAACAAAAGATGAGTTTTCGAAACGTCTTCGGTCAGTGCGGTGCATCTTCCCCGGATGGGTAAAGGGACGTTACCGTCAGCAATCATTGATATTGGGCAGGAACGAATAATCCTTCGCGTAGCCGAGCATCTGTCCCACGTAGTCGGCCGGGTAGGAGATCTTGACGTCGACGATCTTGCCGTCCTTCTCCACCAGTTCGTATTCGGGATTGACGAAACCGCCGTAAGGCTCGATGTCGAGCGCATAGTAGCGGTCGCGGACCTCCTTGTGCAGCTCGGGATCGACCGTGTACGGCATACCGCTCGACCAGCGCCTTGCCGGCTTCGTAGTCGCCCTCGGACTTGATGCGCTGCACCTCGCGGAGCATCTGGCCGAACAGGTCGCGCAGCTTCCGAAATCGTTGACCACGACGTAGGTCTTGCCGTTTTCCTGTATCATTTCGATCACGTTGTCGGCCTTGCCGCGCTCGTAGCACCACTCGCAGATCAGCTTGCGGTTGCGCATGTGCGACTCCTCGACGTTCTTGCCCGGCTCGATGCGCGCCAGCTGGGTCATCATGCCGTTGAGGATGTACTTGGCATAGCCCGCCTTCGCGACGTCGAGCGAGGGAATCAGCCCCAGTTCCACCAGCTTCGGGTCGCCCAGGTAGTAAAGGCCGAAGAGGTCGGCGCGCGTCTCTTCGAGCGTCGAGCCGTAGCTCTTCAGCTCGTCGCCCTTCACACCCGGTGCCAGCTGTCCCGAGCCGTGCCCAGGCACTCATGCAGGTCGGTATGCAGGTCGTCGGCCAGTTTGCCGTACCGGTCCATCCGCTCGCGGTCCCCGGCGCGGAGCACGAACTCCTCGTTGAAGCCGTTGCCGTGAGCAGCCATGTCGTAGGCATAGGTGATGTTGTCGATCGTGACCGACTTCGAACCGTACTCCTTGCGAATCCAGTCGGCATTGGGCAGGTTGATGCCGATCGGCGTCGCGGGATAGCAGTCGCCGCCCAGCATCGCCACCGTGATGACCTTGGCCGAAACGCCCCTCACGACCTCCTTGCGGTAGGGCCTCGGGCCACGGGCGAATGATCCTCGAACCACTGCGCGTTGTCCGAGATCACCTCCGTGCGGTGGCAGGCCTCGGTGTCCATGAAGTTGACGATGCCTTCCCACGAAGCCTTGCGTCCCAGCGGATCGCCGTAATCCTCGATAAAGCCGTTCACGAAATCGACATTCGAAACGGTGTCTTTCACCCAGCCGATGTTATAGCGGTCGAATTCGCGCAGATCGCCCGTCTTGTAGTAGCTGATGAGCGCCGCGATATTGGTCTTCTGCGGCTCTTTGGCCGCCACGGCCTGCGCCTTTTCGAGCCAGTAGACGATCTCTCGATGGCGGGCGAATACATGCCGCCTAGCTTCCAGACGCGCTCCCTGACCACCCCGTCCTCTTTGACCAGCTTGGAATTCAGGCCGTAGGAGATCGGTTCGGGATCGTGGGGGTCCGCCATGTCGGCGTAGAACTTCTCGGCCTCGGCCTGCGTCACACCCTCGTAATAGTTGTTCGACGAAGTGGCGATCAGGTCCTCGCCGGCGGTCTGGTTCAGGCGCGTCTTGTAGAGCGAAGCGTCGAAAATGGCTTTGCAGACCTCGCCGCGCAGCGGGTTCAGCTCGCCGAACTTCTCTTCGGGGATGGTCTCGATCACGTCGAGCAGGTAACCTTCGGTGAATTCGGGCACGAACTTGTCGTTCGAATAGTGGTGGTGGATGCCGTTGGCGAACCATACCTTCTTGAGATATTTCTCCAACGCCTTCCACTCGGCCGTCGTGCGGTCGCCCTTATAGTTCTCGTAAACCGTCTCCAGCGTGCGGCGCACGGGGAGGTTGTATTTGAAATTCTGGTCGAAGAGGATGTCGCGTCCGCACTTGGCCGCTTCGGCCAGGTAGTAGATCAGTTCCTTCTCTTCGAGCGGAAGCTGGTCGAAACCGGGAACTTCGTAACGGATGACCTTGATGTCGTCGAAACGGTCGACGATCCACGGGGTTTCGCTTCGGGAAGCCCCGCCGCACGAGGTCAGTGCGAGAGCGGTAACAGTCATAGATGCAAACGTCAATAAATTTTTCATATCGTTCGGGTTTGGAATTTCTCGCCAAAAACGGCACGCTCCCGGCAAACGGCCGGAACCGGATTCCGCCGGAAAGCGCCTGCCGTGCAAGGACAGCGCAAGCCGAATGCAGAGCCGCAAACCGGCCCTGCCGGGACACCGTCCGTCCAAGCCGGGGTTTCGCTTCGGCAAAGATAGCAAAAAACGGACAAAACAATACGAAAGATGCGCCATCGAAGGACATGCGCACCGTTCATTCAGGCAGCGGGGTTAAAAGTTGTAACCCAGCGAAATGAAGAATGCCGTTCTTTATCTTACCCTCGCCCGAATCCTTGGAGATATTGAGCAGGCCGAGATCGTAGCCGACGCCCGCATAGTAATGCTTCATGACGGTAACCCCTACGCCGAAGCGCAGTCCGAAATCGGAACGCTTGAACCCCTTCGACGGAGCCGTCCTCGACGGGCACTGAAATCTCCTTGAACAGATCGACTTTCGCGGCGTCGCCCTTGAGCTTGCCGTGGATGCCGAAACCGTAATAGACGCCGGCGGCTGGCTGGATCGAGACGCTTTTAATATTGAAGTGCCAGCTCACCACAGCCGGAACCTGCAGGTATAACATATTGAATTTGGCCTTTCCTTCCACGTCTAAATCCAGATCGCCCGCCGTCACCGACGCCCCGCGTCCGGAGAGGTAAAGTCCCGTTTCGAAATAGAGGGGAAGCACCCGCAGCACGGGCTGCTGATAGGCAAAGCCCACATGATAGGAGGCGCGCGAGTCCAGCGACGCGCTCAGGCCCCCTGCGCTGAGATGGAGATTCGCCACGTTGAGACCGGCACGAACGCCGAACGAGCTTTCGTTCTGTCCGAAAGCGGTCAGACCGGCCGCAAGGGCAAGCAGACACAGTAAGATTTTCTTCATAGTCAATTAAAAATCGTCTCCGGCCCCGGAGAGAGCGGTTATCAGTGTATTGCGGAAACGGAGGCCCCCGGACTCCCGCATCTGCCGATGCGGGCGACGGGCATTCCCGCTTGGGTCTAAATATCTGTAAATATAGTCGCTTTTTGCCATTCCCCGAAATATATTCAACGAATTCCACATCTTTTCGCACGAACGGCTTGTCCGCAGCGCGGCAGCAGCCCGACCGAAAGCGGCAAAACGCCCCGCAGAAGCGTTTCCGGCCGGGGAAAGGCCGCCGCCGGAGTGTCCGGCGCTTTTTTTCCGTTTTTTCTTCGTTATGTTTGCGGGAATTCATACCTTTGCCCCGCAAGTTCGTTTCAGAAGAGATGAAAATATTCACAAGCGTCAAAGAGCTCCGCGCGGAGCTGGAGACTGCGGAGCAGTCCGGAATCGGGTTCGTCCCGACGATGGGCGCCCTGCATGCGGGCCACCGCTCGCTCGTGGAGCGCGCCCGCAGGGAGAACGCCACGGTCGTCGTGAGCGTCTTCGTGAATCCCACCCAATTCAACGACAAAAACGACCTGAGACATTATCCCCGCACTCCGGAGGCCGACGCGCGTCTGCTGGAGCGGGCCGGCGCGGATTTCGTGCTGATGCCTTCGGTCGAAGAGATATACCCGAGGAAGACACCCGGCAGTTCGACTTCGGGCAGATCGACAAGGTGATGGAGGGCGCCACACGCCCCGGCCACTTCAACGGCGTGGCGCAGGTCGTCAGCCGGCTGTTCGACATCGTACGTCCGGCACGCGCCTATTTCGGGGAGAAGGATTTCCAGCAGATCGCCGTGATCAAGGCGATGACGGCCCAGTTGTCGCTGCCGGTGGAGATCGTCGAATGCCCCATCGTCCGCGGAGAGGACGGACTGGCGCTCTCGTCGCGCAACACGCTGCTCGACGAGGCGCACCGCGCCGCAGCGCCACACATCTACGCCGCCCTGCGCGCCGCCGCCGAAAAGTCGCAGGAACTGACGCCCGAAGCGCTGAAGGCGTGGGTCACGGCCGAGGTGGAGCGCAATCCGCTGCTCAAGGTCATCTACTACCAGTCCGTCGATGCGCTGACGATGCAGGAAGTCGCCGCATGGAGCGACGACTCGGAGCGTATCCAGGGCTGTATCGCCGTGCAAGCCGGGGACATTCGTTTAATTGATAATGTCTGTATCCGATCATGAAATTCCAGATTGAAGTCATCAAATCGAAGATCCACCGCGTAACGGTCACGCAGGCCGATCTGCATTACGTGGGCAGCATCACCATCGACGAGGCGCTCATGGAGGCGGCCAACATGATCGAGGGCGAGAAGGTCCAGATCATGGACATCGACAACGGAGAGCGTTTCGAGACCTACACGATCAAGCGAGCGCGGACAGCGGCTGCGTGTGCTTCAACGGCGCCGCGGCCCGCAAGGTGCAGGTGGGCGACGTAATCATCATCGCATCCTACGCGCTGATGGATTTCGAGGACGCCAAGCAGTTCCGCCCGTGGATCGTTTTCCCCGACACGGCGACCAACCGGCTCGTGAAATAACGGCTTCACCGTCCATGCAAGGCGACAGTAAACCGTCCCCGATAAGTAATGTAAAATCTCCCGTTTCAGGGAGATTTTTTGCTATAAATGCTTACCTTTGTTAAATAACGGATATTTTTTCCACTGCTGAATATTATGGACATAGCACTCTCCGTCGCAGCATTTCTGCTCTCGATCGTCGGCATCGTCGGCTGCATCGTACCCGCCCTGCCGGGCGTGGCGTTGAGCTACGCCGGACTTCTCTGCGCCTACTTCACCTCCTATTCGAGCATGTCGCCGGCGGCCATCTGGCTATGGCTGGCCATTACCGTCGCGGTGAGCGCCGCCGACTATTTCCTGCCCGCATGGATGACGCGGCGCTTCGGAGGCTCCCGCTCGGGAGCCATCGGGGCCACGGCAGGCGTCTTCGCCGGATTCTTCCTCTTTCCGCCCGTGGGGATCATCCTCGGCCCCTTCGCGGCGCCGTGCTGGGCGAGCTGCTCAACGACCGCCGCGACGCGGGCAAGGCGTTTCTGGTCGGCATAGGCTCGTTCCTCTCGTTCGTCGTCGGCACGGGCATCAAACTCGCGGCGGCGATCGGCATGTTCGTCCATGTGACGGCCGACACCTACCCCGCCGTCCGGGACTGGTTCGCAACCTCTTTTCTAAAACTATCGCATATGAGAAAGTTTCTACTATTTGCGGTAGTCATCGCAGCGATGCTGGCCGCGGCTTGTTCCAAGTACAAGTACGAAACGGTGTCGGGCGATCCGCTGAAAACCCGGATTTACACGCTTCCCAACGGACTGAAAGTCTACATGAGCGTTAACAAGGAGCAGCCCCGCATCCAGACGGCCATCGCCGTGCGGGTGGGCGGCAAGAACGACCCCGCGGAGACCACGGGTCTGGCGCACTATTTCGAACACCTGATGTTCAAAGGAACCGAAAAGTTCGGCACATCCGACTACGCCGCGGAGAAACCCATGCTCGACGAGATCGAAAACCTCTTCGAAGTCTACCGTAAGACCGCGGACGAAGCCGAGCGTGCCGCGATCTACCGCCGCATAGACTCGATCAGCTACGAAGCTTCGAAGATCGCCATCCCTAACGAATACGACAAGCTGATGGCCGCCATCGGCGCCAACGGCACCAATGCTTTTACGTCGCAGGACATGACCGTATACGTCGAGGACATCCCCTCGAACGAGATCGACAACTGGGCCAGGATCCAAGCCGACCGCTTCAAGAACCCCGTGATCCGCGGATTCCATACCGAGCTGGAGACGATCTACGAGGAGAAGAACATGTCGCTGACGCAGGACGGCCGCAAAATCTGGGAAGCGATGGACGCCGCGCTGTTCCCCAACCATCCCTACGGCACGCAGACCGTGCTGGGAACGCAGGAGAGTCTCAAGAACCCGTCGATCACCAACGTCCGAAACTATCACACGCAATATTACGTGCCCAATAACATGGCCATCCTGCTCTCGGGCGACTTCGATCCCGACGAAATGGTCGCAACGATCGACAAATATTTCGGCGATATGCAGCCCAATCCCGACCTGCCGAAACTGGAATTCAAGCCCGAAGAGCCGATCACGCTCCCGTGGTGAAGGAGGTCTATGGACTCGAGGCGGCGCGCGTCATGCTGGGCTGGCGGCTGCCGGGCGCAACGACCCCTCGACCGACGTCAGGACATCGTAGGTTCGTCCTCTACAACGGGCAGGCAGGCCTGATTGACCTCGACCTGAACCAGCAGCAGAAGGTGCTCTCGGCCTATGGCTACGCCTCTGCGCAGCCCGATTAGTTCGTTCCTCGTGGCCGGCACGCCCCAAGACCGGACAGTCGCTCGACGAAGTCCGCGACCTGCTTCTGGAGGAGGTGGCAAAACTGCGGGAGGGGGACTTCGATGAAAAACTCATCGAAGCGACCATCAACAACTACAAAATGCAGCTGATGCGCTCGTTCGAGGAGAACGACAGCCGCGCGATACTCTATGTCTATTCGTTCATCAGCGGCGCGGACTGGGCCGACGAAGTCGCACGGATCGACCGCATGTCGAAGATCACCAAGCAGGATGTCGTGGAGTGGGCCAACAAATACCTCGGTCCCGAAAGTTACGCCATCGTCTACAAACGCGAAGGCAAGGACCCCGGTGAGCAGAAGATCGCAGCCCCGAAAATCACGCCCATCGCCACCAACCGCGACGCACAGAGCGTATTCCTCTCCGAGATCCAGACCACGGAGGTGCAGCCCATCGAACCCGTGTTCGTCGATTACAAGAAGGACATGTCGCAGTTCGAGGCGCCGCAAGGGAATCGACGTACTTTACAAGAAGAACGAGTCGAACGATATCTTCACACTGACCTATGTGTTCAACACGGGCACGGAGAACGATCCGGCGCTCAATCTGGCATTCGACTACCTGGGCTACCTGGGTTCCGAGTCGCTGACGGCCGAGAGATTGCCTCGAAGATGTACGGCATCGCCTGCTCGTTCTACATGAACGCCGGGGCCAACCAGAGTTCTATCCAGATCACCGGACTGAGCGAAAACATGGGTAAAGCCATGGAGATCGTCGAAGGGCTGATCGCCGGCGCCAAGCCCGACGAGGCGATTCTCGCCAACCTCAAGGCCGACATGCTCAAGAGCCGTGCGGACGCCAAACTCAACCAGAGCCGCTGCTTCGGCGCACTGCAAACCTATCTGTTCTACGGTCCCGACTTCATCCGCCGCACGACCCTCACCAACCCGGCGCTCGAAGCGCTGACCTCCGGAGCAGCTGTTGGCCAAGATCGGCGAACTGATGGGCAAACAGCACGAAGTGCTCTACTACGGCCCGCAGAAAGAGACCGAAATCAAGAGTGCGCTGGCTGAACACCACAAGGTCGCCGCCGACCTGCAGCCGCTGGAAAAAAAGTTCAGCACGCTGCAACCCACCGATGCGAACAAGGTCATGCTTGCCCAGTACGACGCCAAGCAGCTCTACTACATGCAGTATTCGAACCGCGGCGAGAAATTCGACGTTGCGGCCGACCCCGAAATCACGCTCTACAACGAGTATTTCGGCGGCGGCATGAACTCGGTCGTCTTCCAAGAGATGCGCGAAGCCCGCGGCCTGGCTTACTCGGCATGGGCCAACCTCGCCATCCCGAGCAACGCCAACGGCGATTACTACTACGCCTTCATCGCCACGCAGAACGACAAAATGCAGAAAGCGATCGAAGCTTTCGACGAGATCATCAACAACATGCCCGAATCGGAGAAGGCGTTCGACATCGCCAAGGAGGCGCTCGTCTCCCGCCTGCGCACCGAGCGCACGGTCAAAGACGGCGTATTGTGGAGCTATCTCCGCGCCCGCGATCTGGGCCTCGACGCCCCCCGCGACAAGCAGATTTTCGAAAAGGTGCAGGCGATGACGCTCGCCGACGTGAAGGCCGCGCAGGAGAAGTGGGTCAAGAACCGCAAATACGTCTACGGCATCCTGGGCGACATCCAGGATCTCGATCTCAACTACCTGAAAACCCTCGGTCCCATTCAGACCGTATCGCAGGAGGAGATTTTCGGCTATTGACGCGCCGGAATCCGCAGAAACGAAGAACGCCGCAGGAAATCTCCTGCGGCGTTCCCGTTTTCAGTATGTCCGGAACGGCTAACGGCGGAAGACCTTGCCGCCCATGGCGCTCGCGGCGGCGTTTTTCACGCTCGTCTGGTCAATCGTCCCCTTCGTCACGAAGCGGGCGAGGGTCGGACGCGTCGTGATCGCCCCGTCCTCCGAAACGCCGTAGGCGCAAACGATATAAGCCGTCGCGGCCCAGAGGTCGGTCCACTTGTTGCTGTCCTCACCCTTCGAAAGCAGGCTGGAAAGCGTGATCTGCTGCGACTCGGCCCATATCTTGGTCCAGATCAGGTCGTCCACGGCAAACTGCAGGTCGGCGTCGAACTGCTCCTGCTGCGCGGCTCTGGTGACGCTGAAATAATAAGTGACGTTCCTGTTCGACGGCACGACGTTCACCGTTACGTCCTGACGCTCGACCGTGGTGGTGATTTCGAACGTACACTCCTCGGAAGGGGTGAATTTTCCGGTCTTGAAGGCTGCCTTCGACAACGGCGAGGTGGCATTGCCGTCGGTGCAGGAGAAGGCATAGACATAGTACTCCGTATCATCGACCAGTCCCATGCGCGTAGCGCCTGCCTCTTCGATATAGGCCGGAGCCACGACAGTCTGCGTTTCGGTGAAGGTCAGATCGGCCCATGTCAGCGCGCCGCTCTCCAGTTCGTCTTTGTAGGCCTTCTTGTAAATCTCGATACGCGACGTCATAAAGGCGGCGTCATCGTCATAAGTGTCGAATTCCGACTTGCGGATAAAACCGTGGAGGTACCCCAGATCGTCCGACGGAACGCAGACGTACTTGGCGCCGTACCACGACACGTCGGAGACGTCGATGCGGTAAACGGTATTGATTACGACCGGCTCCTGAGTCTTGAAAGGAACCGTCATCACACCTGTGGTAAGGGTGCTGCTGGAAGTGGCGGCATTGGCTTCAAAGCCAAATATCACGGCATAATATTCCGTAGCGGGTTGCAACCCGATACTTAACGAAAGGTCCGATTTCATCCCCTTGCTGGCATAATTGTCGAGCCAGCCCATGGTGGCATAGAATCCCAGCATCGAAAGGTAACCGTTAGGGGCTTTGACCAGATAATCAGTCCCTTTAGCGTCGATTTCCTCTTTCGTACCATATCCTACATACCAATATGTCTCGGTATTCTTCGGGGTAACGGCCATCGTAACAATCTTATCGGTGATCTCCGTGATATTGACCGTGAAATCTTCACCCACGGTCTCGCCCCTGTAGTCGGCGTCGGCCACGACGTCCATCATCACGGCGTCGGCCTGACCGTTGGCGCTGAAGTAGGTGATGCCCACCGTACCCCGCAGATCGGCGCACTCCTTATGCGCTTCGGTCGGGGCCGTGACCGTCAGCTTGCCGTCGGCATAGGTCACCTTCCACTCGTCGGGCTTCGAAACAAGGGTTTTCGTCACCCCGGCGGACTCGACGTCCCAGACCTTGGTCTCGCCGAAAACGAAAGTCGCGACTTCGGGCGCCTTGCGGATCAGCATGTAGAAATTGCTGCGCACGGGCACCGTCACGATCGAACCGTCGCTCAGTTCGAAATAGACATTGTTGTCGTCGTAATTGACGCTCTTGAACAGCGAACCGATGCTGCTGCCCTCGGTCACGGCGGAAACGGGATCGCCCGCGGCATCGAGAATCCGCTCGGAGGTCTTGCCGCCGTCGTAGCTGATCGTCCAGTAGCCCTCGTCATCGACCGACATCACGGGCTTGACGCTTTCGCCCGTCACGCGCAGTTTCGCGCCGCCGGCCATCAGCCACTCGGTTTTGCCGTCGGTCGTGATCGTCCAATAGTAGACCTCGTCCGTATCCTGCTTGACGCCGATAACGGGTGCGTCGGCTCCGGCCGTGCCGTTCTTGATCTCGGCCGTCGTGTTGTCCGAAAAATAGATGACATAGCCGTCGGCGCCCTTTTCGACCTTGACGACGGTCACCGCATCGTCCACGATTTTCTGGAGGGCCGCAATCTCGGTGTTCATCTGGCCGATCTTGGTTTCGAGAGCCTCGATCCGGCTCTTCAGGTCGTTCACATTCTGCCACAGTTCCGAGTCGTCATAGTCGTCGCAACCCGTCAGCAGGGGGGGGGAAACAAGGAGCAGGGCAGCCACGCAGGCGGCCAGTCTCCGCATCGTAAAAAATTTCATAGCAATTTATTTAAGTTAAACAAAAGTAGGGTCGGATACATGACGGCGCAACACCAAGTCTCTGCCGACAATATTATATGATCATATACGGATAGAAACAGCTTGCAGAATCGGTAAACCCGTTCAAAGATAAGTATTTTCACGGCAAAAAGCAATCGATCGGAAAAACAGAGGAGACAATATTTAACAGCCGTCCGAAAAAACGGCCCGCAAACAGGAGTATCTGCGCACGGCTGACGGATGAAGTCTGCGGATAATTCCGCCCCGGCAGACCGATAACGGCAGTGCGCAAGTCCCGCTTTCATTTGCGCACCCGGTCGAAAAAAATCCGAAAAAAAATTAAAATTACGAATCGTAATTTTCAGGCCCCGGTTCGAAAAAACCCTGCAAATTCCATCCGCAGGAAAAGAAAAAAATTATAAAACAAACCGAATATTACAGTTACAATCCGTTTTCGGACGACTTCCGCGGAGGGCGAACGGGTATTGGAATTTTCGGAGAAAACCAGTAAATTCGTTTCGCAATTTTTTTTATTCATCAAAAATCTTCAACTCTTTTATCCCACACGTTATGAAAAAATTATTACCGTATCTGCTGCTTTTCATTTTGGGGGGGGATTTCCTGCTCCGACGATGATCCGACCGTTCCGGAACCGGAAGCCGTGATGCCGCCGGCCCCGGTTGCATCGGACATCACCTCCGACTCCTTTGCAATCTCATGGGAAGCGGTCGAAGGAGCCGTATCGTACACCTATACCCTGCAGCATAAGAATCCCCACGGCGGGAAGCACTTCCACGCCCACGGGGCGGTTTTCACGGGTATTCCACAGTTCCAGCTGCGCCAGAACCTGGTTGGCGAAGCTGTTGGACATCACGAAGCTGGGGTGCCCCGTGGCGCAGCCCAGGTTGACTAGGCGGCCTTCCGCCAGCAAGTACAGGCTGTTGCCGGACGGGAACGTGTAACGGTCCACCTGCGGCTTGATGTTCAGGTGCTTGATGCCGGGATAGGTCTGGAGCTTGTGCACCTGGATTTCATTGTCGAAGTGGCCGATGTTGCACACAATGGCCTGGTCCTTCATCTTTTCCATGTGCTCAATGCGGATGATGCCGCAGTTCCCCGTGGTGGTTACGTAAATGTCCGCCCAGCCCAGCGTGTCCTCCACCGTCAGCACGCGGTAGCCTTCCATGGCGGCCTGGAGCGCGCAGATGGGGTCTATTTCCGTCACGACCACCTGGGCGCCCATGCCGCGCAGGGACTGGGCGCAGCCCTTGCCCACGTCCCCGTAGCCGCAGACCACGGCCACCTTCCCGGCGATCATCACGTCCGTGGCGAGATGTTGCACGAGCACCAGCGCACGTCGGCGCCCAGCTCCACGAGAGTCTCGATCAGAACGGCCGTCTGGATGGTCATGTGCAGCGACCCCATGACGCGCACGCCTTTCAGCGGCTTCTGCGGTCCGTACTTGCGGCGCACGGCCATCAGGCCCGGCATTTCATGCTCGGCGATCTCGATCTCCTTTGCGTCCCCACTCGGCCAGCGACATGTCGGCAACCTTATAGGGAAGAGTGTTGTCAATATACATAGCAGTATGTTTTTAAGTTATCGCATCGTTCGTCCGTATCTGCCCGGTTGAGACCCGCGGCGTACCGCCGCGTTTTATTTTACCCCAAAAATATCGGGAGGGGCTTGTCGCGACGCAACCGGGTTTTTGACCAAAATGCGGACACATTATTTCAATCCTAAAATATATTCCTTGTCCCTGGCAATCTGCCCGCGCAGTTCCTCCACCGTAGCGAACCGCCGCTCGTCGCGGATCTTTTCGAGCAGTTCGACCCGCAGCCGACGGCCGTAAACGCGCCGCGGAAGCCGAAAATATGCGTCTCCAAACGCCGCGCCGACCCCCCGACCGAAGGATTGCGGCCGAGGTTCGACATCGCGTCATAGACCGCTCCGCCACCTCCGCACGCGAACGGTAGACCCCGTCGCAGCGGCGACGTCCTCGGGAACGGCCAGATTCGCCGTCGGAAATCCCAACTCGCGCCCCAACCGGCGTCCGTGCTCCACAACGCCCTCGATAATCACCTTTTCCATCAGATTTTTTCAGTCAGTTTGCGCACCAGACTGAACTGCGAGAAGAACTCCTTGGCGAAGACGCGCAGTACGGTATAGGAGGGGATTGCCAGCAGCATGCCGAGGATTCCGGCCATCGACCCGGCAATCAGGATCACCAGGAAGATCTCCAGCGGATGGGCCTTCACACGCTCGGAATAGAGCGTCGGCTGGAAGATGAAGTCGTCGATACCCTTGAGGATCAGCAGCGACCGATGATCACGACAGCCGTATGCCCCACGCTCATGCCCCCGATCGGGGTCACGATGCCCACGAAGACCGAGACCACGCCGCCGATAAGCGGCCCGGCGTAAGGCACCACGTTCATCACACCCATGACCAGCCCGATGAACCCCGCGTCGGCGGCTTTCATCCCGAAGGCCATCATCGTCAGCGACACGGCGACCGTCAACAGCAGGCTTTCGGAGAGGATTCCCGTGAAGTAGCGCGCCAGCAACAGGGTTACCGAGTCGAGCGCCCGGGTGATGTTCTCGTGGTAGTGTTCCGGGAAGACCGCCGTGACCATCGCGTAGAAGAGCCCCTCCTCCTTGAGGAAGAAGAAGGTGATGAAGGTGACGGAGAAGATAGCGATCACCGACGACAGGACCACGTTGATGATCGACGAGAAGATCGTATTGAGCGAATTGATGTCGATGATCTGCCGGAGGGCGGCCGTCAGTTCGTCGGAGAGCGAGAAAGTGCTCTCGGGCAGGGAGAAAAGCGCCTGCAAATCGTGCTGCATCCGGGCGATCGGCTCGCCGATCCTCCCCACGACCGCCGCGAAGTCGACGTGCGCGAACTGGTTGATCTTGTTGAAGACCAGCGGCACGAACAACGAACACAATGTCGCCAGGACGACCCAGATCACCACGAGGGTCGCCAGCGCCGCCAGCCAGCGGGGCACCTGCCAGCCCTTGAAGTGAATGCCCCGAGAAACTTCACGAGCGGATTGCCCATGACGGCCAGCACGGCCGAGATCAGCATGTAGACGACGATCGAGGGAAGTACCAGACCAGAAAGAGCACGGCCGCAGCAACCGCCGCGCCCGCAATGAACCGCAGGAAGGTCTGGGGTGTCGCCCTCATACATTATTGAATTCGAGCTTTCGCAGCCGTGCGATCGGAGTCTGCGAACCCACCACAGGATCGCCGATCTCCACCAGCAGTTCGCTGTTCTTCGGAACGAGCACATCGACGCGCGACCCGAACTTAATGAATCCGCAGACGCTGTTCTGCTCGACCTGCGAACCCACTTTCATATACGAGATGATACGGCGCGCGATCAGGCCCGCGATCTGACGGAAGAGAACCTTCTGTCCCGAAGCCATCCGCACCACGGTCGTGGTGCGTTCGTTTTCGGTCGAGGACTTGGGGTGCCAGGCCACCAGGAAACGCCCCGGATGGTATTTGAAATACTCCACCTGCCGCCCACGGGAACCCAGTTCATGTGGACGTTCGTAATGGACATGAAGATCGAGATCTGCAACATCTCCTCCTTGAGGTACTCGTCCTCTTCACGACTTCGGTCACGACGACGCGGCCGTCGCAGGGCGCGAAGGCGAGATCGGTATCGTGGATGCGCACGCGGCGGGGTTCCCGGAAGAAGGCTACGATGAAGAACCAGAACAGCAGCAGCACGAGGGTGCTCACCCACAGCAGCGAGATATTCGCGTCGCTGACCAGCAAATGGTAGAACAACCACCACAGAAGCACGCAAACAGCGCCCGAAATGCCGATGATTTTGTAGCCTTCCTTATTGATTCTCATAACTTACGGTAAGATTGCAGTTACATAACAAAAAGCATATAGACGAAGACGAACGGCGCCGAGAGCAGCAAGGCGTCGAAGCGGTCCAGCACTCCGCCGTGTCCGGGAATCAGATTTCCCGAATCCTTGACCCCGCGGCGCGTTTGAACATCGACTCCACCAGATCGCCCAGAACCCCCGTAGCGGCCGCCACGAGCGCCAGCCCGGCCCACACCCAACAGCTGCCGTCCATCACGCGGGCGGCGACGAGTCCCAGGACAACGGCCCCGGCCATACCGCCGAAGAATCCTTCCCACGACTTCTTGGGCGAAAGACGCTCGCACATGCGGTGCCTGCCGACGGACATCCCACCAGATAGGCGAAGACGTCGTTGGCCCAGATGATGAAAACGTAGAAAATCATCACCCAGGGACTCCACACCTCGCTTCCGATGATCGGAATGTAACACATCAGCGAAAGGGGCAATGCTATGTAGCAGACGCCCATCAGCGTCGTGCCGATTCCGGAAGCCGGATTCTGCTGTTTGCGGTAAAGTTCGCAGATGAACATCGCGGGTAGCAGCAGGAGCATAAAGGGCCATTCCGCAGGCAAAAGCCTGACTGGCGCTGCCGAGTATTTGGATGTCGTCCGACACGAATGCGAAATTAAGGGCGAAAAGCACGATGCCTGCCGCCATTCCCACGATTTTTTGCGGGGCATTGCCCTGCTTTTCGGCCAGCCCGTAAAATTCCATCATGCCGACGACCAGCAGCCGCCAGCAGCAGGCCGAAACTCCATTGCGACCAGATTATAGCCCCCAGCACCACCACGGCGAGGACGGCCCCGCTCAGTGTACGCACCATGAGGTTCTTCATTTTTTCACTCATCAGATATATCAGGGCGGGTTAGGTTCGTCGGTTACTTGAGTTCGGATTTTTCGGCGTTCGCGGCTCCCGAAGCGGCGGTTTTCGTTCCCGACGCACTTCCGGCATCGCCTTCCTGCGTCGTTCCGGTCCCGGCCGGCGGAGCGTCCGGCGGCGCAGCCGCCGTTCCGGACGCGGCATCGTCGTCGGCGACGACGACACCCTTTTTCGGGTCGTCATCCAGGATGTCCGGCACCTGCGGCCGGGCCGAAGATGCGCTCGACGTCCTCGGTGAAGACCACTTCGCAGCAGCAGGTCCGCCAGTCCGGTTGATCTGTTCAGGCCGTCGGCATGATGCCACGCGCCTTGGCCATACGCCTCTTCGATGATGTTTGGCGCCTCGGCGTCGATCTGCTGGGCCGTCTGCTCGCTGAAAGGCTTGGTAAACGCTATCGCGCGTGCCCGACGAGTCGTAATAACTGATCGGGCCGACTTCTTGCTCATGCCGTAGTAGGCCACCATCGCATAAGCCTGCTTGGTGACGCGCTCCAGATCGCTCAGCGCGCCTGCGCCCAGCGCCGAAGGTCCTCGGCGAAACGGCCGCCGAGCGTAGCGGCCAGCTCGTCCATCATCTGCTCGCGCGTGGTGATCTGACGTTCCTCGGGCAGATACCAGGCGGCGCCCAGCGCCTTGCCGCGCGGGATGATCGTCACCTTTCAGCACGGGATCGCATTGGGAAGCGACCACATGACCGTAGCGTGTCCCGCCTCGTGGAATCGGCGATCACGCGCTCTCCTCGTCGGTGATGATCTTGTTCTTTTTCGAGGCCGCCCACGATGCGGTCGATGGCGGCGAGGAAGTCCTCTTTCGACATGAATTTCTTGTTGTGGCGCGCGGCGATCAGCGCCGCCTCGTTGCAGACGTTGGCGATGTCGGCGCCCGAAGAAACCGGGGGTCTGGCGCGCCAGGAACTCACGGTCCAACTGCGGATCGAGCTTCAGCGGACGCAGATGGACGTTGAAAATCTCCTCGCGCTCCTTCACGTCGGGAAGGCCCACCTCGATCTGACGGTCGAAACGCCCGGCGCGCATCAGTGCCTTGTCGAGAATGTCGGCCCGGTTCGTCGCGGCCAAAACGATGACGCCCGTATTGGTCTGGAAGCCGTCCATCTCCGTCAGAAGCTGGTTGAGCGTATTTTCGCGTTCGTCGTTGCCCGAAAATCCGGCGTTCTTGCCGCGGGCGCGGCCAATGGCGTCGATCTCGTCGATGAAGACGATGCAGGGAGCCTTCTGCTTGGCCTGCTCGAACAGGTCACGGACACGCGATGCGCCCACACCCACGAACATCTCGACGAAATCGGAACCCGAAATCGAAAGGAACGGCACGTTGGCCTCCCCGGCCACGGCTTTGGCCAGCAGCGTCTTGCCCGTTCCCGGAGGGCCTACCAGCAGGGCGCCCTTCGGAATCTTGGCGCCCAGTTCCTTGTACTTTTCCGCCTTCTTGAGGAAATCGACGATCTCCATGATCTCGACCTTCGCTTCCTCCAGGCCCGCCACGTCCTTGAACGTCACACGCTTGGATCGTCCTTGTCGAAGACCTGCGCCTTGGCCTTACCGACATTCATAATGCCACCGCCGCCTCCGGCGCCCGCGCCGCGCGACATGGAGCGCATGACGAAAATCCAAACGCCGATAATCAACACCCACGGCAGCAGGTTGACAGTACGTTCGTCCAGTCGTTGGCCTTGTTTTCATAGACCACGGGCACGGTCTGTCCCGACTGCTGCTCGGCGTTCTTCAAATCTTCGCGAAACGAATCGACCGATCCGATCGTAAAGGTGAGCTGCACGCCCGTTTCGGGCAGCCGCTTGAAACGTTTGTCTACCGTATCCCTGCGGTACTGCTCGGCAGCTTCCTTCTTCAGGAATACCTGCGCCTGATCGCGGTTCACGACCTGAATCTTCTCCACGTCGCCCTTTTCGACCATCTCCCGGACCGTCGTCCAGTCGCTGGGCAGGGGCGTGTCGTTGACATCGCCGAATACGTACCAGCCGATGATGAACGCGCCGATCAGACCGTAGATCCACAGCATCGAGGGCCTCGGCATGTTCATATTCATCCTATTATTGTTCTTGCGTTGTTGTGCCATATAAAAAATTACTCTTCGTATTCGTATTTGGTCATGGGCGCGTCGGCCCACAGCTCTTCGAGCTTGTAGAAACTGCGCAGTTCGGTCTGGAAAATGTGCACCACGACGTCCACGTAGTCCATGGCGACCCACACGCCGTTCTGCTGGCCTTCGATGCGCCAGACCTTCTCGCCCAGCATTTCGAGCACCTTCTCTTCGATGCTTGCGGCGATGGCGCACACCTGCGTCGTGGAATCGGCGTTGCAGACAATGAACCGCGAGCAGATGGCTCCATCGAATCCTGAGAGGTCCAACGATACAATATCCTTACCTTTTTTATCTTCAATCGCGCTTACGATCGTTTCGATCAGTTTATCCATAAATGTTCAATAGGTATCTATAACCTTGCAAAGGTACGAAAAGAGAATGAGATTTGAAAATTAAGAGCTAAAAAAAGCGGGCGGGCGACCCGACCGGAATCGCCGCAACGCAGGGAAAGGCCGCAAGTTTTTTAGCCCCGCAGCACCGCACAGATTCCCCGCCAAACCGTCCGCAGAATTCTCCGGCGGCGGCCATCCGCAAACCGGAACGGCGACACGACGCAGACAGCGGATGACAATGCGACGCAAATCGGAGCGGCGACAGGGCACAAACGGGGACGGCGACCGATGCAGGCCGAGGATGACGACACGGCACAGGGCGGAACAGCGGCACGGCACAAGGCGAAGCGGCGACACGGCACAAACGGGGACGGCGACCGATGCAGACCGAGGATGACGACGCGGCATAGGGCGGAACAGCGGCGCGCCACAGACCGGAGCAGCAACGCGCCACAGACCGGAACGAAAAAACAGGATCCGAAAAACAAAACGCGCCCGGCAGAAAAAACCGCCGGGCGCATTCATTTCGTGAAAAGCACGTCAGTTCCCGACCTCCGGGGCATTGGCCATAATCGTATCGGTCAGGGCCTTGATGATCGAACTTTTGACATAGGTCCGGCGCACGGCGACCGCGATCTTGCGCGACGTAGCCCCTTTGGCAAGGGTCTTCAGCCGGTCGCGGCGGTCCGAGGGGATGTATTCAACGGCCATTTCGGGAATGATCGTAAGACACGACGTGCAGTCCACGATCCGCATGAGCGTATCAGCGAACCCGATTCGAACGAGTAGTGCGACGGCATCGAACGCCGGGCCTGACACAGCTCGATGATCTGGTCACGCATGCAATTGCCTGGGCTCAAGATCACCAGATCTTTCAGGTCGATGTCCTCGATGCGGATATTCTGAGCGCTCGTAGAGGGGCATTTTCGGGCGACACGTAAGCGTAAAAGCGGTCGTTGAAGAGCTCCTGCTCCAGGATCCCCTCGCCGCAGGTGCCGCTGGCCACCAGCGCCGCGTCGATACGGTCGCGCTTGAGGGCCTCGACGATGTCCGGAAGTGATCATCTCGGATATCTCCAGCTCGACTTTCGGGTAGTCGCGCACGAAGGCGGGATGAATTTGTGCAGCAGGTACGGGCGCGATGGTCGGGATGACGCCCAGCCGGAGTTTACCCGAGGTCTCGCCCTTGAGTTCGGCCACCGATTCGCGGATGTTGTTATAGGCCCGCAGCGTTTCGCGGGCACGCTCCAGCACCACTTCGCCCGCTTCGGTGGGGATGACGGGCTTTTTCGAGCGGTCGAGCAGCACCACGCCAAGCTCCTCTTCAAGCGCCTTAACCTGCATGCTCAGCGAAGGCTGCGTCACAAAACAGTGTTCGGCCGCAAGCGAAAAACTCCCGCAGTTGGCTACGGCCAGCAGATATTCGAGCTGAATTATAGTCATAGTAGACAATTATTCCGACGAGCAAAAATATAAAAAAAATCTATAAACAACAACAGGTCGGCTTTTTCGTATGTTTGTCCACAAAATACCGAAAAAACGAGAGCCGGCACTGATTTTCACCGCAGTTTCAGTGCCGCGGGGAAGCCGGAACTCCCGGCAGAAAGGGAGTTTGGGCAGGATTCCGGATTGGAACCGGCATCGAGGATGCCGTAATGCGAGTTGGCGAATTCCGCATCTCTGGAGCTGCCCCGAAACCATACGTAACTTAAATTCGTCAAGCGGAGGATTAATCGTTTTATGGGAAAGATCATCCTTACCGGCGACCGTCCCACGGGCCGGCTCCATCTGGGACACTACGTGGGTTCGCTCCGCCGCCGCGTCGAGCTGCAGGAATCGGGCGAATTTGAACGCATCTTCATCATGATCGCCGACGCGCAGGCGCTGACCGACAACGCCGACAACCCCGAAAAAGGTGCGTCAGAATATCATCGAAGTGGCCCTGGACTACCTCTCGGTGGGTCTCGACCCGCGAAATCGACGCTCTTCATCCAGTCGCAGGTGGCGAACTGTGCGAACTGGCGTTCTACTACATGAACCTCGTCACGGTACAGCGTTTGCAGCGCAACCCGACCGTGAAGGCCGAGATCCAGCTGCGCGGATTTGCCGAGGAACAACACGGAAGGCGACACGACCCAGCGTCAGGGCATTCCCGTCGGATTCTTCACATACCCGATCAGTCAGGCGTCCGACATCACGGCCTTCAAGCCACGACCGTACCCTGCAGGCGAAGATCAGGAGCCGATGATCGAACAGACCCGCGAAATCGTCCACAAGTTCAACACGGTATACGGCCCCGCGCTGGTCGAACCGGAGATTCTGCTGCCCGAGAACGCGGTCTGCATGCGGCTGCCGGGAACCGACGGCAAAGCCAAGATGTCGAAGTCGCTCTGCAACTGCATCTACCTGTCGGACAGCGCCGATGAGATCAAGAAGAAGGTCATGGGCATGTACACCGATCCCGACCACCTGCGCGTGGAGGATCCGGGCAAGGTCGAGGGCAACATGGTATTCACCTACCTCGACGCTTTCAGCCGCCCCGAGCACTTTTCGAAATATTTGCCCGAATACGCTTCGCTCGAGGAGCTGAAAGCCCACTACCGCCGGGGAGGCTTGGGGGATGTGAAGGTCAAGAAGTTCCTGATCGCGGTGCTGAACGAGATGCTGGAGCCGTTCCGCGAACGCCGCAAATATTACGAGGGACGCATCGGCGAGGTGTACGAAATCCTCCGCGCGGGGTCGGAAGCGGCCCGCGAAGTCGCCGCCGCAACGCTCGCCGACGTGAAGCGCGCCATGAAGATCGACTACTTCGACGACAAGGAGCTGATCGCAAGTCAGGCCGAACACGGAACACACAAGGAAATCTAAAACCGCAACAGCAATAAAACCACGACGGATTTGAACTTACGCGCCGACCACATCTACCGCACGTTCCTCCGCCTCACGAGGCGGCTGAGCAACAGCCAGATCATGATGCTGCTGGCTGTCGTCGTCGGTATACTCGCCGGAGTGGGCACCTACCTGTTCGAGATACTGCTGTACGGCATCAAGAGCGGGCTGATAACTGGTTTCCGGTGGACAGTGCGCATGTCCTGTTCCTGATCTACCCCGCCGTGGGCATCATCCTCGCGACGCTGTTCGTAAAATACATCGTGCGCGACAACATCTCCGAAGGCGTGACACGCGTCCTCTATGCCATGTCGCGCCGCAATTCGCGCATCGCCCGGCACAACTGCTGGACCTCGATCGTGGGCGGTGCGACGACCATCGGATTCGGCGGTTCGGTGGGTCCCGAGGCTCCCATCGTGCTGACGGGGGCGGCCATCGGCTCGAACATCGGACGGCTCGCGCGCCTCAACTACAAGCACACGACGCTGCTGCTGTGCTGCGGCGCCGGTGCCGCCCTGGCCGCCATCTTCAAGGCCCCGATCACGGGCGTGGTCTTCGTGCTGGAAATCCTGATGCTCGACATCACCGCAGGGTCGGTCATTCCGCTGCTGATCGCCTCGATCACTGCGACGACGATGGCCTTCATGCTGCGCGGCTTCGACCCGATTCTGGCCGTGACGCTGGCCCCCGCGGATGCCTTCGAGCTCTGGCAGATACCGCTCTTCATCCTGCTCGGCGTGCTGTGCGGGCTGATGTCGTGGTATTTCACCTCGACGAACCTGCGCGTGAGCACGCTTTTCAAGAAGATCGACAAGCAGTACAAGAAGTGGATCGTCGGGGGCACCGTGCTCGGAGTCCTGATCTTCATCTTCCCGCCGCTCTACGGCGAGGGCTACGAGGGATTCACCTCCCTGATGCACGGCAACGGGCAGGAGCTCTTCAACAACTCGCTCTTCTACCGCTTCGCGACATCGACTGGGTGATCATCCTCTTCGTCATCGCCACGATGTTCTTCAAGGTCATCGCCATGTCGACGACCAACGCCGCGGGCGGCGTGGGCGGAACATTCGCGCCGTCGCTGTTCGTGGGCGTTCACGGGCGCGTCGATCGCCCTGCTGTGCAGTGCCTTCTTCGACTGGGAGGTCTCGATCGTCTCGTTTACGCTGGTGGGCATGGCGGGCGTCATGTCGGGGGTGATGAACGCCCCGCTGACTTCGATCTTCCTGATCGCAGAACTCTCGAACGGCTACGGACTGTTCATTCCGCTGATGATCACGGCCTGCATCTCGTTCGCCGTGGACTACTACCTCGACCCCGACTCGATCTACACCAAGCAACTGCGCCCGAAGGGAGCTGCTGACCCACGACAAGGACCAGTCGGTCTTCGTCTTCCTGAAGCTCGAAGAGCTGATGGAAACCGATTTCCTGCGCATCAAGGGAGAACATGACCCTGGGCGACATCGTACACATCATCTCGACGGCCCGCCGCAACATCTTCCCCGTGATCGACAACTTCGGACGGCTGATCGGCATGGTCCAGCTGGACGACCTGCGCGAAGACATGTTCAAACGCGAGAAGTACGGGCACCCGATCTCGGACTACATGATTCCGCCGCCCGACAAGATTCTGGAGCATGAAGCCATCCAGAGCGTCGTCCAGAAGTTCGAGGACAAACATACGTGGATGCTGCCCGTCGTGGACAAACAAAACCGCTACCTGGGCTTCATCTCCAAATCCCGCATCCTGAACGCCTACCGCGAACAGTTGGTCAAGATACAGCAGTGACCCTCGGCCCGCGCAGATGCAGCCGTCCTCTTTCCGCAAGGAGAGGGGCTCTTCCCACCGACACAAAACGAACAGCCATGACGACAGAAAATCCTTATCCCTTGGGCCGACGGCATGAACTGCGCCGTCACGGTGTGCGACACCGAAGGCGTGATCCTCTACATGAACGAAAAGGCCCGTGCGACCTATATCCGGCACGGCAATCTGATCGGCCGGAATCTGTTCGGCTGCCACAACGAACGGTCGCGCGAAACGATCCGCCGCCTGACGGCCGAGGGCGGTTCGAACGCCTACACCATCGAAAAGCAGGGCGTGCGCAAGATGATCTACCAGACGGCTTGGCGGACCGGGGACAAGGTAGGCGGTCTGGTGGAAATCTCGATGGAGATACCCGCCGAGATGCCGCACTACATCCGGGGCTGAGGGCTTCGGGGCCGAGAGTTCCCGACGACTTGCGCCGCTATATAGCGGGCATGAAGCTCACGGCCTGCCCGCCGCCCGGAGCCATCGCCACTTCGAGCGTATCGGCGGATGAAACCTCGCGTTCCGAAATGGTATAGGAAGTGGGATTCGTCTTCCAATCGGCATCGGGACCGTCGGCGTAGATCGTCGCGCGGTATTTCGTGCCGGGTTTCAGGAAGTCGAGCGGCAGCGACAGCGTGCGGGGCTGTTCGTCGGTCGCCGCACCCAGAAAATAATTCTCCCCCGCGCGGCGCACCACGGCGACGAATTCGCCCGGTTCGCCCGCCAGCGCGCGCGACCAGTCGCAGTCCGCATCGAAGTCGCGGAAGAACCGGAAAGCGGGATGCCCCTCGTAATTTTCGATCAGGTCCGAAGCCATCTGCACGGGCGAATAGATGATCACCCACTCGGCGATCTGCTTGGCAAGGGTCGTATTCACGCGCATATCGACCTCAGGACCGCAGTTCCAGAGTTTGCGGCGCGGCGAGTTGCGCGTATTTTCATAGAGAATGTCGAACGTGCCGGGCGTGAAGTCCATCGGCCCGGCGAGCAGGCGCGTAAAAGGCAGCGTCACTTCGTGCGACGGCGGATTGCCCGCGCTCCAAGCATCCCACTCCTTGCCGCGCGCACCTTCGCGCGACATCATGTTGGGCCACGTGCGACGGATGCCGCAGTCCTTGATCGGTTCGTGCGCATTGACCGTCATCCGGTATTTCGCGGCCGTCTCGACCACGTGCTGGTAATGGCGCACCATGTACTGCCCGTGATGGTTGTTGCCGCCGGAGATACCGCCGGCATAGCCCGTTTTGAGGTTGTGTATTCCCAAATCGGCGTACCATTTGACGGCGCGCTCCAGCTGGCGTTCGTAATCGGGAATGTTGCCGCCCGTTTCGTGATGGCCGATGATCTCGATCCCGCGTTCGCGGGCGTAACGCACGATCTCTGCGATGTCGAAGTCGGCATAGGGCTTCGTGAAGTCGAACGACTGGCTGCCGCCCCAGTTCTCCCAGCCTTCGTTCCAGCCCTCGAACAGCACTCCCTGAATATTGTTGGCCGCCGCGAAGTCGATATGGCGTTTGGCGTTTTCGGTCGTCGCGCCGTGGCGGTCGTCCATCGCCCACGTCTCGACGCCGAGGTGCATGCCCCACCACACGCCGACGTACTTCATCGGACGGATCCAGCTCGTATCCCCGATCTTCGAAGGTTCGTTCAGATTGAGAATCAGCGACGAATTGATCAGCCCCACGGCATCGGGCGCCAGCTGCACGGTGCGCCACGCGGTCGTAAATTTATTGCCGACATGCGCTTTCGTGCCGTCGGGCAAAGGCGCGAGATCCGATTTGAACGCAAGTCCGTACGTCTTGCGAAGCGTCATTTCGGGAAAGTCGTACAAGGCCGCTTCGTGGATACTGCCGTAGAGGCCGCCGACCTTGAACGTCGCGGGGGTATTGGCGTCGGCCAGTTCGCTCAGCGGAAGTTTGCGGTAAAGCAGTTCGTAGGTGTCGAAGCTGGCGGGAATGGTCCACGAATCGCCGTCGGCGGCGAAACGGAATTCGGTCAGTTCGTCCGTCACGCGGAGCGAATCCGCCCCGGACGCTTCATATTCGTAGCGGAATCCCAGCCCGTCGTCGAAGAGCCTGAAGCGCAGCGTCAGCCGCACGCCGCCGCCGTTGCGCAGCCGCACAGCCATTTCATTGTAACGGCTGCGGTTCTCCTTGTTCTCGCCCCACGGCTGGGTCCACGTCTCATCGACGCTCGTGCGCGACACATGCTCGACGGCGAAACCACCGCCGAGATCGGCCTCGGCGGCTTCGAATCCCAGTCGGGAGGGTTCGAACAGCCGGACACCGCCGTCCGTAACCGAATAGGTCATGCGTCCGGCGGAGTCTACGGCGAACGCCAGACGGATCGTGCCGTCGGGGGAGGTAACCCCGGTATTTTGCGAACAGGCTCCGCACAAGGCCAGCGCGGCAAGAGAGAAGAGGAAGGATTTCATATCGGTCGGGTTAAGCAAACGGTTAAATCAAAGGAAAGCTTCGAATCCGGGCAGGCGTTTGACGGGCGAGAATTCGATGATCTCGTAATCGGCGACGCCGTGGATGCGGAACGGGTCCTCCGCCGTCAGGGTCTCGACCGCAGCACGGTCCGCGGCGCGGCAGAGAATGACGCCGCCCGTCCGGGGATTCTGCGGCCCCGAACAGAGAAACGTCCCTGCGGCATACTGACGGTCGAGGTATTCGCGGTGCGCCGCGAGGTGCCGTTCGACCTCCGCAAGCGGCAGTTTGTAAGTCAGCAGTACGATGAACACCCGCTACAGTTTTATGTCGTAAATCTGGATCACGCCCTGCAGTTTGCCGGCGGCGTCCGTCACGAGCAGCGAGGTGACCTTGTTGCGGGTCATCATCTTCTCGGCCTCGATCAGTTTCTCGTCCGCCGAGATGGTCTTCGGATTGGGCGTAGCGATGTCGGAAGCCCTGATATTGAAGAACTCCCCGCGCAGGCGCTCCATGGCGCGGCGCACGTCGCCGTCGGTGACGATGCCCTCGATCCGCTCGCCCTCGCAGATCACGATCAGTCCCAATCCGCCCTTCGAAATGGCGTGGATCATCTCCGCAGCCGGGCAATCGGGCGCCACGACGGGCAGGTCGTGGTCGCGCATGACGTTCCCTACGGTCATCAGCAGACGGCGTCCGAGGCTTCCGCCCGGGTGCAGGCGCGCGAAATCGACGCTCGTGAAACCCCGCATCTGCATCAGCGACACGGCCAGCGCGTCGCCCATGGCGATCTGCGCCGTGGTCGACGAAGTGGGTGCGAGATGCAGGATGCAAGCCTCCTCCTTCACCCCCACGTCGAGGTGCACGTCGGAGTTCTTGGCCAGCGCGGAGTCGGGGTTTCCCGTCATCGACACCAGCTTGTTGCCGTTGGAGTGGATGAAGGGGACGATCTTGAGGATTTCGTCCGTCTCGCCCGAATAGGAGAGCGCCAGCACGACATCGTCCTTCGAAATCATGCCCAGGTCGCCGTGAAAGGCTTCGCCGGGGTGGAGAAAGAAGCTCGGGCGTACCGGTCGAAGCGAGCGTCGCGGCGATCTTGCGCCCCACGAGGCCCGACTTGCCCATGCCCGTAACGATACATTTGCCCTGACCCGAAAGGATCATTTCGACGGCGTCGGCGAAGTTATCGCCCAACGTCTCCTTCATGCGCTTGAGCGCCAGCATTTCGGTGTTGATCGCCTTGCGGGCCAGATCGAGAATCTGGGCTTTCGTGGTATCGGTCATTATAGCAGAGTTTTTATGAGGTTTTCCAGTTCGTCGAGCTGCAGCATGTTCGGGCCGTCGCTCTTGGCATGGTCCGGGTCGGGATGCACTTCGAAGAAGAAGCCGTTGGCGCCGAAGGCTTGGCGGCATGCGCCATGGCGGGTACGAATTCGCGGTTGCCACCCGTCTTGCCGCCTGCGGCGCCAGGGCGCTGCACCGAGTGGGTGCAGTCCATCACGACCGTAGGGGCGATTTGAGCATGTCCGCAATATTGCGGAAATCGACGACGAGGTTGTTGTAGCCGTAAAGTTGCCGCGCTCGGTGAGCCAGATATCTCCGAAGCGCCCGCCTCGCGGGCCTTTTCGTAAGGATAGAGCATGTCCGCGCCCGACAGGAACTGCGCCTTCTTGACATTCACCGTCCTGCCCGTCCGCTGCAGCGACCAGCAGGTCGGTCTGGCGGCAGAGGAAGGCGGGAATCTGGATCACGTCGACCACTTCGCCGACGGGCGCGGCCTGCCACGCTTCATGGATGTCGGTGAGCAGACGCAGCCCCCACTTCGCACGCACGTCCGAAAGCATCCGAAGCCCCTTTTCGAGTCCCGGGCCGCGGAACGACGATATGGAAGTGCGGTTGGCCTTGTCGAACGACGCCTTGAAAATGATTTCCGCGCCGAGGGTGCGGTTGATGGCCGCAAGCCTGCGCCCACGGCGTCGAGCAGTTCGACAGACTCAATGACGCACGGACCTGCGATAAATTTTATCTGCCATAAAATTCGATTAAAAATTAAAAATTAAGGCCGGGATGCCGCCGCCCGAGCAATTTTCAATCCCTAATTTTTCATTTTCATGCCTGATTCAGGGGGCGTTCTGCCTTTCTCCAGATCCTCGGGCGTGTCGATGCCGATGGTCTCGGCATCCGTAATCCCCACGCCGATCTTATAGCCGTTCTCCAGCCAGCGAAGCTGTTCAAGCGACTCGGCCTTTTCGAGCGTGGACTGCGGCAACGCTGTAACCGCCCGCAGACGTCCGTGCGAAACGCATAAAGACCGATATGCTTGTAGAACGTATGGCGCGCCAGCCACTCCGACCGCGCGACGCCGCGCAAGTAAGGGATGACCGAACGCGAGAAGTAGAGGGCGCGCGACTGCGCATCGAGGACCACTTTCGGGGAATTGGGGTTTTCCAGCGCCTCGAGGCCGTCGGCTTCGGCAAAGGTTTCACGAGCGTGGCGATGTCGGTCGCGGGATCGTCGAAGCAGCGCTTCACGGCCTCCAGCTGCGAAGGACGGATAAAAGGTTCGTCACCCTGCACATTGACCACCACGTCGTAGGTCGTTGCCCTGTTTGAGATAGGCCTCCCAACAACGGTCGGTGCCGCTTTTGTGGTCCGGGGAGGTCATCTCGCCCGTCCCCCGAAGGCGAGCACGGTATCGTAGATGCGCTCATCGTCGGTGGCCACCACGGCATCGTCCAACACGCCCGCGACCTGCTCATAGACGCGCTGAATGACGGGCCTGCCGCCCAGCCATCGCCAGCGGCTTGCCCGGAAAGCGCGTCGAGCCGTAACGCGCCGGTATGATTGCGATAAATTTCATCGTCTCCCGTTTTTTTATTCAGGGCGCCATGAAAAATAAAAAAAAAAGGTGAAAAACAAAACTTTTCACCGAAGGAAGCGCCAGAGTTCGCCGCCATCACGACGAGCGCCAGTTTCAGCACCTCGTCGTTGGTCTTCACGTAGTGGAACGTGAGGCCTGCGATATATTCGGGCTTGATCTCGGCGATGTCCTTGCGGTTCTCCTCCGAAAGGATCAGTTCGTTGATCCCGGCGCGCTTGGCGGCCAGGATCTTCTCCCTCACGCCGCCCACCGGCATCACGCGGCCGCGGAGCGTGGTTTCGCCCGTCATGGCGATACGCTCCCGCACCTTGCGTCCGGTATAGCTCGACACGATCGAAGTGACCATCGTGATACCGGCCGACGGCCCGTCCTTCGGGATCGCACCCTCGGGAACGTGGATGTTGATGTCGTTCGTTTCGAACAGCTCCGGGTCGATGCCCAGCTCCTTGTAGTGGGCCATCGTCCACTCGTGGGCGATCGTCGCCGACTCCTTCATCACGTCGCCAAGATTACCCGTGAGGCTCACCTTGCCCTTACCGGGAGTCAGCACCGACTCGATGTAGAGGATGTCGCCGCCGACCTCGGTCCACGCAAGGCCCGTCACCACGCCCGTCATGCCGCCCACTTCGTACTCCTCCTTGAGGAGCTTGGGCATGCCGAGAATTTTCTCGACGTCCTTCATCGTGATTTCGGGCGCGAAGGCTTCGTCGAAAGCGATCTGCTTGGCGCGGGCGCGGGCGATCTTAGCCAGCAGCTTGTCCAGCGAGCGAACGCCCGCCTCGCGCGTGTAGCCGGAGATGATGCCTTCGACGATTTGGGGCGTCATCACGAGTTCCTGCTCCTTGATGCCGTGGGCCTCGCGCTGCTTGGGCAGCAGGTGGTCCAGCGCGATGCGCATCTTCTCCTCCAGGAGATAACCCGCGATGTTGATCATCTCCATACGGTCGCGCAGCGCCGGTGCGATATTGGCGATGTTGTTGGCCGTGGCGATGAAGAGCACCTTCGACAAGTCGTACTCCATGTCGATATAGTTGTCGTGGAACGTGGTGTTCTGCTCCGGATCGAGCACTTCCAGCAGTGCGCTCGACGGGTCGCCGTGGTTCGAAACGGTCACCTTGTCCACCTCGTCGAGGATAATCACGGGGTTCGACGAGCCGCACCGCTTGATGGTCTGGATGATCCGGCCCGGCATGGCGCCGATGTAGGTGCGGCGGTGTCCGCGAATCTCGGACTCGTCGTGCAGGCCGCCCAGCGAGATACGGCCGAACTTGCGGCCCAGCGCCGCGGCCACCGACTTGCCCAGCGAGGTCTTGCCCACACCCGGAGGGCCATAGAGGCAGAGTATCGGGGACTTGAGGTCGCCCTTGAGCTTGATGACAGCCAAATGCTCGAGGATACGCTCCTTGACCTCCTCCAGCCCGAAATGGTCGCGATCGAGCTGCTCGCGCGCGCAATTCAGATCGAGATTGTCCTTCGTTACCTCGTTCCACGGGAGTTCCAGCAGCAGCTGCAGGTAGGTCATCTGCACCGAATATTCGGCTACGGCGGGATTCAACCGCTCGACTTTCTGCAACTCTTTCTCGAAGGTCTCGCCCACCTCCGCGGGCCAGTTCTTCTTCTTGGCCTCCTCGCGCATCTTCTCGATGTCGGCATCGGCGCCGTCGCCCAGCTCGTCCTGGATCGTACGCATCTGCTGCTGGAGGTAGTAGTCGCGCTGCTGCTTGTCGATCTCCTGCTTGACGCGCTCCTGAATCTGGTTTTTCAACTCGGCCAGCTGCTGCTCGCGGATCAGGATTTCGAGCAGCTTGCGGGCGCGGGCCAGCAGGCCGGGGGCTTCCAGCAGCGACTGGCGGTCCTCGTCCGTCAGCTCCATGTTGGAGCAGATGAAGTTGATGATGCCGCGCTTCGAGTCGATGTTCTTAATGGCGAAGGCCGCCTCCTTGGGCATCGACGGCGACACGTTGATGATATTCAGCGCCACGTCGCGGATCGAGTCCACGAAAGCTTCGAACTCGACGCTCTTCACATCGGGAGTGGTATCGTGCAGTGCCGTGACACGGGCCTTGAAGTAAGGTTCGGTAGTAATGTACTCGCGGATCTCGACCTTCTCCAAGCCGTTCAGGATCACCGTGAGGTTGCCGTTGGGCATTTCGAGAATCTTGATGATGCGCGCGGCCGTGCCGACCTTGTACATGTCGTCCGGCGCGGGGTCCTCGACGTCGCTTTCGCGCTGCAGCACGGCGCCCAGAATACCGCCTTCGGCATTCACGGCGCGCACCAGACTGATGCTCTTGTCGCGGCCCACCGTGATGGGCGTGATGGCGCCGGGGAAAAGCACCGAGCTGAACGCAGCGTGAGAATCGGTATGATCTCGGGCACTTCCACCTCTTCGACAGACTTCGTCACCGCCCGTCACGATGGGAATCACGTGGTGTTTGCCGTCGAGCAGATCGGGACGAGACTCGCATCTTCTACTTCGATTGTTTCGTTATTTATCTTTTTTACTCATAGGTTTACCGATACAGATATATAATGTCGCAAATATAACGATTTTTTAGTCATTTTATTTCATCTTTGACAGAATGTTAATAACTTTGCATCCCTGAAAACAAAGTAAAATTCTACGCGCCATGCAAATCGCCGACAAATACTCACCGCAGCAGATCGAATCCAAATGGTACGACTACTGGATCGACAAACGGTCGTCTCACTCGGAGCCCGATGAACGCGAACCCTATACGATCGTAATCCCTCCCCCCAACGTAACGGGCATGCTCCACATGGGGCACATGCTCAACAACACGCTGCAGGACGTGCTGGTGCGCCGCGCCCGCATGTCGGGCAAGAACGCCTGCTGGGTGCCGGGCATGGACCACGCGTCGATCGCCACGGAAGCGAAAGTCGTGGCGATGCTGCGCGAAAAGGGCATCGAGAAGTCGTCGCTTACGCGCGAGGAATTCCTCCACGCCTGGGAGTGGAAGGAAAAATACGGCGGCGTGATCCTCAAACAGCTGCGCAAGCTGGGCGCCTCGTGCGACTGGGAGCGCACCTGCTTCACGATGGACGAACCCGCGCACCGAGAGCGTCATCAAAGTCTTCTGCGACCTCTTCGAGAAAGGGCAGGATTTACCGCGGCGTAAGGATGGTGAACTGGGACCCCGCGGCGAAGACGGCCCTCTCGGACGAGGAGGTGGTCTTCAAGGAGTCGCACGGCAAGCTCTACTACCTGCGCTACAAGATCGAGGGAACCAACCGGGCGATCATCGTCGCCACGACGCGCCCCGAGACCATTCTGGGCGATACGGCGCTGTGCGTCAACCCCAATGACGAGCGTTACAAGCCTCCCTGCCCGTCGATGCGCGCGTCGTCGTGCCGCTGGTGGGACGGTCGATCCCGGTGATCCGCGACGAATACGTCGATATCGAATTCGGCACGGGCGCGCTGAAGGTCACTCCGGCCCACGACGTGAACGACTACATGCTGGGCGAGAAATACGGTCTGGAAACGATCGACATCTTCAATGACGACGGCACGATCAACGACAAGGTCGGCATGTATGTCGTCAGGACCGCTTCGACGTGCGCAAACAGATCGAAAAGGACCTCGCCGCGGCGGGCCTTGCTCGAAAAGACCGAAGAGTACACCAACAACGTGGGCTATTCGGAGCGCACGGGCGTGGCCATCGAGCCGAAGCTCTCGATGCAGTGGTTCCTCTCGATGCGACAGCTGGCCGGACCGGCGACGAAGGCCGTGATGGAGGATGCGATCCGCTTCGTGCCTGAGAAATACAAGAACACCTACCGTCACTGGATGGAGAACATCAAGGACTGGTGCATCTCGCGCCAGTTGTGGTGGGGACAGCGCATTCCGGCGTGGTATCTTCCCAAGGGCGGCTTCGTCGTGGCCCGACGGCCGAAGAGGCGTTGGAAAAGGCCCGTGAGAAGGCCGGCGACGCCTCGTTGCAGCTGAGCGACCTGCGTCAGGACGAGGATGTGCTCGACACTTGGTTCTCGTCGTGGCTGTGGCCCATCTCGGTGTTCGACGGCATCCGCTTCCCGGACAATCAGGGAGATCGGCTACTACTACCCCACCAACGATCTGGTGACGGGTCCCGACATCATCTTCTTCTGGGTGGCCCGCATGATCATGGCCGGCTACGAATACCGCGGCGAAAAGCCCTTCTCGCAACGTATACTTCACGGGCATCGTGCGCGACAAGATCGGCCGCAAGATGTCCAAGCAGCTGGGCAACTCCCCGGATCCGCTGGACCTGATTGCCCAGTACGGCGCGGACGGCGTGCGTATGGCGATGCTGATTTCGTCGTCGGCCGGCAACGACGTGATGTTCGACGAAGCGCTGTGCGAGCAGGGCCGCAACTTCGGCAACAAGATATGGAACGCCTACCGGCTGGTGAACGGCTGGTCGGCGGACGCCAAGGCCGCGCAGGACGACAACAACCGTCTGGCGGTCGCATGGTTCCGCCAGACGCTCGGCGGCGCTCTGCGCCAGATCGCCGAGGATTTCAATTGATACCGCATCTCGGAGGCCTTCAAGGAGGCCTACAAGCTCTTCTGGGACGACTTCAGCGGCTTCTACCTCGAGATGGCGAAGCCCGCCTACGGACAGCCCGTCGATGCGGAGACGTTCGCCGCGACGTGCGGATTCTTCGACGAATTGATGCGCGTGCTGCACCCCTTCATGCCGTTCGTCACGGAAGAGATCTGGCAGGACCTCGCGCCCCGCAAAGAGGGCGAGTCGATCTGCACGGCCCCCATGCCGCAGCCGGTCGAAGCCGACGAGCGCCTGCTGGCCCGGTTCGAGCTGGCCAAGGAGGCGATCTCCTCGGTGCGCAACATCCGCAACCAGAAGAACCTGCCGCAGAAAGAGGCGCTGACGCTCCGGGTCATCGCCGATGAGAACTATCCCGCGGAGTTCGCTCCCGTCGTGATGAAGATGGCCAACCTCACGGCCATCGAGACCGTGGCGGAGAAGGACCCCGCGGCCGCGGCGTTCATCGTCAAGACGACCCAGTACTTCGTGCCGATGGCCGGAAAGATCGACGCCGAAGCCGAAATCGGGAAACTGACGGAGAGTCTCGCCTACTACGAGGGATTCCTCGCAAGCGTCATGAAGAAGCTCTCGAACGAGCGCTTCGTGCAGTCGGCGCCCGAAAAGGTAGTCATGAACGAACGCGCCAAGCAGGCGGACGCAGAAGCGAAAATCGCGGCCATCAGGGAGCAGCTGGCGGCGCTGAAATAATCCGGCGTGGCACAAATCACCATATACACCGACGGCTCGGACCTTGGGGAACCCCGGGCCGGGCGGCTACGGCGCAGTGCTTCTCTCGGGACACCACCGCAAGGAGCTTTCGCAGGGATTCCGCCTCACGACCAACAACCGCATGGAGCTGACGGCCGTGTGCGTGGCGCTCGAAACGCTCAAGTTCGAGGGTTCGGACGTGGTCATCTACTCCGACTCGAAATACGTCGTCGATGCCGTGGCGAAACGCTGGGTATTCGGCTGGGAGAAGAAAGGGTTCGCCGGCAAGAAGAATCCCGACCTGTGGATGCGTTTCCTGCGCGTGTACAACCGCCACAACGTCCGTTTCGTCTGGGTCAAGGGCCACGCCGAAACAGTCGAGAACAACCGCTGCGACTATCTGGCCGTAGCGGCGGCCAACGACAAGGCGCATTTATCGGAAGACACTGGTTATGAACCGGAAGGGAGGTGAGCGGCAACGCCCGCCTCTTTTCCTTTTTCGGCCCTTATTTCTCCTAAACTTCGCACTTTTGACCCGCAGGGTCCGATTTTATCATTATTATTCCTATCTTTGTCACGATTATCACATAAACTGCAAATAATCCGCCCGTAATGTTTAAAATATACATGAGGCTTCTGGGTTTCGCCCGACCCATCCAGAAATACGCGATTCCCTATTTCTTCTACTCGCTGCTCTACGCGCTGTTCAACTCGCTGACGTTCCTGCTGATCATGCCGATCCTCAAGACGATGTTCGACGCGGACTACACGTTCGTATACGTGGAGAAACTCCCCCCGCTGGCGTTCAACCAGGAATACCTGACAGCCTTGTTCAACTACACCTACTCGCATCTGTTCAACGAATACAACCCCGAAAACGTACTGCTCATGCTCGCCGTGGTGACCATTTTCGTGAGCCTGCTGAGCAACCTGTTCCGCTACCTGGGCGCATGGACCATGGAGAACATGCGCACCCGGACCCTGCAACGCATGCGCAACGAAATGTTCTCGCGCGTCATGGACATGCACGTCGGCTATTTCTCGGACCAGCGCAAGGGCGACATCATCTCGAAAATCACCTCCGACGTGGGCGTGGTGCAGTTCTGCATCACCAACACCCTCCAGGTGTCGTTCCGCGAGCCGTTTCTGATCATCGGCTACATCGTGATGATGGTGGCCATTTCGTGGGAGCTGGCCATCTTCTCGGTGCTGTTTCTCCCGGTGGTGGCACTGCTGATCGGCAGCATCGTCAAGCGCCTGCGCCATCCCGCACGCACAAACCAGCAGCGCATGGGCGAAATGGTCTCGACACTCGACGAATCCCTCTCGGGCATCAAGGTCATCAAGAGCTATAACGCCGTGGAATACATCAAGCAGAATACTACGCCATCAGCGCCGATCTGGCCCGCCTGACCCTCTCGATGGCCCGCCGGCAGCAACTGGCCTCGCCGATGAGCGAATTCCTCGGCATCTCGGCCGTGGGCGTCATCCTCGTATTCGGCGGTTCGCTCGTATTCAAGGGGTCGCTCAGCCCCGAAGGCTTCATCGCCTTCGTCGCCATCTTCTCGCAGATCACGCGCCCCGTGCGCACCTTCATCGACCAGTTCGCCAACATCAATCAGGGAATCGCGGCCGGAGAGCGCATCTTCTCGATCATCGACGCCCAGAGCGAAATTCAGGACAAGCCCGGCGCGCTGGAGCTGAACGGCCTGAAAGACAAGATCGAATTCCGCAATGTCCACTTCTCCTACGACGGCAGCCGGGAGGTGATCGACGGCATCTCGTTCGACATCAAACGCGGGGAGACCGTGGCTCTCGTCGGTCCTTCGGGCGGCGGCAAATCGACCCTCAGCGAGCTTGTTCCGCGTTTCTACGACGTTACGGCGGGCGACATCCTCATCGACGGGATCTCGCTCCGCGACTACACGCAGGAGAGCCTGCGTGCACACATGAGCATCGTTTCGCAAGATACCGTGCTGTTCAACGACACCATCGAAAACAACATCGGCATGGGCAAGCGCGGAGCTTCGCACGAAGAGGTGGTCGAGCGGCGAAGGTCGCCAATGCCGACTGCTTCATCACCGAAGCGCCCGAAGGCTATCGGACCAATATCGGCGACCGCGGCGTCAAACTTTCCGGCGGCCAGCGGCAGCGTCTCTCGATCGCCCGCGCGGTGCTGAAGAACCCCGACATCCTGATCCTCGACGAGGCCACTTCGGCACTCGACACCGAGAGCGAAAAACTCGTGCAGGACGCCCTCAACAAGTTGCTCAAAGGCCGTACTTCGGTAGTCATCGCACACCGCCTGAGCACGATCCACAACGCCGACAAGATCATCGTCGTCGACCACGGCCGCATCGCCGAACAGGGCACGCACGCCGAACTGATGGCCCGCGGAGGAATCTACGCCAAACTGATCGAACTGCAGTCGTTCGAATAAAATATCCCGCTCGTATGAAAAGCGAGAAGGAGAAGATGCTGGCGGGCGAATGGTTCGACCCGCATGACGAGGAGCTGACGGCCGACCGCGACCGTGCCACGCGCCTGATGCATCGCCTCAACGTCGAATGTCCCGGCCACGACGCAGCATACCGCGCCGCTCTGCGCGAGCTCTGTCCCAATGCAGCCGGATTCATCCGCGCGCCCTTTTACTGCGACTACGGCTACAACATCCACATCGGCGAAGGGTCGTTCGTCAATTTCGACTGCGTGTTCCTCGACCTGGCGCCGATCCGCATCGGCCGCCACACGCTCATAGGTCCCAAGTGCAGCTGCTCACCCCGCACCATCCGCTGGACCCCGACCTGCGTGCGACAGGCCGCGAAGCCGGCAAACCGATCACCATCGGCGACAACTGCTGGCTGGGCGGCGGCGTCATCGTCTGTCCGGGCGTCCGGATCGGCAACGGCGCGATAATTGGAGCGGGTTCGGTAGTTACGCGCGACATTCCCGCGGATTCGGTTGCCGTCGGCAATCCGGCCCGCGTCACCCGCACGCTTTCATACACTTAACTGCGACTCCGTTATGTTTACCTCCGGCGCTCCCGATCTTCAATCGTTGATGCAGCTGCTCGACGCGGCCCAAATGGGGTGGTGGAAGGCGGATTTCCGCACGGGCGAACTGTTCTTCTCCGACTACATCGTCGATCTGCTGGGACTCGGCAGCAACCGGGCCGCAGTCGGGGAACTGATGCCGCTGACGCGCGAAGATTACCGGACACGGATACACAACGAATTCCTGTCGCTCAAGGTCGGAAACCATTTCGACGAAACGTTCCCCGTCGTACTGCCGGAAGGCGAAATATGGATCCATACGCAGCTCGTCCGCAAACAATCGGACCCGCAGCAGGGCATCAAACTCTTCGGCTACCTCCAGCGCGTTCCGGTCGCCGGCCGGAAAGAGGCGGACGTCCTCACGCTCGAAAGCAACTATTACGCGGTGCTGAAGGAGAACAAACACATGGACGAGCTGCTCGACCACCTGCCGATCGGCTACTTCCGCATCCGGCTGCTCTACGACGACGACGGCCAGGCGACCGACTACCTTTTCCTCTCGGTCAACCAGACGGCGCAGCAGATTCTGGGCGTAGACGCCGCTGATTACCTCGACAAGACCGCCCGCGAAATAGACATCCCCGTAGACCGGCACATCGACGAGCTGGCGGCCATCAGGCTGGGGGATTACAAGATGGACCAGTGGCATGCCTCCAAAACCGGCCGCTACTGCCGCAGCTTCCTCTACAACACCCCCAACGACGCGACGGAGATCGTGATCCTGATCCTCGACATCACGGACGTCGTCACGGCGCATCAGGCGCTCGACGAAAAGGAGAAACTGCTGCGCAACGTCATTCAGAACGCCCCGATCGGCATCGAGATATACGACCGCACAGGGCATCTGGTGGACATCAACGCCCGCGATCTGGAAATGTTCGGCGTAACCGATCCGGCAGGCATCCGGGGACTCAGCATTTTCGACAACCCCAACTTCTCGGCCGAGATCAAGGACTGCATCCGCGACGGCCGGGGTACGGACTTCACCACACGCTACGATTTTTCGAAAGCCCGAAGCTATTACGACACCAGCCGGAGCGGCTACATCGACTGGACGGCCCGCATCCGGTGTCTCTACAACGACACGGGCGAAATCACCCACTACCTGCTCATCAACATCGACAACACGGAACTCCGCCAGACGCAGGACCGGCTCACGGAATTCGAAGCGCTGTTCCGCCTTATCTCCGAATACGCGCAGGTGGGATACATCAACTACAACCTCTGCAACAAAGAGGGTTATGCGCAGAGCGTCTGGCTGCGCAACTACGGCGAAGCCGACACGGCCGCCATCGGCGACGTCATCGGCAAATACCGTCATATCCACCCCGACGACCGCACGGTGCTGCTGAACCGGCTGGCGCAGTTCGAGTCCGGGGAGATACAGTCGGCATCGGTCTCCTGCCGCGTCCTGCACGACGACGGCCGGACGACATGGATCAAAATCCACCTCATCTGCCGCGACTACCGGCCGCAGGAGCAGGTCATCGACATGCTGGGGATCAATTACGACATCACGGCACTCAAGCAGACCGAACAGGAGCTGATCGCCGCCAAGGAGCGCGCCGAGGAGTCCAACAAGCTCAAATCGGCGTTCCTGGCCAACATGAGCCACGAAATTCGCACGCCGCTCAACGCCATCGTAGGCTTTTCGCAGCTGCTGACCACCGAGGAGGACCCCGAAGTGCGCAAAGAGTACAACGACATCGTGTCGCTCAACAACGGACTGCTGCTGCAGATCATATCCGACGTACTGGACCTCTCGCGCATCGAATCGGGGCATGCCGATCTGGTCAGGACCCGGTTCGACCTGCGGACGCTCTGCCGCGAAGCCGTCGAAACGTTCCGCCTGCAGACTCCGGAGGAAGTCGTGCTGGACGTCGAAAAGGGACTGCCCTCCTGCACCGTCTGCCAATACAGGCAGGGGCTGATGCAGATATTGGCCAACTTCATCCGCAACGCACTGAAATTCACACCAAAAGGATTCGTCACGGTGGGATTCGAACGCAAACGGGACCGGCTGAGTCTCTATGTCCGCGACACGGGCATCGGCATTCCGGCCGAAGAGCTGGACAAAATCTTCGACCGGTTCTACAAGGTCGACACCTTCACGCAGGGCACCGGGCTCGGGCTGTCGATCTGCAAGAGCATCGCGGAGCAGATGGGCGCACAAATCGGCGTCGATTCCGCCGTCGGCGAAGGTTCCTGCTTCCGGGTCGAAATGCCGATCGCGGAATAAGCCCACGCCGTTTTTGCGGCGGCGGCCTAATCGGCGGAATTTTGCAGATTTTCAAATCTTTTTTATATCTTTGCGAGTTGTCGGAAAACGAATGACGTTTCCGGCAGTTCCGGCTTTGCTCCGGGTGCAGGATCCGAACGAAAACAAAACACATACACCATGAAGTTCAATGAGTATAAAGGCCTCGACCTGGCGCAGACGGCCGCCGACGTGCTCGGCGAAGTGGGACGCCCGCGACACATTCCACAAAAGCATCACCACGCGCGAGGGACACCCCGCGTTCGTATTCTACGAAGGCCCCCCCTCGGCCAACGGCACGCCGGCATCCACCACGTCATGGCCCGTACGATCAAGGACGTCTTCTGCCGCTACAAGACGCAGCAGGGCTATCTCGTGCACCGCAAGGCGGGATGGGACACCCACGGACTGCCCGTGGAGCTGGGCGTCGAGAAGAAGCTCGGCATCACCAAGGAAGACATCGGCAAGAAGATCACCATCGAGGAGTACAACCGCACGTGCCGCGAAGCGGTCATGGAGTTTACGGGCAAGTGGGAGGACCTCACGCGCAAGATGGGCTACTGGGTCAACATGGACGACCCTACATCACCTACGATAACAAGTATATCGAGACTCTCTGGTGGCTGCTCAAGCAGCTCTACAACAAGGGCTGCTCTACAAGGGTTACACCATCCAGCCCTACTCGCCCGCCGCCGGCACGGGTCTCTCGACTCACGAACTGAACCAGCCCGGCTGCTACCGCGACGTCAAGGACACGACCTGCACGTCGCAGTTCCGCGTGATCCGCGACGCGAAGAGCGAGAAACTTTTCGCCGGCGTCGAGGGACCGCTCTATTTCTTGGCTTGGACTACCACGCCGTGGACCCTGCCCTCGAACACGGCGCTGGCCGTAGGTCCCGCGATCGAATACGTCAAGGTCAAATGCCGCAACCCCTATACCGACGAACCCCAGACGGTCATCCTCGCCAAGGAGCTCGTCGCATCGTACTTCACCAAGAAGATTGAGGGAAGCTATCAGATCACGGGCGAAAGCTGGCTGGGGCCCGAGCTGGAGGGGATCCGTTACGAGCAGCTGATCCCCTGGGTAAAGCCGACGGGCGACGCCTTCCGCGTGATCGTGGGCGACTACGTGACCACTCGGACGGTACGGGCATCGTGCACATCGCCCCGACGTTCGGCGCCGACGACGACCGCGTAGGCCAAGGCCGCCGGCATTGCGCCGCTCTTCATGGTGGACCGCGCGGGCAAGAATCAGCCGATGGTAGACAGGCAGGGCAAATTCTTTTTGATGGAAGAGCTCGATCCCGAATTCGTGAAAAATAATGTCGACGCCGCGTGTATAAAATACAGGGGGCTTGGGTGAAGTATGCGGGCCGTTACCTGTGAAAAACGCATACGACGGAAAATATGACGCCTGCGATGCCGAGACGACGCTGGACATCGACATCGCGGTGATGCTGAAAGCCGAAAACAAGGCCTTCAAGATCGAGAAGCACACCCACTCCTACCCCCACTGCTGGCGTACGGACAAACCCGTGCTCTACTACCCGCTCGACTCGTGGTTCATCCGCACCACGGCCCTGCGCGAGCGGATGATCGAACTGAACAAAACGATCCGCTGGAAACCCGAATCGACCGGAACGGGCCGCTTCGGCAAGTGGCTCGAAGGGTTGGTGGACTGGAACCTTTCGCGTTCGCGCTTCTGGGGAACCCCGCTGCCCGTATGGGCCACGGAGGACTACTCGGAGGTGAAGTGCATCGGCTCGGTCGAAGAGCTGACGGGCGAAATCGAAAAGTCGGTCGCCGCAGGCTTCATGAAGGAGAATCCCTACAAAAATTTCAAGGTCGGCGACATGTCGAAGGAGAACTACTCGACCGACCAAGAATATCGACCTGCACCGCCCCTATGTGGATTCGATCGTGCTGGTCTCGTCGAAGGGCGAGCCGATGAGGCGCGAATCGGACCTGATCGACGTGTGGTTCGATTCGGGCGCCATGCCGTATGCGCAGCTGCACTACCCGTTCGAGAACGCGGCGAGCATTTGACAAGACGGTCTACCCCGCCGACTTCATCGCCGAGGGCGTCGACCAGACGCGCGGCTGGTTCTTCACGCTGCATGCGATCGCCGCGATGCTCTTCGATTCGGTAGCCTTCAAGAATATCATTTCCAACGGGCTGGTGCTCGACAAGAACGGCAACAAGATGTCGAAGCGCCTGGGCAACGGCGTCGATCCGTTCGAGGTGCTCGCCACCTACGGCGCCGACGCGACGCGCTGGTACATGATCTCCAACTCGCAGCCGTGGGACAACCTCAAGTTCGACAGGGACGGCGTCAACGAAGTGCGCCGCAAGTTCTTCGGAACGCTCTACAATACCTACTCATTCTTCGCCCTCTACGCCAACGTGGACGGCTTACGGGCCGTGAGGAGGAGGTTCCGATGGAGAAGCGCCCCGAGATCGACCGCTGGATCATCTCGCTCCTGAATACGCTGGTGAAGAACGTTACGCGTTCTCTCGAAGATTACGACCCCACGCCTGCGGCGCGCGCCATTCAGGAGTTCGTGGGCGAAAACCTCTCCAACTGGTACGTACGCCTCAACCGCAAGCGTTTCTGGGGCGGCGGGATGACGGACGACAAACTGGCGGCCTATCAGACGCTGTACACCTGTCTGGAGACCGTCACGATGCTCGCAGCGCCGTTCGCACCGTTCATCTCGGACCGCATCTTCTGGACCTCAACGCCGTAAGCGGTCGCCACAAGGACGAATCGGTACACCTCGCGGCGTTCCCGACGGCCGACGGGAAGCTGATCGACGCCGATCTCGAAGAGATGATGTCGCTGGCGCAGAAGGTCTCGTCGATGGTGCTGGCCCTGCGCCGCAAAGTCTCGATCAAGGTGCGCCAGCCGCTGACCAAAATACTGATCCCGGTGCTCGACCCCGCGATGGCGGAGCATATTTCCGCCGTGAAGACGCTCATTATGAACGAGGTGAATGTGAAGGAGATCGAGCTGATCGAAAACCACGGGGCGGGCATTATTACCAAGCGCATCAAGCCCAACTTCAAGACGCTGGGGCCGCGCTACGGCAAGTACATGAAGCAGATCGCCGCCCTGACCGCGGAGTTCACGCAGGAGCGGATCGCCGAAATCGAAGCCGCTCCGGAAACGATGCTCGACCTCGGAGCGGAGAAGATCGCCGTAACCCCCGCCGACTTCGAGATCACCTCGGAAGACATGCCCGGCTGGCTGGTGGCGTCGGAAGGCAAGCTGACCGTGGCGCTCGACATTACCGTAACCGAGGAGCTGCGCGCCGAAGGTGTGGCACGCGAGTTGATAAACCGCATCCAGAATATCCGCAAGGATTCGGGATTCGAAGTGACGGACAAGATCCGGGCAGAGATCGAGCAGAAGGAGCTGGTGGCCGACGCCGTCGCCCGATACGCCGGTTACATCGCTTCGCAGACCCTCGCCGTGGAGGTCAAGGTCGCCGCGGCACAACCTGCGGGCGGAGTGATCGTCGATTCGGATGTCGATGACGAGACGTGGATCGCCGACGAAGCCCGTCCGGAACGCAGTCGCCGTGAATTTGGAACGGCGGATATGCTGAGCACGATGCGATATATGTCCGGACGGAATCGTATAATGAGATGTAAAATTTGGTAATTTACGAAAAAAATAGTTAATTTTACATAAAACCTAATTAAGGAGAAGACGACTATGGCAGACGAAAGAACCAGATACAGCGACGCCGAACTCGAAGAGTTCCGGCAGCTTATCCTGAAGAAGCTTGAGAACGCGCGTGCGGACTACGAGCTGTTGCGCGCCACTATCACCCATACCGGCCAGACAACGATACGGAGGACACATCGCCGACGTTCAAGGTCCTGGAGGAGGGCGCCGCAACTCTTTCCAAAGAGGAAAGCGGACGCTTGGCTGCGCATCAGATGAAGTTTATACGCAATCTGGAAATGGCGCTCGTACGCATCGAGAATAAGACGTACGGCATCTGCAAAACGACCGGAAAGCTCATTCCCAAGGAGCGCCTGATGAAGGTGCCCCACGCCACGGAGTGCATCGAGGCCAAGGAGGGCCGCAGGTAGAACGCGGAAGGGCGCGCAGACGGAACGGAAATCGGCGATCACGGCCCCGGTACGATTCCCGGGGAAGGCGGCAAAAAATCGCAGGACATGCCCGGAGATAACATCCGCAGAGAGTGTATATTGAGGAAAAGACGACCGTCACGGGTCTTTTCCTCAGTTTGGGAGCCCTTTTTTATACTGTTTTGCCGAAAAATTCCGTTATCTTTGACACAATGTTCGCCCGGTTCTGCATATTTATCCCTGATCCTGATTGGGGCGGCAACGGTCGGTCCCCGGCAGGACCCGGCACCACGCCCCCGACCGGTTCACGCCCGACAGTGCCCGCGTGACGAATCCCGATGCATCGGCGCGCAACCAGCGCCTCTATGACAGCATCCAGTCCAAGACTAGCCGGCGCGCCGTGCCGCGCATGCTTTACGAATGCTCTTCGTAAAGCCCGTGCTGGACACCACGATTCAGCGGCCGCGTAGTGGACGAGAGCCGCCTGCTGGAACCCTATGCGGGAAAAACCGTGGGCGACATCACCATCGAGCGCCAGCAGATCTTCGACCCCGGAGGCAACCGGCTCGAACGCATCGGCAACAAGACCCACATGCTGACGCGCGACCGGGTCGTCCGGCGCGACCTGCTCTTCCAAGCTCGGGCGACAAGATCGACCCGCAGCTGATCGTGCGCAACAAGCAGCTGCTCCGCTCGCGCCCCTACATCTCGGACATCGACGTCACGGTGCTCCCCGACGCGGTGGACTCGACACGCGTGAACCTCCTGATCACCACGCGCGACAGCTGGACCATCTCGGTTGACGGAGGATGGCATTCCGAGGGCCGCACGATGGTGGGACTTTCCGACGCCAACATTTTCGGCTGGGGCAACAAACTGAAGTTCAATACCAACTTCAGCCGCAAGACTTCTCATACGGCGGCAACATCGTCGAATACGAAATCCCCAACGTTCTGGGGAAGTTTCTACACGGCGATTTTTCCGAGGGCGCGACTTCTACAACTCGGAGCTCAACATGGGGCTGCGCAAGGAGTTCATACGTCCACGGACTATGAGATCGGCCTTACGTACAGCGATGTCAAGCGAAGCGCTACATGATCGAGCAGGACACCTCGCTGCTGGTGAAGGAACGCAACCTCGACGTCTGGAGCGGCTACTCGCACTACCTGCGCGGGATCAAATCGAGCGTTTATCTCTCGGGACGCTACAACTACGCGCGTGAGCCGCAGGCCCCTCGTAGCCCCGGACTACAACCCCGCGCTGCACGACCAGGACGCCCTGCTGGTCGGCGGGGGTCTCTACCGCGAAAAATTCTACACGGCCAACATGATCTACGGATTCGGCACAAGCGAGTACCTTGCGACGGGCTACAAGGCCGAAGTGACGACGGGCTATTCGTGGGGCGAATTCAACGACGCCCTCTATCTGGGCGCGACCTACGAGACGGGCGGATTCCGCCGACTGGGCTATGTCATGGGAAGTATCACGCTCGGAAGCTATATAGACCTCGAAACCGGCATGTGGCAGCGCAGCGCCGTAGATGTCGACCTGAAGTGGTTCTCCAACCTTTTCATGTTCAAGCGCAGCCGCATCCGCCAGTTTCTCGCCTTCAACTATACCCAGGGCTGGAACCGTGCGACGGGCAGCGACGAAAGCATCCGAATCACCCGCACCGACGGATTGCAGGCCCTCGAAGAGCATATCACCGGCACCAACCGCATGATCCTCAACACCGAGACGGTGGTATTCACCCCCTATCAGCCGCTGGGATTCCGCATCGCCGTCTTCGGGTTCGCCGACTTCGGGCTGATCGGCTATTCGCCCAATATCTTCAAAAACGACTTTTTCACTTCGTTCGGCTTCGGCGTGCGCATCAAGAACGAAAGGCTGATTTTCAACACGATACAGATACGTCTGGGACTCGCCTTCGGCAAACGCGGACTGGTCGAGAGCGAATATGTCCGCGTATCGAACCAGACCCGCATCGAACAATACCGTTACCGTCCGACACGGCCCGAAATCGTGGGATTCAAATAAGTCGGCGGACCGGACAGCCAACAAAAAAACGGAGGTCTCGGACCTCCGTTTTTTTATTGCCCTTCGACGATCTGCCCCTTGTCGTCGATCGTCATCACCCGGTCGTACTGTTTCACTTTCGCCGTAAAGTCGTGGAAATCTTCGGCTTCCTGATACTTGCAGGGAACGACCTCTTCGCCCTTGCGGTTGATATAGCCGTACCCCAGCCCCTTGACGAAAACGCGGGCCAGACCGCAGCTGAAAGGATATGCCTCGTGGTATTTGAAGGGTACGACGAGCTGGCCGTTCGTGGCGATATAGCCCCAGCGGGCGTCGTAGAAATCCTCGGAATTTACGCCGAAACGCATCACCGGGGCGCGCATCTCGCTGAACTCGCCGGCATCGTCCCACTTGGCGGGGAGCACTTCGCGCCCTTCGGTGTCGATATACCCGCAGCGCGGCTCCATCCCCTGAAAATTCATGCCGTAAAGGTTGGTATTGAACGGCGCCAGACCGTCATGGAACTCCCCGATGCGTTTATAGCGGAACGAGCTGACTTCATTGCCGTTGCGGTCCACCAGTCCGTAATTGACATTGTTGTAGCTCACCACGGCGACACCGCCCGAAAAGGGCTTCGCCACGGCGAAACGGGGCGAAATCGCCACATTGCCCTTTACGTCCACATAGCCGAAATTGCCGAACTGTTCGAGCATAAAGGCCGCAAGTCCTTCGCCCGGCGTATCGAGGTAGTAGTACCGGCACGGAATCGTCTCGCGGCCCAGCGTATCGATCAGTCCCCACTGCCCGCCGTAAGGCTCGTCGCGCAGCATCATGCTGCCTCCGTAGTTGGTCCGGGCATAGCCGTCCTTGAAATCGGAAATGTAGGTGAAGAAGCAGGGAAGCACTTCGCGGCCGTCGGCGTCCAAGAAGCCGTGCTTGCCGCCGCTCGTCACGGGAATCAGCCCGTATGCGTTAGGCTCGCCGATCAGGTTGTAGTCGCACGGCACGACCACTTCGCCGTTTTCGCGCAGATAGCCCCACTTGCCGTCGCGCAGCACACGCATCCAGCCCCGCTCGTCCGGCTCGCCGATTTCGGAGTACAGGCAGGGAATAACCATCTTCCCCGACTTATCGACGCGGCCCCAAAGCTCGCCCGCGGCCTGCACCCACGCCATGCCGTCCTCAAACGGTTCGGCAAGCACGAACTGCGGAGCGATCACGAGCCGTCCCACGGTGTCGATATATCCCCAAGCTCCTTCGGGGACCTGCACCGCGGCCAGTCCGTCGGCAAATCGGCGGGCGTCGGCATAGCGGCATTCGATCGCCAGCCGCCCCGTTCCATCGACATAGCCCCAGCGGCCTACGCCCTCGTTGATATCGAGCACGGCCGCGCGGTTGTCGCTCATCTCCCCCACTTCGGCATATTTGGCCGTACGTTTTTCGAACGACTGGCCGCACGAGACGAGCGTTACGACTGTAAGAAAAAATAGCAGGCGTTTCATAGCTTCTGTTTTGTGTTTCCCATGCAAAGATAGCGCAAGCCGGGCGCAGAACCAAATTTTTCGGTTTCGCCCGGAACGGTTCTCCGCAGGGAAGGCGTCGTCCCGGCAAAACCGACAGCGGCCGGGCTGAAAATTCACCGCGCCGACGCCCGCCGAGACTGCCGCCAACCGGAATTTACGCAGGCAAGGACAACTTGTCACGGGCGATTTCCGCAAGTTTCGGGCCTGCATTGCCCGCACGCCGAAAAAACCCGGAACGGCAAAACCGTTCCGGGCGCGAACTTTTTATGCTTATGGCGGTTGGTTTTCGTCGTATACAACCGGACGGCAACGGATTTTATCGTCTCAACCCGGCAATCCGTCCCCCTCCGGCTGTCTGCGGTTACCTGCGGCTATCTGCGCGTCGTAATCTTGATTACGCCCTCGCTGCCGGCACCGTATTCCTTGGCGGCCTCCTTGCCCCGCAACACCTCCATACGCTTGATTTTCTGGGGTGCAAGCCGAAGCACGTCCGCTTTGGACGCTTGCTCGCCGTTAATGAAAATCACGTAGTTATCCGGTATCTCCGAAGGATTGTGCAGCGTGACGCGGCCCGTAAAGACCGTTTTGCCGGACTCCGTTTTCGAATGATCCACGCGCGTCGTGCCTTCGCCGGTCGTAACGCGCCAATAAGACGGCGTTTCCGACGCCGTCCCGCCGACCGCACCCGCGACGACCGCCCCGCCGTCAGCAGTATCGGCGGAGGAGTCCTGCATATCGACTGCGATCGCCTCGGAGAAGGAGATTTCCGACTTTGCCTGCGCGCGGGCTTCGTCCAGCTGCTTCTGCGCCGTTTCGAGCTGTTTCTGCGCCTGCTTCCACTCCTCGGCCGACATATACCGGCGTGCCGCATCCAGCCCGGCACGGGCGGCCTGCATCCCCGCTTCGGCGGCTTTCAGGCCGGCGTCCGCAGCCTGCATCGTCTGTCCGGTCATAATGCGCATCATCCCCTCCGCAGCAGCGGAGTCTTCCCCCTGCACGGCAGCGTCCTTGGTAATGCGGATCGACCGGACGTTTCCGGACAACTCTTCCAAGTCGCCGGCATCGACGTCCCGCCCGTTTATTTTCCAGACCATGTCTCCGCCGAGCGAGTCGCGCCTGCCGTCGATCCTGTAGGTCATCGTACGCACTCTCCCCGCAAGGGAATCAGGCTCTGTCCCGGCTCCGCGCACCACGAGGGCAGTCGAACTGCTGTTGCCGCCGTACGTGAACGTCTGCATCTGCGGGTCGGCACCGCCCTCCTTCGTCGTGACGATAATCACGCCGTCCCGGCCCTTTTCGCCGTACGAAGCTTTCGACGCGGAATCCTTGAGCACCGAGACCGAAGCGATCCGGTCGGGCGACAGCGAATCGATCGATTTCACTTCGCGGCCGTCCACCAGAATCAGCGGATTGCCGGATTTTCCGTCCGAAGGGTCGATTTTTGCATTCCGAATGAGAATCGTAACATTTTCTTTTTTACCTTTGTCATCAGGAAAAACATAGGCGGTGCGGGCGAACGCTCCGAGGGCGAGTCCCGCAAGCGGCAGCACGAAAAGCACTCTGGCTACGGCCCACCGCGACGATCTTTTACGCAACATCATGGTAATACGGTTTTTAAGTTTACTGTGATTAAAGCTGTTGGCGACTGAGTACCACCTCCCGCCGGCAGCTTTCCTTATTAATAATAGTTGATAATGTTTCGCATCGACGCCGCTGTCGAGCACCGCCTCGTCGGCTTCATATTCGTGGATGGCCCGCAGTTCGCGGCGCAGCAGCCACATCGCGGGGTTGAACCATTGCAGGCAGCCCGCGAGATCGGTGAGCAGCAGATCGACCGAATGGCGCAAACGCAGATGGGCCTTTTCGTGCAGGACGATCGCGTCGCCGTTTTCGGCCAAATCCTTCTCTGACAGCACGATATAACGACACCAGCTGAAAGGCGTCACCGAACGGCCGATACGCACCAGCACCGTTCCGTCGGCCAGCCGTTCACGACGCCCCCGGCGGATCATGCGGATCACGCCGAAAACCGATCCGAACGTCCAGAGCAGCGTCGCCCCCGCTCCGGTCAGAAAAACAAGGGCAGCGGCCTTATCCCACGGAAACGGTTCGGGCTGCGGTTCGGCTGACGCCTCGAAGAGCTGCTCCGCAGCCGGCATCTCCGGTGCGGCAGGCAGCTCACGGTAGATCGTAATGACACAGAACGGCAGTATAAACGACAGCGCCATAGCCGCCAGCACCACGATACGGTTCAGGCGGTGGAAGGTCTCGCGGCTCAGCAGCAGTTTGAAAAAGAGGTAAAACACCGCCAGACAGGCGCCGACCTTCAGGCTGTAGATCATCAGGGCGTACATGGCTACCGGCGGTTTTGATTTTCGATGCGGTCGATCAGCTCTCGAAGGTCCTCGACCGAAATCTTCTCCTCCTCGACCAGCGCGGAAACCGCCCCAAGATAGGAATTCTCGAAATACTTGCTGATGACACCGCCAAGCGTGCGGCGGGAAAACTCCTCCTCGCTCACCACCGGATAGTATTGGTAGGTGCTTCCGAAGGTCTTGTGACCGACATAGCCCTTGGCTTCGAGGGCGCGGACCATCGTCGAGAGCGTATTGAAATGGGGTTTAGGCTCGGCGGCCAGCGCGACCAGTTCCCGCACGAACAGCGGACCGTGCTCCCAGAAGCAGCGCATCAGCTCCTCTTCCCTGCGTGTCAGTTTTTCCATAGCGTCGGTTGTTTTTAAGACCGGGAAAAAGAGTAAGTCCCGGTGTCCGACAGCAAAGGTAACTAAAAAAAATTCACATGCAACTATTTTACATAGTTTTTAAACTAAAAAATATAGTTTACATCTGACAAACAGAAATTCAACCCCTAAATTCGCCGCAAACAACACCCGACGACCCGGTAACTCCGCCCCGCCGGGAGCTGGAACAAAAAACCCCGGCCTTACAGGCCGGAGTTTTGTAGGTAAGAGAAAGTGCAGAAAAGAGTAAATATTTTGTTTACAGTTATTAAATTCTCTCTTCTACATGTACTCGGAGTGATACAATTGCAAAATCGGGCAGGTTTAACGGTGAGTTTCGTTACTTATCCGTTACCTGCCCGAAATGCTTTGATTTGCATCAAAACATTCGTTTTCAGCGCGTTGCATCGAATTACTGCATACCAAACAACTTGACTTAACGTTTAACAAGCCACAAAGTTCAGGTTATTATGCAACGCAGTACTTTCAAAGTCCTTTTCTATGTGAAACGGCAGTCCGAAAATCGCGGGTCAGGTTCCCGTCATGGGCCGTATCACGATCAACGGTACGATGTCGCAGTTCAGCTGCAAACTCACGGTTCGTTCTTCTCTTTGGGATGCCAAAGCGAACAAAGCCGCAGGCAGAAGCCTCGAATCGCAGCGCATCAACGAGAATCTGGAAAATATCAAGACCAATATCGGCAAGCAGTACCAACGGCTCTGCGACCGGGATTCGTATGTTACGGCCGAAAAAGTCCGCAACGCCTTCCTGGGTATGGGGGATGATTGCCGCCTGCTGTTACAGACCTTCGACGAATACCTTACGGGGTTCCTCAAACGTGTCGATAAGGAACCCGCTTATTCCACCTACGAGGATTACTGTCTGCGTCGCAGGCGTCTCGCCGCTTTCCTCGAATACGAATACCACGTCAAGGACATTCCTTTCAAAGAGCTGAAGCGGGATTTTATCGAAAAGTTCGTCGTCTACCTCTCTACGGTAAAGGGGCTTGCTTCCGGGACGATCTGTGCCGGAGTCAAGAAACTGCGTCTGATGACCTACACGGCGTATAAGAACGGCTGGATTTCTGTCGATCCTTTCGCGGGGTTCCATGTCAGACCCCAATACGCCGAACGACGCTATTTGTCCGCTTCGGAATTGCAGGCCGTCATGGACGTCGAACTTCCCAACTACCGAACAGGCATTAACCGGGATGCCTTTGTCTTCTGCGCTTTTACGGGCCTGAGCCATTCGGACGTTGCAAAGCTGACTCACGCCGATATTCACACGGACGACAACGGGGATCATTGGATCATCGACAAACGGCAAAAGACAGGTACGCAGTTCCGTGTCAAGCTCCTTCCTATAGCCGAAATAATCTATGACCGTTATAAAGATCTGCATCTGGAAGGTAATAAGGTCTTCCCGATCAAACGCTACTACAAGACGATGAACATGTCCTTACGACATGTTGCCAGACTCGCAGGATTATCGTTCAATCCGACAATGCACTGCGGGAAACATCATACAATCTCTATCTAATTGAAAATTAAACAGTTATTTCTGTTTAATTAATAACAGGTAACGATTTAGAAACGAGCGAATTACAATATTCTGTTTTCTTTTGCCTCTGTCAAAGAACGATTCTTTCAATGCAAATATACACTTTACTTGTGACAAAAGCAATCTTTTTCTACATTTAATCGACTTACAGTCACATTTCTCATTCCACCTTCTTCCTCAAAATAATATAGCAGTCTAAATTGGTTTATGTATGGGATAGGTCTTGTTCATTCGATCCGGTAGACTACTGTACATGAAAGTATAAAGGCGAGATACGACAAGGAGATGCCATGCTTTTTTGTGTAAGGGGAATCTCTTAGCTTATCGCAGACCATGTATAGCTAAGTGTTTTGAGAATAAACAGTCTGTAAAAAACGGAAAGACACCGATTATGGGCCGTATCACCATCAATGGAACCCAAGCCGGTTTCAGTTGTAAGAAAGAAGTGTCCCTCGCTTTGTGGGACGTCAAAACCAACCGGGCCAAAGGCAAGTCCGAGGAGGCCCGTACACTCAATCAGGAGCTTGACAATATCAAGGCGCAAATCACCAGGCACTACCAGTACATCTGCGACCACGACAGTTTTGTTACAGCCAAGAAAGTCTATAACCGCTATGTCGGCTTCTCAGAGGAATGCCACACCCTTATGAACCTTTTCAGGGAACAGCTGGAACCGTATAAAAAGAAAATCGGCATAGAGAAAGCCGAAAGCACCTACTGCGGTCTGGTTGCCGATTACAAGAGTCTCCTGCTTTTCATGAAAAGCAAGAAGAATGCAGAGGATATTGTCATCGAAGAACTTGAGAAATCATTCATCGAGGATTACTACAACTGGATGCTCGGTACATGCGCTTTGGCAAACTCCACTGTCTTCGGGCGTGTCAATACCTTGAAGTGGCTGATGTATATCGCGCAGGAAAAAAGGCTGGATACGGGTTCATCCGTTCGCATCATTCGAGTGTATGCCCGAATACAAGAGGCGTTCTTTCCTTTCCGAAGAGGAACTGCAAAGGATAATCCATATAGAACCGAGATACAAACGCCAGCGTGCCATGCGCGACATGTTCCTGTTCATGTGCTTCACCGGTCTTTCCTATGTGGACTTGAAAGCCATAACATACGATAATATCCATACCGACTCCGACGGCGGTACATGGCTGATGGGCAACCGTATAAAAACGGGAGTGGCGTATGTCGTAAAATTATTGCCCATTGCTATCGAACTGATTGAAAAATATAGGGGTACGGATGAAAAGAAAGACTCCCCGAATGTGTCTTTCCGGTAGGTGAATACAATGCCATGCGGCTCAGTCTTGGAATCATAGGCAGGAAATGCAACTCCGGGGCGAGGTCACCCCCGCACATCGGACGCCACGCATTTGCCGTTCTGGCCATACTCAAGGGGATGCTGCTGGAAACTCTTCAGAAAGTGTTTGGGCATAAGTCCATCACATACGTCCTGCGCATCCATTCACTTGTCCGGCGCAGGCGGGGCAATCTTTTTCTGAAGTCGCCCATCTGTACGACCAGCGTGCTGACCAGCTTTCTCAACTCCTAATACGCGCTTGTTTCAATAATTGTCAGTTCCATACTAAAATTCTTTTTAAGATTCTGAATATGCGACAAAGTAACGCACATCCTATATCCTTTCCAAACAGATAATATCAGAGTCTTCCGTTGGCGTGCATTGGCGTATCCAACGTTAAAAGAGAAGGTCCTTCACCTGCATCCATGCGGCAACGGAACTTCCATTCCCTTACTTGTTTTCCATAAATTTATAGGATTAATTTCTGGTGCATGATATTAATAGTCATTATTCTGTCTGCTTTTTTTTTTGCTTGCATAATTGCAGCTAACAGTTATCTATTCCAGAACGCATTGTTATGGAAAATGGCAAGCTGTTTTGTTGGTTTATGGATATTGTGTATGATAATTACCGTCTTCGTTTGTCGTAAACTTGAATGCTCTAATTAAAACAGTACGGTTGTCATGCTTTGTGTGTTTTATTATAAATATTATGAATTATTTGGAATTGATATGTAATATACCTATTGGCGGAATTAAATTATAAAAGATTTATGTTTAAAAAGTTGTGCATATTATTGATATTTAGTAAATTAAATGAGATCAAACATTTAATAGACAAATATCGTATGCACAACTTATATGCAATATTCGCAAAATTACTGAACATATGCAAACAAATTGCCGGCAATTTAGTCAATGAATCTGGGAATGTGCCAAGACGAGGAGTCGTCCCTAAATTCTCAGACCTTGAAGTAGTGGCTTTGAACATGGCATCAGAGGCTGTTGGTATTGACAGTGAGTCGCTGTTATTTGCAAATCTACAGGAATATAGAGTTGAAATACCCAACCTTATTTCCCGCCGACAATACAATGACAGACGTAAAATAACTTCCTCCTATGTAATGCAATCCGAGAAAGAATGGTTGCTAAAATGGATGGTGGTGAAGACTATTTCTGTATAGATTCAAAACCGATAGAAGTATGTCGTATTGCCCGTTCCAAACGTTGCAGTATGGGAAAGAAGGATTTTAGTAAAGCACCTGGGGCAGGTCTGGGGTTATTACTATGGTATAATCCACTCCATTTGACCTCACCTAAGGCAAGTGTGCATGACATTCATTACCTGAAGGATGTGAAAGTGGATTATAGTAATTGTACAGTCATAGGGGACAGAGGATATATATAAGTGCCCAAGTGCAATTGGATCTGTTTGAAACTGCCAATATCAGATTGGAGGTACCATACAGATGTAATCAAAAAGAATGGAAGCCAACATTCCCAGCTTTTTGCCAAAGCGAGAAAAAAGAATTGAAACCCTATTCTCGCAATTGTGTGACCAGTTTATGATTATAAGGAATTATGCGAAAGATACAGATGGATTGTTTGCCCGGATTATCGGGAAGATTAGCGCACTTACAATCCTCCAATATATTAATTACAAAAATGAAAAGCCTATTGGCAGAGTTAAATATGCGCTATTTTAATTCCGCCAACGGGTTGTAATATAGATAATTTTGCAGTCGGGAAATGGTTTCGGGAGGTTTACGCCTTCCGAATGAAAAGGGAACCCGGTGAAAATCCGGGACAGTACCCGCTGCTGTGAGTCCACAAAAACGGACATCGAACTTTTTGCCACTGGTGTAATACCGGGAAGGCACGATGACCGGGACGTTGGCGGAATTAAAATAGCGCATATTTAACTCTGCCAATAGGCTTTTCATTTTTGTAGTTAATATATTGAAGGATTGTAAGTGCGCTAATCTTCCCAATAATCCGGGCAAACAATCCATCTGTATCTTTCGCATAATTCCTTATAATCATAAACTGGTCACACAATTGCGAGAATAGGGTTTCAATTCTTTTTCTCGCTTTGGCAAAAGCCGGAAATGTTGGCTTCCATTCTTTTTGATTACATCTGTATGGTACCTCCAATCTGATATTGGCAGTTTCAAACAAATCCAATTGCGCTTGGGCACTTATATATCCTCTGTCCCCTATGACTGTACAATTACTATAATCCACTTTCACATCCTTCAGGTAATGAATGTCATGCACACTTGCCTTAGTGAGGTCAAAGGAGTGGATGATACCACTTAACCCGCAGACTGCATGGAGTTTATACCCATAGTAATACATGCTTTGTGATGCGCAGTAGCCTACCCCAGGTGCTTTACTAAAATCCTTCTTTCCCATACTGCAACGTTTGGAACGGGCAATACGACATACTTCTATCGGTTTCGAATCAATACAGAAATAGTCTTCACCACCATCCATTTTAGAAACCATTCTTTCTCGGATTGCATTACATAGGGAGGAAGTTATTTTACGCCTGTCATTGTATTGTCGGCGGGAAATAAGGTTGGGTATTTCAACTCTATATTCCTGTAGATTTGCAAATAACAGCGACTCACTGTCAATACCAACAGCCTCTGATGCCATGTTCAAAGCCACTACTTCAAGGTCTGAGAATTTAGGGACGACTCCTCGTCTTGGTACATTCCCGGATTCATTGACTAAATTGCCGGCAATTTGCTTGCATATGTTCAGTAATTTTGCGAATATTGCATATAAGTTGTGCATACGATATTTGTCTATTAAATGTTTGATCTCATTTAATTTACTAAATATCAATAATATGCACAACTTTTTAAACATAAATCTTTTATAATTTAATTGAAGCGGAAGGACAGAATAAGGAAGCCGGGCACAGCGGTTCCAATTTCGGTGTCGTTTACGGATATGTGGATGCTTACAATCAGGCATGGATGGCTAAACCGGAATTTTATTTCAATGTTCCCCGGAAATTGGTCGGCCTGTGGATCTGCAACACCTCATACACTTATGGTGTCATTACTTATGGTAATCAGTTCGGTTCTACGGGGGTAGCGACTCCTCTGAAAGAGATGAAAGGGTATTTCCAAGTGAATCTGGAATGTTATGATGCGAATGGCGGTCTGATCCGCACTTACAAACGTCTTTTAGCCGATTATCGTAACGGCCAACAACAGGTTGATCCTATCACGACATGGGATTATTGGGAAATCAATGCCGAAGGGGTGCAAAGTGTGAAATTCAACTTCGAGGGTTCGGATTCGGGAGCATACGGTTTGAATACTCCGGCTTATATCTGTATCGATGATATCACCATACAATAAAAAGAATACAAGGATATCCCTTCTGTCGGGGGGTATCCCTGTTATTTTTCTAAAATCCACACATCATGCATCGTTTTTACTATTTTATTATTTCTGCCTGTATGCTGTTCACCTCCTGCAACAAGGATGAAGTCATTACCGAAGAAGTAGGAGGACAACCTATAATAGAACTTGACAGCGAGACCGGTATTTACACGGTCAAGGTCGATCACGAATTGACTATCGCCCCGACATACCAGAATGTTGAAGATGCTCTTTTTGCTTGGACGATAGACGGTACGCTGGTTTCTTCGGGTCCGTCTCTTCAACGTACATGGAATGAATGCGGGGATTTTTATGTCAAACTAAGAGTAGACAATGCGGAAGGCTATGCCGAAGAGGAACTGAAAGTAGAAGTGAAAGAACTCACCCCTCCGGTCATCTCACTGGCACTACCTTCGCAGGGGCTAAAAGTCGTCCGGAATACCGATTACACATTTACTCCCGATATTCAGCATTCGGATGTCGAAGGGTTCAAAATCGAATGGGTACGGGAAGGAAAAATCGTTTCCACCGAGAATACTTATACTTTCAATGAAAAAGAACTCGGTGTTTATACGGTGACAATCAACGCTTCCAATATAGATGGGACAACAACGAAAGACGTAAGCGTAGAGGTCGTGGAAACGATGCCCTACGTTGTCAAATTCCCGACCCCGTCTTACCTGCAAACATCCACGGACAGGTACACTTTTGCCGACCGTCCTGTTTTCCTGCGTCCGTTGTTGGAGTATTTCGACAATCCCCGTTTTGAGTGGAGTGTGGACGGTCAGGTCATGGAAGGAGAAGTGGAACGCATGTTCAAGTTCACGCCGTCCGCACCCGGAGAATACACCGTCTCCTGTACTGTGTCGGAAGACACACCGACGGAAAAAATAAGCAGGAATATCGACAAAGGGAAAACGGCTGTCACTGCCACCGTAAAAGTCGTTTGTGTGGACAAAAAGGAACAAGACGGCTTCCGGGCTTCGGGAAGTTCCAAGCTCTGGAATAAAGTCTATGAATATACCCCAGCTCCCGGCCAATTTATCAACGAGACGAGCACGATAGGTGGTATGACCGGCAACGAAACATCCCCTGAAGCGGCTGTCGCATGGGCAACACAGCGTTTGAAAGACAAACTGCACGTCTCTTTAGGTTCTTTCGGGGGTTATATCATCGTCGGCTTCGACCACAGTATTCCCAATTCGGGTAACCAATATGATTTCTGTGTTCAGGGGAACGCCTTTGACGGCAGTTCCGAACCGGGTATCGTATGGGTCATGCAAGATATAAACGGAAACGGATTGCCGGATGACGAGTGGTACGAACTGAAAGGATCTGAAGCAGGCAAGGAAGAAACAATACAGAATTTTGAAGTGACCTATTACCGTCGGAAGGCAAAAAATGGATGTCCAATGGATCAGTTCCGACGGTAGAAACGGCTGGGTAGACTATCTGTCCGCTTATCATACACAAGACTATTATTATCCGGCTTGGATTTCGGAAAACAGTTATACCCTGACAGGCACTTGTCTGGCCGCCCGCAACACCCAAGATTCTCAAACCGGTTATTGGGATAATCAGAGTTATGACTGGGGTACGTGGATAATTTCGGAAACGACCAGATAGAAGGCGGCAGTACGGTGGATGGAAGCGGACAAAGGAACGGTTTCAAAATTTCCAATGCCATCCATGCCGATGGAACGGAAGCAAATCTGCAATATATTGACTTTATCAAAATACAATGCGGTGTTCTGGCCAAAAGCGGCTGGCTGGGCGAAGTTTCTACGGAGGTATTTTCTTTTGAGGATCTAACCAAATAATAAAAATTACAAGTATGAAAATTTATTTTCTTCCCATGCTCCTATCCTTGTTCTTTTTGGGAGCGTGTGACAAAAACGATGAAATTATACCTGAAGATGCAGATGAAAATTTCATCACATCGGTCGTGATGACCGTGGACGGGAAATCGTACACGGCCGACATTACGGACAATACAGTAACAATAACCGTTCCCTATACGGTATCGCTGAACAACGCCGAAGTGGAATTCAAGTACACAACTTCTGCAACAATCATACCTGATCCTGAAACGGTAACGGACTGGGATAACGAACGAACCTTTCGGGTGACATCCTATAACGGAGATGCCCGCGAATATACCTATAAGGTCGTGAAAAGCGAGATAGAATCTGACGGAGATGTGGAGTTGAAGACCACCGAGGAGGTAGCTTCTTTGCCGCAACCAAAACAACCGTTGTCAAAGGGAACCTGATTATCGGCTCTGATGCGGAAGAGGCAGAAAAATCACTGACATATCTGCATTGGCATCTTTGAAAGAGGTTACTGGCAACATTGTCATTCGTAACAGTTACAACGGTGCAGACTTGACAGGGTTGGATAATATCGTTTCTGCCGGAGGTTTACAGGTAGGTTCGACCGATGTCGCCTCGAAAGCTACGGAACTTCACATGATTTCCATGAAAGCATTGGAAACGCTCTCCGGAGACATATCGGTATATAACGACCAAGTGACGTATGTCCTATTCGAGAAACTGGCAACTATTGAAGGAAGCGTGATGTTCAATGCGTCGTCGTTACAGAGTTTTGAGTTTCCGGTTCTGACTACTGTAGGTCAGGATCTGAATCTTCAAGGACTCAATGAAGAGAACACAGCAGCCGGTTCGATTGCGTCTTTGGAAATACCGGAACTGACAAGTGTCGGAGGGAGTCTTGTCCGTAAACAATCTTGCCAAGCTGACTTCCATGAGCTTCCTTAAGCTGAAAGAGACCGGTGGCCTTGATTTCCATACCGTCCCCGTGATGTTGGAAACCATCAACCTTCCGGAAATCGAAACAGTAAACGGAAGTATTATTATGGAAGCCAATATGGAAGCTCCTCCTACCGGTAGTTTTGTTCCCCAACGAAATGACGTGCTTCAGGCTTTCGGTGGAATGGACAAACTGACAACGATAAAGGGACAGATAAAGATAAAGAATTTCACGGCACTCAAACAACTTCCCGACTGGAGCAAGATCACCACACTTGGAAGCATCACGCTGGATTATCTTGAAGATGTGAGCGGAACACTGCTGTTGCCGAACGCCCGATTTGAAACCTTCGGAGAAACAGCGCCCCAGATTGAAATTATAAACAAGGTGCAGCTCTCCAAAATTGAAACAGCCGAAGATTTGTCAAATGTAAATTTTGTCATCACCAGTCTCACGAATAATAAGTTCCCTGAAATCACGTTCAAGAATATCAAAGACTTCACTTGTAAGCCAACCACCAACAATATCGATTATACCATATCGACAATTCAACATGTATATGGAAATCTAAATGTGACAGGCCAAATGCGAAGCAATGCCAAATTTCCCGACTTGGAAATCATAGATGGATATGGATACATCCAAATACCCATGTTTGCTTCAATCACAATGCCAGTCTTGAAAGAAGTGGGAGGACAGTTCTATTTATCTGGAAATTTTACCAGTTGTAACTTGCCCTTACTATCCAAAGTTTGTTGTTCAGCTTCTCCTGTATATTATAAAGAGGGAGAGGGTTCGTTAGCAATATCTTTACAAAGTAAATCGCTGGATATTCCGGAATTGCTTCACGTAGGAGGTGAAGGGTTGTTCGTTAATAAAGCAACAGGCATTACTTGTGATCAATTACAGACTATAGATGGTACGCTACAGATAAAAAGTGCGACTTCTCTTTCTCAGGAAACACTTTTCATGGAGAAGTTGGAGACCTTGCATGGGGTTGTTTTTGACGGTTTGACGAAATTTACCGACTACACTTTCTTCGGCAAGTTTATAGAAAACGGAATGATTACGGGGGAAAGTTGGAGCGTGACGAAATGTGGGTATAACCCAACCTTCCAAAATATGAAGGACAAACAATATACGCAGCAGGATTAAACCTTATACCTTAACCAGAGTACCCGTAATGATTCGGGTACTCTTTTTTATCCGAATGACAATGAGCAGAACAATACAACGGATTTGCCTTTTTCTTTTCTGCCTGCCAGTTTTCGGCAGTTGCATGAAATGGGATTACGGAGAGATGGAAGATTTCTCTGTATCGGCCTCTGGTCTTTTTTCATTACCAACGAGGGAATTTCCAGTACAGCAATGCCACGCTTTCCTACTACGATCCCGCCACGTGCGAAGTGGAGAATGAAGTGTTTTACCGTGCCAACGGGTTCAAGTTGGGCGATGTGGCCCAGTCTATGGTTATCCGGGACGGTATAGGCTGGATCGTGGTGAACAACTCGCATGTGATTTTCGCCATCGACATCAATACTTTCAAGGAAGTGGGCCGTATCACAGGTTTCACCTCACCCCGGTATATCCATTTTCTGTCGGATGAGAAAGCCTATGTGACGCAGATATGGGACTACCGTATCTTCATCATCAACCCCAAGACATACGAGATTACCGGCTATATCGAATGTCCAGACATGGACATGGAATCGGGTTCCACCGAACAAAACCTACGGCAGCGACCGATGGCAGGTCTCGACCCGCGCGGTCTATTCGTCGTCGCCCAACGATTACAAGTACACCAACCACGACAAGAAGATAAATATCTACGACGAGGAGAAGAACATCATCGGACAGTATCATCCCAAGGAACGCAACCGATCGGGTTCGTTCAAGGACCTGCACCTGTTGCAGGAGGTATATTACAACACCCTGAAAGGCGACCGTTTCGGGTTGAACGCATGGTATATCAACTCCAACCGGGAACTGCCGATGCTCACGACCGATTACGGCGATGAGACCGCCTTCGAGAACCGCCAGCGGGAGCAGACGTTTCGTGGTGTCCTGTCATGGGACCATATCAAAGAGAAATGGAAAGTCGGCGTGAAAGGCGG
>VOFE01001555.1_pt1:0-5000 | contig 80000 bp, 154 predicted proteins | sample 5384071 | NCBI WGS metagenome assembly VOFE01 (sample SAMN12384724, study PRJNA508395) | human gut metagenome | isolation source: healthy gut D | host: Homo sapiens
GCTCATGGCCGTACTGATGCTCCTTTGTCTGACTGCTTCCCGGACAAATGCACCCCGATCATTACCACAACGGTGCTGATCACATCCGAAGCCGAATGGATCGCATCCGAAATCATGGCGCCGGAATGCGCAATAATTCCCGCCAGAAGCTTAAACAAAAGGATAAAACCACATTCACTGCAATGCTTACACTGAAACATGCATGGCCAGCTTCTGCGGATCTCTGTCCTGTTCTTTTTTGTAACTGCTGTCATAAAAAGCCTCCAAATTCTATGCCCTGCATCCAAACCCTCCGGGCATTTCCCTATCCTACTACACAGCTTATGTTAGTCAAGGCAAATGTGATTGGCACAAACTCAACATATGTTACAATCAATCCATCGGCGCATTTTATTTTGTAAGGAGACACAGCTATGCTTTATCTTTCCCAACTGATTTCTTTTTCGGAGCTTCAAGCTCTTATTTCTGAATCTCACACTGGTCTGGAGCTCATTGATTTCAGTGTAGGTATGAATCTTGACCGGATGGAGGAATATCTTCTGCAGTGGCAGGATACTCTCCCGCGCCTTGGAAATCCTCCCTTGACCCATCCACGGGCAGCCTTTTCTGGATCTGAATCCCATGAGGCTTTGAGCCGCTGACCGCCAGCGCTTCATGGACACGCTTTTCCCAGGCTTACGAGGCGGCACGAATTTTGAAGGCAGACAGGATCATTTTTCACACCTGCCGCATTCCCACGGTATGCTATGTAGAGGCTGGGCAGAGCGTCTGGCAGATTTCTGGAACCGTTTTTTGAAAAGCATGGGGAGATTCCCGTTTGTATTGAAAATGTGTTTGACGAATCCCCGAGGTTCTTGCGGATTTTGCCTCCCGCGTGCAGGCAGAAAAATTTCTCCCTGTGCCTGGATACCGGACACACCAATCACGCCTCGAAAAAGCCGCTTACCGAATGGCTCGATATTCTGGCTCCCTGGATTACGCACCTTCATCTGCACGACAATCACGGGGTAATAGATGAGCATCTTGCTATCGGTGCGGGTAATATTCCTGGAAAAGAGTCTATAAAAAATCGCCGCACTTCCGAGACTGGAAAGTGCGACAATCGAAAATCTGAACGCGGCGGATTTCCGGAAATCCGGTGACTGGGTAAGGGAAAAGCTGCCTGGGGTATTATAATTTCTTTTAATAATCAAAAATTGCCTGAATTGCGTCTGTGATATTTATAATATCCGGATATTTTATTCGGGCAATTTTTTGTAACCTCTGTAGCGCAGGTCCAGCAGTTTCATCTGTTCACATAATACCAGCCCTCTCACTTCGGCTGTGGCAAGCTCGATATGCAAAGGATCCGAAGCTGCATTGGAAGCAACAGGACATACAATCGCCTGTTCTGACTGGTTAAAAATTTTTGCTCACGATCAACACCGGCGTTTTTATCTTTTCAATGCTTAAAATATCTCCCTGCTCAAAAGGCAATTTCATTTACCATTGCTCCCTTCCCACAGGCTCTCCCTTCAAACTCCTCATACAAGTTTTCCTTCAAACTCTGCCGCTCGTTCTTCTAAGGTCTTATGCGGATAAGTCTTTGTCAATACAATGCGTGTTCCTTGAATTTATGTTCAAAAAAGTCGTTCAACCGGACTCCAATTCCTTCCAACAAATCTTTTGGCAAACGGATTCCTGGCTGTTTCCCCATGCTTTTATCTGGGCAACCATGTTTCTCTCTCCTTTCGTTTGTTTATACATAGTATAAACGTCCCATAAAATGTCAATGAATCAAAACAGAAAAGAGCTATTGTAAAAAGATAACTTTTATCTTCTCTACAATTTACCTTCAAAACTACATACATGTACATGTCAAATTTCCCTTCTCTCCTGCAGTCTTACTTCTTTACGAATGGGATATCTCATCTTAAGGGGGGCTTCACGCTTAGATGCCTTCAGCGTTTATCCCTTCCGGGCTTGGCTACTCGGCCGTAGACTTGGCAGTCTAACCGATGCACCAGCGGCCCGTCCATCCCGGTCCTCTCGTACTAAGGACAGCTCCTCTCAGATATCCTACGCCCACGCCGGATAGGGACCGAACTGTCTCACGACGTTCTGAACCCAGCTCGCGTACCGCTTTAATGGGCGAACAGCCCAACCCTTGGGACCTACTACAGCCCCAGGATGCGATGAGCCGACATCGAGGTGCCAAACCACTCCGTCGATGTGAACTCTTGGGAGTGATAAGCCTGTTATCCCCAGGGTAGCTTTTATCCGTTGAGCGATGGCATTCCCACTTAATACCACCGGATCACTAAGCCCTACTTTCGTACCTGCTCCACCCGTCGGTGTCGCAGTCAAGCTCCCTTCTGCCTTTGCACTCTTCGAATGGTTTCCGTCCATTCTGAGGGAACCTTTGGGCGCCTCCGATACCCTTTCGGAGGCGACCGCCCCAGTCAAACTCCCCGTCTGGCATTGTCCCACCGCCGGTTCACGGCGGCTGGTTAGAAACCCAATACTGCAAGGGTGGTATCCCAACAGCGGCTCCCTGTGCACTGGCGTGCTCAGTTCCTAGCCTCCCACCTATCCTGTACATGCAATACCGAGTCCCAGTACCAGACTGGAGTAAAGCTCCATGGGGTCTTTCCGTCCTGGCGCAGGTAACCAGCATCTTCACTGGTACTTCAATTTCACCGGATGCATTGTCGAGACAGCGCTCAAATCATTACGCCTTTCGTGCGGGTCGGAACTTACCCGACAAGGAATTTCGCTACCTTAGGACCGTTATAGTTACGGCCGCCGTTTACTGGGGCTTAAATTCAAAGCTTCGCTTGCGCTAACCTCTCCTCTTAACCTTCCAGCACCGGGCAGGCGTCAGCCCATATACCTCACCTTTCGGTTTCGCATAGACCTGTGTTTTTGCTAAACAGTTGCTTGAGCCTATTCTCTGCGGCCTGGTTTCCCAGGCACCCCTTATCCCTAAGTTACGGGGCCATTTTGCCGAGTTCCTTGACAATGCTTCTTCCGCCGGCCTTAGGATTCTCTCCTCATCCACCTGTGTCGGTTTACGGTACGGGTACGGTATAAACAATAGCGGCTTTTCTTGACGCATGGCTCACGGACTTCGCTACTTTATTTCGCTCCGCATCACGGCTTCCCATTGGCGGATTTGCCCACCTGGTACCCCGCTTGCACCGGGCTTTCCATTCCCGGCTTCCGCTTTCCTTACGTGTCCCCACAGTTCTGTCATACCGCAGTACAGGAATCTCCACCTGTTGTCCATCGGCTACGACTCCCGTCCTCGCCTTAGGCCCCGACTCACCCAGAGCAGATCAGCTTTACCCTGGAAACCTTGGATATTCGGCCACAAGGATTCCCACCTTGTTCTCGCTACTCATTCCGGCATTCTCTCTTCCATGCATCCACTGCTCCTTTCGGTACAGCTTCGTCCCGTATGCAATGCTCCTCTACCAACCTTTCGGTTCCTTAGTTTCGGTGGTGCGTTTCAGCCCCGGACATTTTCGGCGCAGGACCTCTCGACCAGTGAGCTATTACGCACTCTTTGAATGGATGGCTGCTTCTGAGCCAACATCCTGGTTGTCTTCGAAATCCCACATCCTTTTCCACTTAACGCGCACTTTGGGACCTTAGCTGGAGGTCTGGGCTCTTTCCCTTTCGACCACCCAACTTATCTCGTGCAGTCTGACTCCCGACAAGCATCTACACGGCATTCGGAGTTTGATATTCTTCGGTAGGCTTTGACGCCCCCTAGGAAATTCAGTGCTCTACCTCCGCAAGACTCTGTCGAGGCTAGCCCTAAAGCTATTTCGAGGAGAACCAGCTATCTCCGGGTTCGATTGGAATTTCTCCCCTACCCACACCTCATCCCCACCCTTTTCAACGGATGTGGGTTCGGTCCTCCACTGCCTCTTACGGCAGCTTCAACCTGGACATGGATAGATCACCCGGTTTCGGGTCTGCACATACCGACTCTGGCCCTATTAAGACTTGGTTTCCCTACGGCTCCGCACCTGTGGTGCTTAACCTTGCCTGCATGCACAACTCGCCGGACCGTTCTACAAAAAGTACGCGGTCCCTCATGTATAGAGGTCCCACAGCTTGTAAACACAGGGTTTCAGGTTCTCTTTCACTCCCCTCCCGGGGTCCTTTTCACCTTTCCTTCACAGTACTCTGCGCTATCGGTCACTAAGTGGTATTTAGCCTTGAGGGGGTGGTCCCCCCTGATTTCCCACAAGGTTCCACGTGTCTCGTGGTACTCTGGATCCTGCTCAGTCTCATCAGCTTTCACGTACGGGGCTTTCACCCTCTCCGGCCGGCTTTCCCAAACCGTTCTGTTAGCTTCAAAGAATCTTAAATGCAGTCCGTAACCCCGGAATGCACGCACTCCGGTTTAGGCTCCTCCGCGTTCGCTCGCCGCTACTTGCGGAATCGAGTTTTCTTTCTTTTCCTCCGGGTACTTAGATGTTTCAGTTCCCCGGGTTCCCTTCCATGCGTTATGGATTGGCGCATGGATACATGAGGTTTGCTTACATGTGGGTTTCCCCATTCAGAGATCTCCGGCTCTTTGGATATTTGCTCCTCCCCGAAGCTTATCGCAGCTTGTCACGTCCTTCTTCGGCCCTTAGTGCCAAGGCATCCGCCCTGTGCCCTTATTCGCTTGACCTTTCGCTTCCTTTACCCTAGCGTAGGTAAAGGCGGTCTTCTTGATTCTCGTTTTGATAACTTTGTTATCGATGTCTTCCTATCTCTGCGTTCGTCGCAGCTTTCGCTTTTTTTGTTTTTTCAAGGATATTTGATCATTGATCAAATCTCATGTATGCAGTTTTCAAGGTACATTTTCGGCTTAAGGACTTTTTGTCAACTCATCAAGGTGTTGTGATGTTTTAAACCAGTGGGCTTCATGTAGTGGAGAACCACCGACCTCATATTTTATCAGTCATTCTAAAGCTGAGCTATAAGCCCTTTTGGAATCTTCAAATCACTGGTAAAACCAC
>VOFE01001555.1_pt1:7500-80000 | contig 80000 bp, 154 predicted proteins | sample 5384071 | NCBI WGS metagenome assembly VOFE01 (sample SAMN12384724, study PRJNA508395) | human gut metagenome | isolation source: healthy gut D | host: Homo sapiens
ATACAGGGATAAAGACTCTGGGTTTTGCCACCTTATTCCTGCACACATATACCTGCTCCGGAAATAGCAGCCATTCTCATACGTATTTTTTTCCTCGCCGGCAAAGATATAGGAAGTCGGCTGTCCACCGGCTTGCCGTCCAGATCAAGTGCTCCTCCAATGGTAGGAATACCGGAATCTGTCTTAAAGACATTCTCCAGCGTACCTGCCCAGCTCTTCAGCGCTTCGTCAAGCGTAAGCTCTGCATTTCCATAGGAAAGCCGTCCGTCTGCGGTCACTTCACCTACAAGCGTATAGGTAATCGAAAGCTCGCCCACTTTTCCGTCGGGAACTTCCATCAGAATATCGCCAAAACCTGCGCCAAAGAAATCTCTGGCATCCAGATTATGTTCCATCTTCACTCCCAAGCCGTTTCCAAGCGCCATTTTGCTCACTGCTGCCGCAATGCCGTGGCGGTCAAGCGCATAGGCAGAAATCACCCTGCCCGCCTGAATGTCCTGGTGAAGCTTCTCATACTGCTCCATAAGAGCCGGATAATCCGGAAGATCATAGGAATCCTTCGGTGCACGGAGCCATACCAGCTTGCTTCCTGCTTTTTTGAGCTCCGGTGTGATCACATCGGAAAGTTTTGCCACATCTACTGCAAAGGAAACAAGTGTCGGAGGAACATCAATGTCATTGAAGGTTCCGGACATACTGTCTTTGCCGCCAATAGAAGGCAGTCAAAGCCCAGCTGTGCCGCATAAGCGCCGAGAAGGGCACAGAACGGCTGACTCCAGCGCGCGGGATCTTCCGTCATCCGACGGAAATACTCCTGGAACGTAAAACGGATCTTTTTATAATCGCCTCCTGCTGCCACGATCTTCGCAACGGATTCTGTCACCGCCCAGGCTGCGCCGTGATACGGGCTCCAGCTGGACAGATACGGATCAAAGCCATAGCTCATCATCGTCACCGTATTGGTTTCGCCCTTCAGTACCGGCACCTTAGCCACCATCGTCTGCGTCTCGGTCAGCTGATATTTTCCACCGTGTGGCATAAATACAGAGCCCGCGCCGATGGAGCCATCAAACATCTCGACCAGTCCCTTCTGCGAGCATACATTTAAGTCAGAAAGCGTTTCCAGCCATTTCGCCTTAACGTCAGCCACATCGGGGCGCTCTGCAAACAGATTTCCCTCTTTGTTGGGAATGTCTACAGATACTTTTGTTTCCTGATGCGCGCCATTCGTGTCAAAGGAATGCACGGGAAAAATATTTACAATCTCTTTGTCTCTCCACACAAAGACCAGACGGGGTTCTTCTGTCACAACCGCAACCGGAACCGCCTCCAGATTCTCTTCATTTGCATATTTCAGGAAGGTATCCACGTCTTTGGGATCCACAACCACAGCCATACGCTCCTGAGATTCGGATATGGCAATTTCTGTTCCGTCAAGACCGGCATATTTCTTGGGCACCTTGTTCAGATCTACGCGAAGTCCTGCCGCAAGCTCTCAATGGCAACAGAGACACCGCCGGCGCCAAAGTCATTGCACTTCTTGATCAGGCTGCTCACTTCTTCTCTGCGGAACATCCTCTGGATCTTACGCTCGGTAGGTGCGTTACCTTTCTGCACCTCAGCGCCGCAGACCTCGATGGAAGCCTCTGTGTGGACCTTGGAGGAACCGGTTGCACCGCCGATACCATCACGACCGGTACGTCCGCCAAGAAGGATGATGATATCTCCAGGATCGGAATTTTCACGGATGACCGCACGTCTCGGAGCCGCGCCGAGGCCGCGCCGATCTCCATACGCTTTGCCACATAATCCGGATGATAGATTTCTTTTTTACATAGCCGGTCGCCAGACCGATCTGGTTGCCGTAAGAGCTGTAGCCGTGAGCCGCGCCGCCGCGCACCAGCTTCTTCTGCGGAAGCTTGCCCTTCAGGGTATCTCCCACCGGAACCGTTGGGTCTGCTGCTCCGGTCACACGCATTGCCTGATATACATAAGTACGTCCGGAAAGCGGGTCACGGATCGCACCGCCAAGGCAGGTAGCTGCACCACCGAAAGGTTCGATCTCAGTAGGATGGTTATGTGTCTCGTGCTTGAAGTTGATCAGCCATTCCTCTTCTTTACCGTCTACATCTACAGGAACTACAATACTGCAGGCATTGATCTCATCAGATTCTTCCTGATCAGCAAGCTTTCCTTCGGATTTTAATTTTTTCATGGCAAGAAGAGCCAGGTCCATGAGGCAGATAAATTTGTCGTCCCTGCCCTTATAAAGAACTTCCCTGTCTGCCAGATAATGATGATAGGTGCTGACAATGGGCTCTTTGGTAATCGCCCTCGCCAAATTTACTTCTGTGAGCTCTGTAGAAAATGTGGTGTGACGACAATGGTCAGACCAGTAGGTGTCAAGAACACGGATTTCCGTCACAGACGGATCGCGCTTCTCTTCCTCCCTGAAATACTTCTGGATATGAAGAAAATCCCGGAAGGTCATGGCGAGATTCAGGGGAATCATAAAGCTCTCTGAGACTGTCCTCTGCCATATCCATAAAGCCTTCAAAAATCTTCAACATCCGCAGGCTCGTCAAAAACAGCAACCAGCGTCTCCGGCTTCTCCATGCCGGTCTCTCTGGAATCCACGGGATTGATGCAATGATTCTTTACTGCTGCAAACTCTTCGTCTGTCATGTTTCCTTCCAGCACATAGGTGGTCGCAGAACGGATGATCGGCTGTGCCTTTTCATCCAGAAACTGTACACACTGTACGGCGGAATCTGCTCTCTGGTCAAACTGGCCGGCAGATATTCTACAGAAAACATTCTTGCATTTTCTGCTGTCTCAAAGGTTTCCAGATAGAGGTCGTCTACCGGCGGCTCTGCAAATACGGTCTTGCAGGCTTTCTCAAATACTTCATCGGAGATATTCTCCACGTCATAACGGATCAGCACCCGTACAGCGGTGATGCTTTCAATCCCAAGGTAGCTGCTGATTTCATGCTTCAGTTCTTTTGCCTGTACTGCAAAATTCGGTTTCTTTTCTACATAAACGCGTCTTACGTTGCTCATGGAAGCTCCTTTCATCTTGGCATAACTGCCTGTGCGTCTTTGATATATTCATTTTCAATTTCGCCAAATTTTCCGCTGTCTGCCTTCTTGGCCAGCTCTGCATCAATGGGCATTTTTCCCAGAACCGCAACTTTAAGTTCTGCTGCGATCTCGTCAATATGGCTCTCGCCAAAGACCTTGATCTCTTTTCCACAGTCCGGACATTTCACATAGCTGTAGTTCTCCACAATGCCAAGCACCGGCACTTTCATCATCTCAGCCATGTTGTAGGCCTTCTTTACGATCATGCGCACCAGATCCTGCGGTGAAGTCACGATCACAACCCCATCCAGAGGCAGGGACTGAAATGCCGTCACGGCACATCTCCGGTTCCCGGAGGCATGTCCACAAAAAAGGTAATCAAGCTCGCCCCAGATAACATCTGTCCAGAACTGTTTTACCATATTTGCAAGAATCGGGCCGCCAGATAACCGGCGTATCCTCCGTCGGCAGGAGAAGATTGACGGACATCACCTTAATTCCGTTATCCGTTACCATGGGATAAATCCCATTGTCATCTGCCTGGGCTGCACCAGTGAGTCCGTACATTTTGGGAATGGACGGATCCTGTGATATCCGCATCCATAATTCCTACGCGGTATCCCTTTGACGCCATCAGATTTGCAAGAGAACCGGTTACAAAGGATTTTCCACGCCTCCCTTGCCGCTGACAACCCCGATCACATGCTTCACGTCAGAGTAGATGTTAAGCTCTGCGAGAAAGCTCTGCGGCTTGTCTTTTGGCTGCATCCTTCGCAGCTTGTCTTATCACATGTTGTACTGCCACATTCTTTTTGCCATTTTGATTCTCCTTCATCATTAAATATTATTATGGAACAGCTTTCGCTGCACGCTTACTTCATAAAACGGTCTATGGCGCGCTCCAGTTCCTTGATCGCTTCCCTGTCACCACATTCCACCGCGTCCACAATGCAGTGCTCGATATGATCCTGCAAAATGATCTTTCCGGTGTTGTTGATCGCTGCCTTCACTGCCGAAAGCTGTATCAGAACCTCGCTGCAGTCTCTGCCGCTCTCCACCATGCGCTTGATCGATTCCAGATGTCCAATGGCTCTGGACAAACGGTTCAGGAATCCGATTTTGTGTGCTCATGGCTATGGGTATGCCCATGGCCTTCATGACTGTGGCTTTCATGACTGTGGCCGTGGTCCTCATGGGTGTGCTCCACAACCGTCCCGTCCGGAAGCTTGTGTATGTGAGTCTCTTTTTATATCGCTCATGGGTATATTCTCCCTCTTAGAAATTTGAGATTACCGGTCAGGTCAAACTGTTCCTCAACGTCATCCCTGCGCTTCTGTGCAGGCCAGACGGATCCGGACTTCTGACAGGGCAATCCTTTTAAGCAGCTCTAGTATAGCACAACTCCTAAATCTCTGTAAAGGAGCAGCGCTGCTTTATCCCGGAAGTTACAATATCAAAAACAACCGTTCCGTCCGGCAGGTCTGTTCTCTCGTAGGAAACCTCCTTGCCCTGGAATTTTTTTTTTTTTTTCTTCACATATTCCTCAAGATCCGAAATCTCTGCTTCCTCCACAAATACATCACGCATCTGATTTCTCGGACATTTGTTAAAAATTTCCCAGATTACTTCGTACTCTTTCATGGCAGGCTCCTTTGTTCTTTCCATATTTTTTGTCCGGCATCTGCCGGCACCTACGGATCATTATAATTATTTTATGATTTTTTGTCAAAAATAATTGCACTTCGTCATATTTTAGCGTATCATAAAAATATTAAGCTGAAAAATCAAGATTTTTCGTCAAAGGAGAAAAAAAACATGCAGCTTTTAAAGAACGTATTTTAAAAAGACGGAGTTGTAAAGCCCGGAAATATTTTAAAAGTAGACAGCTTTCTGAATCATCAGATGGACATTGACCTTATCAATGAAATCGGCAAGGAGTTCCAACGCCGTTTTGCCGGCTGTCCGATCAATAAGGTACTCACCATTGAAGCCTCCGGCATCGGCATCGCCTGCATTGCCGCCCAGTATTTCCACGCTCCTGTGGTCTTTGCCAAAAGGCGCAGAGCATCAACCTGACGGTGAAATGTACACCACAAAGGTGGAATCCTTCACCCACAAAAAAGTATACGACGTCATCCTTTCCAAGAAATTCCTCGGCCCCCAGGACCATGTTCTTCTGATCGATGATTTTCTCGCCAATGGATGTGCACTTCTCGGTCTGATCGACATCGTTAAGAAATCCGGCGCAACTCTTGAAGGAGCCGGAATCGTTATCGAAAAAGGCTTCCAGTCCGGCGGACAGACCATCCGTGACATGGGTATCCATCTGGAATCCCTTGCTATCATTGATTCCATGACCGACGACAGTCTGACCTTTCGGGAATAAACTACATAACAAAAACACAGAAGAGCTGTTGCAATATGGCGTTCCGGCAGATCCGCCGGAACTCTATCAACAGCTCCTTTTTATGCTTCTTTCGTTGTAAGTGCGGCCGTTGGCTTCGGCGTCTCTTCCGGGGCCTCGGTGGGTGTCGGCTCCGGCTCTTCCGTCGGCGCAGGCTCAGCTGCTTCGGTGGGTTCCGGTTTTGGTGTCGCTGTCGGCGCTTCCGTCACACGCAGTTCCTGTGTCACTGCCGGCGTCGCTGTCACCGTTGGCTCCGGCGTCACTGTCGGCTCCGGTACAGGCGTTTCAGTGATCTCCGGCTCCACCTGCTCTGCCGTATAGTAGCCATTGTCAATGAGCAGCTGGTAATTCCCCGCATCAATCAGCTGCAGATCACAGGTATTTGTGCGGATGATCCGTCTGCCGTTGTCATACTGTTCGTAATCTGTCACTTCGGGTCTTCTCCTGAAGCTTTGCCGTCACCATTTCCACACACTCCTGCGCAAGCGTGCGATTGTCGCAAAATACCGTACAGCTCTGGCTCCCTTCCGCGACACGCTTCACTGCCTCCGCTTCGCTTCCGGCACCGGTTATCACAGGCCATCCTTCCTGCCCGGGCACGTATCCCATTTCTTTGACAAGGCCGGATACCGCCCCCAAAAGCATCCTTTGCCGTACAGATAATATCCGGCATGCTGCCGTCTGCATAAAACTCCTGAAGGATCAAAGACAGCTCTCTCTTCACAGTTTCTTCGCTGCCCCGCATCACAGAGGCATCGTCAAAACTGGTACGGCCGGAGGGGCAGACAAGGTACCATCCTCAAAATAGGGATTCAAACTTCCATTACCCCATTATAAAAAACAGCTCCTCCGTACTGTCCGGCTCCCATAAAGAATTCTATGCTCCGCGTCTGTTTTCCTCTCGCGCACTCTCAAGCTGCGCCTGTTCCACGATCGCGTTTCCTACCGTCTGTCCCATGGTCCTTGTATTAAAGGTCACAAAATATGACACTGCATCTGAATTCATGATCAGATCATCCTAGGAAAATACCGATACAGACTGTTCTTTTGCCTGCGCAAGACTTTCCTCAGACTGTATACATCCACAGGCGCGACCACAAGGGCATCCACCTCTGCCGCCAGCAGCTCTCTGATCTGCGCTTCCTGGGAAGCAGCGTCATTGTCTGCCCACAAAACAAGTCTCATACCCAGCCTCCGCAAAGCTTTCCTGAAGCTTCTGGGCATCTGCGGCCCAGCGCTCGTCTGTCTCTTCCGAGGGGAAGACATACGCCTACCGTGCCGTGCGGTTTCTCTTCTTCCTCCTCCGGCTCCTCTGCGTTTTCAACCTCGTCATCTTTCCCGCTTTCAATATCCGCACTCGTCTTGGCCGCTTCCGTGGCTTTATTCGTGCCGCAGCCTGAAAATGCTGCCGTCAAAAGCAGACTTCCCAAAAAGAATTCCTGCTGTTCTTTTTTTCATAATCGGTTTCCTTTCTTCGACAAATCTCAGATTCAGCTTTCTTTATATTCCCTGGCAATCATTTTTGAGATACTCCCGGTAATTCCTGGCCGCCTTTTTTGGCTTCACAATATGTATCTCTCTGCCAAGAGAACAGAGCCATCCGTAAAATCTGCCCCCTCCATCAGCGGGGCGGTCGCCAGGAACACCCCGTCATCCTTCTGCACATATGCCGCATCTTTTTCCCAGATACCGCTCCACTTGGCTCCGAATACTGTCGCTGCATCGAAGCTTCATCTGCTTCTCCTTGTTCTGCAGAGCCTTGTCCTGCTCTTTCCAGGCATTTCTGTCAGCGATATAGTACCCGCCTTCTTTTCCCCGGCGATATCTCACATCCACGCCAAAGGAGCGAAGCGTCTCCATATCATCATAAATGCTTTTCCGTTCCGCCTGGATTCCCTGCTCCAGAAGGTTGTCAAGGATCTGCTGCATCGTGAGACACTCCGACGCTCCTGTATGTTCCAGCATCCTCTGCAGATACAAAATCTTTGCTTTCTGCTTCATGGACTTCGCCATAATTTCACACCCCGATATGTTCCGAAATTCCCATTCTTTTTAAAAAGCAAGGTGTCAAAAGCCCAAAGCTTTCGGCACCTTGCTGACTGTCATTACTGTTCGGAAAATTCGTCCTTCCTACGCCGCACAGCGGGCAAAGAAAGTCTTCCGGAATATCTTCAATTTGGTTCCCGGTGCGATCCGCCTTCCGGATATCCTGCCTCTTCGTCATATTCCCATCCGCATACGTCACAAACATATACCATAATAGCTGCTCCTTTCTGTACTTCTCTGTCACTTATGGATCTGCCGTTATAAATATCGGCCGGTCAAGCTCATTATACCTTCCTGTTTTCCTGAATGCAAGGGCTTCTTCACAGAAACTTGTTTTCAGTGCTCATTCCCCGCAAAACGCTGATATACATAGGTGTTGGCTTCCTTTTCCTGCGCATCGTCCAGAGGCGCCAGCGTCACCGGCTGACTGTATTTGCGCTCCAGCGCTTTTGGATAAGCCAGTCCGCAAGCTGTGGATTTTGGGAAGCAGCGGGCCATGAAGATAGGTCCCTATCACGTTTTTGTAAACCACGCCCTCGCAACCGGGATTTTCCGTCATTGCCAAATCCGCACAGAACGTTGCCCAGGGGCTTATTTTCTCCGATAAAAGTTCTTCCTCCGTGATTTTCAAATCCGACCACCGGCATGTCAAACATGTCGCTTTCGAGCACAATATTGCTGATAAGACGCCTTTCTCCCTGTTCTGTATACATATCCACAAGGGAAAGCCCCTCTATGGTGTCCTGCTCTGTCTTATAGTATTTTCCAAGCAGCTGATAGCCGCCGCAGATTGCGATCACTACGCCGTTGTTTTCCACATATTCCTGAAAATCCCCGCGGATTTTGCGCAGCTTTTCACATACAAGTCTCTGTTCTCTGTCAGAGCCCCCCTCCCAGAAGCACGATGTCCAGTCCGGAAAAGTCAATGGCGTCGTCAAGCTCAAAGCTTACGACTTCTGCCTCGATTCCCCGCCACTCACAGCGTTTTCTGAGACATTGGATGTTCCCGCGGTCGCCGTAAAGATTCAGCAGATCAGGATAGAGATGTCCGATGGTAAGCTTCATGCCTTCTCTCCCTCCAGTTTCTTCAGAATGTTGCGCGTGGAAAACAGTGCCGTATAATTCACCAGCACATAGAGGTTCCCGACGCCGTCTTCTATGCGGCTCTGGATCGCTTTTTCCACATCATTTTCCAGCATGGACGGGATATCCACATATTTCAGCCGCAGACGCATATCCTGACAGCGGATACCGCTGACGGTGATAGAGTGAATGCTCTCATCCCGAAACAGATCAAAATCCACATCCCAGAGCCAGGAGATATCGATCCCGTCCTGGGCATTATCGTTAATGGCAATAATGATATCCTTCGGGGAGCTGTCCTGCATGACTGCGGAAATATTCTGGTTAAAGCCTGCCGGATTCTTTGCAGGTTCAGCACAATGCCGCATCCCTTAATGCGAAACTGCTCCATACGTCCGTTTTCCGGATTAAAGCGCGTGAGCATCTCCTGAAAATGCTCCCCGGAAAATCCGGCAGTGCGGATGCCCGCATAAGCTGCCAGTATATTATACACATTATAAAATCCTTTGTAGTTGGCAACCAGACGTCTTCCTTCCACGCAAAACGAAAGCTGCTCTCCAACGCTCACCTCCTGTGCGTCATAGGTCAACGCCGGCCTTGCGAATCCACATTTGGGGCACCTGTAATCTCCCAGCTGGCTGTAATGATAAAAGCTGTACTGGAGACGTTCCCGCAGCATTTGCAGAAACGTCCCTCCCGGATTTCGCTTGCCGCTGATTTTATCACGGGACGGCTGATCCCGTAAGTGATCAGCGGGTGCCCGCTGTTTAAGGCCAAATATGCAGAAAGAGCATCGTCTCCGTTGACGATCACGGTAAGTCCCGGAACCTTCTGTATCATTTCCTCCAGGATCTTCATCGTAATGTCAATTTCTCCATAGCGATCCAGCTGGTCGCGGAAAAGGTTGGTCAGCACCATGTAGTCCGGCTTCACTGCCGGGAAAATATAGCGTGTCGAAGCCTCGTCCGCCTCGATGCAGGCATAATCCGCATCCAGATTTCCGTTCAGCTTCGCGCCCAGCACAAACGCAGCCACCACGCCGTTCAGCATATTGGAGCCTGTGTGATTGCAGATCACCTTTTGCCCTCTGCCTCCAGAGCCGCGCAGAGCATATTGTTGGTGGTCGTTTTTCCGTTGGTTCCGCATACCACAAAGATTTTTTTCCCGCACCTGCGCAGAAAGCTCTTCCAGTATGGCCGGGCAGATTTTGAGGGCTATCTTTCCCGCCCAGGTCACACCCTGGCGCCCCATTTTCCGGCACACAAACCCTGCTGTCTTTGCCGCCCACACGGCCAGCATTCTTCTTATCTTCATTCCTGTACTTCCTTTGTCTTTTTTCATAAATGCCTCAATTTCTTCCACAGTTCTGGGAATGGCTTCTGTCAGCACCTCACACCGTCCTTCGTCACCAGAATGGTGTCCTCAATACGGATCCCGATCCCCAGCTCCTCAAAATACAGCCCGGGCTCCAGCGTAAACATCATATTCTCCTGAAGAGGCGCATTGTCATCGCCCACGTCATGGGTATAAAGCCCAATGTAATGGCCTGAGCTGTGGAAATAATACTTCATGATCTCTTCCGGCTTCCCGATCATGCCAAGCCGTATCAGCTCCTGCGCCATAACCGCCTTGCTGATCTCCTGCAGCTCATTCTTGGGCTGTCCTGGCTTTTGTGCGGGCGATGGCCGCTTCCAGGCCTTTGAGAACCACGTTGTAAAGGTCTTTCTGCTGTTTCGTAAACTGTCCGTTTACCGGAAAAGTCCTGCTTACATCTGAAGCATACCCGCCCCACTCTGCTCCCAGATCAAAAGAGTATCATATCTTTGTCCTGCATTTTTCTGTCGTTTGCCACATAGTGCATCACGCAGGCATTTTTGCCCGAAGCCGCAATAGTGTTGAAAGCAAACCGGGCATGGCTGGACTTCACCACAAAATCAAAGTACGCCTCAGCCTCACATTCCAGCATCTCCGGCCTTAGGTGCGCCAAAATATTTTTGACGCCCTCCACCGTGATATCGCAGGCTCTGCGGTGAAGCGCGATCTCGTCTGCTTCTTTCACCTGCCGCATCAGAGCCATGTCTTCAAATGTATTATATACCGTCAGCCACGGATAAGAATCCCTCACCTTTTTTGCAACACGCTGCGCCGGGTTCATGGTAAAACCGTTCTCCCAGCTTGCAATATCAATATAGAAATTCTGGATATGGTTCCTTCTCCCAAAAAGGGAAGCTTTTCCTCAAAGCGTTCCAGATATTCCACATTCTCGATTCCCGTTTCGGCTTTTACACTCTCTTTGTCATAGGAAATCCCCTGCCAGCGTGCCTTCATCTCATCCGGATGGTCGATAAACAGGGTCTCCTGTAAACCCCGCCGATTTTGACTGCCATAAAAACTGCCTTCGGCTGGTCAAAGCCTGTGAGATAATAAAAATTGGCATAGGGCGTAAAAGGAAACATCTGGTCTCCTCTGTCCTCTTTCTCTTCTCCCGCAAACACAAACCCCATGGAATTCTCTTTCAGGAGCATACGGTAACGTGCGCGCCTGGAGGCATGAAATTTTTGCTTACCATCAAGTTTCCCTCCTTTGTCCTAATACAATACGATTTTACGCCAAAAAACGTCAGGAATCAATAACAAAAATACAGCCGAAGCATACGGCTGTATTTTTTATTATTATTGCAGTTGTTCAAAGCTTATACCAGCTCGATCAGTACCTCCATTGCAGCATCGCCTTTACGCGGCCGATCTTAACGATTCTGGTGTAACCACCGTTGCGGTTTACATACTTTGGGAGCGATCTCGCTGAACATCTTGTCAACCATGTCAACACTCTTTGTGTTTTCTTTCTTCCGGCACCCTTTGCAGGTACTTCTTTAACCGGGTAGAAAACTTTCATCATCTCACGACGAGCGTGAAGTCTGGAAGGAGCATCTTTCTTGATCTCTTTCTGAACTTCATCGTAAACTGTTTTCTTTTTGCCGTCTACGACTTCTTTGACTCTTTTGCCTTCAGCATCTTTTCTTGCAACTTTAGCAGTTACAGTAACCTGTCTCGAAGTTATCTCTCTCGCGAACAGCCATAGCAATCATGCTCTCAGCGATCTTGCGGATTTCTTTTTGCCTTTGCTTCTGTAGTGATTTTCGTGGTCTTTGTAACCTGATTTCTGAGAAGTGCTTTTCTCTGGTTAGATGTTCTGCTTAATTTTCTATATTTTGCCATTTTATTTTCCTCCATCTGTGGGACACCAGTACATGCTTGTTCGGTCACTGCTTTGGCAATCCACTGTAATTATAATGATTCCTTCCTTCGAGCGGGTTTCAGGCTGCGCCTGTAGGCTGGAGCTGAAGTCCCAGCTCTTTCAGTTTCGCAAGTACTTCCTCTAAGGATTTGCGTCCCAGATTACGAACCTTCATCATATCATCAGAAGTCTTGTTGCATAATTCTTCAACCGTATTGATACCGGCTCTCTTAAGGCAGTTATAGGAACGAACAGATAACTCAAGTTCATCAATGCTCATTTCCAGGACTTTTTCCTTCTCATTGTCTTCTTTCTCGATCATAACCTCAGCGGTCTTAGCATTCTCGGAAAGGTCAATGAAAAGGCTCAAGTGCTCGCTGATACTTTTGCTGCAAGGCTTACCGCCTCATCCGGATCAAGTGTACCGTTTGTATACACATCCAGTGTCAGCTTATCAAGTCAGTTACCTGACCAACTCGTGTATTCTCTACGATCATGTTGACTCTGTCTACCGGTGTGTAGATCGCATCCACTGCGATCATACCGATCGGCATATCATCGGATTTGCCTTTGTCTGCGCTGATATAGCCACGACCCTTTGTAATGGTCAGCTCCATTGCAAGTCTGCAGTCCTTGCCACCGTTGAGAGTAGCGATGACCTGATCCGGATTCATGATCTCGATGTCCTGATCAGCCTGGATATCAGCTGCTGTTACAACACCTTTTCCTTCACATTCGATGTATGCGGTTTTCGGCTCATTGTCTGTGCTGTGGTTCTTAATAGCAAGAGGCTCTTCAGATTCATGATAATATCGCTCACGTCTTCTTTACGCCCGGAATGGAGCTGAATTCGTGAAGCACACCATCAATTTTAACCTGGCTTACAGCTGCACCCGGCAGGGAGGACAGCATAATTCTTCTTAAAGAATTTCCAAGTGTAGTTCCATATCCTCTTTCCAGAGGCTCAACTACGAATCTGCCAAATTTCTTATCTTCAGATAATTCGGTAATCTCGATTCTTAAGGTTTATTAAAATCAAACACTTTAGTGTTCCCTCCTTCTGGGTTTAATCAACATTCGAGGGTATTACCAATTTTTATAACTGTAGACACAGTAAACAGTTACTAATTATTTAGAATACAGCTCGACGATAAGCATCTCGTTTACAGGAACATCGATCTGCTCTCTTGTAGGAAGCTCTTTAACTACACTCCTTCAGGTTCTCCTGATCAACGTCGATCCACTCCGGAACAAGTCTTCCGCCAGTGATCTCAAGGATTCCTTTATATCTCTCAGAGCCTTTGCTCTTCTCTCTGATCTCAATTGTGTCTCCTGCTTTGCTCAGGTAGGACGGAATGTTTACACATTTGCCGTTTACCAGTACATGCTTGTGGTCAACGATCTGACGAGCTTCTCTTCTTGTTCTTGCAAAGCCCATACGGAATACTACATTGTCAAGTCTTGTCTCAAGAAGGATCATCAGGTTTGCACCAGTCTGACCAGGCATTCTGTCAGCTTTGTTGTAGTAGTTGTGGAAAGGTTTTTCCAGTACGCCGTAAATGAATTTTGCTTTCTGTTTTTCTCTTAACTGTAAACCATACTCAGATATTTTACGATTTGCACGTTTTAACTGTCTTGTGGACTTTTTATCAATTCCTAAGTAAATCGGATCCAGGCCAAGGGATCTGCATCTTTTCAGAACAGGCACTCTATTTACTGCCATTTCTCAACTACCTCCTAATATTCTAAATCAATTAGACTCTTCTGCGTTTTGGTGGACGGCATCCGTTGTGAGGAACCGGAGTTACGTCACGAATGCTGGTTACTTCAAGTCCGCATGCCTGAAGCGCACGGATTGCAGCTTCACGGCCTGAGCCCGGGTCCTTTTACCATAACGTCTACTGTTTTTAATCCATGAATTAAAGCAGCCTTTGTTGCAGTCTCTGCTGCCATCTGTGCTGCATAAGGGGTAGATTTCCTTGAACCTTTAAATCCAAGACCACCGGCACTTGCCCATGAAAGAGCGTTTCCTTCGTTGTCAGTCAGTGTGACAATTGTATTGTTGAAAGAAGACTGAATGTGTGCCTGTCCGTGTTCAACGTTTTTCTTGACACGACGTTTTGTCGTTTTCTTTGTAACTTTTGCCATTTTAAAACTAACCTACACTTTCCTTTTATTGAAATTAATTAGTTATATCTATAAATTATTTTTTCTTGTTTGCAACAGTTCTCTTCGGTCCCTTGCGAGTTCTCGCATTTGTCTTAGTCTTCTGACCACGAACCGGGAGTCCTTTACGATGACGGATACCTCTGTAGCATCCAATCTCCTGCAGTCTCTTGATGTTGAGGGCGATTTCCCTTCTCAGATCACCTTCTACTGTCATTGTTTCATCAATAACAGCGCTCATTCTCTTTACCTCATCGTCGGTCAGGTCTCTGACACGTGTGTCAGGATTAACCTCTGCTTTAGCAAGAATTTTGTCTGCGCTTGGTCTACCAATACCATAAATGTAGGTAAGACCGATTTCAATACGTTTTCTCTCTTGGTAAGTCTACACCAGCTATACGAGCCATGTACTGTTTCCTCCATTTTCTGTTTCTGAAAGTTCCGCATATCGTATGTCACTTGCTCATCGTACAAGGTGAAATGGGACATATCGACCTGCCGCTTTCTTTTCTAGTTTCCTAATTGGGGTGCCTCGGTAAAACACCCAGCTGCAATTGGCGAAAAGCAGCCTTTCCGAAATTGCGGATCTTAACCGCTGTTGCCTCTCGGTATTAGGCAATACATGCTTATTATCTGTTCAGTAGAACAACCCTACCGGGTGTTTCATACTGCAGCCGCACGTTTCACAAACATTCCAAAGAAGTTCCGATATGGAAATCAACCCTGACGCTGTTTGTGCTTCGGGTTCTCACAGATGATTCTGATGGATCCCTTTCTCTTAATGACCTTGCACTTCTCGCAGATCGGCTTTACAGATGATCTTACTTTCACTGGAAATCCTCCTTCACTGGATCTTCCTCATCGGTCTGTCCCTCATTGTATCCGCGCTCTCGCAGCAGGTTGGTTCCGCCCTGAATGCAGGACTTTCCTCCATTGACTGAGCATGTTTGATACCGGAACAATGACCACTGTATTTGTAACACTCCTTGGTCTTGTCTGCGCGTTGAGCCCGCTGGGTAAGCTTCCGGCCGTGGAGGAACTCTCCAACGTTTACCTGTACGCGATCGTATCCCTTCTGGCTTCCACCGCATCCCTGACAGACCTGATCAGCGCACCGCTGTGGATCGTAGCAGGCCTCGTGATCATGATCTTCCACATCGCGATCATGTTCCTGCTCTCCAAAGCCTTCCACTGGGACTGCTGTATGGTTTCCACCGCATCCCTGGCAAATATCGGAGGCAGCGCTTCTGTCCGATCGTTGCTTCCGCATACAATCCCTCCTATGCCGGTATCGGTGTTCTCATGGGAGTACTGGGAGCGGCACTCGGCAACTTCTTCGGACTTGCCGCCGGATACCTGATGCAGATGCTGATCTGACGTTTCCTCTGAATTGACAGTCATTTTTCTGAAGATACCAGAAAATACTTCTTCCAATGATTCATGCAACAAGGCAGGTCTCTGCTCCGCCCTGCGGTGCAGGGGAGCCTGTTTTAAATTACAGTGTCGAAGGTCGATCCCGCCTGTGCCTGCACAGAGGCGGGTGAATGAGATTCCCTCGAAGGAGGTTTTTATGACATTAAATGATACTTTTCGTTACCTCTCTGCCGGTCTTCCGGATGACATTTTGAGAAAAAAGCTCTATGGCGATTTTGACGGCGCCATCCGGCTCATTGACCGCAGACTTTCAGATCCAGATCTTCCCCTGCCCTCAGATGCAGCCTCACGGCTCAGCGGGGAAATCTGCCTGCGGCTTCCCGGCAATTATCCCCCACACGCCAGGACGCCCTTGCAATCCTCAGAAAACACATTCCCGATTTTTCGGAAACAGAATTTGACGAATATGTGGATGCAGGAAAAATCGGCTGGATTTATATCCATGGACAAATGCATTTCTTCGACCGCTTTTTTCCAGACTTTGTGCAAGGCCTCCCTGCGTTTGCCCTTCCGGGCCGGCGTAGTCCTGCCAGGCGCGGAGAGCGCCGGAACAAATTCCCTTGATTCCGCGCTCCTCAACGAGTCCATGCGCACCATGAAAGAAAAGGCAAGAGCAGCCGGCGGATCCGGATCCGGCCTCCTGAAACTGAAGGATTCTGTTTTTCCAAAGGAATGTCTGTGCGGGCACACCTCCCCTTCCCGCAGAATGCGAACAGCAGTCCCAAATCCGATTGAAAAGGTCTTTCCGGAAAACGGAAAAATTTCTCCCGGCCATGCCCCTCAGCGAACCATCTGCTGGGAAGAAACCATGATGGAAACCATGAATTTTATGTGGAGTATTCCTATATCCACACCGCGGTCTATCACAACACGGAAAAACCGGAGCTTCTTCCTATTATAAAAGAGCCCTCTCCGGAAACGTTTATGGAATTTACCAAAGAAGAAGCCCCCCACCTCCTGTTTACGCCTTATCTGAAAAATCTGGCCGGCTCGCTCACAGAAGGCATTTCCGAGCCGCTGGAAAAGCGCGCAGGATTTACGATTTTATCACCTTGAACATGAAATACACCTTTATGCCGGACTATTTCTGCCTGGAAAATATTGCGGAAAGCTGCGCCCGGAACTTTACCGGTGACTGCGGTGTATTTGCCCTTCTTTTCCTGACTCTCTGCTGCGCGGGCATCCCGGCCTGCTGGCAGAGCGGCCTGACTGCGGAGCCGGATTTTGCGGCGCGCGACTGGGTGCGTTTCTACGCTGCCCCCTACGGCTGGCTGTACGCGGATCCTTCCTACGGAATTGCCGCTGTGCGGGCACAGAACGAGGAACGCCTGCAGATTCTATTTCGGCAGTCTGGATGCCTGCCGCATGGTGGCAAACAATGCGTTCCAGCCCCCTTTACAGTGGACAAGGACTTCTGGAGGCCGACCCCCTACGACAACCAGGTGGGCGAAATTGAAACAAAACAGCGCGGGCTTCTCTACGAAGAATTTGAGCGCAGCAAGGTAACACTGCTGTGCGAAGAACTGACAGACAAGGAGGAAAACAGATGAATTTTCGAAAGCTTATTGAACAAAAGCAGGACGAGCTTGTGACAAGCCTTTCCCGCTGCATTCAGATCCCCAGTGTTCAGAAAAAGGATGACAGCGGCTATCCCTACGGAAAGGACGTCCATGATTCCCTGGTCTACATGCTTCATCTGGCAGAGACCCTGGGCTTTAAAACCTATAATATGGACGACCGCGTGGGCTGGTGCGAGTACGGAACCGGCGAAGAAATGATCGCTGTTCTGGGGCACCTTGACGTGGTTCCCGAAGGCGACGGCTGGACGGTTCCTCCCTTTGCAGGAAGCGTGATGGATGGCAAAATCTACGGACGCGGCTCCATGGACGACAAAAGGACCCTACTGTGGCAGCCCTCTATGCCCTGCTGGCATTAAAAAGAATCCGGCGTTTCACTGAAACGCAGAATCCGCATCCTCTTTGGCCAGGACGAAGAAACCGGTGCGTCTGACATGATATACTACACAAGCCACAACGGAGAAATTCCGGTCATGGGCTTTACCCCGGACGGAGAATACCCTGTCATCAACGGCGAAAAGGGCCTTGTGGGCGAACGCTTCACCTGTGCTTTCAAGCAGGAGGGCCCGCTCACACTCAAGGAGCTGTGGGGCGGCACTGCGCCCAACATTGTTCCCAATCTGGCCTGGGCAGATTTTGACTGCGATCCAACGCTTGCCAAAGAGATCCTGGCGATGCAGGAGAAGGACATTTCTTTTACGCGGACCGATACCGGCATCAAAATCGAGGCCGCCGGGATCAGCGCTCACGGTGGCAGTCCCGGTGAGGGCAAAAACGCCATCGGACGGCTCATGCAGTTTCTGACGCGCCTTCCGCTCACTGGCCAGCTGGCATCTGCCGTTCATTTCCTCGCTGAAAAAATCGGCATGGAATATGACGGCGCCTCTCTCGGAATCGCCATCTCCGATGCGGTTTCCGGCCGCTTACCATGAACCTGGGCGTCATCCGCGGAAATGAAGCTTCTCTGGAGGTGCTGCTCAACTACCGTTACCCTGTCACCAAAAATTTCGAGGACTGCGTCCTGCCGTGCGAAAACAGTTTGAGGACGCCGGCTTTGCCCAGGCGGCGCTTGCCCAAAGGAGAGCCTGTACATGCCTGCCGACAGCACTCTGGTACAGAAACTTCTTGAGGTTTACACCCGCTGCACCGGTCTCCCCGGAAAGCCCAAATGCATCGGCGGCGGAACCTACGCCAAAATGCTCCCCAATGTCCTTGCCTTTGGCCCTATTTTCCCCGGCGACGAGGTGCGGGAACACAAGGCCGATGAATTCATGGAGATCAGCCGCCTCATTGACAATGCCGAAATCATTGCAGAGGCCATGTATGCTCTGGCCGCAGACTGAACTCTTTCCCAGGCAGCCGCACAATATAAAATGGAGGTAGAATACGATCATGAAAATAACAGAAGTGAGACTGGGAACCATTTCCGTTCCCTTTGAGAGTACCTTTTAAAACCGCGCTCCGTTCGGTTTCCAGCGTGGAGGATATCATTGTGGAGATCCACACCGACACCGGACATTTAGGCTACGGAGAGGCACCCCCCACCGGCGCCATCACCGGCGATACCACCGGCGCCATTATCGGCGCTTTGAAAGACCACATCATCAAAACCATCGTCGGCCGCGATGTGGATGAATTGAAAATCTGCTGCAGGCAATGAACAAGTGCATTGTAAAAACACCAGTGCAAAGGCCGCTGTGGACATGGCTCTCTATGACTTGTACGGACAGCTCTACAAGGTTCCCGTCTACAAGATGCTCGGCGGAAGCCGCAAAAAATCATCACGGATATTACCATCAGCGTCAACTCTCCGGAAGAAATGGCCGCCGACACCCTAAACGCCGTCTCCCGGGGCTACGATACCCTGAAGGTAAAGGTGGGCGCAAATCCGGAGCTGGACGTTGCGCGCCTCACCGCGGTGAGACAGGCCGCAGGCGAGCGCAGACTGCGTATTGACGCCAACCAGGCATGGTCACCCAAGCAGGCAGTCCGCATCCTCAATCAAATGCAGGAAAAAGGTCTGGATATCGAGTTTGTAGAGCAGCCTGTAGCCGCCCATGATTTTGAAGGGCTCCGCTATGTCACCCAGCGCTCCTACGTACCTGTTCTGGCAGACGAGAGCGTGTTTTCTCCCGCTGATGCCATGAAGATCATGCAGATGGGCGCTGCTGACCTTGTCAATATCAAGCTGATGAAATGCGGCGGTCTTTACAATGCGCTGCAGATTGCTTCCGCCGCAGAGGTTTACGGAGTGGAATGCATGATCGGCTGCATGCTGGAAGCCAAGATAAGCGTCAATGCCGCGTCCATCTTGCATGCGCAAAAACATCATCACAAAAATCGATCTGGACGGGCCGGTACCCTGTGCAGCGAAGACCCCATTCTTGGCGGCGCTGTATTTAACGAGCAGGAAATCACCGTTTCCGATGAGCCCGGACTTGGTATCAAAGGGATCGAAGGACTTCGATATCTGGACTGAATCGGACAGACTTCGAAATCACAAAAGGGCGCTGTGTCTCACGGCGCCTTTTTACGATTTCTGCATTTTTCTTTTAATTTCCCGTGATCAGACAGGGTTCCACCGTAATATTTCTTTCCACGCTTTCCCCTTTCAGAATATCCAGCGCCGTATCATATGCCAGCGCGCCAAAATCCGGGCTCTGGATCGTTGCGGTGAGTATTTTCTCTCCACCAGGTTCAATCCTGCGCTCTCTCCTTCAAAGCCGTCTACCCCGAGAAACCGGACGCCCGAATCCATCCGGAATTTCTGACAGGCAATATAAGCGCCATATGCCATCTCATCATTAAACGCAAATACAATATCCGGAGGTCCGTTCACTACCAGATAATCCTTCATCCGCAGCTCTGCAGTATCCCGCAGCCAGTCCCCAACGGCGTATGCAATGCTGCTCTCCTCAATTTCCTTCTGTACGGTTTCTGTAAATCCGCTCAGCCGTCTCTGAGAAATAGGCGAGCCCTCCACGCCTTCGATAACCATGATCCTGGCATTCTTTTTGTATAAATGCTCCAGAATATATTCCGCTGCCAGTTCTCCGATTTTTTCATCATCTGCCTGGATAAACGTTGTATACGCCTCTGTCTCCGGCTTTGCACCGACTACCACAACCGGGATTTCTTCAAAAACCTCCTCCATGACCTCGTTCAGATCCCCGCTCCCGTCCGGAGACAGGATCAGCAGGTCAATCCCGCACTCCATAAGCGCCTCAATATCCTGAATCTGCTTTTCCGTGCTTCCCGCCGCATCCCGAAAGATCAGGTTCACCGCATCCTGCTGCCCTGCTTTTTTTCTTCAAGCACCTGCGCAAGATTATTCAGCCAGGGCTCCATCACATTGGTGAGGCTGACGCCGATGAGATTTTCATATCCATCCGTCCTGACATCGCTTTTTTGGAGTTACACCCGGATGCCAATAAACAGCACAAGACAACAGCTCCAACCATCCATCTCTTCATAATTTTTCCTCCTGCGCCATTGTCCTCCGGAACTCCGACGGGAAACGCCCTGGCAGTTTTTGAATGCCGCTGAAAAATAATGCTGATTGCTGTGTAGCCCACCTGCTCCGCGATCTGATTGATCGACAGGCGATGGTCTCTCATAAGAAAGATCGCCTGATTGATCCGAAGTGTGGTGAGAAAATCTTTAAAGGATATTCCCAGTTCCTGTTTCATCATCCGGCTCAGATAAGAAGCATTACATCCAGTCGCATCTGCCACCTGCGTCAGATCAAGCTCCCGTCTTTGGTAATTTGCATGTATGTATTTCCGCGCCTCGAGAACAATGGGACGGCATTCCAGCACCTTACAGGCATATTTTCGCAGCTCTTCATGCATCTCCGGAATTTTTTCCCGGCTGCAGCTGCGAAGCTGGACACAGCATTTTCCGTCCACCAGTCTTCTCCATTTTTTTTTCGGTTATGCTCTGATGAAGTTTTTCCATTCCGCCTTTATATCCGCCGATCATTCCTACCACATCCTGATAGCGGTTCATAAATACATAGACCGGCTTGTATTCCCCAATGACGTCGCGCACGATCTCTTCCAGGGTTATCTTGTACAGTTCCTCCGGCACTGAGCCGCCCGGCAGAGCCTCCGCATATCCAAACTGTACGGAAACAACCACCAGCAGTACGGTTTCCGGTATTTCCACTTTCAGAAAACGCTGCTGTTCCTCTCGTTCTGTCCCGGTCAGCTTACCGTCGATCCAATCATTGAAAACACATCCCTGAGATAATTTTCATTCTGAAAAAGCTGCTGGCGCATCAGATCCATAAACCTTCTGGACTTTTCTCTTTCTTCCAGCTCTTTCACCACACTGCTCAGCGCACTTTTCAGTTCTTCCTCTGCAATGGGTTTCAGAAGATAATGAGAAACACCCAACGTGATCGCCTGCTTCGCGTAAGCAAATTCATGAAATCCCGAAATAATGATCACCCTGCATTCCAGGGAAAGCCCTTTCAGTTCTTCCAGAAACTGAATCCCGCTGAGCCTCGGCATACAGATATCCACCAACAGAATGTCCGGCTGCTGCTCTTTTGCCTTTTTCAGCGCCTCCATTCCGTTTTTTGCTTCCGCACACACAGAAAGCGGCATAGAAAAAGACTCCAACGTTTTTTTCAGGCCCTGCCGGATTTTAGGCTCGTCATCTGCAATCAATACCTTCCACATATGTCCTCCTATTTTGTCCGTTTCAGCTTAAGCTGTGCAATCACTCCTCCGCCTTCTCTCAGACAGTACCGCAGACCGTATTCCTCGCCATAGGCCATCCGCACCCGGTCGTTTACATTCAGACTTCCAAAGGCATCTGCGTCTTCTCTCCGCTCTTTTTGCGCCAAGCCACTGTTCAGCTGTCTGCAGCGTTCCTGTGTCATTCCCGCGCCATCGTCCTCCACCTGGATGAAGATCATCTCCCTTTTTGATAAGCTTTTATCCAGATTATCCCATGCTCCCGCTCTGATTCCTTGATCCCGTGGTAAAGCGCATTTTCAATCAACGGCTGCAGCGACAAACGCGGCACTTCACATTTCCTATGGACTCTCTATATCCGTCTCATAATCAAACAGTTCTTCATATCGAAATTTCTGAATGTCAAGGTAGCTTTTCCCATGGCAATTTCCTGCTCCAGGCTTATAAATTCCCGCCCCTGGCTGAGACTGATCCTGAAAAATTGGAAAGCGCAAGGACAATATCCACGATATCCTTTGCCTGATATTCTTTTGCCATCCAGGAAATGGTATCCAGCGTATTATAAAGAAAATGCGGTTTATCTGTTCGTGGAGGATCTGGAGTTCCGCTTCCCGCTTATCTTTCTGCTCCTGATACACCAGCTTCAAAAAGCTCGTCTGGTTTTGGCAACCATGGAATTAAACGCATCCCCAAGCTGATGGATCTCTCCTTTATAGTGGTTCTCAAAACGTACTGTCAGATCTCCTGTCTGCGCCCGTTTCATCAGTTTGGACAATTTAGATATGGGCTTTGTAATTGAGGCGGAAAATACAACAGAGCAGGCAATGGCAAAACAGCAATAACTACCGCGATCAAATTGATGCCATCCACCCTGGATGCGCCCTGAATGGTTTTTCCCCAGTCAAACACCCCCACCGCCGTTAAATCAGTATAAGAAGAACGGCTGTAGATTACATTATACATCTGCCTTCAATATTGCAGCGCACCTGTCCGCTGTCCCTTGAGAAAACCATTCCGGATTCATCCTGTACACCACCTTGTTTTTCGGCGCATAGAGAACCTTGCCCTGACTGTCCTGTATATACCCGAAGCCAGTCTGCCCCATGGTGATATCCTCCACCAGGTTCTGAATGCTCTGGATATCCAGGTCCACCAAAATCACACCCAAGGTCTGCCGGTTTCTTCATCCGGCACCATTTGTACCGCGCTCACATAGCTGTCTGTACTGTAATTTTTCCAGCTTTTCAGATTCCTTCTCAGACTGCTGCCTGTCAGTACAAGCTCGCCGTTGGCATCCATGGCTTTTTGATACCAGTCCTCTCAACGTCAGAGAATTTTTCTGCATCCGGTAGGAATCGTTGGATAGATAGTGTCCCTTTTTCACTGACGATCACAATGTTCAGATAATCCTCATATGTATCCGAATAACGTACCAGGATGTCTCTGACTTCCCCCCAGACAGACACGCTTTGCCTGCTCGTTTTGCTCGTCCACTTTCAGATATCCCTGCACCTGCGGCGCTGCCCCCACAGATACATTGTCTGAGACGGACTGAAAGATCAGATCCAGAGATTTCAAAACCTGATTCTGGATTTCCATTGTGTTTGCATAAGAGCTTTCCTCCATGGAGTTCTGATAAATCGTGTTTCCTGCTGTTGTAATGACCACTGCCACAAGAAGGAGGATGCCGCAGTTCAATGCAACCATTTTGAACATCATATTTTCAGGTTTTAATAACTTTGTTTCAGTTTTTTCAGCATTCGCGTCTCCCCTGATACTTCTTCTATATACCAGAAAAGGGACTGCCTGCGCAGTCCCTTTCCGCAGCCCGTATTTTCCAGATTATTTCTTTATTTTTGTTTTTATTCTGCACCGTCATCGGAACCGCCGTATTTTTCCAGAAGCTCTTCTGCATTTTCCTTCGTGACTACTTCTGAAGACAGAGTCAGTTCTTTTTCCAGTTCTTTACCTTCTACCAGAAGCTGATATGCACTCTCGATCGCTTCTGCGCCGCCGGTGGGATAAACCTGAGTCATGCTCAGTCTGCCGTCCATAACGCTTCTGATACCGCCGTCCGGTGTGGGCAGTCCGTCAAATCCCACAAAGAGAATGTCGCCTTCTCTGCCTGCATTCTTTGCCGCAATGTAAGCGCCTCTGCCATGGGGTCGTTGAGCGCCAGGAACAGATCGATCTCATCGTTGGTCTGAAGCATCTCTTCTGCTACGGTAATCGCTTTTTTCGCGAAGCCAGTCCGCATTGTTCGCTGCCACAATTTCAATGTTTCCGTTTTTCTCAATCCCTTCGCGGAATCCTTTGTCTCTGTCAATACCGCCGGAAGTTCCCTCAAGGCCTTTGATCTCGCAAACCTTTCCGCCGTCCGGGAGAAGTACGTCTGCCACATACTCCCCTGCAACACGTCCCATATCTACGTTGTCGCGCCGATAAACTGTGTATATTTGTCTCCGTCGATCTTTCTGTCGAGAAGGATCACCGGGATGCCGGCATCATAGGCTGAGCTCACTGCATTGGTCAAAGGTGGCCTCATTGGGAGAAGCAATGATCAAATCTACGCCCATCTGTACAAAATTCTCAATGTCTGCAATCTGCTTGGGTTATCCTGTGCGGCATCTGCAAAGATAACCTCAAATTCCGGATATTTTTCCGCTGCCGCCGCAATCTGGTCGTTCATGGCAACACGCCACGGCTCTCCCAGATTACACTGTGACATACCGATAACATATTTGTCCTTTTCTCTTCTTCCGCCTGGACGGTTGCTGCGCCCACTGCAAGGCTGGATGCCAGCATTGCTGATGCCAATAAGATGCTCATGCTTCTCTTCTTCATAAAACCCTCTTTCTCCGACAGCTTTCGTAATTTTATTTTTACTCTCTTCCGGCTGCTGCCGACCAGTCCGGAAGAGATTTGTTTCAACGATCAACCAACTTCAATCTCTTTACTTTATCCGCCTGCATAAATACGGCAACGATGATCAGAAAGCCCTTTACCACAAGCTGAAGATTGGAGTTTACGCCCTTCAGACCAAGTACGTTGTCCAACATGCCCAGAATCAGCGCGCCCACCAGTGTTCCGATCACGGTACCTTTGCCGCCGGCAAGGCTGGTTCCTCCAATGGCACAGGCCGCAACTGCATTCAGCTCATAGCCCTGGCCTTCGTTGGGTCCGCCCTGACTGATCTGCGCTGCGTGGATCATAGCTGCCACAGACGCCAGCATCGCACAGAGCATAAATGCGTAGGTTTTGATCCTGTCTACTTTAATACCGGACAGATAGGCCGCCTGACGGTTTCCGCCGATGGCATAAATCTGACGTCCGAAGGTGGTTTTGGTCAGAACAATGTGGAAGATCACCAGCAGTATCAGGAAAATCACTGCCGGTACCGGAACGATGCCTCGATCCGCATCTGAAGAACCTCAAATGCCGGGGGCGCCATTCCCTCTCCTTCCCCGTAAGCCAGCGGAATCCCGATTCCGTTTGCCCAGAATCTTGCAAGACCGCGGGCAATGTTCATGGAAGCAAGTGTTACGATAAATGCCTGCAGTTTCAGTTTGGTAATACAGAGACCGTTAAACAGTCCGGAACAGACCGCCGATAATGAGACTTAACAGCACTGCCGGAACAAATCCCAGGCCGCTTTTACCATAAGGTACGCGCAGCCGGTGGAGATCAGTCCCACTACGGAACCTACGGAAAGGTCAATATCGCCGAGAATCAAAATGATCGTCATGCCGATTGCAATGATTCCGTTTTCGGATACCGCTCTCAGAACGTTCATCAGGTTTCGCACGTCCAGGAAATTGTTTTTTCCGTCCTTGACGCAGATTATGGACGCTACCACAAATATGATCACCAGCGCAATGACACTTTGCATCTGTTTGAGCATTGCTTTCATTTTTTGTTTATTTTCCATGGTTCTCCCTCCTATTTCGTCGCACTTTGAAGAAGTTTTTCCTGCGTTGCTTCTTCCCGTGAAAATTCTCCTGTCAGCTCGCCCTCGCAAAACGTAACGATCCTGTCAGAAATGCCGATAACCTCCGGCAGTTCCGAAGAGACCACGATGATCGCCATTCCCTGCTTTGCCAGATTATTGATCAGCTGATAGATTTCTGCCTTTGCACCTACATCAATGCCTCGGGTAGGCTCGTCCAGCAAAAGAATTTTCGGCTTCGTCATAAGCCAGCGCGCCAGAACTACCTTCTGCTGGTTTCCTCCGGAGAGAGAACTTGCCAATGTCTTAAAACCGGGAGCTTTTATCCGCAAAGCCTGCATCTGTTCCTTCCAGATTTTCTTTTCCTCCTGTTTCTTCATAGCACATGGAGCTGAACTTTTTCAGCAGCGGAAGGGACATGTTTTCTCCAATGGAACGCTGAAGCACCAGACCGCTCCCTTTGCGGTCTTCTGTGGCAAAGAGATTCCTGCCCGGATGGCGTCCGCCGGACTTTGATCGTCACCGGAGCGCCCTCGATCTGGATTTCTCCCCTGGTCTCTGCGTGATGCACCCCTGCCAGACATTCAAAAAACTCAGAACGCCCCGCGCCTGCAAGTCCTGCAATTCCCAGCACCTCTCCATGACGTACATGAAGGGATATATTTTTAAAGAGCGGCGGAGCTTCCCAAGGGCGGCGCATATGTAAGATTTTTGACTTCCAGCGCAACCTCTCCCTTTTCGGTGGGATCCTTTGGATACTGTTCGCTCATATCCCCCCACCATCATGCGGATGATCTCATCCTTAGAGGTATCTGACGCCTTTACCGTACCGATATATTCTCCGTCACGCATAACCGTCAGCCTGTCCGCAATTTTAAAAATCTCTTCCATTCTGTGTGTAATATAGATGATGCCCTTTCCCTCACTCCGCAGTCTGCGGATAATGGCAAACAGTTTTTCCGCCTCTTTTCGCTGATCGCAGATGTGGGTTCGTCCATAACGATAATATTGGAATTCAGGAGATTGCTTTTGCTATTTCCACCAGCTGCTGTTCTCCGATGCGAAGATCCTTCAGCTTTTGGAAGGCTCCACCTTTACATCCAGCATTTCCAGATACTTTTTCGTCTCCTTCAGCATGGCCTTAAAATCAACGGCAGCGCCTTTTGTTTTCCACCGTCCAAGAAAGATATTCTCCGCAACACTCAATTCCGGCACGATCTGAAGCTCCTGATGGATCTTCGCGATTCCCAGCTTTTTGGCTGCGATCGGATCCGGTACTGTTACTTTTTCCCCGTTTAAGTAAATCTCACCTTCTGTTGGCTGCAGGGAACCGCTTAAAATATTCATCAGCGTGGATTTCCCCGCACCGTTCTCGCTCATAAGCGCAAGAACCTCGCCTGCATAGAGGTCCAGGGAAACGCCTTTTAAAGCCTGCACGCTTCCAAAGGTTTTACTAATATTTTTCATATCCAGTAACTTCTTTTCCATAGCTCCTCCTTACCCGTCCTCATGTGATATGTACATTATATACAAAAGACCACCGAAAGTCTTTCCGATTTTCAGTGGTCTTTTATAATTTTTTTTACTTTTCTATTTTATTTCCGGCAATCCATGTACACTTTTCACACTATTTTCCTTCAAATATCTGCGCGATCGGGGAATCCTCCGAGAGAATCACCGTCTTGTCTTCTCCCTTCATGGAATTCTTCAAGGCATCCAGGCTTCTCACAAATGAATAAAACTCACTTCTGTCCTCTTCTCCATAAGCCTGCGCAAGAATTTTCATATATTCCTGCTCACCCTCTGCCTTCAGAATCTCCGCCTGTCTTTTCCGCTTCGGAAATCTGAATCGCAATTTCCTTGTCTGTGGTGTTGCGGATCACCTTTGCCTCTGAGCTTCCCTCCGCCGTATAGGTCGCTGCAATGTTGTCACGCTCGGAAATCATCCGCTCGTAAACGGCCTCCTTGTTGTCATCCGGCAGATCCAACTGCTTTGTGTCAAAGTCCAGCAGGGTAATGCCATACTGCTCCATACTTTTGCCCACCGACTTCATCACCATGTCCGCCAGCTCTCCGTCCCGGCTTGTGATCACCTCATCCTGGGAAAGGCTGCTGATCACATTTTTTGTTGCATTGTACACGGCTGTATTGATTCGGCTCTTCCGCTCTCGATGGAGGAGTTCAGCGTCTGCGCAAACTTCAGCGGATCAGAAATCTCCCACAGCACGTAGCTGTCACTGATCATGGTCTTTTTGTCTCTGGTAATGACATCCGAAGGCGCCAGATCATAGAGCAGCGTCTCTTTTGGGAAGTGTTACCGCAGTTTCAATTCCTGGGATGCGAAAGCTGATACCCGGTTTGTCAATGACGCGCTTTACCTTACCAAACTGACGGATCAGCTTATATTCATTCTCCGCAGTTACCGTCACCGATGCGCCAAGGCCAAGGACGGCCACAACTGCTGCTGCAATAATCAGAACTTTTTTTCTTCTTCATTCTTACGGTTCCTCCTGTGTACTGGAAATCTCTGTCTCATTCTCAGAAAGTGCGCCTGTGTCCTCTTCCGGCAAAGGTTCCTGCTCTGTCTGCGCTGAAATGGTGTTTTCGCTGAATTTATCCAGCGGAAGTACCTTCTGCACACCGTCTCCGCTGTCAATGACAAGCTTCATGCCCGGAAGAACGTCCTCCATCGCCTCATAGAACATACGCTCTTTGGTTACCGCAGGGTTCTTTACATACTCCTCATACATGGCGTTGAAGCGCGCCACCTCGGCCTCTGCCTCATTGATCCGCACCTGCTTCTGCGCCTCAGCATCCTGAATGATCTGGTCTGCTTCTGCCTCAGCCTCCGGAAGCTTTTCGTTGCGATACTTATTGGCGTTATTGATCGCAGTCTCTTTTCCCTGTTTGGCTGTTTCCACTGCCTTAAAGGCGCGGATAACGTCCTGTGTCGGCGGCTCAGAGTCCTGGATGGTGATGTTCACCAGCTGAATACCGATGTCCTGTTCTTCCAGTTTTCCATGATCATCTCTTTGATCTTGCCCTGGATCTCACTCTTTCCGGTCGTAAGCACATCATCCACCGGATAGCTTGCGATCACCGTACGGATGCAGCCCTGCGCAATGTTCTTCAGAATATCCTCCGGAGCTCTGGATGCGTAGAGATACTGAACCGGGTCTGCAATGCGGTACTCAGGAAAATGTCCACATTGATAAAATTGTAGTCCGAGGTGATCATAATGCCTTCTTTTTCCAGCGTTTCATTGGAATCCATCGCATAGCCGATGGGAAAGCCCTGAATGGTAGTGTTCACCTTATTCACCTTTTGAATAAACGGAATTTTAAAATGAAGTCCGGTCTCCGCCACCGCCTTGGGTACGCCAAAGGTGGTGACCACTGCCTGCTCCTGCTCCTGGATCTGGTAGGTCGCATCTCCTGCCAGCACGGCAACCAGGATCAATCCTGCCGCTCCTATCACAACTCTCTTTACATGTTTGCCGGCTTTGGGCATTTTCTTTTTAAAATCGTTTTTCTTCTGATAAAACTGATTAAAATCTTCCACGTTTTTCCTCCTTCGTGTCTGCAGCATTATCGCCTGTTTCAAAGAAAAGAGAAAGAGAAAAAGACTTTTACAAAAGACGCCTGTCCTAAGTAAAAGTCTTGCCGATTATATCATAATGCGGGTGTTTCTCACCGGTATGACGCATATATGTACCATTTCTCCAAAAACAAGTCCAGCTTTTTAAATGATGGCCGCTACTCCCTTTTCTTTGATAGGCATATTATCATAACACTCGCCGGAATGCAAGAGGTTTTAAAAATTTCTGAAAATTTTAGAATTAATGTCTGCAGACAGGAAATACTATACCCATCATTGTTTCGCAACAGGAGGGGAAACTCTATGAAAGACAAAGTATTCAGCGTTCTGCAGCGAGTGGGACGAAGCTTCATGCTGCCAATCGCCATTCTGCCCGTTGCAGGGCTTCTTCTGGGACTTGGCAGCTCCTTCACCAACGCCACCACCATTGAAACCTATCACCTGGAGCGTCTCCTGGGAGACGGTACTCTGCTCCACGGACTTCTGGTGATCATGAACAACGTCGGAAGCGCCATCTTTGACAACCTGCCGCTGATCTTTGCCGTGGGCGTCGCCATCGGTATGGCGCACCGGGAAAAGGAGGTTGCTGCCCTTTCTTCCCTGATCGCCTTTTTTGTCATGCATGTTTCCATAAACGCCATACTGAAAATCACGGGAAAATTCTGGAGGACGGAAATCCCGCTGCGGATGTCCTTCCCGGAACCATCGCCTCCGTATGCGGCATTCCCACACTGCAGATGGGCGTATTCGGCGGCATCCTGGTGGGACTTGGCGTTGCCGCCCTGCACAATCGCTTCCACCGCATCGTGCTTCCCAATGCCCTCTCCTTTTTTCGGAGGCTCCCGTTTTGTCCCTATCATTTCCACACTGGTATATCTGTTTGTGGGAATCGCCATGTATTTCGTCTGGCCTGTTGTCCAGAACGGCATCTATGGGCTGGGGAAGCCTGGTGACGGGAACCGGTTATTGGGGAACCCTGATATTCGGTATTGTAAAAACGGGCGCTGATTCCATTTGGGCTTCACCATGTATTTTATATGCCGTTCTGGCAGACCGCCGTGGGCGGGACTATGGAATCGCCGGAAATCTGGTACAGGGCGGACAGAATATTTTTTTGCCCAGCTGGCTGACGCCGCTAATGTGACGCATTTCAGTGCAGACGCCACCAGATATTTTTCAGGTGAATTTATTTTCATGATATTCGGTCTTCCCGGCGCAGCCTGGCTATGTACCGCGCCGCAAAACCGGAAAAGAAAAAAGCGGCCAAAGGGCTTTTGCTCTCCGCCGCTCTCACCGCCATGCTCACCGGCATCACGGAACCGATTGAATTTTCCTTTCTTTTTGCAGCGCCTGTCCTCTTTGTCGTTCAGGTCATTCTGGCAGGCAGTGCCTATATGATCGCGCATATGCTCAATATCGCTGTCGGCCTTACTTTTTCCGGCGGCTTCATTGATCTGTTCCTCTTCGGTATTCTCCAGGGAAATGCCAAAACCAGCTGGCTGCGCATTATCCCGGTCGGGATCCTGTATTTTGTTCTCTACTACGTAATTTTTACAGTGCTCATCAGGAAACGGAACCTGAAACGCCGGGGCGTGAGAGGAGCAGGACGTAAAGCTTTACACCAAAGCGGACGTGGCTGCAAAAAAAAACGGGGAGCCGTGCACCGTCTGCGCCTGCAGCTCCATCTGTACCTCCCGGCGCCTCCCGGGCTTCTGTGAGCGCGCTCATCACCCAGGGGCTTGGCGGCAGGGACAATATCACGGGCGTGGACTGTTGTGCCACCCGTCTCCGCGTAACTGTACAGGACTCTGCCAAAATCTCAGATTCCCTTTTTTGAAGCTAAAAGCGGCGCGCAGGCCGTGATAAAAAAAGGCACCGGCGTGCAGGTGATCTATGGGCCGCAGGTGACCGTGATAAAAAACAGACCTGGAGGAGTATCTGACAAAGCCTTAAAAGAACGCACGCCAAAAACACGCTCCGGCATATGGTCCAGAGCGTGTTTTGCTATTAAGGCGGTTATATTTCCTCCTCGGTATATCTTCTGCAAATTCCAGAATATCTCCGGGCTGGCAGTGAAGTTCCCGGCAGATCGCATTGAGTGTGGAAAACCGGATGGCTTTTACCTTTCCTGTTTTCAGGTTGGAAAGATTCACATTGGTAATCCCCACTCGCTCTGCCAGCTCATTCAAAGAAATTTTCCGGTCTGCCATGACTCGGTCAAGTCTCAATATGATTGCCATCGCACATGCTCCTTAAATGGTGGTATCGGTTCTTCCTGCAGTTCGCAGCCATAGCAAAAAACACGGGAAAGGAAGAGAAACAAAAGGCCTAAAAGCCCCAGGGTCATACAATTTACAGCAGCCGGCTGGTTTATAAGATCAATATCCTGCGAAGCTCCGCCCCATATGCGCGGCAGTAAAAATGCTGCCAGCAGCTTGCTTGCCGCAATGTATATTAAAACAAAGCCAATGTTCCGGACGGATCTCGTAGTGACCCCGGAAAAGGGTTCCCGCATCTGAACCGCATAAACAATAATGTTTCGCACAAACCACAGAATAAACAGCCAGGGCAGATAGGCAGTAAACAGCATTACCATTCCATAAGAAACCAGACTGCTTTAGGACTCTCTTCTGCCGCTTTGCTGCCCAGCATGTCACCCGACAGACTGCTGAAGCCGCCCATCCCTCAAGCTCAAATCGAAATACTTCTTTCTCAACAACTTCTCTGTCAACACTCACCTTGCCGGTGCAACACGCAGCATCATAAAACATACACCAGACAAATCCCCACCAAAAGGATCATGAGAAAAGCGTCACTCCCATGGTTCCGCGATACTTCATTTTGGGTCTGCCGTCTCTTGCTTCATGATTGTCTTCCATAACAAATCCCCCTTTCCTTTTATAGCTTTATTCTACTCTCCTCCGCTTACTTTTGTCAATAATTATTTATCGTTTTTCATTAATTATTTAATATAAATCGTGTTTTCAAAAGTGGAGGTAAATGGCAGAAGTGCCAAAAAAGGTTCTATAATAAATGTTGGGGTGCATGAAATTTAGCTCATGCACCCTGATGTTTTTATTATATAATAAGAATAATAAAAACCTCAAGTGCCAGTCTAGCAAACAAACCACTCCGGAGGTGCAAATAAATGCTCCTAATTATATCAAAAGATTTCCTTGATTTAGAAGATGTTATTCTTACAAAAAACGGTTCATGCAGATAAGTATGTGAAATTTTTTCTGGACACCAAACCTAGACCACATATTTGTCCAGTCTGTGGGAACTCCACTGCTAAGATTCATGATTATCGTTGGCAGACCATCAAAGATTTACCCTTTCAGCTAAAAACTGCTATCTTGTCCTTCATAAACGACGTTACGTATGTTCTTGCGGAAAGAAATTCTATGAGTCCTATGAGTTCCTTCCCAGATATCTGCATCGGACAAAACGGCTTACATGGAAAATAGCGGATCTTCTGCATGAAACTGTCAGTTTAAAATCGGTAGCCAAAGCTTCCAATGTTTCTGTCACAACTGTCTGCAGAATACTTGACAGTATCCACTATTCCTGTCCACCTTTAAAAGAAGCTGTTTCTATCGATGAATTCAAAGGAAATGCCCGCACAGGTAAATATCAATGCATTCTTGTAAACCCAAAGGATCATTCCATTATGGATATTCTTCCTGACCGTACACAGTCCCATCTTGCTTCCTATTTCCGGGAAATCGACCGGGCTCAGCGGCTCAGAGTAAAGTATTTCGTCTGTGATATGTGGCAGCCCTACGTGGATCTTGCCCATACTTTTTTTCCGAATGCAAAAGTCTGCATTGATAAGTATCATTTTATCCGGCAGGTCACCTGGGCAATGGAGAAGGTACGCAAACGTCTGCAAAAAGACCATGACCATCACTATGCGCAAATATTATAAGCGCAGCCATAAACTTCTCCTGACAAGATATCATAAACTGAAAGAGGAAAACAAAAAGGCATGTGATCTGATGCTTCTGTATAATGACGATCTGCGGTTGGCACACTGGCTGAAGGAAAAATTTTATGAAATCTGTCAGGATATCAGATACTCTCGGCAGCGCAGGGATTTCCATGACTGGATAAAGATTGCGGAATCTTCCGGCTTAAAGGAATTTGAAAAATGTGCTGACACATACCGCCGTTGGTCAAAAGAAATATTAAATGCTTTTAAATACGGAATCACAAATGGGACAACAGAAGGTTTTAATAATAAGATCAAGGTGCTGAAGCGGACATCCTACGGGATTCAAAACTTTGAACGTTTCCGTACCAGGATCTTACATAGTACAAATTAAATAGAAACTTATAAACAAGACTGGCACGAAGGTTTATTTTTTCATGCCCAAATATAAGTATAGAACTTAAAAACGTAAAAAGGCTCAAAATGCAGTAATAGGGCAGGATTCCTAAGAATCCCACCCCAACTCTTGACAAAGAGCCAAAAAAACTGCTCTGGCGTGCTATCCCACACCAAAACAGTCCATACTTATCATTCCTTGCTCTCTTGCGTGCCCAAGAGGGGTGTTTGAGGGGGCGTGCGGGCTTCGCAACTCTGAGCCCGCCCCCTCACACAAATCTTAAGGAACCTGCTTGACCTACGGTCAATCAGTATCGGGGAAATCCTCGTCCCACGGACTCGGATTTCCTTACTTATTCTCCAAATAATCCTGCCCTTAGACAGATCATACGGAGACAGTTCAATCGTAACTTTATCTCCGGGAAGAATACGAATAAAGTTCATGAAGCTTGCCGCTGATGTGGGCCATGATCACATGTTTGTTCTCCAGTTCCACTTTAAACATCGCATTAGGCAGCTTTTCCAGAACAGTGCCTTCCACTTCGATTACATCTGCTTTTGACATTTTAAACCTCCTGTATCAAATCTCTTTGCCTGATTCACAACATACAAATCTGCTCTAAAACTTTGTCAGAGTCAGAATCTCGGTTCCCCATCTGTGATGAGGATAGTATTTTCGTAGTGAGCGGACAGAGAACCGTCCATAGTCACAACAGTCCACTCATCATCCAGCCATGCCACATCTGCACGTCCCAGATTGATCATGGGCTCTACTGCCAGAGTCATGCCCGGGAGAAGCTTGATGCCTCTTCTCTTCTGTGGAAAATTAGGTATCTGCGGATCCTCGTGGAGATGCGTTCAATTCCATGGCCAACCAGATCCCGTACAATTCCATAGCGATACTTGGCTGCATGAGCGCCGATTGCTTTGGAGATGTCGTTCAGATGATTGCCGGGCAGAGCCGCCTTCAGTCCTTCAAAGAAGCACTCTTTCGTAACCTCCATAAGCCTGCGGGCTTGGGGAAACCTCTCCACGGCATAGGTGCAGCCGCATCGGAATGGTAGCCCTTATAGATCAGACCCGCATCAATTTTTACCAGATCTCCGTCCTGGATGATTTTTTCTTCCGAAGGTATTCCATGAACCACCTCATCATTGAGACTGATACAAAGGAGCCTGGAAAACCTGCATAGTTCAAAAAGTTGGGAGTGCAGCCCAAATCACGGATCATCTGCTCCCCGATACGGTCGAGCTCCTTGGTGCTGATTCCCGGTTTGATGTAGGCTGCCAAAGCATCGTGCACTTTTTCAAGGAGATGGCCTGACTCCTGCATCAATTCAATTTCATGCGCTGTTTTAATGGATACGGACATGGTTTATTCTCCCAGAATCCCAACGATTTCCTGGAATACTTCTTCCAGATTCCTGGTTCCGTCAACGGATTTCAAAACGCCGGCTTTTGTGTAATAATCAATCAGTGGCTGTGTCTGTTCATGGTACACATTCAGACGCTTCTGCACAGTCTCTGGCTTGTCATCCTCGCGAAGCACCAGTTCTTCGCCGCACACATCGCACACGCCCTCTTTTTTCGGTGCTGCATGTACAACATGATAAGTTGCACCACATTTCAGGCAGGCACGTCTTCCACCCATACGTCTTACAATGTTTTCATCCGGAACATCTACATCAATTGCATAATCAATTGCGCTTCCAAGCTTATTGAGCGCGTCTGTCAGACACTCCGCCTGGGGAATGGTTCTGGGGAAACCGTCCAGCACATAGCCGTTTGCCGCATCTGCCTGCTGGATTCTGTCTACGACCAAATCGCAGGTCAGTTCATCCGGAACAAGAAGTCCCTGATCCATGTAAGTTTTTGCTTTGTTTCCAAGCTCGGTACCGTTCTTGATGTTAGCACGGAAAATATCTCCTGTGGAAATGTGCGGAATCCCATATTTCGCCGCAATTTTCTTAGCCTGAGTACCTTTACCTGCCCCCGGTGCACCCAACATAATAATTCTCATAGCTGCAATCCTCCCATGACTTTTGTGTTTTTCAAATTGTTCTACGTGCAAATCAAGGCTGCGACATGCTACGCGCACACCGCAACCTTCATTTCTTAGTTGTTGAGGAAGCCTTTGTAATTACGTACAAGCAGCTGAGACTCCACCTGCTTAACGGTCTCCAGGATAACACCTACGATGATGATGATAGATGTACCGCCGAAAGAAACATTCGCACCGAATACACCGTTGAAGAAGAACGGTATAACGGCCACGATAACAAGACCAACTGCACCAATAAAGATTATATAATTCAGGATTTTAGTCAAATAATCTGAAGTCGGTTTTCCCGGACGGATGCCTGGGATAAAGCCGCCCTGCTTTTTGATATTATCTGCTACTTCCAGGGGATTGAATGTAATGGAAGTATAGAAATATGCAAAAAATACGCACAACACAATGTAAACCAGAAGACCCCAGCTGTACTGGATCTGACTTGGATTACACCAGTTGTTGAAGAAAGCCCTGAAGGATCTCGCTTCCGATCCCTGTACCGTTTCCTTTGCCCAGCATCTGTGCAATAATGCCCGGAAGGACATCAGGAAGACGCAAAGATAATGGGGATAACGCCGGCAGTATTTACCTTGAGCGGGATGTTTGTGGACTGACCGCCCATCACTTTACGTCCAACCATCTTTCTGGAATACTGAACCGGAATTCTTCTCTCTGCTCCGTTGAGGACCAGGACAAACTACAACCATAACCAGGATAATGGCAGCGATGATCACTGCAGGCCAGAGCATTCCTTTTGCAATTGTTTTGCCCTTGACGAAGTTCTCATAAAGAAGGGACATATCACTCGGGATCCTGGACACGATATTGATAGTCAGGACGATGGAAATACCATTTCCAACGCCCTTCTCTGTAATACGCTCACCAATCCACATAAGAAGTGTAGAACCGGCAGTCAGAGTTACCACTACCACAATACCTTTCAGTATTGTCATATCCGGAATGATATTTCCCTGACGTCCAAATCCGATTGCCATGGCAATTGACTCAAACAGAGCAAGACCAACCGTTACATAACGTGTGAATGCTGTGAGCTTTTTTCTTCCTTCTTCTCCGTCACGCTGCATCTCTTCCAGTGCCGGAATGGCAATGGTAAGAAGCTGAATGATAATGGAAGAAGTAATGTAAGGTGTGATGTTCAATGCGAAAATTGACATCTGAGTAAAGGAACCGCCGGTGAACGCATCAAAGAAATTGAATGCGTCACCGGTATTAGATTCAAACCACTGCTTAAAGAAGTCACTGTCGACTCCCGGTACCGGAAGCTGGCAGCCGATACTGATCACAAAAATCATCCAGATCAGATACAACAGCTTTCTTCTCATTTCCTTCACTCTGAAAACACTCTTAAGAGTCTCAAACATTAGATCACCTCTACGGTACCACCAGCAGCTTCAATTTTTGATTTTGCAGTCTCGCTGACAGCATTTACTTTGACATTAAGTTTCTTTGTCAGCTCACCGTTTCCAAGGATTTTAACGCCATCAGCTGATCTTGGAGATTGCACCGCTTGCAAGTAAGCTGTCAACTGTTACCTCTGCGCCATCCTCAAAACGATTGAGAACGTCTACATTGATTGCGATAATTTCTTTAGAGTTTCTGTTTAGTGAAACCTCTCTTAGGCAGACGTCTGTATAAAGGCATCTGACCTCCCTCGAATCCCGGTTTCTTATGTCCGGAACGAGCAAGCTGTCCTTTGTGTCCTTTACCAGCAGTTTTGCCGTTTCCGGAACCATGTCCACGGCCTCTTCTGAAGTTATCGCTATGCTTGGAACCTTCTGCAGGTCTTAAGTTTGATAATTCCATATCTGGCACCTCCGATTATTCTTCTACTTTTACCAGGTGCTGTACCTGCTGAATCATTCCTCTTGTTGCAGCGTTATCTGGCATTTCAACTGTTTTGTGCATTTTTGTAAGACCCATAGCTGCTACAGTTTTTTTGTGTTTCGGTACTGCACCAATAGGAGATTTTACCAGTGTAACTTTGATGTATCTGCCATTTCCATTTCCTCCTTAAGCCAGAATCTCATCAACAGATTTTCCGCGGAGCCTAGCAACCTCTTCCGGAGTTTTTAACTGTCTCAGCCTGCGATTGTTGCAAGAACTACGTTCTGTTTGTTTCTGGATCCCATACATTTTGTACGGATGTTTTTGATACCAGCTAACTCGATTACCGCACGGGCCGGGCCACCGGCGATAACTCCAGTACCTTCCGGAGCTCTCTTCAGAAGCATCTCAGCGCTTCCGAATTTTCCGATGAAGTCATGTGTAATGGAATTGTTCTCGTCTCTTGCAACAGTAACAAGCTTCTTCATAGCGTCCTCTTTACCTTTGCGGATCGCCTCCGGAATTTCTGCTGCTTTACCTAAACCTGCACCAACGTGTCCGTTGCCGTCACCTACAACAACTAAAGCTGTGAAACGGAAGTTACGACCACCTTTAACAACCTTGGTAACACGCTTGATTGATACTACTTTATCTTCTAACTCTAACTGACTAGCATCAATAAGATTACGTTTCATGTGTTTCGCTTTTCCTCCTATTAGAATTTCAGTCCAGCTTCTCTTGCTGCATCTGCCAGTGCTTTAACTTTCCGTGGTAGATATAACCACCTCTGTCGAAAACAACCTCGGTAATACCAGCTTTCAAAGTGCTTTTTTTACCGATTACAGTTCCCAGATGAGCTGCTGCTGCTACATCATCAGTGTTCTCAAGCTCTGCTTTTACGTCCTTCTGGAGAGTAGAAGCGGATACTAAAGTTTTTCCTACAGTGTCATCAATGATCTGTGCATAGATGTGCTTGTTGGAACGAAATACTGCTGCCAACGTGGTGTAGTTGCAGTTCCGTTTAAATGATGACGTAATCTTCTATGCTTCTTCTCGCGAATTTCGCCCCTGGATGCTTTATTAATCATATTCTCACTCTCCTTAATTATTTCTTACCGGTCTTACCGACTTTACGTCTGATAACTTCGTCAACGTACTTAATTCCCTTACCTTTGTATGGCTCAGGTCTTCTCTTGTCTCTGATCTCAGCTGCAAACTGGCCAACCTTTTCTTTGCTGATACCAGATACGATAATCTTGTTTCCATCTACTGTGGTCTCCATGCCGTCTGGATCTTCCATCTCAACCGGGTGAGAATATCCGAGGCTAAGCACAAGCTTCTTGCCCTGCTTAGCTGCTTTGTAACCTACACCGTTAACTTCAAGTTCTTTTGTATAGCCTTCGCTTACACCAACAACCATGTTGTGGATAAAGGCTTCTTGTTAAGCCGTGAAGGGCTTTGATTCTCTTTAAGTCGTTCGGTCTTGTTACAACTACATGACCGTCTTCAACTTTAATCTCTAACTCTGTCGGGAGTGCTCTTTCGAGTGTTCCTTTAGGTCCTTTTACTGTTACTACGTTGCCTTCAGCGACTTACCTCTACGCCAGCTGGAATAGCAACCGGAAGTCTACCAATTCGTGACATATATTTGTCCTCCTTACTTAGATTGTCGGAGAGGGGCCCGGCGCCCTCTCTGTTTTCAGTGCTGTGATCTTACCTGTTTCCTTTTAAAAGTCTATATGCCCATCCGCTGGGCTCGCCAAGGTTAAGCGGCTTTTGGCCTAAACCAAATTGCGCCTACCAAACGAATGCAAGTACCTCGCCGCCAACCTGAAGCTTACGAGCTTCTTTGTCGGTGATGACACCTTTGTTTGTGGAAAGGATTGCGATACCAAGGCCACCAAAACTCGGAAGCTCATCCTTGCCTGCGTAGATACGAAGACCTGGTTTGGAGATTCTCTTAAGTCCTGTGATGATCTTCTGGTTTTTGTCCTCACCATATTTCAGTGTGATGTGAAGAGTTTTAACAACTCCATCCTCAACCAGATCATATTTTGCGATGTATCCCTCATCTACAAGGATGTTTGCGATAGCAATTTTCATCTTGGATGCCGGTACATCTACTGTGTCATGTTTTGCAGTATTTGCGTTACGGATTCTTGTAAGCATATCTGCGATCGGATCGCTCATTGTCATGTTAGTTTCCTCCTTATATTTTCTTTCAGACTTTACATGATGGTTTTTGTTTCGTTTTTTATCCTTGCATCGTTAAGTTAGCTTTTATTTAAATCGCCCGCGCACATCTGCTGGGCTCGCTAAGGTTCGGGACGGGTTCTTGCAAAAACTCATGCTTTCGCCTCGACCTACCAGGAAGCTTTCTTAACACCCGGGATCTGACCTTTGTATGCCAGCTCACGGAAGCAGATTCTGCAAATTCCGTATTTTCTCAGGTATGCATGTGGACGGCCACAGATTCTGCAGCGTGTATACTCTCTTGTGGAGAATTTCTCTTTACGCTGCTGTTTGATTTTCATTGCTGTCTTAGCCATGAATCTTTTCCTCCTATTTAGCAAATGGCATGTTGAATAATGTCAGTAATTCGCGTGCCTCTTCATCTGTTTTAGCAGTTGTAACGAAGATAACGTCCATTCCTCTTACTTTATCAACCTTATCGTACTCAACCTCCGGGAAGATCAGCTGCTCTTTGATACCAAGAGCGTAGTTTCCTCTGCCGTCGAATGCGTTCGGGTTAACACCACGGAAGTCACGTACACGTGGAAGAGCAAGGTTGATAAGACGATCAGCGAACTCATACATCTTCTCGCCTCTCAGAGTAACTTTACATCCGATCGGCATACCCTCTCTGATTTTGAAGTTAGCGACAGATTTTTTAGCTTTTGTAGCGATTGCTTTCTGTCCTGTATCAGTTCCATATCAGCGATTGCAGCATCAAGAAGCTTAGCGTTCTCTTTGGCCTCGCCAACACCCATGTTAATAACGATTTTCTCGAGTTTTGGCACTTCCATAACATTTTTGTATCCGAATTTTTTGGTCATGGCATCCATGATCTCATTCTTGTAAAGGTCTTTTAATCTACTCACCTTTGTATGCCTCCTCTCTTAATTAATCGATTGTCTTTCCTGTTGCTTTGGCAACACGAACTTTTTTGTCTCCATCCATCTTGAATCCAACTCTTGTAGCTTTTCCGTCTACAACGAGCATTACGTTGGAGATATGAAGCGGAGCTTCTTTTGTCACGATTCCACCGTTCTGATTAGCTGCGGACGGTTTAGCGTGCTTTGTAACCATGTTTACGTTCTCAACAACTACTGTGTTGTCTTTTACGTTAACTGCAAGGACCTTTCCGTCCTTACCTTTATCTTTTCCAGCGATTACCTTTACAGTATCGCCTTTTTTAATTTTCATAGCTGACATTAGGCACCCTCCTATAATACTTCCGGAGCTAAGGAAACGATCTTCATGAATTTCTTCTCACGAAGCTCTCTGGCAACTGGTCCAAAGATACGTGTTCCTCTCGGAGTTAAGTCGTCCTTAATAATTACGGCAGCATTTTCATCGAAACGGATGTAAGATCCGTCTTTACGACGAGCGCCTTTTTTAGTTCTAACTACTACAGCTTTTACAACGTCACCTTTTTTAACAACGCCGCCTGGTGTTGCATCTTTAACCGTAGCAACGATTGTATCGCCAATGCTTGCATATCTTCTTGTAGAGCCACCCATAACACGAATACAAAGGATTTCTTTTGCACCAGTGTTGTCGGCAACTTTCAGTCTAGTTTCCTGCTGGATCATACTGGTTTCCTCCTTATTTCAACCTTTCTCTACGATTTCAACCAGTCTCCATCTTTTATCCTTGGATAACGGTCTGGTTTCCATACTTTTACGGTATCACCGATGTTGCACTCATTGTTCTCGTCATGAGCTTTTAATTTATATGTTCTCTTCACGATTCTTTTTGTAAAGAGGATGTTTTACATGGTCTTCAATTGCAACTACAATGGTCTTATCCATTTTATTGCTGACAACCTTACCCACGCGGGTTTTTCTCAGATTTCTTTCCACGATTAGTTTCCTCCTGTTATTTGGAAGCGTTAGCCTGCTCAGTAATTACTGTCTGGATTCTTGCAATATTTTTGCGAACCTCTTTGATTCGTCCTGTATTCTCTAACTGATTAGTTGCATTCTGAAATCTCAGATTGAAAAGCTCCTTTTTAGCAGCTACTAATTCTTCATTCAGTTCTGCAACTGACTTTGCCTTTAAATCTTCTACGAACTTATTAATTTTCACTGTTATCACCGCCTTCTAAGTCTGCACGAGAAACGATTTTACATTTGCATGGTAACTTGTGCATAGCAAGACGTAACGCTTCACGAGCGATCTCCTCGGACACGCCTGCGATTTCGAACATAACACGACCTGGCTTTACTACTGCAACCCAGTACTCGAGAGCGCCTTTTCCGGAACCCATTCGAGTCTCTGCCGGTTTAGCTGTTACTGGTTTATCCGGGAAAATCTTAATCCAAACCTGACCACCACGCTTGATATAACGAGTCATAGCAACACGGGCTGCCTCGATCTGATTAGAACGGATCCAACACGGCTCTGTTGCAACAAGTCCGAAATCACCATAGTTGATCACATTACCTCTAAGGGCTTTTCCTCTCATGGAGCCACGGAATTGTTTACGACGTTTTACTCTTTTTGGCATTAACATTATTTATCGCTCCCTTCCTTAGTTCCTTTTGTTGGAAGAATCTCGCCATTGTAGACCCAAGCTTAACACCAACTTTACCGTATGTTGTGTCTGCTTCCGCAAATCCATAGTCAATATCTGCACGAAGTGTCTGAAGCGGGATTGTTCCCTCGCTGTAGAACTCTGTACGAGCCATATCAGCTCCGCCGAGACGTCCGGATACGGATGTCTTGATACCTTTAGCTCCAGCCTTCATTGTTCTCTGCATTGTAGACTTCATAGCACGTCTGAAAGAGATACGGTTCTCAAGCTGAAGAGCGATATTCTCAGCTACTAACTGTGCATCTCTGTCCGGTCTCTTAACCTCTTTGATATCTACGATAAGCTTCTTGTCTGTGAATTTCTTTAATTCAGCTTTAACTTTCTCGATCTCTGCTCCGCCTTTACCGATTACGATACCAGGTTTAGCTGTGTAGATGATGATCTTAACTCTGTCAGATGCTCTCTCGATCTCGATCTTAGAAACACCTGCGCTGTATAATTTCTTTTTAAGGAATGTTCTGATGTTGTAATCTTCTACCAGGTAATCAGCGAACTTCGTGCTTCTGCATACCATCTTGAATCCCAATCCTTGATAATACCGACTCTAAGGCCATGTGGGTTAACTTTCTGTCCCATGCTTTTCCTCCTTACCTTTCATCAAGCACAACTGTGATATGGCTAGTTCTCTTCTCGATTCTGTAAGCTCTACCCTGTGCTCTTGGCTGAATTCTCTTCATTGTAGGTCCCTTATCTGCATAGCAGGCTGCAACATAAGAGGTTGTCTGCATTCATTCCATTATTGTTTTCAGCATTTGCTATTGCTGACTCAAGAAGTTTCTTGATCACGCTGGAAGCGTATCTCGGATTGTATGTTAGGATACCAAGTGCTGTCTGCACATCTTTACCGCGGATCGCATCTAATACGTAGCAGGCTTTCTGAACAGAAATTCTTGCATAAGATAACTTTGCAGACGGCCTTGTCTCTCTATTACTCTCATTTCTGGCTCTCTTTATCTGGCTTCTATGTCCCTTTGCCATCTTAAAGTGCCTCCTTTCTTCTTATTCAAATTATTGGAATCACTGGTTTCAGGCCAGCTCATATTTAAAAACCAGGGGACGTTGGCGTTAAATCTTTGATGACTAGCGTACTCCGGATTTCTTCTCGTCTTTTCCGTGTCCTCTGTAAGTTCTTGTTGCAACGAACTCACCAAGCTTGTGTCCTACCATATCCTCTGTGATGTATACCGGCACGTGTTTTCTTCCGTCATGGACAGCGATTGTGTGTCCTACGAAAGACGGGAAGATTGTAGAACGGCGTGACCAAGTTTTGATTACGGATTTGTCATTTGCAGCGTTTAATGCGTCTACTTTTTTAAGTAAGTTAGCTCTGCATCTGCAAAAGGTCCTTTTTTCAGTGAACGAGACATGCTTAATCCTCCTTATTATTTCGATAATGCTTTTCCATCGCGTCTTCTTACGATGTACTTGTTGGACGGTTTGTTTTTCTTTCTTGTCTTCAGGCCGAGAGCAGGTTTGCCCCATGGAGTACAAGGACCTGGACGACCGATACCGGTCTTTCCTTCACCACCACCATGTGGATGGTCATTCGGGTTCATTACGGAACCACGAACAGTAGGTCTGATACCCATGTTACGTTTACGTCCGGCTTTACCGATGTTAATAAGGTTGTGATCTCCGTTTCCGATTACACCAACAGTTGCGCGGCATACGATCGGAACCATTCTCATCTCACCGGAGGGAAGACGAAGTGTTGCGTACTTTCCTTCTTTTGCCATGAGCTGTGCTCCGTTTCCTGCGGAACGAACCATCTGGCCGCCTTTTCCAGGATGAAGCTCAATGTTGTGTACCATAGTACCAACCGGGATAAGCTCCAGTGGGAGGCAGTTTCCAACACGAACCTCAGCTTCCGGTCCGTTCATGACCTTCTGACCAACCTTAAGCCCTTCCGGAGCAAGGATGTAAGCTTTTCTCGCCATCTGCGTAGCAGATCAGAGCGATGTTAGCTGTTCTGTTCGGATCGTACTCGATTGTTTTAACTGTTGCAGGGATTCCATCTTTTCTTCTCTTGAAGTCGATGATTCTGTATTTTCTTCTGCTTCCGCCACCCTGATGTCTTACAGTGATCTTACCCTGATTGTTACGTCCGGCATTTTTCTTCAGAGATACTACCAGGGATTTCTCCGGTGTAGAGGTTGTAATCTCAGAGAAGTCGGAACCAGTCATATGTCTTCTTGACGGTGTATATGGGTTATAGCTTTTGATTCCCATGATGTTTCTCCTTTCGAATTTCTTCTCGTGCTTTCGTGCACATATTCGGACTTATCTGTTAATTAAAGTCCCTCAAAAATCTCGATATCTTTGCTCTCTTCTGTAAGAGCTACGATAGCTTTTTTAGTCTTAGCAGTTTTTCCAACTACCATTCCACGGCGTTTTTTCTTTCCATCACTGTTGATGGTGTTTACGCTCTTAACTTTTGTTCCCTCGAACATCTTCTCCACAGCCTCTTTGATCTGTGTCTTGTTAGCTTCCGGATGTACAAGGAATGTATATTTTTCTCGCCCATACGTTCATGGATTTTTCTGTAATCACCGGTTTCAGGATTACGTCATAGTACTGAATACTAGCCATTATGCGTATACCTCCTCGATAGATGCCACAGCGTCTTTGGTCACAACTACGGTCTGTGTCTCATAACATCGTATACGTTGATTTGCTGCGGTTTCAGTCTGTACATCTGTGATGTTTCTTGCGGAAAGCAACGTTCTTGTCCTCGCCTGCGATAACTACAAGAGCTTTCTCTGCTTTGAGGTTGTAAGAACCTTCTGCATCTCTTTTGTCTTTACCTCGGCAAGTGCAAGGCTGTCAAGAACAACAAGCTTGTTGTCCTGAACTTTGGATGTCAGAGCAGATTTAAAAGCAGCTCTTCTTTCCTTCTTGTTCATTTTTACTTCATAATCTCTCGGAACCGGAGCGAATACAACACCGCCGCCTGTCCACTGTGGTGCACGGATGGAACCCTGTCTTGCATGACCTGTTCCTTTCTGTCTCCACGGTTTTCTTCCGCCGCCTCTTACCTCAGAACGGTTTTCGCCTTCTGAGTTCCCTGACGGTTATTTGCAAGCTGACGAACAACTGCAAGATGAACGAGATGCTCGTTGATCTCAACGCCGAATACTGCGTCATTCAGCTCCATTGTGCCAACTTCATTGCCTTCCATATTATAAACAGTTACATTAGCCATTTGCGTGCTCCTCCTTTCCTATTATAAGGACTTTACTGTCTCTTTGATTGTAACCAAAGATTTCTTAGGTCCTGGAACAGCACCTTTAACTAACAGTAAGTTATTTTCTGTATCTACACGTACGATCTCAAGGTTCTGAACAGTAACCTGAACATTTCCCATGTGACCTGGCATATGTTTTCCTTTGAAAACCTTGCTCGGATCGGAACAAGCGCCATTGGAACCTGCATGACGATGATATTTAGAACCGTGAGCCATAGGTCCTCTGGACTGGCCATGTCTCTTGATGGCGCCCTGGAAGCCTTTACCTTTGGAAACTGCAGTAGCATCGATATGATCTCCTGCTGCAAAGATATCAGCCTTGATCTCCTGTCCAACTTCATACTCGCCGGCATTGTCAAATCTGAACTCTTTTACAAATCTCTATTGCAGCTACACCAGCTTTGTCAAAGTGGCCTTTCTCCGGTTTGTTGACCAGTTTCTCTCTGATCTCGCCGAAGCCAACCTGAACTGATGTGTATCCATCGTTCTCCTCAGTCTTAACCTGAGTTACAACGCAAGGACCAGCCTGTAAAACTGTTACCGGAATTAGCTGGCCGTCTTCATTGAAGATCTGAGTCATTCCGACTTTAGTAGCTAAAATAGCTTTCTTCATTCTTTCTTCCTCCTTATAGCGGATTGCCGCGTGGGCAATCATATAGTTTTCGATATTTCGAGTGGACTTACCTTGATTAAAAGGTGATGTGCTCACCAAGCATGACAATGCCTATTTGTTCTTCATCTTGATATCGATGTGAACACCAGCCGGCATTTCCAGTCTGGACAGTGCATCTACTGTTTTCTGAGTTGGTGTCAGGATATCGATAAGTCTCTTATGTGTTCTCTGCTCAAACTGCTCTCTGGAATCTTTGTATTTATGAACGGCTCTTAAGATTGTAACAACCTCTTTCTTAGTTGGAAGCGGAACCGGTCCACTTACCATTGCTCCGTTCTTTTTACAGTCTCGATGATCTTTGCTGCTGATGCATCTACGAGCTGATGATCATAAGCCTTTAATGTGATTCTCATTACCTGATTTGCCATAAAAAAAGTCTCCTCCTATTCGTACTTATCAAGCAGTACGACAAGCGGCGACTGTACACATCTCCGTGTGTGTCATCTGCGGACTTCACACACGCCCATCCCTAGATGGTTATTGAACTTTGTACAGTGACTTGTCGTCAGTTTTCAAACTTGACATTCGCTCCACGGAAAACCTGCCAGCGCTGTGGCAGCAACCTCGCGCTTCATAGCTATCATGTCACAGCATCTATCAGTATATACACAAAGTCTTATTTCAATGCAAGAGTTTTTTGCAAAAAAATATTGTTCTTTTTTTATACAATCAGTTTTTTTTTCATTCTCATTAAAAAAGTCTGAACAATGGCAAATCTGCCCTGAATTTTCCCATTCTTATATAAAAGGAGCTGCCGAAGCAGCCCCTGTTTTGTTTCTTCCTATTCTTCTTCCTCGTCCCCTGCAATGATGTTCGAGTAATCAAAGGAAGGTCACCTTGGTAATGTCATCCTGCTCAATCTCAGGCGCATCTCCCTCTTCCTTCGCCTTCTGCGCCAGCTGCGCAGCCGTCATCACCGGCATTGCCAGTTTTTGTATACAACGGGCTTGGAATCTTCCTTTCCTTGGGAACCTCTTCTTCCTTCACGGTCTCCTTCGGCTTTCTTTCTTTTTCCTCAACAATCTGTCTTGTCTCTCCGGTTACTGTTTCTGGCACCGGCATGCTGCTTCTTCGGCAGTCGCTGCTGCAATTCTTTTTTAAGTTCATGTGCTTCGCTCGCAGCTGCATTCTGCATAACTGCCGGTTTTTCCTCTGCCTCGCTCTCCAATCCTCGTCTTCAATCTCATCCACAAAACCACCGGTGCGTATTGTCCGTTTGCTTTTTATTTTTGTCGTTTTTCTCGCGCTTTTCTTCCTGAAGAAGCCGCGCCTTCATCTTCTTTTTCTTCCTTTTGAGTTCTTTCCAGTTTTGATATAGCGTGCCGGATCGTTCATCTTCCTCGGTTTCCTCCGGCTCTTTCTTCCAGAGCTCTGCGATCACATACAATATAATAAGGAACGAGTACGACCAGACCAAGAATGATCAGGCCTTCAATACTCTTGGTCGCAATGAGAAGATAGCCGACAAATCCAATCGTTGCCACAACCTTCGGCACGTACTCTTTGACAGCGACAGTAATCGGAGCTCCTCCGCTCACCGAAGGATCGATCACCGTTCCGGTTCCGTTGGTCAGATCCAGAGACGCCACATTGTAGCGATAGGTTTTGGAATCTTCCTGAACCAGGATGGGCGTACCCACAGCAATCTCAGATGCTTTCTCGGGAATCGCATATGTAACGGAACCAAGCGGAAGATTGGTCGCTTTTTCCGCATCATCCATAATGACCGTGGTCACACCGAAAAAACGGCGGAAGGGCAAGTCCCAGCACACATACGATCGTGCATATAACAATGAAATGTACAATAAACTTTAATATTTTAGACATTTTCTCTGCTCCTCACTTCTGTTTTAAAAACCAACGCTGCGCGAACGCCGAAAGGAAGCTGATGCTGCGTCCCTCCGCATTCTTCAAGTGTTTATATTATACCTTTTTTTTTTGCGGGGTCAACTTATAATATTTTCATATGTCGCATGTTGTCAAAACGGCAAATCTTCAAAAAAACGAAAGGATATCTTCTGTATGGATTTTTTACATTTCATCGCTCAATACAGGACGCCGGAAGCCGATCTGTTTTTTCAGGGCATCACCTATCTGGCGCAGGAGGTTTTGTCATCGCCATTATCTGCTGGCTGTTCTGGTGCTCCAACAAAAACTGGCCTACACCCTGGGCTTTTCTTATTTCCTCTCAGGACTTCTGGTCCAGGGCCCTCAAGATCACCTTCCGGATTCCCCGCCCCTGGATTCTGGATCCCGCTTTTGCGGCGGTTCCCTCCGCGCTTGCCTGGGGCAACCGGTTACTCCTTTCCCAGCGGCCATACGCAAAGCATCACAGCGCTTTTCGGAACCCTTTGCCCTCCACGCAAAGAAATGGCACCAGAAGCTTCTCTGCGCAGCCGTCATTGTGCTGGTAGGCTTTTCCCGGATGTATCTGGGCTGTGCATACCCCAAAGGATGTGCTGACCTCCTTTTTCCTGAGCATCGGCTGCACCCTTGTCTGCTATGTTCTTTTCTACCGGAAGGAAGTCTGCCGCCGGGCGGGAAGCCCTCATTTCTCTGCTCATGGCAGTCATGAGCGCTGCTCTTGTCCTGTACGCTGCTGTTCTATATCAAAACAGCACCATTGAACTCCACTACGCCCAGGACTGTATCAAAGCCAGCGGCGCCGGAATGGCCTTTGCCCTGGGATATTATGTGGAACAAAATATATCCGTTTTTCGCCCCTGCAAAGACACGCCAAAAGTCCTTCGTCTGGCAGTCGGACTTGCCGTTGCCCTGCTTTTTGCAGACCGGGCTCAAACCGATCATCGGAGAATCCCTGCCGGCATCCTTTTTCTCCGGTATTTTCTGGTCGTTGCCTGGGCACTTATGTTCTATCCTGTTTTGTTTACAAAAAGCAGCGGTGAAGAAATTCTTCCCTTTTTTGTTTTTTTTTTCTTCCTTATTCAATTCTGCTTCCTTGATTAATTATTGCTGAGATATTTTTCAATGTTGGCCATTGCGGCTTCCTCATCCTCACCATGGGCAGAAAGAAGAATTTCCTCTCCTGCATCCAGCCCCAAGGTCATCATTCCCATAATACTTTTTGCGTTGACTTTTTTTTTCCAATCTCTACATAAATCTCACTGTTGAACTGGCTTGCAACCTGCACAAGCTGTGCGACCGGCCGCGCCTCCAGCCCTGTGGACAAATTAATAGTGATTGGCTTTCTGATCGTAATAACTCCTCCTTGCTCTCCCGCAGAGTATCCGCCAGCATACTCAGCTTTCTCAGACGGTGGTTCACCGGACTTTCCGACCTGGGGCCCAGCATCATACCTAATTCTTTTAATGTTGCTTCCGGATACTGCAGACGCAGTTTCGCGATATCGGCCAGAGCTTCATTCAGACTCTCAAACCCCATATTCTGACGGATCAGCTCAATATCCTCTATCTGCTTCACCGCAGCATTCACTGTTTTGTTGATATTTGCAGTTTCGCAATTCACCTTTGCGGTTTACCGAATTGCGCATCTCCTTAAAAATCCGGATATTCTCCAGATTCATCAACGCCACATTCGCCTCCATCACTGCCAGCATATCTACAATCTGCGCGCCTTCCTTCACATACACCACATATGACTTCTTGCGCTGCACAATTTTGGCATCTACATGAAAGCTGTGAATCATCTCCTGCAGCTGGCATGCTTTCTCTTCCTCCGGACAGACAATCTCAAAATGGTAGCCTTTTCTCGGGTCGCTCATGGAGCCGGAAGAAAGAAATGCACCCCGGATATACGCCCGCTTACAGCAATTGTGCTGCGTGACTAGGAATTCTCCCAGCCAAGCGTTCCGGTTTCTCCATTCACGCAAAGCTTCGTCGCCTGCAGAACCGCCTCTATCTCCTCCGGATCCTCCAGAGAAATACAGTAGACTTTTTCCCCGCTTCGTACGGCTGCTTTCGCAAATAGAAATCACTGTCTTTATATTAAATGTTTTTTGCAATAATGTAAAGCACTTTCTTGCAACTGCTTCATTTTCTGTCAACATGCAAAGAGCCTTCCCGCCGTCCTCTGCTGTTGTCATCCGCCCGCCGGCGCTCAAAAACGCCGTAAGCTCCGCGATCATGCAGTGTCTTGAAAGGCTCAGCTGTTTGGAAAGTTCTTCCTTCACCATCCCTGAAAAAGACATTTTCCAACCTCACTTATACTTTTTTCAACAGGCGGTCCCGGGCGATATCCCGGTGTTCCAGCCTCAGTCCGTAATCTTTTGCCTCTGTCTTAAGCCGCTCGTGAAGTTCTCTGGCCAGCGCCACAGAGCGGTGTTTGCCCCCGGTACAGCCTATGGCGATCACAAGGCTTGTCTTTCCCTCGTGACCATACTGGGGATCAGAAACTTCACCATATCTTCCAGCCGGTGCAAACAGGCCGGCCGCCTCATGCTTCATAACAAAAGAATACACGCCCTCATCCATTCCGGTGAGCGGCCGCAGCTCGTCCACATAATAAGGATTCGGCAAAAAACGCACGTCAAATACCAAATCAGCATCTGCCGGGATCCCGTATTTGAATCCAAAGGATAGGACAGAGATCATCATATTGCAGAACTGCCTGTTTTCCACAAAGATCCGGTCTATTTCCTGTTTCAGTTCTCTCGTGAGAAGATGCGTGGTGTCAATGATATAATCTGCTCTCTGCTTCAGGAAAAGCAGCTTCTCTCTTTCCACACGGATTCCCTCATCCACCCTTCCCCGCATGGCAAGGGATGACTTCTCCTGGTCTCCTTATACCGCTTCACAAGCGCCCGTCCTCTGCATCCAGAAAAAGGATTTCAAACTCGTAGCCGGATTCCTTCATGCGATCCAGAACCACTTCCAGCTCATCCAGGGTACGTCCGCTTCTGGCATCAATGCCACGGGCCACATTTTTTACTTCTTCCCCTGTATTTCAGGCATAAGAGACGCAAATTTTTCCAGAAGCGGAATCGGAAGATTATCCACGCAGAAATAGCTGGCGTCTTCCAGCATCTTCAGCGCTGTAGATTTTCCGGCTCCGGATACACCTGTTACTATTACAAATCTCATCGTATTTACTCCTGTCAAAATTCCCCAAGGAATTTTACCTCCGGCTCCAGCCGGACATTGTATTTTTCGTACACAATATCAGATACCTTCTGTATCAGCGTTCGCACATCCTTCGCGGTCGCTCCCTCGGCATTGATGACAAATCCGCAGTGTTTTTCGGAAACCTGAGCGCCTCCCACCCGGTAGCCTCGAAGGCCGCTGTCCATGATCAGCTTGCCTGCAAAATATCCTTCCGGCCGTTTGAACGTGCTGCCCGCGCTGGGCATATCCAGCGGCTGTTTGCTGGTTCTCTGTTCTGTCAGCTCACGCATCCGGCTTTTGATCGCCTCCTCATCTCCTTTTTCCAGAGAAATCTTCGCTTCCAGAACAAAATATCCGGCTTCCTTTACAATACTAGTCCGGTAGCCAAAGGCCATGTCCTCTGCCGGGATCGCAAAATTTTGCCTTCGTGATCCATCACCGTGACTTCGGTGATCACATCCTTCATCTCTCCGCCATAAGCGCCGGCATTCATCACCACAGCGCCTCCCAGCGTTCCGGGAATCCTCCCGCAAACTCAAAGCCTGTGAGCGATGCGTTCTTCGCCGCAGCCGCGATCCCGGACAGCAGAGCCCCTGCCTGCGCCCGGATACAGGTTCCCTCCGCCGCAATGTGATTGACATTCCGGCAAAGCTGGATCACAACGCCGCGGTAGCCGTTGTCGCTCACCAGAAGATTGCTCCCGTTTCCAAGAACAAAATACGGAAGCTTCTCAGCCGCGCAGATTTTGAGGATTCCCGCCAGCTCTTCCCAGTTTCCGGGTGTCAGAAAAAAATCTGCCGGACCGCCGATGCGGAAGGTCGTATGCTCCCTCATAGGCTCATCCACACGCATATTCTCTTCTCCTAAGATATTGATAAATTCCTGTTTTATTTTCTGATTCACCGATTTTCCCCTATTCTTTTATTTTTTTGGAACCGGCTAAACGCCGGGTATCAATGGTTTTTTGTCTGGATTTCCAGAAAATCCCGCACAACCTCGCCGGCAATGAGAAGCCCCGCAACACTGGGCACAAAGGAAATACTTCCGGAACCGGGCGTCCGCTTCCCGGACGGCATTCCGCACCCTCGGCACACTTGATGGGTTTCTCCTTTGAATAAACCTTTACCTTGCGGATCCCCCTTTTGCGCAGCTCTGTGCGCACAGCCTTTGCCAGCGGGCACACCGATGTTTTGCTGATATCTGTAATTTCAAATTTTGATGCGTCCAGCTTATTCCCGGTACCCATGCAGGAGATCACCGGAACATTGGCTGCTTTTGCCTTCTCTATGATCAAAAGCTTGAGGTGACCGTATCTATGGCGTCCACCACATAATCGAAGCCTCCGAAATCAAACATGCCGGAGGTCTCCTCATTATAAAAGCTCTCGTAGGTATGTACCAGAATATCCGGATCAATGTCATGGATCCGCTCTTTTGCCACCTGCACCTTGCTTTTGCCCACGGTTGAACGAAGGGCATAAAGCTGTCGGTTGATATTGCTCTCTGAAATCCGGTCATGATCCACCAAAGTCAAACTGCCCACACCGCAGCGTGCCAGCGCTTCCGCGACGTAAGAGCCAACGCCGCCAAGGCCAAATATGAGAAATTTTGCTTTGCCAGTCTCCTGCTCCCCTCGTCCCCCAGCAGTATTTCCATACGGGAAAATGCGTCCTGCATACCCCTACCTCCTAAAAAAACGTTTGTTATTGCATCATATACAGTCATTATACTATATCCCAAAGGAAAATGTACAGTTTTTCATGCTTTCTTTATAATTACGCATATTTTTTTACAATTCTCCCATACTATGTTCGTACACCCCATATTCCATGCATCTGCAAGGAGGTTTTGTCATGTGGCAGCAAATTTTTCTTGGCTTTGTCGGACTGGCCAGCGGACTTGTGATCGCCGGCGGTCTCATCGGCCTTCTCATCGGACTTTCCATTGTCCCCCGCTTTGCCGGAATCACCCGCACCGCCCAGCATGTTATGCTTTACGAGGACGCCACGCTTCTCGGCGCCGTCTTGGGAAATCTCTTTTTTCTCGGCCAATGGAAGCTTCCCCTGGGACTTCCCTTTCTGCTTGTTTTTGGCGCTGCCTCCGGCATCTACCTTGGGTTTTGGGTCATGGCTCTGGCGGAAATGGCCGATATCTTTCCCATTTTTGCCCGGCGCATCAAATTCACCCAGGGACTTCCCTTCGTGATCCTCAGCGTGGGTATGGGAAAATTGCCGGTTCTCTGTTGTACTACTGGCGCGGTCTTTCCTGAACCGCATACGTTTCGATTATATACACAATCGTCAAAAAAGTCAAAACACAGAAAGGACGGATTCTTTATGGCTACCTCACAGCAGCAAAAAAGCAAAAGCAATACGAGGACTATGTAAAGCAGGTCACTCCCACCCACAGTCTTCCCTGAATATGGCAAAGGCCTTTCTCACCGGAGGAACCATCTGTCTCCTCGGACAGGCGGTCATAAATTTCGCTCTGGCACAGGGGCTTGACAAAAAAACAGCCGGCACCTGGTGTTCCGTACTCCTCATTCTTGCCAGCGTTCTGCTCACAGGCTTTCGCATTTACCCAAAAATCGGCAAATTCGGAGGCGCCGGTTCTCTGGTACCCATCACCGGCTTTGCCAACTCTGTGGCGGCATCGGCCATTGAGTACAAGGCAGAAGGGCAGGTTTTCGGCATCGGCTGCAAAATCTTCACCATCGCCGGATACCGGTGATCCTCTACGGGATCATGAGTTCCTGGGCACTTGGCGTCATCTACTATATCTTAAAGCTTTTGGGGGTATTCTCATGAAAAAACAGAAATGAAAGGCGCCGCAAAGCCTTTCCTTCACAGAAACGATCTACATCGAAAGCTGCGCTTCCATTGTCAGCAAAAAGGAAGGAGACGGCCTCTTATCCTTCCTTTGATATGATCTGCGAGGATCCCATGTTCGGCGCAGACACCTGGGAATCTGCGGAAAGCACACTGCAGAAAGAAACTGCCGGTATCGCTGTGGGAAAGGCCGGGCTGACTCCCAGGGACATCCGCCTCGTCTTTGCAGGCGACCTTCTGGCGCAGACTGCCGCCTCCTCTTTCGGGATTGCCGGAATGGGCATTCCCTTCTTCGGGCTGTACGGTGCCTGCTCCACCATGGGCGAATCTCTGTCTCTCGGCGCCGTCGCCCTTGCCGCCGGATATGGTGAACACCTCCTCTGCGCCACCTCAAGCCACTTTGGCAGCGCGGAAAAGGAGTTCCGTTTCCCTCTGGGCTACGGAAACCAGCGTCCTTATTCTGCCACCTGGACCGTCACCGGAAGTGGCGCCTGCGTCCTTGGCACCCAGCCCCCAAACAGCCGGATGGCTGCGCCTCACCCTGCGCGTGGGAAAAGGCTGCGCTGTCATCACCGGCATCACCGCCGGAAAGCTTGTGGATTTCGGCCTCAAGGATTCCATGAATATGGGCGGCTGCATGGCTCCTGCGGCGGCAGATACCATCGCGCAGCATCTGAAAGATTTTGGCCGGAAACCTTCTGATTACGATGTGATTTTTACCGGAGACCTGGGAACCATAGGTCAGCATATTCTCCTGGATCTGCTTTCCGAACAGGGTATTCATATGGAAAAACAGCACCAGGACTGCGGCATCCTGATCTATGATGCCGAAACACAGGATACCCACGCAGGGGAAGCGGCTGCGGCTGCTCTGCCGCGGTTCTCGCCGCCCACATTCTCCCCAAGGTAGCTTCCGGCAAATGGAAACGGATTCTGTTTGTGCCAACCGGCGCTCTGATCTCCAAGGTCAGCTTTAACGAAGGCGACAGCGTTCCCGGCATTGCCCACGCAGTTGTCATCGAACACAAGGAGGTGTAACTATGGACTATTTTCACGCATTCTGGGTAGGCGGCCTCATCTGTGCCCTGGTTCAGATCCTTCTGGACAAAACCAAGCTGATGCCCGGCCGCGTCATGGTTCTTCTGGTATGCAGCGGAGCTGTTCTGAGCGCCATCGGGCTGTACCGGCCTTTGCGGATTTTGCGGGAGCCGGAGCTTCCGTCCCCCTTCTGGGCTTCGGACACACCCTCTGGGAAGGTATGAAGGAAGCCATTGACAAGGAAGGGCTCCTGGGGCTTTTCATGGGAGGCTTCACCTCCTGCGCCGCCGGTGTGTCTGCCTCCCTTATTTTTTTCGTATCTCGCAAGCTGGGTATTCAAGCCCGGAATGAAATCCTGAGCTTCTCTGGAAAGGATGTGTTTTTTTGAATGAGACGCTGTATCTGCAGCTGGATCAAAATGTTATCGTAACGAACCCCCATGTATGCCTCCAGGACATCGCCAGCCTCTCCTGCTCAAGCGCCAAGCTCCTCAACCGTCTGCGGGTTCTGCCCGTACTTCACCTGAAAGGGCAGCGTCCCGGCCGTTATGTAATGTCGGTTGTGGATCTGGTGAAGAAAATCCAGGAAAAGAGCCGAATCTTACCATCACGCCCATTGGAGAACCGGATTTCATCATCACCTATCAGGCAGAAAGCACGCAGAGCCGCCTCTGGCGGTTTGCCAAGGCGGCTCTGGTCTGTGCGGGCACCTTTTTCGGCGCCGCTTTTTCTATTATGACTTTTAACAATGATGTGGATCTTCCAAAACTGTTCAGCCAGCTGTATACCCAGGTTACCGGGCAGGTCTCAAACGGCTTTACCGTGCTGGAGATTTCCTATTCCATAGGCGTAGGACTTGGTGTTCTTCTGTTTTTCAACCATTTTGGCCGTCTGAAGCTCACCGATGACCCCACGCCCATGCAGGTAAAAATGCGGCTTTATGAAGACGATGTCAACAATACGCTCATTGAAGAGGCCGACCGGCTCCAGGCACACCAGGAGTAACCTCTTTTATTCCTCAAACAGTTCTGTGGAAAGATAGCGGGCTCCTGTGTCAGGAAGCAACGCTACAATCGTTTTTCCCGCATTCTCCGGCCGTTTTGCAAGCTCTGCGGCAGCCCACAGAGCTGCCCCGGAGGAAATTCCCACAAGGATCCCCTCCTTCCTGCCCAAAAGCCGCGCAGCCTCAAACGCGTTCTCATTGGTCACTGCCACCACTTCATCGTAAACCTCTGTGTTCAGCACCTCCGGCACAAAACCGGCGCCAATGCCCTGGATCTTATGCGCGCCTCCTCTTCCTTCGGAAAGTACGGGGAAGCTGCCGGCTCAACCGCTACGATCTGCACAGATGCCTTTTTGGATTTCAGATATTCTCCTACACCGGTGATCGTACCTCCGGTTCCAACACCGGCCACAAAAATATCCACTGCTCCGTCTGTATCTTCATAAATCTCAGGTCCCTGTCGTTTCCCGATGCGCTTTTGCATTGGCCGGATTGACAAACTGTCCTGGAATAAAGCTTCCTGGGATTTCTTTTGGCCAGCTCCTGCGCTTTTGCAATGGCGCCCTTCATTCCAAGGCTCCCCTCTGTCAGCACCAGCTCTGCTCCATAGGCTTTCATAAGCTTCCGTCGCTCAACTGACATCGTCTCCGGCATGACAATGATGATCCGGTATCCTCTGGCTGCGGCCACAGCGGCAAGGCCGATGCCGGTATTGCCGGACGTGGGCTCGATGATCACCGAATCCGGTTTTAACCTGCCTTCCCGTTCTGCCTCGTCAAGCATTGCTTTTGCCGCCCATTCCTTCACAGAACCCGCCGGATTAAAATATTCAAGCTTTGCCAGCACCCGAGCCCCCAGTCCCAGCTCCTGTTCCAGGTGGGTAAGCTCCAAGAGGGGTGTGCGGCCGATCAGCTGTTCTATGGATGTGTATATTTTTCCCATTGTATACTCCTCTCTGTCTCTTATACCGTCTGCATCTTACAAAACAATTTCCATCTGCTGTTCTTTCGGATACTGCACTACCACGCAGTCATTATTGTAAATCCGCTCCGGAAGTACGATCAGCACATGGGCAGTCTCTTTGTTTACGGGGATCGCGCTCAGATGCCATACGCCTGTGTTCAGGCAGACCATGGTACCCTTTGGCACCAAAAACGCCTCTGTCAGCTCCGGCACCGGTTCTTTCCCCGCCGGCGCCACATGGAGCACCACATCATCATCCAGGCAGAGGATCCCCTCCTGGGTTGTATTATGAAACTCCGCGCTGTCCACGATCATCCTGTCCGGTTTGCGGACAAGAAGCGGTGAAAATGCCATCTGCATGTTCCCGGACACGCTCATGCGCAGTCTGTCCTGATAAAAGTCTCCAAGGCTGTATCCTGTGGGATTCATAAGATCCGTAAACACTCCGTATGCCTGAAATCCTTCCACTGTGATCGGCTTTTGCCTGAATGGTTCTCATAGTAAAAAACCTCCTGATCCATATGTTGTTTTTCTCAGATTACCAAAGGTGATCCCTAGTGTCAATATGCTGTTTGGGAAACACGTCGGACTGGAGCATACCTATTCTGTTATCATATTAAATAAGCTCTGAAAGCTCCTTCATCCCTCAAACAATACTCTCGCCGCTTCCGCCAGATACGCCGTATCTCTGCTTCCCGCCGTTTCGCAGCAGGAATGCATGGCCAGCTGCGCCAATCCCACATCGACGGAATTGACCGCCACCTGATTGCCGGAAATATTCCCCAGCGTAGAGCCGCCTGCAATATCGGAACGATTGTGGAAGGTCTGCCAGGGCACGCCCGCTTTTTCACAGATTAATTTAAACATCGCGCCGGAAACCGCGTCTGTCGTGTATCGCTGATTTGCGCTGTATTTGATGACAATGCCCTTGTTCATATAGGGGCGATTGCTGGGGTCCGCCTTATCCGCATAGTTGGGATGCACACCGTGCGCATTGTCCGCTGATACCAGAAAACTATCTGCGAGCGCAGTTAAATATTCCTCCTCCGTGCGCCCCAGGCTGCTGTTGACACGTCTGAGCACATCCTTCAAAAACGTAGATGCCGCGCCCTGTTTTGTACTGCTGCCCACTTCCTCATTATCCAGCACACAAAGAACTGCGGTATACGATTTCGGAGGCGCAGCCAAAAACCCTTCACCGATGCGAATACGCACTGCAGATCGTCCAGATGCGGCGCAGCAATAAATTCGTTGTGAAGCCCCAGATACGTCGCTTTCATCCGCGGATACAAAAACAGATCCGCATCCAGAATATCCGACGCCGGTACTCCGGACTCGTCTGCAATCAACTGCAGAAAAGCCCGCTCTCCTGCTTTCTGTCTCTTCCCATCCACACTGCGCGAACAACGGCAAAGGTCACGCTGCGCATTAAGCTCATTCCTTCGTTTACAGCTCGGTTCATGTGGATTGCCAGACTCGGGATCACCACCAAATCCCGTTCAATATTAACGAGCTTCGTTTCCATTCCGCGCTCCGTACGCACCACGATCCGGCCTGCCACAGACAGCGGGCGATCCATCCACGATGCCATCAGCATCCCGCCGTATTTTTCCACATTCAATTTCAAATACGTATTTTCCACCTGTATTTCCGCATTTGCTTTGATCTTAAACGCAGGAGAATCGCTGTGGCTCGCCATAATCCGAAAACCTCTGAACGCTTTTTTTCCGGCACATAAAAGGCAATCAAAGAAGAACCGTTTCGCATCACATAATAGCCCTTCCCCGGTTCAACCGCCCACTTCTCACCTTCCAAAAGCTGCGAATATCCCTGTTCTTCCAGCATTTCCGCAATATTTGCCGCCGCATGAAATGCCGTCGGACTTTTATCCAAAAAGCAAACAGCTCTTGATTCGTCTCCTCAAAAATAATACCTGTGTAGCCATATGTCCGGTACCCTCCTGATTTTTTTCCGCAATCTCTGTGCAGATGTTTTTTGACTGTTTCAGCTAATATGCTACCTATTGTTATATCAAATCACCGTTTCGGAATCAATCAAAAAAGCTCCTTTTTTTCAATCTTGGACAAATCTTGGACAAACCTTGATTTTCCCTTTTTTCTGTGCTATACTGACTCACGTTGAAAAGCCCATAAAAATAAGGTCTACAGGGCTTTTCAGGCGGTCACCGCCTATAAATGTGCCGAGTGTTCGTGACCTTCCACTCGTAAAACAAAACTAAAGGAGACAAAAGAATATGAAAAACAAAAGTACCCTGTTTCTGGTACAGGCTGCTGCCATTGGCGCAGTCTACGTCGTTGTCACCCTGCTGTTTGCCCCGTTAAGCTTCGGGGAAGTGCAGATCCGTTTTGCGGAAGCACTGACGATCCTTCCCTACTTTACACCGGCGGCAATTCCGGGCTATTTGTGGGCTGTATCATCGCCAACTTCCTGGGCGGTGCGATCCCCATTGACATTTTGTTCGGAAGCATTGCCACACTGCTGGGCGCGATCTTCACCTACAAGCTCCGCAGCAACCGCTTTTCTGGCACCGGTTCCACCGATCGTTGCAAACACCCTCATCGTCCCCTTTGTGCTGCATTACGGATACGGGATCAATCTTCCCATTCCCTTTATGATGCTGACCGTGGGTGTCGGAGAGGTCGTTTCCTGCGCAGTGCTTGGAATGATCCTTCTTACCGCGCTTTCCAAATATGGAAACATGATTTTCGGCAGACAGACTGCGAGATAACAAAACAAGTGAAAGTATGCGCCACTTTGCGCATCACAAAAAGGAGCGATTTCCCCTCTGGATTTCGCTCCTTGTTTTGTTTTACAGCCCCCGAAAAGAAAAAAACTGAATTTCATCTTATTATCAACCTTCAGCAGGTACTCCGGATGCGTACAGGCTCCCCAGCTGTCGTCTCCTCCGATTCCCATCTGGCCTTTTGCCGCCCGCACTACCGTATAATGCACCTGAGGAAGCTCATAGGGATGCATGGCATTTTTCCAGCTCGTGAGGTGTGTAGGGAAGCGCAGAAAACAGCATTGGCCATCGCTCTTTTCCATCTCAAAACCATTCCTCTGCCTTTTTGATCTGTTACCTCTGCCGAGCACCCCTTCTCTCGCTCCGCACTCCTGGGGCACCGCATATCGCGCCAGGCTGTCCTTTGCCGTACTCGAAAAAAATTCCAAGTTTTGCTCCCTCTTTTCTGTCCGCATAGCTCTCCTCCGGCCCCAGTCCATACCATTTTATCCGGTCATAGTCGGCCTTCAGCTTGAACATTACTCCAAATTCCGGCATGTCTCCCAGCTCTTTTACCGGGTCATAGGACAGCTCCACTCTTATTTTTCCATCTCCCGCCACTTGGTAAGATAAACAGCAGGCGGATACAGGCTGCGTGGGCATCACATAGGTATATGTGACTTTTACAGAGTTCTCTTTTTCCTCCACCTCCGGAAGCATTGCCGCATCATAAGGATCTTTTCGGAAATCCTTATGGCTCAGGTACATGCTGGCTATTTTCCACTGGCTGTACCGCATAGGCATCAGATTTCCATTGTCATTGTCCGTCGGGGCTCTCCAAAATTCGGTTTTGGAATTGCTTCCAGCAGCTCCCTTCCTCCATATTTGTAGGATACCAGCCCACCGTTGAGACAGGAAAATATCGCCTCAAACCCTTCCCCCGAAACTCCGATATTGTGACCGCTGCGTATTACAGTTATCCCCGTGGAAGCCTCTTCTGCATCTTCTTTTTCCACCGTATACACATACTGTCCGAAAGCAACTTCATGTCCTGCGTTCGCCCACAGAGTATTCTCTCTCAAATGAAACGAAACGGTTACCGTATATTCTCCGGGCAAAGTTTCTTTGGCAAAGGGAAGCGGATAGGTCTTCTCCTGAAGAGGTGCAACCGCAGTTTTCAGCGTACGCTTCCGAATCACATGACCATCCCGCGCAACAGCTGCCTCGCAGAGAAATTCCTCCGTATTGGTAAACAGATTTTGTTCTTTATCTGCACTGAAGTCCCGTCAATCTGCGCTGTGATATTCTGATAATTGTATTTTACCTCCTGCATTTTGGGAGAAGCTGTTCTGTCGCCGCCGTATACAATACCGTTGGCACTGAAATTATAGTCTGTAGGACGCTCTCCGAAATCGCCGCCGTAAGCCTGAAATTCCTTTCCGTAACGATCTTTTTCGTAAGCGTCTGGTCAATGTAATCCCAGATAAATCCTCCCTGATATTTGGGCTCTGTATCTGTCAGGTCAGTATATTTGTGCATGGCACCGCAGGAATTTCCCATGGCATGTGTATACTCACAGCAGATAAACGGCTTGCTGTCATCCTTTTCAGGAACTCTTTTATCTTTTCCACCGGCGTATACATCTGGCTTTCTATATCACTTGTTGCATTGTATGTTCTGTCGTGAAACACACCCTCATAATGGATACAGCCGGGAGCTGTCCAAGCGCTTCAGAAGTCTGGACATTTCATAGATATTTCTTCCCCCAAAGGATTCGTTTCCGCAGGACCACAGCAGTATGCACGGATGGTTCTTATCCCTCTGGTACATGGAGTTTGTGCGGTCAAGCATCATCTCCCTCCACTGCGGCTTATCATGGGGCACCACGTGCGTATAATCACCTTTGTCCCGGCTGCCAGATCCCAGGAGCCATGAGATTCCAGATTCACCTCATCTATCACATAAAGTCCATATTCATCACAGAGCTGATACAGGAAAGAATTGTTGGGATAATGGCAGGTACGCACGGCGTTTATGTTGTTCTGCTTCATGGTCTTTAAATCCCGGCGCGTCTCTTCTTCCGAAATCACGCGTCCTGTAACCGAGCTGAATTCATGCCGGTTTACGCCTTTGAATACAATCCGCTTTCCATTTAAGGTCATAATTCCGTTTTTCAGCTCAAATCTTCGAAAGCCGATCCTTTGCGGAATCACTTCCTGGAGCTCTCCTGCTTCATCATAGACTTCAAGAACAAGATCATAAAGCCATGGTGCTTCCGCGCTCCACAGACGCGGATTCTCTGCGCTCATCCGGATTGTTCCACCTTGCTCTGCCTGACATTCGGCCTCTTTTGCACTTCTCCAAACCCGGATAGAACTGCGCGGATCGTCCCTTTGCCCCACACCTTCATCTGGATCTCAACGTCCGCGTTCTTCAGATTTTCGGCAAGAACACTCTGGATCTTGATGTCCTGCACATGGACCTTGGGTGCCGCATAGAGATAAACATCCCGAAAGATGCCGGAAAAGCGATAAAAATCCTGATCCTCGCACCAGCTGCTGGAAGTCCACTTAAACACCTGTACAGCCAGTTTATTTTCTCCATCCCTGATATATTCTGTAAGTTCAAACTCCGCTGGTGTAAAAGAATCTTCACTATACCCGGCAAAATGTCCGTTCAGCCATAATGCCAGACCGCTCTCAACACCTTGAAAAGAAATAAATATCCTCTTTCCTTTCATAGCTTCCGAAACAGAAAAATACTTCCACATAACTGGCAACCGGGTTAAAATGCTGCGGAATCTCCCCGGAACAATATCCTCATGCCCTTCCCATGGATACTGCACATTTGCATACTGGGGAACATCATACCCTTCCATTTGGATGTGCGCAGGAACACGGATATCCTCCCAGTCTTTACAGGAGTATTCCTCTTTTTCAAATCCGGTTACTGTGCTTTCATAATTCCTGGCATAATGGAATTTCCATAATCCGTTCAGATTTTTTTCGGAGCGTATTCTCACCCCATTCTATTTCTTCTGCCGTACTGTAGCAGATGTGATCGGAATGGGCTTCCAATCTTTTATCACAAAAATACTGGGGATCTTTACCATTCCATAATCAAAAAGTCCATTGGTTTTCCTCCTTTTTCGCGCATTTTGTATTCTATTGTACTATGCTTTCTTCCCATACTGATATTTCAAAGAAAAAGGTCAAGTATTTCAACCTTCTTTAAAAACAATCATATCAATTTTGTTATAAGAACGTCAACAAATTTTAACCTTCATATCCATTGCGAACCCCATAAAAGGCATCCCGGACTGTTTTGTCCGGGATGCCTCAGATTGTAGACAAAAGTGGTGCTGGGAGTTATCCCCCAGCACCACTTTTCTGTAAATAGACATTGTTTTAAGAAAATCCTTAAACTTCTCAATAATTCTTCGGGTTTGGTTTCCCAGAACTCCAGTATCTTTGCCAATTTTTTCAGATTCATACATGCGAATGTAAGCCCGGTTTTCATTTCCATCCGTGCTTTCCCCTATGTATTGAGTATAACGGAAACCATGCTGTTCTTTCGCTGTTCCGAAAAGTCGTTCAATCGTTTCTTTTCGTTGTTGATAAATCTGCTTGTTTCCTATCGTATAGCGAATATCTTCTGCTTTTTCCATGTATTCTTCCACACATGCCGGGTGATGAGTTTTATATGATCTTTACTGTCTGTGCATTGATGCAAGTGGGGACAACTGCTACAGAACAATCCGCAACTCTTATATTCCCGATATCCATCCCGATTTGTTGTACTATATCTTAAAACCTGATTTCCCGGACAGACATAACAATCATAATACTCATCGTAGGCATACTCATATTTTTTAAAAACCCTTCTTTCGTCATTGGGCGTTTGTATGGAAAAGAGGCTGGATTCCCTTCTCCAAGAGAAGGTGTGCAATGGCAGGCGTTTTATAGCCGGCATCCATTATCATCATGTCCGGTTTGAAATCCTTTATTTTCTCATACAACAGCGGAAATGTGCGACTGTCATGCTCATTTCAGGATGAACCGTATATCCTAAAATCCAACCATGTTTATCACAAGCTGTTTCTACTGCATATCCAAAAACATGTTTATGTTCTCCTTTACGAAACCAACCGCTTTCCGGATCACTGGTGCTGCACTTTTGTGTTTTTGCTCCTTCCGGAATCTGAGAGTCTGTTTCATCTGAAAGACTTCCGCCTCCACCTGTAGTCGGAGGCAAGGTTTTTTTTTATCGTTATCTTTCAAAGGTCTTTTCCATGTGCTTCTCGATCTTTCTGAATTTCCTCTTTTAATTCCTGTTCGTACCATAATGCCTGCTCGTGTGCCACCCGTTTTCTCATCTTTTTACTATTTGCGCATGCTTTAACGTGTGTAGAATCCACAAAAATCTGTTCTGTATCCACCAGCTTGAATTTCATACATTCTTCCAGAATCTTTGAAAATATCTGTTCAAAAAGATCCGTGTCTTTAAATCGGCGGGAATAGTTCTTTCCGAAGGTAGAAAAATGTGGTACTGAATCCAACATATCCAATCCAAGAAACCAACGATATGCAACATTTACTTCGATCTCTTTTATTGTTTGTCGCATGCTTTTTATACCATAAAGGTATTGAATAAAAGGGATTTTAATCAACATGACCGGATCCATACTTGGACGTCCGTTATCAGGAGAATATTTTTCTTCGACAAGTTTATAAATGAAGTTCCAATCAATTGCTTTATCTATCAAGCGGAGCATATGGTTTTGAGGAACCATGTCGTCCATACAAAACATCTGCATTTGTTCCCTTTTTTTATCTGCGTTTTTCGTCATCATAAGCACTACCTCCTGATACCATAATTATATCATGAAGCGCTTGAAAACCTTGAAAATAAAGTTGATCAATGAATCTTTTCTTGGTAAATCTAGCGAAAAACATTTGAAATGTGAAAATATGATAAAAGAAAAGCCCGGGCTTTTGCCTGGGACTTTGTCTACAGTCTGAGGCATCCCGGACTGTTTTGTCCGGGATGCCTTTTATTCTCCATGATAATACATCCTTACAATTGGATAAAGTCTCAAATATGATTTGTACAATTCATCGTAAACAATCGTTCTTTTTTATCTGGTGTATAACAAACACTGTACTCTTTTCCTTGCAGCAGATCCGTAAATTCCTTATATCCACTAATTTTTCCTTGTTCCATTAATACAGATGATGCCAATGCAAATGCCGGAAGATACTCTGCATTTTTATATGCATATACTTTTTTGACCCAATACATCTGCCAAAATCTGATTCCAAAGCTTTACACGCCCGCCACCTCCGATAACCGAAATTTTCTTTGGCTCATAACCAATACGTGCTATTCCCTGACGAATGGAAAATGCCACACCCCTCCAGACAGCTTCGAATCATATCGCCTTTTGTTGTCTTCGGAGTAATTCCCAAAAAGCTGCCTTTAATCTGTGCGTCCATTACCGGAAAACGTTCTCCGTTCAGATAAGGCAGGCAAACAACACCATTGCTTCCCGGAACGGAATGTGCGGCCAGATCCTCTGCCTTCGCATAGTCGATTTTATTATCACCTTCCTCAGAAAATATGCTACTCACCCAACGATGAATATTAGCTCCATTTAAAAACGGAACCACATTAATGTAACAGTTTTTTGGAATGCAGCCAAATTAAACACACCGTTATCCACTTCTCCTACCTGTTTGGAAATGGCGGCCACCCAGCCGGAAGTCCCCAGGTTAATATTGTATTCTCCTACATCAGAAATCCCACTCGCAAGCGTCGTCGCCCCTGCATCTCCAATCCCTGCATACACTTTTTGTCCCTGTCGAAAGTCCTGTACAAGCAGCTGCCTCGGGCGTCACATATCCTACCACCTGCTCTGGATAATAAAGCTTCGGAAACAATTCTATTGAAATTCCAGCTGCATTGAGGATCGCGACATCCCACGAGGTATCTTTCAAATTCATTGCGCCTGCTGTAGAACATGCCGTCACATCTCCTACCGCTTTTTTGGAAAGACGATAAATGATGTAATCCTTTGCACTGATAAGAATCTTTTTGTTTTTCGAAAACGTTCCGGATCATGTTTTTGTATCCACAGAAGTTTCGGAAGCGAAAGGGAACCATCATAGTGATTCCCTGTCCTCCTTTCCAATTCTCCTTCCTGCATAGATTTCCGGAGAGCTTCTGCTTCCTCTGCAGCCCTTCCATCAGAATACAAGACTGCATTTCCAATATTTTTCCACTTTCATCTATAAGGATTAAATCTGCATCTGACCGCTCATGATAACTCCGGAAATCTCTGCACATGGAATCTGTGCAATCATTTCTTTTGTCACTGCACAAAATGCCTGATACCATTCCTCAGGATCCTGTTTTTTTGCTCTCCCTTCATATATGTAGTCAGATTTTTATCTGCAGCCGCCACCATATGTCCGTCTTTCTCAAGCACAACTCCTTTTACCGCAGTCGTACCGATATCATAAGTTGCAATGTACATACGGCTCAGCCTCCTCTACCACCTCAGAAACCGTTCGGATAAATGCCATATCCTCCGGGGACTGATTTAACTTCTTCAAAAGCTCCGTTCCTATAATTGCACCGTCAAATCCCTTTTTCAACAATTCTTCAACTCTCTCAGGGTACTGATTCCAAAGCCAGCAAACACAATATTATTATGAAGAACCTTTTCGTAACTAAGAAGATCTTTATAGTCATCCGACTCGTTTTTTACGCCCGTCGATCCACTGTATAGTTTTTGGTAGATCAAGCTAAATTCCTGCAGTGTGCGGGTAATTTCGCCAAAACTGCTGGCTGTATCCACAAATCCCATGACATCAACGTTCATAAGTTTCAGTTCATCCCTCAGCTTTAGACGTTCCTGAAAATCCATTCTCGGAATCACCAAAACATCCACCAGCCTATTTCTGGCCAATTCTCTGTAAAATCCAGTTTCAATCAAATCTTCTCTATATCCCATGATCCATATGGGAATATCTATTTCTCTTCGCAGTCTTTTCCAAAGGCGATTTTTGTACATAAATCTATATCCACCTTGCTGTGAGCCTCCTGAATCACCTCTCCGTCATCATATGGATTACGGGAAGGAAATCCAACTTCCAAAATCTGCATTCCTTCTTCACTGCATCTCTTGACAACAGAATTAAAGTTTTCCACATCCGGATATCCTGCTGTCAGATATCCTGCAAACAAATGGGAATGTTTTTCTGTATATTTTGCATTCGGGCACTGTATATTTTCTTTTTTTCCATTATTTTGCATCACCCCTGCCTAATTTTTGAGCAATTACTGCAACCACAATGATGATACCTGTAATAATATTCTGCATATATGACGGCATCTGCAAGATAGTCAGTCCGTTTGCCAGAAAGAGAGAACTGCAGCCCCAACAAATGTACCCACACATTCGGCGTACCTTCTTTTGAAACCGTACATCCAATATACGCAGCAGCATACGACTGCAGGAAATATCCTGCGCCGGCCGAAGTATTTGCAGATCCTACTCTGGATGCAACCACGATACCCGTTCCGCTAGCCATGGCCGCACAAAGCACAAATGCCAATATTTTATATTTCTTTACATTAATACCCGCAACCTGTGCTGCTTCTTCGCCACCTCCAATAGCATACATTTTTCTTCCTGCTGCTGTATGTTTCATAAAAAATGAAAACACCAGCACAAACAAAATCATAATCAGCGAAAGAAGCGGAATCATTCCTATTTTTTTCTGTCCCCAACCATGAAAACGATTTTGGTATATTTTCAAAAACCGTTGCTCCTCCTGTCAACCTGTAAATCAAACCATCCAGGATCGTACTCACTCCAAGTGTTGTAATAAAAGAAAGCACTTTAAATTTTGCAATTATGTAACCATTCAGCCACCCGATAATCATACAGATTACTACGGTTGCTAAAAAACAGGCTCCTACCGGAATTCCGGCAACTGCCATAAGCGCAGCCATTACCCCACCAAGACTTGCCATACTTCCCACTGACAGATCAAACTCGTTGACTACCATCACCATAGTTGCTCCGATAGAAACAATTGTCAGTGCAGACATCTGGCGACTGATATTAATAAAATTCTTCAATGTCAAAATGACGTTGGCCGCAAAATACCAAATATAAGAATGATAACAAATAATGCCAGTATCGTTCCATAAGACTGCACCATTTTCTTAAAATTGATGTTTTCATCTTCCTACCTCTTTTTACTCATCATAACAGCAGGAAAGAACCTCCTGCGATGTAAGCCCTTTCATTTTTGAGAATCTTCCCAGTACATCCTCTGGACATGATCAGGATATTATCCGCCACCTCCAGTATCTCTTTTCAAATCGGAAGATACATAGACAACCGCACTGCCAGAATCTGCGCGTTCTCTTAAAAGCTTATGAATTTCACTCCTCGTTTTTACATCTACTGCCTGCGTCGGTTCATCACAAAGAAAAACTTTCGGATTTGTCATCAGGCCTTGGCAAATACTACCTTTGCTGATTTCCTCCCGACAACTCTTTTGCACGCTGCTCTATTCCTGCAATCTTAATCCGCAGCGCTTTTATCTGTTCTGACACTTTCTTTCTCGCTTTTTTTTGATCCATAATTCCAGCTTTAGAAAAATCATCAATACAGGACAACGTAATATTTTCCCGGATACTCAGATTTCCAATCATAGCTTTTCCTCTTCTGTCTTCACTGATAAGTACCATACCTGAACGAATAGAATATCCTGGCATTCTTTTTTTCATAACTTCGCCATCCAATTCCACTGTCCCAGATTTTACCGTTCTATAGCCATAAATACATTCCATCAATTCTGTCCTGCCGCTTCCTCCCAGTCCAAAAATCCCCAGAATTTCCCCACTGTGAGCCTCAAAGCCAGCAGATTTTACGCTACCGTCCTTGGAAACCAAATTTTCTACTTTTAGCATCGTCTTTCCGTATTTATCTCTTCGGATTGCCGCTTCTGCCTGCCATTGTTCGGTCATCATGCCAATTAATCCGTTTTTGGTAGTTTCCGAAGTTTTAACAACGCCAGCTTTGGTACCGTTTTTTTAACACTGTAATACGATCTGTTAAACGAAATATTTCATCCATGCGATGTGTTACATACAAAATAGCAGTACCTTTTTTCTTCAGTTTCTCTATGATTCCGAAAAGAATTTCTGATTCCTTATCTGTAAGAGATGCCGTTGGCTCATCCAGAATTAAAGCCGACAGTCTGACATCATTGCACGCACAATCTCCAGACATGTTTTCTGGGCGGCGACATTTCTGCCGCCGTTTTTTTCAAATCCAGTTCAATCCCCAGCTTCTCTGCTTTCCGACACATTGCGCTTCATCTCTTCCCAGTTCACGCGCCCATTTTTTTGCGGATATTTTGTTCCAAGATAAATATTTTCTACTGCACGAAATGAGGGAATCAGCACATGCTCCTGATGGATCACATTAATTCCGATATTCCTGCTTTCCACAGGATTCGTAATGCTCACGGGCTGACCGTTCCAGTAGATTTCCCCCCTCTTCCAAGGAATACACTCCTGTCAGGATTTTGATCAAAGTGGGATTTTCCAGCTCCATTTTCGCCTCACCAAACCATGCACTTCTCCGCTTCCACTTCCAGGCAGATATCTTTCAAAGCATAAATACCGTTAAACTGCTTTGATATGTTTTTGTTTGTAAAAGCACACTTACACCTCCGCTCTTACTACTCTTCTGCATCCTCCGAAGTAATCAATGTTGCAGGTGCATATAGTTCGCCTTTTTCCAATTCTTTCTCCACTATAATATTTTTCCATCTGCTCATAAACAATCTGCGCCATTCCTCAAAGTTCTGCGCTACAGTAGCTTTTAAGTTTGTTCCTTCTTTAATCAACTCAATTGCCTGTTCATTTCCGTCCACACCTGTTACCAGTACGTTGTCCCGCCCTGCTTCCTGCAGCGCCTGTGTTGTCCAATAGCCGGTTCATCCCATGCAGCCCAGATTGCTGTAATGGAATCCTCTTCCGAATTTGCCAGGAGAAGGTTTTCCACGATGTCCTGCGCATCATTAATCGGCTGCTCTGCCGGTACATGCTGTTCTGTAATCAACTCAATATCCGGATACTCTTTAATCAAATCATCAAATGCTTCACACCGTTTTACCACACCGGGATGCGGTCTGTGTGTCAAAGCAACAACTGTTCCTTTCCTCCCATCAAATCGTCAAACAGGTATTTTACAATCAACTCTCCCATCTGATAATTATCACTGGTAGCATTAATCTGCATTCCTTCGATAAAACCGCTGTCGCATCCAAATACCGGCACATCATAGTCAAAGCATCCTGCAGCTGATTTGCAATCTGATTCGGGTCAGCACTGACAAGAACAATACCATCCGTTCCGGAGGAAACCGTATCCTCTACACGGCTGGCCAATTCCGCAAAATCATTGTCTGTGTTAATTACAGAAACCTTTGCACCAGCGTCAGAAAGCTTCGCTTCAATATACTCTACCATCTGGTTTGTCGTTACGCTTCCAAGATAGGGCGTCATAATAGAAATATTTTTTCCTTCAGACTGCTTTCTTCTGCCGCCACAGCTATTCCCATGGTCATTCCTGTGAGTATTCCCACTGTCAATATAGCTACTATTCTCTTTGTATACTTCATACTTATCCCTCCAATACTTTTTTTTTTGCTGTTGAAAAGTCTGTAATCAAGACATCTACTTTTCCACTTTTCAAAACTGCAGTAATGGCTTCTACCTTTTTTTTCTCCAATTGCAACTGCAATTACCCGGCTTCGCTTTAATTCTTCCAACGAAACTCCGATAAATCTTCGAGAAAGAGAATTACCTACTTCTTTTCCTTCTCTGTCCAGATATGAAGTACAGATAGATGCCACTGCACCTGCCATTTCAAGCTCCTCCATGTCTTTTCATTAAAGCACCCCAAACGGATATTTGTGGCAGAAAAGTCAATTGTCCCAATCCCCACTAGAGCAATGTCTACTTTGCTTCCTTCTTTCAATACTCTTGCAATGGACTCTTCCTCCTTCAAAGATTGTGCAAGACTCTGTGTGGAAACGACTGCCGGTGCATTTAAGTTCCGTGCACTGGAACTATGCAGAGATGCCAGCTTTTGTGCCAATGTATCTGCATGAATACTCATATTTGTTGTAGAAATGCCTCCAATAAGCGGAACTACTTCAATTTTTTGTTAGATCGGTGTCATTGCGTCAATCACTGCTTTTCCTGTTCTTCCACTCATTACACCGACTCTGGAATCCTGAGGAATGTAGTCTTCAATTAATCTGCCTGCTTCTTTTGCAAATTCATAGAGCTCTCCGTCTTTTCCGTCATGCAAGCTATCTATAACCCAAACATCAAATAGAATATTTTTCAATAATTCTTTTTCCAGTTCTGTCTCCCTGATATAAGGATTTGCAATAGTAATTGTTACTGCACCTGACTCCTTCGCAGCAGTGATCAATCTACATACCTGTGGTCTTGATATTCCCAGAAGAACAGAAATTTCTTTCTGACTTTTCCTTGAATATAATATAGTTCACAAACCTTCAGCATTAATCTTTTGTTTCTAAGTGTACTCATCCGGATACCTCTTTGAAATTAATTTCATATAACGCAACGTTGTTTATGCACCTATTATACATATCGATAATCGTTTGTCAATATAATCAAAATCGAAATTAATTTCAGTTAATATATGGATATTTCAAAAATTTCAAGCATTATTTACCCTACATTTTCTCCCGCAGCTTTCCCAGTATCTTTTTTTCCATGCGGGACACCTGTACCTGGGACACGCCCAGCCGTCCCGCAATTTCCGTCTGCGTCATATCCTGAAAATACATATATATGAGCTGCCGTTCTTTTGCTTCCAATCCCCTGGAACAGATCCTCCATCTCCACCCCTCGTCCCAGAAAACGCTTTGCCACACTGTATATCAGTCCTGTATTTTCCTCAAACAAAAGATCTCTTGCCGCTTTATCCCCCTGGTGTGCACGCCCGATGAGGACAAGAGTACGATCCATAGTTACCTCCTGATGATCTTTTTCATGTGCACTGTAGTTCCACGGCCAACCTCCGATTCCACCTGAAGCTCATCCATAAACGCCTCCATGAATGTAAACCCCATACCGGAGCGGTCTTTATCAGCCTTTGTGGTAAACAGAGGCTCCATGGCTTTTTTGATATCCGGGATCCCGGCTCCGTGATCTGTCACATCTACCTGAAGCTCCTGCCCCCGGAGACGACATTCTACCCGGATCTTATGTATCTCTCCTTCATACCCGTGTATGATGCAGTTGGTCACTGCCTCCGATACTGCGGTCTTCAGATCCGAAATTTCCTCCAGCGTAGGATTCAGCTGTGTGCAGAATGAAGCCACAGCAACTCTTGCCAGTGCTTCATTTACCGGTCTGCTGTCAAAAATGATCGTCATTTCATTTGTGTTTTCCATCATAAACACCCTCCTGTTCACCTGCCGATTTTTTAATTCCACAGATTTCAATATATTTTCCCACTCCGGATAGCCGCAGAAGCTTTGCAA
>VOFE01001714.1_pt1 | contig 80000 bp, 79 predicted proteins | sample 5384071 | NCBI WGS metagenome assembly VOFE01 (sample SAMN12384724, study PRJNA508395) | human gut metagenome | isolation source: healthy gut D | host: Homo sapiens
ATAACCGCACGGAAAAGAAATTTTTAAATCATGTGGATGGATGCAGTTCCTGCCTTGAGGAGCTGAGCATACAGTTTCTGGTGACAACCGGGATGCAGCGCCTGGAAAACGGCGATACGTTCGATTTAAACAGAGAGCTGCGCATGCGGATTGACACCGAGAAGCGACATCTGCATATCCTGAGTTCCTTACAGCATGGGCTGTATGCGACAGAAGCGATGGCGATTCTGGCGGCGACTATGATTTTGACGATGGTGGTATTATAAATGAGTGAAAAACTGGTTTTAATTGACGGACACAGCATTTTGAACCGCGCCTTCTATGGCGTGTCGGATTTATCCAATTCCGAGGGGCTTCACACGAATGCGATCTATGGCTTTTTAAATATTTTATTCAAGCTTCTGGAGGAAGAGAAGCCGGAATATCTGACGGTCGCGTTCGACGTGAAAGCGCCGACGTTCCGGCACGAGATGTACCCGGAATATAAAGGGACGAGAAAGCCGATGCCGCAGGAGCTGCACGAGCAGGTTCCTGTGATGAAGCAGGTACTGCATGCCATGGGAATCCGGACGATGGAGCAGCCTGGACTGGAAGCGGACGACATTTTGGGGACGCTTGCAAAGCGCGCGGAAAAAGAGGGGATGGATGTATCCCTGGTTTCCGGAGACCGGGATCTTTTACAGATCGCGAGTGACAAAATTAAAATCAGAATTCCGAAAACCAAGGGCGCGCGGACAGAGGTCGAGGATTATTATGCAGCAGACGTCGAAGCAAAGTACGGCGTGACGCCTGCCGGCTTTATCGAATTAAAGGCGCTGATGGGCGATACGGCGGACAATATCCCCGGCGTGCCCAAGGTCGGTGAAAAGACGGCTTCCGAGCTGTTAAAGCAGTTTCAGACGCTGGACAATTTGTATGCGCATGTCGAAGAGGTGACGAAAAAAGCGGTGCGGGAATCGCTGATCGCCAATAAAGATCTGGCATATCTGAGTCTTGATCTTGCGACGATCCGCATCGACAGTCCTGTGGTGCTTGACTGGAATGAAGCGCGGCTGGGAGAGCTGTATACAGAGGATGCGTATCAGCTGTTCCGGAAGTTGGAATTTAAAAATCTGCTTGGACGATTCGAGCAGAAAGAGACGAAGCAGGATAGCTTGACGGCAAAAATTCAAGTGACGAGCGATTTGGCAGAGGCACAGGAGATTTTCGAGGCGGTTACAAAAAAGCGGGACACTGTGGCTTTGCAGTGTTATCCGATCAGAAAAAGTGCAGAAAAATAGAAGAAACCGAGTTTTGCGGACTGGCGCTGTGCTGGGGCGAAGAACAGATCGCAGTGCTTCCGGCGGAGGGCTTTTTGACCGCGCAGTGGCTTTGCAGTCAGCTTTCCGAGCTGTATCTGGCGGGCATAGGCCTTTCTACGTTTGAAATCAAAAAAGCGTATCCGGCGCTTTTGTCCAATGGAGAAAAAGACCAGGACAGCTGCGGTACAAAGACGCTGTTCGATGTTTTGATTGCCGCGTATCTGTTAAATCCGCTCAAAAACGATTATGAGCCGGAGGACATTGCAAAGGAGCAGCTCGATCGCATGATCCGCACGAGAAAGCAGCTGTTTGAAAAGCTTTCTTTAAAGGAAGCATATGCGCAGAGACCGGAAGAATTTTATGAATATGCCGGAACACTGGCGTATGTGTGCTATGCGGCTATGCCGGTGCTTTCCCAAAAACTGGAAGAAGCCGGGATGCAGAAGCTGTTTGACGAAATTGAGATGCCGGTATCCCGTGTGCTTTATGAGATGGAAAAAGAGGGCGTGCTGGTACGCAGACAGGAGCTGCAGGCATACGGTGATGCGCTGGTGGACCGGATTAACGAGCTGGAAACAAAATCCACGAAGCGGCAGGCTGTGAATTTAATATCAATTCGCCGAAGCAGCTGGGAGAAATTTTGTTTGAAAAGATGGGCTTAAAGGGCGGAAAGAAAACCAAAACCGGATATTCGACCGCTGCAGACATTCTGGAAAAGCTCGCAGCAGACAATCCGATTGTTGCGGATATCCTGGAATATCGGGGGCTGACGAAATTAAAATCGACCTATGCGGACGGTCTGGCGGATTATATCGAGGAGGACGGCAGAATCCATACGTCCTTCAATCAGACGATCACGGCGACCGGACGGATTTCTTCAACGGAACCGAATCTGCAGAATATTCCGATGCGTACAGAGCTGGGACGGCTGATCCGCAAGGTATTTGTGCCAAGGACAACTACTTGTTTACGGACGCGGACTATTCCCAGATCGAGCTTCGTGTGCTCGCGCATATTTCCGGGGACGAGCAGCTGATCGAGGCGTACAAAAGTGACGCGGATATCCATCGGATTACGGCATCCAAGGTGTTCCATACACCGTTTGAGGAAGTCACAGACTTACAGCGGCGCAATGCAAAGGCGGTCAATTTCGGTATCGTTTACGGCATCAGCTCCTTTGGCTTGAGTCAGGATCTGAGCATCACGCGGAAAGAGGCAGCAACCTATATCGAGCAGTATTTTGCAACCTATCCGCAGGTCAAGACATTTCTGGACAAACAGGTGGAGGATGCGAAGCGAAACGGTTATGTGACGACGCTCTACGGGCGCAGACGTCCGATTCCGGAGCTGAAATCCAGCAATTTTATGCAGCGTTCCTTTGGCGAGCGCGTGGCGATGAATTCTCCGATTCAGGGGACGGCAGCAGATATCATGAAGCTTGCTATGATCCATGTCTGGGAAGAGCTGCATCGCAGGAAATTGAATTCCAGGCTCAGTCTGCAGATTCACGACGAGCTGCTGATCGAGACCGATCGTGCGGAAGCTACGGAGGTGGCAGAGCTTTTAAAGGATAAGATGAAGCATGCGGCAGAGCTTTCCGTTTCGCTGGAGGTGGATCTGCATACCGGCGAACTGGTATGACGCGAAATAGTAGAATGCACGCTCTGCGAGCATTCTATTGTCATGAATAAAAGGAACGAAATGATGAAAACAATAGGAATTACCGGCGGGGTTGGTGCCGGAAAATCGAAGATTTTAGCATATATTCAGACACACTGCAACTGCCGGATTTTGCTGGCGGATGAAGCAGCGCATAAGGTTCGCGAGCCGGGAAATCCCTGCTACAATGCCCTCGTCCGGCTTCTGGGAACAGACACGCTGGAAGAGGACGGTCAGATCAACCGGCAGAAAATGGCGGCGAAAATTTTTGCAGACCATAAGTTGCTGGAAGCGATCAATGCGGTCATCCATCCGGCGGTTAAAGCCTATATTTTGCAGGAGATCGAAGCCGAACGCGAAGCTGGAAAAATCGACGCCTTTTTTGTGGAAGCAGCGCTCCTGATTGAGGAAGGCTATGGCGAGCTGCTGGATGAGTTATGGTACATTTTTGCACAAAAAGAAGTACGCAGGAAGCGGCTGATACAGGATCGTGGATATTCCGAAGAAAAGGTAGAACAGATTTTTGCGAGTCAGCTTTCGGAAGAAGAATTTCGATGTCACTGTAAAGTGGTGATTGACAATAGTGCCGACCTGGGGGATACTTACAGACAGATAGACGAAAGATTAAAGGAAGCAGGGCTGAGCAGATGAGATTATGCAGTATTGCCAGCGGAAGCAGCGGAAACTGTATTTATGCGGGAACGGATACGACCCATGTGCTGGTGGATGCAGGCATCAGCGGCAAGCGCGTGGAAAACGGCTTGAACGATATTGGTTTGACAGGACGGGATATTGATGCGATTTTGATCACTCATGAACATGTTGACCATATCGCCGGACTTGGTGTTTTAAGCAGACGATATGGAATTCCGATTTATACGACGGAAAAGACTGCGGACGCGATTCAGGAAACGAAGAGTGTGGGAAAGATTCCGGAAGAGCTTTTTCATCCCGTCTGTGCAGAGGAAGCGTTTACAATTAAGGATCTGACGGTAAATCCGATGCGTATTTCTCACGATGCCGCAGATCCGGTGGGCTACCGTTTTTCTTATGGCAGCAGCCATGCTGCTGTGTGTACAGACCTTGGTACTTATAATGACTACACCGTGGAATGCTTAAAGGGGATGGATGTCCTTTTACTGGAGGCAAATCACGATGTAAATATGCTGCAGGTGGGGAGCTATCCCTATTATCTCAAGCAGCGGATACTCGGAAACCGCGGGCACCTTTCGAATGAAAATTCGGGCAGACTGTTAAGCAGGGTGCTGCATGATAACCTGAAAAAAGTGATCCTGGGACATCTGAGTCAGGAAAACAACCTGCCGGAGCTTGCATATGAGACCGTGCGGATGGAAATTGACCTGGCGGATAATCCGTATCATGGGGGTGATTTCCCGATTCAGGTGGCGAAGCGCAATGAGGTTTCGGAGATGATCTGTTTTTAAAAAAATGAGGAACTGTGAGAGGAGAAAGATTGAAAAATAAAATTTTCAATCGCGGGATTTGTGTCTGCGCGTACTTGACACAAACTTGACATGCGCAAAAAGCGTGCGCGGAAAAGAGGAGAAAAGCATGAAGAAAAGCATTATCACTGTAGTAGGGAAGGACACTGTCGGAATTATTGCAAGAGTATGTGCATATCTGGCAGATAACAACATCAACATTCTGGATATTTCCCAGACCATTGTGCAGGGATATTTTAATATGATGATGATCGTGGATATGAATAATGTATCCAAGGAGTTCGGAACCATTGCGCAGGAGCTGGATGCGCTCGGAGAGAATATTGGCGTTATTATCAAATGCCAGCGGGAAGAAATTTTTGACCAGATGCACAGGATCTGAGACACCAGTTTACTCGTGGCTTCCTGTGAGCTGATTTCATGCTTGCATGAAAATCTGCTTGCAGGAAGGTACGAAGGAGGCGCCTCTCCATGAGCAAAAGAAGCGATGGCGCAGCCAGCGCGGCGAGCATCGAAGATGCGTTTTGCGAATGGCGCGGTAAACGGCTCAATCACGACAAATACATCTGCGAAATGGAGAAAATAGCATGATCAATATCTATGAAGTAACCGAAACCAATAACATGGTGGAGAAAGAAAATCTGGACGTACGCACCATTACGATGGGAATCAGCCTTTTGGACTGCATCGATTCGGATTTAAACGCATGTCTGGATAAAATTTATAAAAAGATTACCGAATCCGCAAAGGATCTGGTAAAGACCGGCGAAGAGATTGCACAGGAATTCGGTGTGCCGATTGTAAACAAGCGTATTTCCGTGACTCCGATTGCGCTGGTCGGCGGTGCCGCATGTAAGACGCCGGAGGATTTTGCAAAGATCGCAGAAGTGATGGATAAAGCTGCCCACGAGGTAGGCGTAAATTTTATCGGCGGTTATTCTGCGTTGGTGAATAAAGGCATGACCCATGCGGATGAGCTTTTAATCCGTTCGATTCCGATGGCATTGTCCAGAACTGAAAATGTCTGCAGCTCTGTCAACGTCGGTTCCACCCGCTGCGGTATCAACATGGATGCTGTCCGCCTGCTGGGCGAAATCATCAAAGAGACGGCGGAGTACACAAAGGAGCAGGATTCCTTAGGCTGTGCAAAGCTGGTGGTATTCTGCAATGCGCCGGACGATAATCCGTTCATGGCGGGCGCGTTCCACGGCGTGACAGAGGCTGACCGTATCATCAATGTCGGCGTCAGCGGTCCCGGCGTTGTAAAGACTGCACTGGAATCTGTGCGCGGCGAGAGCTTTGAGGCGCTCTGCGAGACGATCAAAAAGACCGCATTCAAGGTTACGAGAGTCGGTCAGCTGGTGGCAAAAGAGGCTTCGAAGCGGTTAAAGGTTCCCTTCGGTATTGTCGATCTTTCGCTGGCTCCGACGCCTGCAATCGGCGACTCTGTTGCAGATATTTTATGTGAAATCGGTCTGGAGCGTGCCGGAGCACCTGGAACCACCGCAGCCCTTGCTCTGTTAAATGATCAGGTGAAAAAAGGCGGTGTTATGGCATCTTCCTATGTTGGCGGCTTGAGCGGAGCATTCATTCCGGTCAGTGAAGACCAGGGTATGATCGATGCGGTGACAGCAGGTGCGCTGACACTGGAAAAGCTCGAGGCGATGACCTGTGTCTGCTCTGTAGGCCTTGACATGATCGCGATTCCCGGAGATACAAAGGCAACCACGATTTCCGGCATCATTGCGGATGAAATGGCGATCGGTATGATCAATAACAAGACAACCGCTGTTCGCCTGATCCCCGTTATCGGTAAGGGTGTTGGCGAAACCGTTGAGTTTGGCGGACTGCTGGGCTATGCGCCGATTATGCCGGTCAACCAGTTCAGCTGTGACGCATTTGTAAACCGCGGCGGACGGATTCCTGCGCCGATCCATAGCTTCAAGAACTAAGCGGTATCGTAGCAGGAGCAGGACGAATTCTGAAAAAATATAAACAATAGAATGCACGCTCTGCGAGCATTCTATTGCCATGAATGAAAAAGACCGTCGGTTTTGCAGAGCCTTGGGAAGGCGCGAACCGACGGTCTTTCGGATTTTTTTGGAAAGAATTTTGTTTCACAGTTTTTCGCCTGTGGCAGGGAGGGAAAGCAACAGCTTTATGCAGCGTGCCGCTTTTCCAGTTCGACACAGATGCGGTCGTATTCTGTTTCGTCCAGAATATATTTTTTCTTATAAAGGAAGTAGGACAGAAGCATCATCGCGCAGGGCAGCAGGGACATGCACAGCAAAAGTCCGGTGCTCTGCAGCGAGGTCGTGCTGGAGAGCACGCCGGAAATTAAGTCGAGCTTTTCACTTTCGGTAATCAACCCCTGGGTGCACTGCTGCTCCAGCGAAGAAATCTGGTTGGTGTAGCTGGTAACGTCGAACAGCAGATAGGTTGCAGATGTCAGGACAGCGGTCAGTGCGGAGGCAAGCTTTGTGATGAATGGGCGAAGGGAAGCGATGACGGCTTCATCCCTCGTCCCGAATTTGTACTCATTATATTCCACCGTATTGAGGATGGAGATCATCATAATCAGGTAATAGCAATACTGACCGAAATTGGAGAGCATGTAGCCTAACACGAGCAGGGCAAAGCCGAGGGTGCCGGTCTTTGCCAGGAAGCCGGAGATCAGGAGGAACGCGTAGCCGATCACCGCGATGATTGCCATGATGGACATCAGCCGTTTGCGCGGACATTTGCGGGAAATAGCAGGGTAGAAGACCATCAGAAACGCGGTTGCGGACATGCCGACCATTGTGAACAGGGAATATAGACCGCCTTCATAGCCGAACGTCAGATAAATATAGGTAGATCCCAGTCCGCCGACGATCAGTCCATTACCGATCTGCTGCAGCAAAAAGATGACTGCGATCCAGACTAACTGATCGTTGCGCAGGATAGTCTGGATGATTTCGCGGAAGCGGAAGCGTTCCTGCTTTGGTGCAGGAGGATCGCGGCGTTCGCGTACGCCGAAGATTGTGATGCTCAAAAACAGAGGCGCTAAAATCGCAATGATCAGGGCGATGCGTCCGTAGGCGGTAAAGGAACTTCCGCCGATGGCATTTTTTCCGGTAGAAAAGACTGGAATCAGGATAGAAGCCAGCGTAGAACCGATTCCTGCAAACAGCGTGGCACGGGAGGTAAACTGATTGCGTGCGTTGGCATCGGAGCCGAGCGCCGGAATCATACCCCAGTAGGAAATATCGTTCATGGTATAGGTGATGCTGAACAAAAAATAAAGGATACCGAACAGGCAGACGAAGCTCCAACCGTGCAGGTCTGTATTGAAAAACAGATAAATGACGACGGAGGTGGATAAAACGCCGATTGTCAGCCAGGGTTTAAATTTGCCGAAACGGGAATGGGTGTGTTCGATGATGCTTCCCATGATCGGGTCGTTTAGTGCGTCAAAAATCCGGGCAGCGACCATAATTGCGGTGATCGCGGTCAGCTGTGCGGCGTTTAACGAGCGGGTAAATAAAACGAAAGTCAGAAGAAAGCTGTTGATCAGGGCGTAAACAGCATCTCTTCCGACCGTCCCGAGGGGGAACAGAAGTAGGTTTCGTTTTTGGTACTTTTGCTGTTCGTTCATGGATTTTTCCTCCGTTTTTTATTCTGTTTTCATTATATTGCGATTTAAAACAGGATGCAACAGAGAAAAATGGCGAATTCCGGAGAGTGGGAAATGAGAATGTCGGAGGATGCGGCAGGGTGGCACAGCGTGCTGTAAAACGCGGGCACTGCAGCGGCAGCGCAGTCCTGTGGCTGACTACAGCAGAATCAGTTGGCGTGTATACTCGTGAACCGGCAGCTGCCCGGTTTTTGCGCAGCGTGCAGTTTGCGTCAGATGTGCAGCGAGCACATCCTTTTCATAGAGGGCGAGTGCTTCCGGAGAAAGGCTGCGGGCTGCAGCAGCGGGGCGGGAGATGAGCGGAATGCTGCTGTTTTTCTTGAGCACGGACAGCAGGGGAGACGCACTCTTCCGAAAACCAAGAATCCGGGCGTAAGGCGTATAGTCGTTATCGCGGGCAGCAAGGAGCATTTCCTGCGGAACAGAGAGCAGAATCCGACACAGACAGCGGCTGATTTTGCTGTAGGTGATTTCGCGGGTCTTGAGTCTTGCGCAGAGATCGCCCCAGTTGGTAAAGGAAAGGCGGTTCGCCTCGAGCTTGTCGGCAAGCTCTTTTCCGACCTCAGCATACGTCCCAAAGGAACCCGGAGCGGCAGTGAGCAGTCGATAGTGCAATGGACTGGATAAGTCATTGGAGAATAAAAACGTGTTCTGCGATAAAACTTCCTCCCAGAGCGGCAGCAGGGGCTGCAGTTCGGGATAGCACTGCAGCTGCGACAAAAGAGCCTGCTTCCCTTGTTTGGCGAGCAGACTGCGCAGCGCGGATGCAGAGGGAAAGTCTGCTGCACCGTCGAGCGGATCGTGATAGCCGCTGCCAACGCGCGAGATCGTGAACGGGCGGATGGAGCTGTTTCGCCGCAGCAGCGCCAAGGTATATTCCAATCCCAGAAGGTTGTTGGGGGAAGAAAGCAGGGCAACAATCTGTTCTGCTGTGGAATTGTTGTCGGGGCAGGCTGTTGATGGCATATCTTTTGCCATATCGAGGCATAAAAGCAGCGCCTGCTGGCGTGCGGCAGGGAAAGATAGCCCGGATTTTAATGCTTTTTTCAAAGCATTGGAAAAAGCAGCAGATTCGCACTGCAGCAGAGTTGCCGTTTTTTCAAATAAGGAAATGTCGCCGGATTCGCTGCCAAAGCAAAGACCGTCCACACAGCCGAGCTTGTCCAGCAGGGAAACTGCCCCGGCGGCAAAATCCCCGGCGCTTCCGGTGGCGAAGCAGACGGGCAGCTCAATCACAACGTCTGCTCCGGCAAGCAGCGCCATCCGGGTACGGGTATACTTGTCCAGAAGCGCCGGAGCGCCCCGCTGGACAAAGCTGCCGCTCATGACTGCGATCAAATAGTCCGCGCCGGTTTGCTTCCGCGTCTGCTCCATATGGTAAATATGTCCCGGGTGAAGCGGGTTGTATTCTACGATGATGCCTGTTGTTTTCAAAGTGATAAATACCTCCATGTGCATAGCTTATGCATAGCGTTTGAATGGGAACTTTTTCCGGACGACTTCCACAGGTTCAAGTTTATTTTTCTGTTTTAATATCCGATTTAAATAGCTGTATTCTAAGTCCAAAATCAGGATTCTTCGCCTAATACCTGTACTTTTCCATTTCATTAATGACATCCTGAAATCCTGTGGTCTTGTAACAATAATGCAGGATCATTATTACGGAAAACACCTAATGTAACCTTCAATTTTGCTCTTCTAAAGATTTCGTTTTTGCATAAAGGCAACTAACTGAAGATTTGTTTTTACCGTTTCCCCCTTTTGTTTGCATCAACGATCAAAGCCAAATCTTAATTTTTGCGCATCCGTCAAATCATTGTAAATGTCCAACCAATCGTTATAATCTATCGCAATGGTTCGAAAAGCCTTTTGAAAATCACTTACGGAATGAAATGCTGCGATAACGGGTATGTTCCCAGTACGCCTGCGCAATCCATTTTGATAAAATGCCTTTTCATCTTTTGCCCAGGAAAATTGGAGCAGCATCTTTTATATGATAAGGTTTAGTCGTTAACATCATTTTCCCCAATTTTCTGCAAAACGGAAGTTGTCTAATTCTTTTTAGGGATTATCTAATACATAATACAAAGAAATATACTCATGTCCATCTCTTGCAATTTGGGTATTTTCCTCATTACAAAGCGGAAACCATTTTTTCAATAACTCTTTTGATTGACTATTTATAACAAAATGGCTACACATTAAGTAATCATAATTTTCTTGTTCAAAGCAGAATTTAATTACTCTATTAACAGCTTCTGGCATTAAACCTTTTCCCCCAATACTCTTTACTTAATACATATCCTAGTTCTCTTCCTACTAAATTCTCATACTCATCACGCAACAAAAGACTGGTTTCAAGTCCTAATGAATTGCTATTACCTTATGATTTTCTCGATAATTCTAAAAGCGAAAGGTCATTTTCTCAGTAATAAACATCTCAAAATGGTTTTTGATTCTTGAATTGATCCGTTGTGGATTCCATCCAGTCCATTTGACTACTCCATCAACTTTTGCATACTCAAAAAGTCTTCTAAATCCATTTCACATCCATTCTCTAATGATTAGTCTATCTGTTTCAAGCACAACACCTGTTAAATCAACATTTGCATTCATAAATCTATCACTCCTCAATCAACTCCCGATTGTTCTATGATGCGATAAACATGCCATATTCTTTTGGCACATTTAAAATTCCATTTGCAGAATGAGATCAAAATATCTTTTTAGCCTGTTTGGGAATGCCTGAATATCGACGTCATACTTAAAGATATTCGATCATGTCATCGATATTGCTTTTGGCAGCTGCGATCATCGCTTTTGAAAAATCTGAAAGAGTCAGCCTGGAACACAGACGGATCAAATCTTCTTTGTTTTTCCACATATCGCCCGTCCCGCAACCTAATTCCAAAACGCGCATTCCGGGGTCAATTTTATAATTGGAAAAAATCCAGTTTCCGAATCCCATCTTGTTTGTCGAATATTTATCATGAATGGAAATTCTCGTTTGCAAATTGGTTGCTGTAGCATACCGCTGTTCCACAACGGACCTATCATTCAGCTGATCCATACATAACCTCGCTTTGATTTCCTGTTTTTGATCCTGGTATTTACAAAACAGTATAACATAAAATAAAGGCACATGGGAAGCTGCGGAAAGCATTGAAGATGCAGCTTGGCGAATGGTGTAGATGAACGATAACCTAAAATAGCAAAAAGAAGTTTTAACGGAAAGATCTTGTGCTGCTTCATATAGATTTTTCTGTTTTGAGTATGGTATACTGTAAGAGTATGTGAGAAAACTTAGCCTTCTTATATATTTTTAACGAACTAAAAATTTATTTTATATAGAGAGGGATCGGCAGATGGGAAATAAGGAATTATTTAAAACAGTTTTATTCGGCGGATTTCAAAAAGAAGAAGTATGGAACTACATGCAGGAGGTTGAGGCGGAGATAGAAGGGGGACGTCAGGTTGCGGAACGCGCACAGCAGGAATATGCGCAGCAGTTGGAAGAGGAAAACCTGATGCGGCAGAAACTGAGCCAGCAGCTTTCGGATGAACAGGAACGCACGGAGAAGCTGGAAGAAGAAAAGAATGCGATGGAGTCGGAACTTGGCACACTGCAAGCAGAAGCAGAAAGTCTGCGCGCAGAAAAAGCAGAACTGCAGACCGAGCTGAACAAGCTGCAGGAAGAAAAGAGCGGGCTGGAAGCGGCAGTTGAAACCTTAAATACAGAAAAAGCCGGACAGCAGGCAGAAATGGAAGCACTGCAGAAGGCAAAGGACGAATTACAGACAAGGGCGGAATCCTTACAGACGGAGAAGGAAGAGGCTTTGGAGGAGCTGGAAAATCTGCGGATAGCGCAGACAAAAATTCAGGCAGAGGCAGAAAGCCTACGTGCAGAAAAAGCAGAGCTGCAGACCGAGCTGAACAAGCTGCAGGAAGAAAAGATCGGGCTGGAAGCGGCAGTTGAAACCTTAAATACAGAAAAAGCCGGACAGCAGGCAGAAGTTGAAGCGCTGCAGAAGGCAAAGGACGAATTACAGGCAAGAACAGAAGTTTTAGAAGCTGAGAAAGAGAAAGCTTTGTCAGAGCTGAAAAGTCTGAGGACTGAGAAAGTCAAACTGGAAACCGAAGCAGAAAAATTGCGTGCAGAGCAGCAGGAATTGAAAGCGGAAGCTGACGATCTGAGTGTCCAGCTGGAAACGCAGCAACTTGCGCTTGCAAAGGAGAAAGAACACACTGCAGCACGGCTGGCAGAATGGAAGAGCCGGGAGGACAGCCTGAAAACAGAATTAAAGCGCAAAAAGGCAGAGGCTCAGACGATTTTCCAGAAACAACAGCAGGAGATTCGACAGTTAAAACAGCAGTTGGCAGCTTTAAAGTCAGATCATGCAAGAAGTGCAGGACAGAGTAGCCTGGACGGCTTGAAGAATGGTCTGGGACAGATGTTCTTTAAGGTTACAGGAAATGCAGGCAGAAATAGTGCTGGAAAACGCAGCGAAGCGATGCGGCAGTGGGACGCAGACAGCTACAGCGAAGAAAGAACGCAGTGGGGATATGCAGAAAATCCTAGCCGTGCCGAAAAAACGCAGGGACAAGCAGATGACTACAGGGAAAAATCGCAGGAAATCGTAAAAACGGACTATGCGAGTCAAAGAAACGATACGGCAGTCACAGAGCAGGGCGCGCCCGCTGCAGGACAGAACATGACCGTTACGGCTGCAGTCCACCCTGCGTCCGACACAATTTCCGATGTTGCACTCGACACCACATCTGATACAGTTCCGGCGCCCACCGCACCGGATGAAAATAAATTGACTGATACGGTCAATAGGACGACCGACGACGCGATCGCAGAAGCTGCAAAAGCCTGCGAGGACATACAGGCGGCGCAGGAAGCCAAAACGCAGGATTCGGAGAATGCGGATGCGCAGCAAAAGCAGCAGGAAAAAGATACTTATTATAAAGAGCATGTGAATACGGTCAACGAGACGATCGCCCGGGCGCAGGAGCGGATTGCAAAAATGCTTCAGGAGCTTCAGACAGAGGTAGAATAAAAGGGAACCCTTTTGGACAGACTAAAGCAAAAAGTCCGGGAGGAAGATTTCCATGACGATGAAAAAAGTGAGCGGCGATCTGGCGAAGAACAGAGACTATCTGGATCGACAGCTGGGCGTTGGGGAAAGCTTTGACGTATTGTACCGAAATATGGAGATCGGGAAGAAAAATGCAGCGCTGTATATGATCGACGGATTCTGTAAAGATGAAGTGATGCAGAAGCTGCTGCAGCATTTTATCGGAATCACGAAAGAGCAGATGCCGGAGGACGCGGCAGAGATGAGCAGGCAGCTTGTGCCTTATGGAGAGGTCGATCTATGCGGCGATCTGGATGAAATCTGCAGACAGGTGATGTCCGGCGTGACTGCCCTGCTGTTGGAGGGATATGAGCAGGGCATTTTGATCGATGCCAGAACCTATCCGGCGCGAAGTGTCGGGGAGCCGGAAAAGGATAAGGTGCTGCGCGGTTCGAAGGACGGTTTTGTGGAAACCATTGTCTTTAACACGGCGCTGATCCGCCGCAGGATCCGAAGCACACAGCTGAGGATGGAAATGCTGCAGGCAGGAAAAACGTCTCACACCGACATCGTTTTGTGCTATATGGAGGATCGGGTAGATCAGCAGTTCCTTGAAAAGATCCGGAACCGGATTCAGAACCTGCAGGTGGATGCGCTGACGCTGAACCAGGAAAGCCTTGCGGAGTGCCTGTATCAGGGACGTTGGTGGAATCCGTTTCCGAAGTTCCGATTTTCTGAACGTCCGGACACCGCGGCGGCACAGGTGTTGGAGGGAAATATCATCATTCTGGTGGACAACTCGCCGTCGGCGCTGATCACACCGACCTCCCTGTTTGACGTGCTGGAGGAAGCGGACGATTATTATTTTCCGCCGATCACGGGAACGTATCTGAGACTGTCGCGCCTGCTGATCGCCATTGTAACGTATTTTCTGACACCGACGTTTCTTTTGTTGATGGAATATCCACAGTGGATTCCCAAAGGCTTTGAGTTCATCGCAGTGCGGGATACGGTCTATATTCCGCTGATCTGGCAGCTTTTATTGCTGGAGCTTGCAATCGACGGTCTGAAGCTTGCGGCGGTCAACACCCCGAATATGCTCAGTACGCCGCTGTCGGTCATGGCGGCGTTGGTTTTGGGAGAGTTCAGTGTAAAGAGTGGGTGGTTTAATAGTGAGGTCATGTTGTACATGGCATTCGTCGCAGTCGCCAACTACACACAGAACAGCCTGGAGCTTGGCTATGCGCTGAAATTTATGCGGATTATCAATTTGGTGCTGACGGCAATTTTTGGCGTCTGGGGATATGTTGGAGGAATCGTGATTCTGGCGGTTTCTCTGTTGTTTAACCGGACGGTGAGCAGCAGAAGCTATTTGTATCCACTGGTGCCGTTTCATGGAAAACAGCTCGGGCATCAGTTGTTTCGGACAAGGCTGCCGGCGGCAAGAAAATAGGCCTGGCGCAAGGATGGAAAATAAAAAAGCAGCACTGGCAGCGCTTGTGAGAAAATGGTGCGAAGAAAAGAATAATGCAGTCAGGATGGAGTCCAGGATGAAAACAGTAATTGCAATCGATTCTTTTAAAGGAAGCATGACTTCGATGGAGGCTGGAAATGCGGCGGCAGCAGGCGTGAAAGCAGTTTTCCCGGACGCTGAGATCGTCGTGCGTCCGCTGGCGGACGGCGGGGAAGGCACGGTGGAAGCACTGACAACCGGAATGGGCGGACGCATGGAAACAGCGCTGGTAAGCGACCCGCTCGGCAGGAAAATTTCAGCGTCCTACGGTATTTTGGAAAAAAATAAAACAGCGGTAATAGAAATGGCGGCAGCTGCAGGGCTGCCGTTACTTTCCAAAGAAGAACGCAATCCGCTACATACAACGACCTACGGCGTTGGGGAGCTGATCCGGGATGCGATTCGGAAAGGCTGCAGGCATTTTATTGTCGGGATCGGCGGCAGTGCGACAAACGACGGCGGAGTTGGGATGCTTTCGGCGCTTGGATTTGAATTTCTGGATAAAAGTGGTCAGCCGGTGCGAAACGGGGCGGCCGGGTTAGCAGATCTTGCGGAAATTCGGAGCGGACATGTACTGCCGGTTTTAAAGGAGTGCACGTTTCGGGTTGCCTGTGACGTGGAAAATTCCCTCTGCGGAGAGCTTGGCTGCAGCAGCGTATTCGGGCCGCAAAAGGGTGCTGATGAAAAGAGCATCCGGCAGATGGATCAATGGCTCTTTTCCTATGCACAGCTGACGAAAGAGCACTTTCTACAGGCAGATGAAAATTGTCCGGGTGCGGGTGCTGCTGGCGGTCTTGGGTTTGCATTCCAGAGCTACTTAGGTGCGCGGCTCGAGCCGGGAATCCGGATTGTATTGGAAGAGACCGGGCTGGAACGCGAGATGGCGGACGCGGATTTTGTCCTTACCGGAGAGGGCAGGATAGACGAACAGACTGCGATGGGGAAAGCCCCTGTAGGCGTGGCAAAGCTCGCGAAAAAGCATGGCTGTACGGTGCTCGCTTTTGCCGGAGCACTGCAGGAAGGCTTTACAGCCTGCCATGAGATCGGAATCGACGCAGCGTTTTGCATTCAGAAAAGGGCAGTCAGCCTGGAAGAGGCGATGGATCGGGACGCTGCGATGCAAAATCTGACGGATACCTGCAAAGAGGCGTTCCGGCTGGTGAAAGCTGTCGTGGGTGTTCCACAATGAGACAGCATTCTATGTCCCATATTGCCGGTGTTGTCCCACAATGAGGTGTTGACAATTATCCCGTTTTAGCGCAGAATATAAGGATGACTGGTTAGGAATGACGAATCCTGCAGAAAGCAGTCAAAGCAAAGAAACGGAGATTTAAGATTGAAAAATAAAATTTTTCAATCGCGAGATTTGTGTCTGCGCGCACTTGACACAAACTCGGCATGCGCAAAAAAGCGTGCGCAGAAATGAGAGGAAAACATGACGAAAATAGATGTAGTATCCGGATTCCTGGGTGCCGGTAAGACCACCCTGATCAAGAAGCTGTTAAAGGAAGCGCTGGCAGGAACCCAGACCGTCCTGATCGAAAACGAATTCGGTGAAATTGGTATCGACGGAGGATTTTTAAAGGACGCTGGAATCGAAATCAAAGAAATGAATTCCGGCTGTATCTGCTGCTGCCCCTGGTAGGCGATTTCGGAACTTCTTTAAAGGAAGTTTTAAACACCTATCATCCTGACCGTATTCTGATTGAGCCCTCCGGCGTCGGCAAGCTTTCTGACGTTATGAAAGCAGTCCAGAATGCGGGACTTGGCACAGAGGTTGAGTTAAACAGCGCGGTTGCTGTCGTAGACGCTTCCAAGTGCAAAATGTATATCAAGAACTTCGGTGAGTTCTTCATCAACCAGATTGAGCACGCCGGAACGATTATTTTAAGCCGTACAGACGTTGCATCCGAAGAAAAGGTAAAACAGGCGATAGAGCTGATCCGGGAGCACAACGAGAAAGCAACCATTATTACAACACCGCTGGCACAGCTGGAAGGCAAGGAGATTCTTGCTGCTATTGAGGGGGCAAAGGATCTGGAAGCAGAGCTGATGGAGCAGGTAAAGGCAATGCATGACGAGCATGAGCACCACCATCACCATGAAGAGGAAGAAGACGAACACGAGCATTGCTGCCATCATCACCATGATGAGGAGGAAGATGAACACGAGCATGAGCACCATCATCACCATGATGAGGAGGAAGACGAACACGAGCATTGCTGCCATCATCACCATGATGAGGAGGAAGACGAACACGAGCATTGCTGCCATCATCACCATGAAGAGGAAGAAGACGAACATGAGCATCATCATGAGCACGACGAAAACTGCACCTGCGGCTGTCACGATCATGACCACCACCATCACCATCATGCCGATGAAATCTTCACCAGCTGGGGCTTTGAAACTCCTGCAACCTACACGACAGAAGAGGTTGAGGGCTTCTTAAAAGAGCTGGACAACGAAGAAAAGTACGGCATCGTTCTGCGTGCAAAGGGTATGATTCCGGCAGCAGACGGCACATGGATTTATTTCGACTATGTTCCCGAAGAGAGCAATGTGCGTGCTGGTAAGCCTGATGTAACCGGTAAGATTTGCGTCATCGGTTCGAAGCTAAAGGAAGCAGAGCTGGAAAACCTGTTCAGAAAATAATAGAATACTCTGGGAGCATTCTGTTATCAAGAATAAAAAGAGGAGAACTGTATGAAGCCGGTTTATATTATCAACGGATTTTTAGGGAGCGGAAAGACAGAGTTCATTAACTTTACACTGGATCAGCCGTATTTCCAGAGCTCCGGCAAAACCCTGCTTCTGCTGTGCGAGGAGGGCGAGGAAGAATACGACCCTTACGTTTTAAAGCGCAGCAAGACGATCGTGGAAACCATCGAGGAAGAGGCGGATTTTACTCCGGAAAAGATGGTCGAGCTGGAAAAGAAGTATCATCCGGAGCGCATTATCATAGAATATAACGGTATGTGGAAGTTCCGCGACCTGCGCCTGCCGTGGCACTGGAAGGTGGAGCAGCAGATCACAACGATCGATGCATCCACCTTCCCTATGTATTTTACGAATATGAAATCTATGGTTTCGGACATGATCCGCAAATCCGAAATGATCATCTTCAACCGCTGCGATGGTATCGAAGACCTCAATACCTATAAGAGAAATGTCAAGGCACTCAACCAGACTGCAGAGATTATTTTCGAGGATCAGGATGGGGAAATCGACGAGATTATGGAAGAGGATCTCCCATATGACTTAAAGGCGGATAAAATCGTGTTGGATGACAATACCTATGGCATCTGGTATCTGGACAGTCTGGATCATGTGGATCGCTATGTCGGCAAGACGATCGAGTTTATCGGCATGGTGATGAAGCCGGAGGAATTCCCGAAAGGCTACTTTGTGCCCGGACGTATGGCAATGACCTGCTGTGCAGAGGATATGACCTTCCTCGGCTTTGCGTGCGTTTACGATAAGATCGATCTGTATCAGGAACGCGACTGGGTAAAAGTGACCGCAGTAGTCAAAAAAGAATATTTTGCGGATTATGAAGGCGAAGGTCCTGTGCTGTACGCAGAGTCTGTGACAAAGGCAAAACAGCCTAAAGAGCCGGTTATCAGTTTTACCTGATCGGCAGGAAACGATTATGGCAGAGAGGGATAAGGAACTGCAGCTTTTGGAGAAGCGGTTTGCAGAGCTTGCAGACCGCGCCTGGCAGCAGAATCTGTTTGTTTTTACCGGCTTTTTATCGCTGGCAGAGCAGGAGGTGCTCTGGAGAAGCGCTGCAAAGGCGGGAGTACATATCGAATTATACGGCGGAATGGATGGTGCAGAGCGGTGTATGGGCAGGTTCGGAGATCCGGAGGAATTCGGATATGAAGAGCCGTTTCCGATCTGTGCGGTAAAAATCGAGCCGCTGGCGGAAAAATTTGCGGAAAATTTCAGCCACAGGGATTTTATGGGCGCGATTCTAAATCTTGGGATCGACCGGAGCACGATCGGGGATATCTGTGTGGAGGGCAAATGCGCGTATGTGTTCTGTACGTCTGCGATGTCTGTATTTTTACAGGAAACTCTCGAACAGGTGCGCCATACAAAGGTGCGTTGCGTGCCGGTAGAAAAGCTGGAGGCGTTGCCGGAGAAAAAACTTTCTTACCGGGAAGAGCATGTGGCGAGCCTGCGCTGCGACGGAATTGTGAGCGCGGTCTGGAGACTGTCGCGCAGCCAGGGGCAGACGCTTTTTCACAGAAAAGGTCTTTGTCAACGGGAGGTTGACGGAAAACGGCAGCCAGATGTTAAAGGACGGGGACACGGTATCGGTCAGAGGTTTCGGAAAATTTATTTTCCGAACTCCAACTGATACCGTTATTGACTTATGATCAATATGTTTTAAGGCATAAATACTGAAAACGATTCGTCAATTGTTATTTATGCCAGAGTATCTAAAAAAGATGATTTACAAAACCTTACGTCAGTTTTGCAATGCTAAAAGGTAATTGAACTCAAATGTATACAAAAGATTATGGAAGTGGACTTAACTACAATCGTAAAAACTGGAATCAATTATTAGGATGAAGTAATGGAACAAAAATCAAAACTATTATAGTGTACCATAAAGATAAAGTCAGATTTGGCTATGATTGGTTTGAAAATTCTGTAAAAGTTTAATACAACCAGTGTAATGAAGAGAAGCAACAGGATCTGTATCCATATCACGTTTTCTCCTGTGGATGTATCTTCATTTTGTATAGGAGGACGTATGCTGGGATATACCTGGATTCAATGGCTGTTTTTCTTTTTCTTTTACAGCTTTTTTGGTTGGTGCTTTGAATCGACCTATGTTTCACTGCATGAGAAACGGTTTGTAAATCGCGGCTTTATCCGCGGACCTTTTCTGCCGTTGTATGGAACGGGCGCACTGATGATGCTGATCGTGTCGATGCCGTTTCGGGACAATCTGATTTTAACGTATGTGGCGGGCTGCGTGGGCGCGACAGTGCTGGAATATATCACGGGTGTATTGATGGAAACACTGTTCAAAGTCCGTTACTGGGATTATTCCCATAAAAAATTCAACTTCCAGGGTCAAATCTGTCTGGAATCTTCGCTGGCATGGGGACTTCTGACGATCCTGATGACGCGGATTATCCACAAGCCGATCGAAGCGTTTGCACTCTGGCTTCCGTCTTCGGTGCTGACGGGTGTGACGATGGTGGTGACTGTGATTTTTGCAGCGGACTTCGCCCTTTCCTTCAAGGCGGCCCTGGATCTGCGCGATGTGCTGGTTCGGATGGAGCAGGCGAAGGACGAACTGGAAAAGATGCAGAGGCGTCTGGATGTAATTCTGGCGGTTTCCGAAGAAAACTGGGAGAACCGCAAAAAAGAGTGGAACCAGAGTGTCGAGAGCACCAGAGCTGGCTTTGTACAGCGCCGGGATGAGCTGGTAAACGGTATCGAAAAGCGTTTCGAGCGTGCAAAGGAGCTGTTGCCCAGCGGAAGATTGAATCTCAACCGGGAAGAGCTGTTCGACCTGCGTTCAAAATTTGGCGTGAATCTGCAGCGTCCGGAACTGACCACTTTCCTGAAGGATTTCACAAAGCGCGATATGTTGCGCGGTAACCCTAGCATGGTTTCGAAGAAGTTCTCCGAAGCATTGGAAGAACTGAAGAAATCCGCTGCAGAATATAAGAAAAGAGAAAAAAAATAAAATGCACGCTCTGCGAGCATTCTATTGTCAGGAATAATAACAGGGTGCGCAGAAATGAGAGGAAGTATGACAGTTTTTTGGGGATTGATGATTCCACTTGTCGGGACGACGCTCGGCTCGGCATGTGTATTTTTTCTGAAAGACAAACTCAACGAGCTGCTGCAGAAAGGACTGCTGGGCTTTGCATCCGGCGTCATGGTTGCGGCGTCTGTCTGGTCACTTTTGATTCCGTCGATGGATATGGCGGCGGGAATGGGACGGCTTGCATTTGTACCGGCGGCGACTGGCATGCTTTTGGGCATGGCATTTTTGCTGGTGATGGATCGCGTTATTCCGCATCTGCATCTTGGCACGCAGGAAGCGGAGGGACCAAAAACCTCCCTGAAAAAGACGACGATGCTTGTTCTTGCGGTGACGTTGCATAACATTCCGGAGGGCATGGCGGTAGGTGTCGTGTTCGCGGGCATGCTTTCGGGCAGCACCGAGATTACCGCGGCGGGAGCGTTTTCACTGGCGATCGGAATTGCGATTCAAAACTTTCCGGAGGGTGCAATCATTTCGATGCCGTTAAAGAGCGAGGGACAGATGAGCCGCAAAAAGGCGTTTCTGTACGGAACGCTTTCGGGAGTGGTAGAGCCGGTCGGTGCGGCGCTGACCATCGCACTCGCCAGCGTGATCGATCCGTTTTTGCCGTATCTGTTGTCATTTGCGGCGGGCGCGATGCTCTATGTTGTCGTAGAAGAGCTGATTCCGGAAGCCTCGGAGGGCGAGCATTCGAATCTGGGAACGGTTGGATTTGCGGTCGGATTTGTACTAATGATGGTGCTGGATGTGGCGCTGGGATAAAGGATGCCCCGGCAGCAGAGGATTTTGGTTCTCTGTTGCCGGGGGCAATTGTTCATGACAATAGAATGCACGCTCCGCGAGGATGCGCACTCGGCGGAAAAGGGTAGAATGGTTGCTTGAGGCGGAATGGAAGAACCGCGCCGCAGGCGGAGAATCCTGCTTCAGGGCAGGATTTTTTTACACAACTTCCAGGTGCCAGGTATAATAGAGCTTCGGATAATCGGAAAGGTAATGCTCGAGCTCGAAATCATACCGAACAGTGCCGCTTGCTGTAAACGGGAGCGGTGCGAAGCTGCCGTCTTTTAAGGAAACGGACAGGTCGCTGATGACAAAGCCCTGTTTTTTCATTTCTTCTTTAAAATAATTGAAATAAAAGGCGCCGTCTTTGGAAAGCGTATAGCGTACCTCGTAGCGGTAGCCGGAAAAGAGGCGTTTGCTCTGTGTCAGAATTTCCTTTTCCTGCATCCGGTCGCGAGACAGAAACGGATAAAAGTTTGCAAGCAGGGCCGTTCCCTGACGGTAGTCGCCCTCGTGCCAGAGGCGGGTTCCATCGAAAAGATGCTTGCCGCCGACGGTCTGGTATTTCCCGCTGCGGGCATCCTGACGGATGGTTTCCTGCAAGGCCTTTAACTCTTCCTGAACGAATTCCGGCATGCGCTCCGGCAAAACGGGAGCTGTGGGGGCAGGTTCAGAAGCAGCCTGTGGAGCCTGGGCGGCAGACGCCTGCTCTGCCAAATTTGACTTCTGGTTCTGCTCTGTCTGGATTTCTGTTTTAATTTCATCAAAAAAGGACATGATGGGATTCTCCTTTGTATACTACCCCCTATTTTAAGCATTATAGATTTTGTTTGTCAAATTTTTCTTCACAGTATTTGCAGCGATAAACTTCCTTGTTCGGGTCAGCGAGGACGAAGATCTGCGGCAGCTCCTGCTCGATCGAGGTAATACAGCGGGGATTTTTGCAATGGATGACGTTTTTGATCTGTTTGGGAAGCTTTAATTCCTTCTTTTCGACGATATCCCCATTTTTGATGACATTGACGGTGATGTTATGGTCGATAAAGCCGAGAACGTCGAGGTCGAGCATGTTGACATCGCATTCTACCTTCAGAATGTCTTTTTTGCCCATCTTGTCGCTGCGCGCGTTTTTGATGATCGCAACGGTGCAGTCGAGCTTATCGAGCTGCAGGTGCTCATAGATCGAGAGACTTTTTCCGGCTTTGATATGATCGAGGACGAAGCCCTCTTCGATTTTTCCTACATTTAACATAGTAATCTCCATTCTGCAGGCACAGAGTGGTTAACTTTAATAACGAATTCATAAGATAATTTTGCGGTCAGATACCGGAAAATATTTAAGAGGGTCAGAATCAGAGCCATCCGAACATAGACCGCGTACTGCACCTGTTTGAAATAGGCGGCTCTCGGGTCGTCATCCACTCACAGAGATCTCATTAACTCTGGGGAAGGGGATGCAGCACCAGCATGTCGGGCGGTGCGAGCTTCATTTTTTCCGCAGTCAGTACATAGAAATCCTTCAAGCGGACATAATCCTCTTCGTTGAAGAAACGCTCCTTCTGCACACGGGTCATGTATAAGAATCCAGCTCGGGCAGCTTGTCTTCGAGACGGATGACTTCTTCATAAGGAATATTTTTTTCACGCAGCATCTCTGTGATATAATCCGGAACCCGCAGCTCGGCCGGGGAAATGAAGATGAACCGGAGGTTGTCGTAGCGGGAGAGCGCGTTGACTAAGGAGTGCACGGTACGACCGAATTTTAAGTCGCCGCACAGACCGATAGTCAGGTTGTTTAAATGCCCCTTTAAGGAACGGATGGTCAGCAGATCGGCATAGGTCTGGGTCGGATGCTGATGACCGCCGTCACCGGCATTGATGACGGGAATGCGGGATTTCTCAGCGGCAACGATCGGAGCACCCTCTTTGGGATGGCGCATTGCGCAGATATCGGCGTAGCAGGAAATGACGCGGATCGTGTCGGAAACACTTTCGCCTTTGGAAGCGGAGGAATTGGATGCATCCGCAAATCCGAGCACTTTGCCGCCCAGGTTCATCATAGCGGCTTCAAAGCTTAAACGGGTTCTGGTGCTCGGCTCGTAGAAACAGGTCGCCAGCTTTTTGCCCTCGCAGGTATGGGCATATTTGTCAGGGTGTTTCTCGATGTCGTTGGCAAGATCAAAGAGCTGATCCAGCTCTTCCACAGAAAAATCCAGTGGGTTCATCAGGTGTCTCATGAATGATAATCCTCCTTGAACAGTTGAGTTTCAGACATAATAAAATCGAAGAGAATCAAACTCCCTTCGATTTGAAACAAAATGCCTGTATTTCTTTTTAAAAAAATGAAATCCATGTCCTCTGCCGGAAATAATCTGACAAAGAAAAGAAAAAAACGAACTTCCGAATAAACAGAACTGCTGAAAATAAAACATGACAGACTGCATGGTCATTGCGCTTCCTCCTTTGGATCTCATTTTGCTTGGACAAGTATAGCATAGGGATATTTTGAATGCAAGGAAGAATTGAAAAAAATATTACGATGGCGTATAATGATACTACAGTTCACTCGAACGTTCCTGTGGGCAGCTCTCATGCTTGCATGAGGAGCTGCCCACAGGAACGTTCGAAGGGAGCGCCGCTTCATGAGCAAAAAGAGCTGCGAAGCAGCGGAAAGCATCGAAGATGCGCTTTTGCGAATGGCGCGGTGAACTGTTCGCAAAGCTGTGGAATGCTCGAATGGCGCGATGAACTGTATCGAATCCACCAGATGCAAAAGGAGGAAATAGCATGGAATTTCGGGAAAAGAAAAGATGGGGATTTTTTGGACTTCCCTTTACCTTTACAACCTACATGGTTACAGAAGAGCTGATCACTGTGGAAGAGGGATTTATTAACAAGCGGGAGAACGACTGCTACATATATAAAGTACAGGACGTAGAACTGATCCGGACGCTGGGGGAGCGGATGTTCGGACTTGGTACTGTAAAGTGCTACACCGGCGATACGACAAATCCGGAGCTGTATCTGACCCATATCAAAAATGCAAAAAATATCAAAAACTTTATTCTGGAAGCGTCTGAGAAGGCGCGGTTGAAGCGCAGGACGATGAATATGCTCGACATCGGTGCTGATGCAGATATTCCGGAAGAAAACTAATTTTCAAAAAAGTATTGACAACGAAATCAGACTGTTTTAATATGTTTTTAACAAGTTGAACTTATATCAATTTAAACCGATGAAGTGGAGATAACGGTACAGGCGCACTTCCAGAGAGTCCGGGCAGGTGGGAGCCGGGCAGAAAGCGGAGTATCAAATGGACCACAGAGGGCACAGTCAAAGGAATTTTGTTCCGAGTATTCTGTGACGGAGGGCATCCGTTATTTGCCGGGGGTATGTTAGTATCCTTTGGAATGTTTGAATTCTTTAAAAGATATCTGTACCCTGATAAAGAGTGCGTACGATCGCAAAAAGGTGGTACCGCGGGAAGACAGGCACAAAGTGCCTGCAGCTTAAAAGATGATGAGCCCTCCGTCCTTGACAGACAAATCTGTCATGACAAATTATCGTCATGGGCTTTGTTTCCATACGATTTTTTTACGTAGGATGCTTCCAGCGAAAGATGGTTTAAAGCAACCGCACTCAATAAAAAAATATCCCTATTACATTCTTTTTACAGGAGGAACAGTCGCATGGAACAGACATCACTGGAAGAACTGAAAAGAACGGCAGCGTCCGGAGCTTACCGGAGGATTCCAATCCGGCGCAGAGAAAATGCCCGCAGGGCGACTGACGACGGAGCTCACGCCGCTGTTCGATCAGGAAAGCTACTGTGAAAAGGTGGAACAGGTCAAGCATTACATCCATGAGGGAGACATTTTTCAGTTGGTGCTTTCGAACCGTCTGGAAGCCGGATTTGACGGAAGCCTGCTGGATACCTACCGGATTCTGCGGACAAAAAATCCGTCACCGTACATGTTTTATTTTTTCAGCGACGATCTGGAAATCGCCGGCGCTTCGCCGGAGACACTGGTAAAGGTGGACAATCAGACCGCATACACCTTCCCTCTTGCCGGGACAAGACCCAGGGAAAGGACGAAAAGGAGGATCTATTGCATTTTTGACAGCGGGAGAAAACAGAAATTCCGCTGGTATTTATGACATATTTGAATCCGGTGTTCCATTACGGCTACGAGGCGTTTTTTTTGAACGCTGCCAGGATGTAGGGATCGACGGCATCATCATCCCTGATCTGCCATTTGAGGAAAAAGAAGAGGTTGATGTTGTTGCAAGCCGCTATGGCATAGACCTGATCTCGATGATTGCACCGACCTCCAAAGAGAGAATCCGTAAGATTGCCAAAGGAGCGAAAGGGTTTTTGTATGTGGTATCGTCGATGGGCGTAACCGGAGAGAGAACCAATATCACCACCGATATCGGTGGGATGTTAAAAGAAATCCGCAGTGTCAGCAGCGTTCCGGCAGCGGTTGGCTTCGGTATCCACACACCGGATCAGGCGGCAGAGATTTCCAAAACGGCAGAGGGATGGTGTTATCGTAGGAAGTGCAGTTGTAAAGCTGATCGCAAAATACGGCTCTCATGCGGGAGGACATTTATACACCTATGTGCGGATGATGAAGGAGACGGTCAGCCACAGCGAATAAGCGGAAGCATCCACGCTGCGGTTTCCGAAAACATGGGGCGCGGAAAAAAATCTTTTTCTATCAGAAAGAAGAACGCCGGCAAAAGAAGAACCCGGCGGGAGAAAAAATAATTAAATTTTATCGGAAACAATCAAAGATACTTAAAATCCATAGTATTAGTTGGTAACTTAAAACCACTGAAATCATAGGAAAGATAAGCCAGTGCAAGTTGAAACAGTCTTGCTAACTATAGGGTAGAACCTTGATGGTAATGATTGAGTAATGGTAGAAGTCCATGAAAACCAAATGGCAAAAAATCAAAATTTTAGAAAGGAAAAGCTATTTAGATGAACCTATATCTAATCAATAAAAAAAGAATTTATAAAAAGAATCTGTGAGACTTGCGACCACCAAAGCATACACGATGAAGCAGTAACTACAAATTGTGATATGACGAACAGATTACATTTGTATATGTTTTTAGTAGCAGTGTGGACAAGATGGAAAAAAAAAATGGTGGGCCTCGGATTCGGATAAGGGTGGATGGTGCCTGGGATAAGGGTGGACTGACAGACGATCCGACAGTTACCCTGAACGAATGTGCAGGTATTTTTCATTATTGCCAGGAGATCTTTGAAGGTCTCAAAGCATATACAACAGAGGATGGACATATCGTAACGTTCCGTCCGGACTTAAATGCAGTCCGTATGATGGACAGCGCAAAGCGTCTGGAGATGCCTCCGTTCCCGGCAGAGCGTTTCCTGGAAGCAGTAGAAGAAGTGGTTAAGGCAAATGCTGCATGGGTTCCTCCTTACGGCAGCGGCGCAAGCTTATATGTTCGTCCTTATATGTTTGCAAGCTCTCCAGTTATCGGCGTTAAGCCCGCGGATGAATATCAGTTCCGCATTCTGGTAACTCCGGTTGGACCGTACTTTAAGGGCGGCGTTCATCCGCTTACCATCTGTGTCAGTGATTTTGACCGTGCAGCACCGCATGGAACCGGACATATCAAGGCTGGTCTGAACTATGCGATGAGCCTGCATGCCTATGTAACCGCGCATCAGAACGGCTACGATGAAAACATGTTCCTTGATCCCGCAACCCGCACCTATGTAGAGGAGACCGGTGGCGCAAACTTTATCTTCATCGACAAAGAAGGAACTCTTGTCATTCCCAAGTCTGACAGTATCCTTCCTTCTGTAACACGTCGTTCCATCGCAGTCGTTGCAAAGGATATCCTGGGCATGAAGGTGGAAGAGCGCCCGGTTAAGCTGGCGGAGCTTTCTGATTTTGCAGAATGCGGCGTCTGCGGTACAGCAGCTGTTGTATGCCCGGTCGGCAAGGTGGTAGACCATGGCAGGGAGATCTGCTTCCCCAGCGGTATGGAAAGCATGGGACCGGTGATCCAGAAGCTGTATGACACTCTGACAGGTATTCAGATGGGCAAGATCGAAGGACCTGCAGGATGGGTTCATAAAATTATGTAACTGATTTATATTACAGCACTCGTGGTTTGGGGGCAGATTCCATGCTCCATGAGAATCTGTGACAAGAAACCACGGAAAAGCGTCCATTTTATGAAAAAAAAGCTGAAAGCAGCGGAAATGCGAAGATGGCGCAAGGGTAGATGGCAAAAAAACGGTAAAGCGGGAACAGCCGCAGACGCAGAATCCATGCCTGCGGCACATTTTTTTTAGAGATAACCTAACTATTTTGGGTGTTGCATTTTTTCATGGAATAGGGGATGATAAAACCAGAGATTCCGGAGAATTGCCGGACAGGAAAGAGGGAGAAACTTATGAAGAAAAAGACTGTACATATTATTTCTCATTCCCATTGGGACAGAGAATGGTATCTGCCGTTAGAGCGGCATAAAATGAAGCTGCTGGATCTGATCGACACCAACATGGAACTGTTTGACAAAGATCCCGGCTTTTACAGCTTCCACTTGGATGGTCAGACCATCGTGCTGGATGACTATCTGGAAATCCGTCCGGAAAAAAGAGAAGAGCTATTAAGACATGTCAGAGAGGGACATTTCCGGGTAGGTCCCTTCTACATCTTGCAGGATGAGTTTTTAACCAGCGGTGAAGCAAATGTCAGAAACCTTCAGACCGGTATTCGTGAAGCAAAAGCCTATGGCAATCTGACAAAGGTTGGCTATTTCCCGGATGCATTCGGCAATGCGGGACAGATGCCTCAGCTGCTGACCCAGGCTGGTATGGAAGCCGTTGCGTTTGGCCGCGGCGTAAAGCCGGTTGGTTTTAACAATGAATTAAAAGAAGGCGGCGAGTACGAATCCGCTTATTCTGAAATGCAGTGGCAGTCTCCCGACGGCACAAAGCTTCTGGGTATCCTGTTTGCAAACTGGTACTGCAACGGTATGGAAATCCCGGTGGATGAAAAAGAAGCAAAGGCATACTGGGAGGAACGTCTTGCAAAGGCTGAGATGTTCGCATCTACAGACGAGCTGCTGTTCATGAACGGCTGCGACCATCAGCCGGTTCAGAAGGATCTTTCCGCAGCGATTGAAACCGCGCGCAGACTGTATCCCGATATTGAGTTCGTGCATTCTAACTTCGAAGATTATGTCAAGAAGGTTCAGGCAGAGGCAGGTGAAAAGCTTTCTACCGTAAAAGGCGAGCTGACCAGCCAGGAGACAGACGGCTGGTATACTCTGGTCAATACCTGTTCCTCCCATGTAACCTTAAAGCGCCAGAACCGCAGAAACGAGGTTGCACTGGAGCGCGTATCCGAGCCTCTGGCTGTATTTGCAGCAGAAAGCGGTAAGGAATATCCCCATGACCGTTTCAACTATGCATGGAAGATCCTGATGCAGAACCATCCCCACGACAGCATTTGCGGCTGCAGCGTGGATCAGGTCAACAAAGAGATCGAAGTCCGTTTCGACCGTTCCACAGAGATTGCCCATACCCTTTCCGAGGATGCTTCCGCTTATGTTGCAGACCTGACAGATACTTCTGTATTTGAAAAATATGGCGAAAACGCAGTTCCGTTTGTTGTGTTCAACACCACTGGCGACGAGCGCACCGGTAAGGTGACCGTAGTATTGGATGCAAAGCGTGACTACAACAAGTGGCTCTGGGACGGACGCCGCAATATGAAGGCATGGGAGCTGCCGGAGTACGTTGTTGTGGACAGTGAAGGCAATGTACAGAAAGCAACTGTAGAAGATGCAGACGTAAAATTTGGCTATGATCTGCCGGATGACAAGTTCCGTCAGCCTTACATGGCAAGACAGGTGAAGGTTTCCCTTTTTGCAGAAAAACTGCCTGCACTGGGATACCGTATCTACGCGCTGGTTCCTGCAGAAGCCGCTGGGACAGCTGGAAAGGGCAGCAACATCGCAAGCGATGACCGTCATCTGGAAAATGAATTCCTGAAGGTTGCGATCAACGATGACGGTACGTTGAACGTTCTGGACAAGCAGACCGGAAAGACCTACGAAGGTCTTGGCTATTTTGAAGATACTGGATGCGGGAAACGAATACATCTACTTCTGCCCGAAGGGAAATCCTGCAATTGTGACGAAGGGCACAAAGGCAGAAATCAAGCTGGTGGAAAATACCGATTTTGCGGCAAGCGTGGAAGTGACCAATGTGCTGACTGTTCCGGTTTCCGCAGACGATCAGTTAAAGGAAGAGCAGGAAGGTCTTGTAGAATTCATGAAGCGTACCTGCGGCAGAAGCAGTGAAACGACACAGATTGTTCTACACACCACAATTACTCTGGAAAAAGACAGCCGCAGCGTGAAGTTTGTAACCGAGTTCGATAACACTGCAAAGGATCACAGAATCCGCGTGGTAGCACCGACCGGAATCTCCTGCACACACCACTATGCAGACAGCGTATTTGAAGTGGTGAACCGTCCCAACGAGCACAGTAAGCTGTGGGAGAATCCCTGCAAGTGCGAGCATCAGCAGAGCTTTGTGGGCTTAAACGATGAAAAGGGCGGCATGCTCATTGCAAACATCGGTCTGTATGAGTATGAAATCCTTCCGGAGGAAAAGAATGCACTGGCAGTTACCATCCTGCGCAGTGTCGGCGAGCTGGGTGACTGGGGCGTATTCCCCACCGAGCTGTCCCAGCAGCTGCGTCATATCACTGCAGAGTACGAGATGACCTTCTTTGCAGGGGATCTGGTTGAAAGCAACAGCTTCAGAAGCGCATATCAGTTCCAGGTACCTTATACAGTTGCACAGACCAAGGTTCATGCAGGAACCCTGCCGGTTGAGAAATCCTGGCTGACCTGGGAAGGCGAGCGCATGATGTTCTCCAACCTCAAGGAGAAAGCAGAAGGCACTGACCGGATGGCACGTTTTGTCAACTGCTCCGGCGAACCCACCGTTCTGCGTATCAAGAAGGACGCTTCTTTTGAAACCCTGTACTTCTCCAATATTCTGGAGGAAGAGGTTCGTCCCGAAACTGCAAATGCAGACGGCTGGTATGAAATTCCTGTCAGAGGCTTTGAAATCGTAACAGTTGGAATGAGATAAAAAATTCTATTGTAAGAAATGGGAGAAGCTGTTGTGCGAATGTGCAGCAGCTTCTTTTGATGCATTGCGCGGAAAGCAATGCTGTGCAGCTATCGTCCGCATGCGCACAGATAGGTTGACGGATGCATACAGACTTTCCGTATACCGGAAGCCTGAATTGCATAAATTTTGTATTGTATTATCATATCTGTTTTTTCGATGAAGCAGAAAGAAGAGGGAAAAGGAAATGTTGCGAAAGCCTGGAATTTGCCAGAAACCGGTAATAACGTTGTATGAAACGCCTGCATATGCAGCGTGTGGTATAGCTGTCGGCGCAGAGCCTACGGGCGTGCAGCCTGGCGCGTGTACACCGAAAAATGGCGGCGTTGCAGATGAAATTCTCTTTGGATGGCAGTACGAGGTTTTGGAAGAGAATAACGCTTTTTATAAAATCCGGACGCATTATGGATATGAGGGATGGATTGCGGCAGAAGAGTATGTGCCCATGGAAAGTGTAGGAGATACAGGTGTATGCTATGATGCACAAAACTCCGGTTGTGCAATGCAGCTTTTTCAGATTTGCCAGAATATTGCAGACGTGCTGGAAGCGGAACGGGTACAGGCAAGGCGTATCACGACACTGTATGCCGGGAGTCTGATTTGGGCAGAGAAGGATTCGGCTTACGTCGATAGTAGCGCTGCAGCCCGCCTGCTGCAGCCGGGCTGGCGACGCGTCTTTTTACCGGATGGAATGGGCGGTCTTAGGGAAGGATATATGCGGAGCTGTTTTCTGGAGCCGTGCCAGGGACAGGAGCGGTGGAGAAAATGGGCGACGCAACGGCCGACGGTTCTGGCGGAGCGTATAGACGCAGTATCACAGTCGGAGCCGAAAGAACAAGAGGATGCAGACGCGCTCAGGTTGGAAGAAGCTTTCCAGGAAAGCATCGTGCAGACTGCGTATTCCTATCTCGGGACGCAGTACCGCTGGGGCGGGAAAACAGCATGTGGAATTGACTGCTCCGGTCTTGCGTTTATGAGCTATTTTCGAAATGGGATCCTGATCTGGCGGGATGCAGCGATCAAAGAAGGCTATCCGGTTCATGAAATTCCGATAGAACAGGCCAAACCGGGTGATTTGCTTTTTTTTCCGGGACATGTGGCGATTTATCTGGGAAATGGAAAGATCATCCATGCGACCGGACATCCCGAAAGCAGCTGTGTGACCGTCAATTCCCTGTGGGAGGGCGAGCCGGGATATCGGGAAGATTTGAAAAACAGTCTCTGTGCAGCTGGAAGCATTTTTTAAAATGGAGAAATCTGTATTACAGCAAAAAGATTTTTGTTTGACTTTGTGAACCTCACATGACTAAAGTCACGTGCTTCTCAGCCGTTTTAAACGACAAGACTAAATATCGGCGGATACGCCAGTAACTTAGAATTCGTGCGGTTACGCACTTTTTTCGTCGGGCGTCGGGTACGGCCAGTTTCCACATTACAGGTAGTCCGCTGTATATTTGCCTGTGTTTATGCTGCTTTTAATTCTGCATAAAGCTTTCTCAAATCCGCATAAACACATGAGGTTCTACGCTTCACTGCAGGTACTTTTGCCTCCAGGGAAGACCTTTCCGTTTCCGGCAAGGGTTTTAAAAGCTCCCGTATAAAATATCGCGCTCCAATATTATAGGATGCTGACAGGTCGCAGTTATACTGTTTTCCTGTCCGAAAGGTACACAGGCTATGGTTCTCCGGATTTCTTACCACTGCTCCGCTTCCGTCACAGGCCAGCCTGCTGGTGTTTGGGGCACTGACTCTGGATACACGGATCCCGTTCCGGTGAGCCTGATGCTCACACAGCTTCTGAATATCCCGCTTTCTCCATAAATGAAGTTTTTGTTTCTTTTTTCCGGAGAGTTTCCCCTGCATTTCCAGATATTCGAACACAATTACATCCGCCTGATACTCTATTGCACATTTCGTGATCGCCGCAGCTATTTTGCGGGACAGTTCCATATTCTGCCTTTTTGCATAATTCCATCGGCTTTGGACCTGTCTGGAGGAATGTTCTCTCTGAAAACGGCGGATTCTGCCAAGTACATGATACAAATGGTCTTTATCACTGGTAAAATTGATAAATTTCCGTCCCAGGATAGTGCCATCTGCACGCATGATACTGCAGACCGCATCCGTATTGATTCCTAAATCAACACTGCATATCACCTGCTCTTTTACGGCTGTTTTCGATAAGCTTACTTCCTCTGTGTACGAAAATCGAAGGAAATATGTATGATGTTTCTTTTCCAACGTTGGGGCGGACGCCTTTTTTCCCGCTCCATTTTTTCCGAAGATATTCCATATCCGTATGGAGTAATTTTACCTGGAACCATTTCCACTCGCGTCCATCAAATAACTTTAAATGAGCAACATCTTCTCCATATTCTGCTTCCTTATACATGACATCCCGATAGAATACCGGCATTGCATGATTCTCACAGACCAGCTTTGGTTTCCCCTTTAACTCTCCCTTTTCCCACAAACCGAGACGTGTTTGATAGGAGGACACTGCTCCAAGTGCATGTTGGATTGCCGCCCTTTCAGGTAAGATGGCATTTTAGGAAAATGCCGGTCAAACGCAAACCTGGCAGGATTCTTTTTCGTCTCATGTACCAGATGCTCCGCTGCATTAAAGAGTTTTTGTGGATTCCGGATTTCTGAAAGTTCTTCCAGGTTCCTGCATACACCGGGATCAGATAGGAAACTGCTTTCCGAAAAATATCCAGCGTAGCACGGAGCGGTATATTCTTTTTTTTCATTTCTACTCCATAGCTGGATACAATCTGCATAAAGTTCCCCTTTCTTTTTCCCTTCTCTTTTGTCCCTCGATATATGCCGTTACTTGATCCCAGCTTCAGTCACTTACGGTAACTGCACAATACGACGCATTCCACAAACAAGACGGTATTGTAAAGAATATACATATCCTCTACCATATGAAAGTTCATTTTTCTTAATAGCAAACATATCTTTTTTCATATTTGTATTATACAATACATCTCTCTGTATGGCAAACATTTGTTCTGGGTTTTAATTAAAAAATTTGGCACACATAACTCATCACTACTACAATATACTTATGGGTAATCCCCTTACATCCAGTAAGGATTTATCCATCTCATTACTTAAACTGTTAGAATGTAGGATGCAATGGTATATCGACTTCATCACTAGGGCTTAGCGTCCGTACTTTAGACTGATAACCAGCTCCTCATTCGCAGTGTTCGTTTTATGCAGGTTGAATCACATTAAGTGCATTCGTGTCACACACAGTAGTTTGAGCAGGTAATGAGTAAATCTGGTATTTATCCATTGTAATATTTTTAAGGAGTGACAAACTTATGAACGCAGTAGGTATCGATGTTTCAAAAGGTAAAAGCATGGTTACAATTCTAAGACCATTTGGTGAGATTGTATCCTCTCCTTTTGAGATCAAACACACATCCAGTGATATCCTTTCACTAATTAAACTTATTCACTCTATCGAAGGTGAATCACGAATTGTAATGGAGCACACCGGACACTATTACGAAGTACTTGCTCAGCAATTTTCAGCATCTGGTCTGTTTGTCAGTGCTGTTAATCCTAAACTAGTCAAAGACTTTAATAATGACTCTCTTCGCAAAGTTAAATCTGACAAAGCTGATTCCATCAAGATCGCCCGCTATGCTCTTGACAAATGGCAAAATCTTAAACCATATAGTATTGTGGATGAATTGCGCACACAACTAAAGGCCATGAATCGTCAGTTTCATTTCTATATGAAACAAAAAACGGCTATGAAAAATAATCTTATTAATCTCATTGACCAGACATACCCAAATGCAAATACTTATTTTAATAGTCCCCCCGCAGTGATGGCTCCCCAAAATGGGTTGATTTTGTCTAAAGTAACGAGAATGCGGTGTGCCGTTTTTCAAAAATCAGAAATATAATAACTTACGAACGAGTAGCAAATTTGCGTAAATCCAGTTTTGCTGCTCGTTTTTTTGTGCGAAAAAGGAGGAAACTTAAAAAGAAATCTACGCAATCGGGCTTCCGGCAATCATTGCACAGGCACTGATGTCTATCATGGTTTATGTGATGAACCTGATTTTGAAATTCAGTCCTTCCGCCCAGACCGCATACGGACTGTTTTATAAAGTCCAGCAGTTTGTGCTGTTTCTGGCTTTCGGACTGAGGGATGCGATCACGCCGATCATAGCATTTGCATATGGAATGGGAAGCAAAAAGAGGGTTCAGGACGGAATGAAATATGGTCTGATTTATACGGCTGTGCTTATGGTAATCGGAACAGCAATTACGGAAATTTTCCCGGGCGCGTTTGCTTCGCTGTTCAATGCCGGACAGTCGAGAGAGTATTTCATTGGAGCGATGCGGATTATCTCCATCAGCTTTATCTTTGCCGGAATCAATGTGGCATATCAGGGAATCTACCAGGCACTGGAAAGCGGTGCAGAGTCTCTGGTGATTTCTCTGCTCAGACAGTTTTGATCCCCTATTGCCGCTGGCTGGTATTTTTTCCGTGTTTGTCAGAAACGGACAGGCAGACGTTTCGCTGATCTGGTGGGCGTTTCCGATCACAGAGCTTGCTGCCTGCCTGGTGGGATATGCCCTGTTAAAGAAAGTCAAAAAGAACAAGGTGGAAAATTTGGAATAAGGAAAATGCAACGCCGGATTTGTATGAAAAAGTGTTCGAAAAACATCCTCGAGGATACTCTGTAAAAAGGAATTCGTATTACGAAAAGGGGTGGAGGGATAGGGCTGCCTTAGCAGGATGATCGTATGGAAAAGCAAATCCTTTTCGTCATAATAGAGATTCATGCTGCCTTCATAACGCTCTACAATCCGGCGAACACTTTTCAAACCAAATCCATGCGAAGAAGGCTCTTTTTTGGAAGTTATCAGTTGATGGTTATGTGCAGTAAAAGGATCTGTACGGCAGGAGTTTATCATAGTAATAACGGCAAAAGGAGTATGTTCTTTTCGATGTACATTCAGTTCAATCAGGGCATGATCGGTTTTGGATGCAGACTCTAAAGCATTATCTAAAATATTGCAAAAAATAGCAGTAAGATCAGCATCCGGGAGATGGCGCAGGACACCGCTGCGGATATCCGTATGGAAAGTGATATATTTTTCCTGACATTGACGTTGATAACGGGAAAGAATTACGTTCAGCATATGGTGGTCGCAAACACGGGCGCTTTCTGTCAAATCTGAGGATTGTAAAAGGGTATGGATGTAGGTGTCAATTTTTTCATATTCTTTGGCAGAATTTAAAATCTCAAGGGACTGCAGGTGCTTTTTCATGTCATGGATTAAAATACGCTGGCTCTCATGCTGGGATAAGAGCATTTTATAATAGGCAGCGGTGTCGGATTCTTTTTGCAATAGAAGCTGCATATCTGTATACTGTGCGCCTTTCTTTTTGTGTATACTGGTTGATGCCGAAAGCAAAAATATTGCTGATTAGCAGTAATATGGCGCTGATAGAGACCAGAATATTGATGGAGGAAGGTAAAGAGATATACTCTCCAACCTTAATTAAGGTAGCTAAGGTAAATATTGTTGCAACCGAGTAAATAGGAGCAATAAGCTATGCCAATCTTTTGGGGATGATATGTTTCCTTTTTAAAGAAAAAGATAAGAAGATAAGCAGCAATAAAAAACAGCCCTTTGCTGAAAATTACAAAAATGAGCGAATAAGGGAAAATATCATAATGATGTAAAAAAGTTGGGGTGAAAACACTGAGGATACCAATCGGCAGAATTTCACACGCTGCCATCAGGGCAGAGAGGATAATAGCATGGAAACATGCCGTATACCATTTTGTCCTATGGAGGAGATATAGAAGAAGGAAGTTGATCAGAGTGTATAAAATTAAATTTAATCCGGTTAGTTTCAGAAAAGAAAAGCCCAGAAGGATGGCATATGAAGCGCTTAGGAAAGCGGCGCGGATTTGGGAGAAAATTTGGCTGGAAAAAACGTATCGGAATAAGCCCAGAATATAATTGCTTCTATGAAATAGGATAAGAAAAAACAATAAATGTTTCCATAGTCACGCCATGCTTTCTAAATATAATAAATAGGCATTTTTAAATTCCGTATATTTCCGCTTAGTCAGATAGGCAGTAAATTGTCCGTCCTCTAGATAAATTATGTCATGATTAAAATTACTTACATGCTTCAAATTCACAATAAAACTGCGATGAGATTGAATAAAACAATTTTAGGAAGGATCTCAATCCAGTATTGTATACTGTGAATAGATTCATAATCTTTTTGGAGGTATGGACAATGATTTTTCGCCCTTGAGTTTCAATAAGAATAATATCGTTGACAGGAAGGGTCAGGGTTTCTTCTTTTGTTTCCAAGGCAATCTTCTGGGACAAAGTATGGTATACAGCAAGGGCATCCTTCAGATTACGGAACAGGCGTTGCTTCTCTAAGGGTTTGGAGAGGTAGCGGAATACATGGAAACGCATCGCCTCATCAAGGTACTCAGAGTAAGAGGTGACTACGAATATAATAATATTTTTGTTACGTTCTTTTAAGACATTTCCAATATATATACCGTTCATTCCGGGCATTTCAATATCCAGAAAAAGAATATCAATGCTCCCGGTATAGGACAGCAATTCTTCCCCGCTTGTAAAAGTGATAATTTTAGGAAGTGTTAGGTGATGTTGCTTAAAGAAAAGCTGCAGACAGTGTTGGAGTTTTTGAATAAATAGTTTGTCATCATCACAAATAATAAGTTGCATTTGCAGAAACCTCCTGCCGAAAAAACACTTTCTATTATATAGAAATAGAAAGGAAATGCAAGTATCCAGAGTGAAATGACATAAAAAAGAGTAGGAATATCGGTTTTATTTATCCTTTAAATAGCTCTTTGAGTTTCTCTTTACGAGAAGCTCCACGAATTCCTGTACTAATTCTACATCTTCATCGGAGCATAGCTGTAATTTATCCAGAATATTTAAGGGAACATTATGGGGATGCATTTCCCCAAGGACAAGATAGTCCGGAGATACTTTTAAATGTCTGCAGATTGCGATAAATTTATCCATACTGGGCTTTTCGCATCCACGCTCGATGGAAGACATATGATTCTCAGAAATATTAATAGAAGAGGACAGTTCGTATTGTTTTATTTTTAATTCCTGACGACGCAACTTGATACGATTGCCCATTTCATTATAATTATAGTCCATTGTTAAATTTCTCCCTTATGTATGTATTGTAGCAATAGGATGAGCGAAACAGAAGAATTTATAACAGAGGAAATCTGTATCACAGTGGAAAATTTGAAGAAATAACAGAAAAATACTGTAACACATGTTGTTTTTAGAGAAGAATAAGGAATTTATGACAAAATAGGTCGAAATAAAGACCATTGGAGCATGAGTACTTTAAAAAAGCGGGGAAATATGTAAAATAATATATATGGGGGAGGAAAATAAAATCAGAAAAGGAGATTAAGATGAAAATGAAAAAAGGAAGCAGTGGAGAAAGTATCAAAAAAAGTAGCAGTAGTGTTAGAAACAGTTTTGAAGGTAGAGGCAAATTCAACATCCTGTGGATTGATCTATCAGCCGAAAGAACCTAAAAAAATGGATAGATTCAAAAGGATAAATAAATGAAATATTGTACAGGTAAGATAGTGGAGTGGCTGATCAATCATGATGCTATAGAGAGTGACGATAAGGAATTATATGAATATGCTCTTTATAGTTTATGGTTATTGGTAACTCCTCTATTTTTAGCAATAATTGTAGGGCTGTGTTTTGGGAGAATAAAAGAGGGGATTGTTATTGTAATACCATTTATGTTACTGTAAATTCAGCGGTGGATATCATGCAAAGCATTTATGGATATGTCTTACAAGTTCCACATTATTGTTGAGTTTATGTGTAAGACTTTCCTTTTAATTTAAAGTACGATTGGAAATTAGCAATCATAACAGCTGTTGCAGGAATCGGATTGGGGTATTTCAGCCCAATTGACCATGAAAATAAAAGGCTGAGTAATGAAGAAAAGAAGTTGTATAAAAAAGCAACTGTTATTTTAACAAGCATGAGTTGGGGAGCAGCACTGTTGCTGCAGTTTTTTGGACAGGAGATGTATGCAGTGTGTATATCGATTGGGATAATGATGACAGCTGTATTACAGTGGCCGGTTGCTTTGACGAGGTGATTGAAAAGTAAACACTTAAATTTCAGTCATAGTAAAAATCAACTGGCTACTTTTTTAGTAGCCGGAATACCTTTTGACAATTCACATTCGATTGATTTGTATTGTTTACACGTAACCGCCTATGTTTTCGTTAGAGTGTCAGAAACTTGAAAGGGTTTCTGACACTTTTTAAATTCATTTGTTGATTATTCCGTGGCTCGCCATACCGGACTTACAACTCAGCCGCACCGTAATATTCAATTTGACCAAAAATGAGAGAAAAATGTCGTTTCGCGCACAACATATTGATATTTATTTAAATTTATAAATAATAAAGATTATGTAGAATTTAATATGTTTCATAAGTGCGTTAATATAGATTCAAATCTTAAAAAGGTTCGATAATGTACTAGATAGAGTGGACAATAGTATCGTGGCAGGATAATATTTACGAAGCTTTTTAAAGATAAAGTTTTGGAAGTGGGTCTAATTACCGAAATTAATAGGCAACAAAGAAATAGTATTCAATTGAGAGATATACTTTTGACAAAGAACACAAAGTACTACTTTTTTCGATAGATTTATCAAATGCTTTTGAAAAAAAGTGGATGATTTTGTGAAAAAGGATTTGGAGTCTTGATTTATTAGGATGAAAATTTTGAGAGAATATTGTAAAAAGAAGGCGAATCTGATGCAAAACAAATTTTTACCAGTTCTTAGAAACTATTATAATGTCATTAAAAGAGTGATTTTTAATTAATTTAAGCATATATGAATAATTTGGCTTATAGGTCCTTGCTGTCCGGTGGTTAGGAAACCAATTGGTAAGTATGTAGAATACAAGAAATGATCTAATGTAAAGCCGGCTAACGCTCCGCGAAGCGGCTCTGGGTTTGACATTAGATCCATTTTTATTAAAGGTAATCAAGCCAATCTAAGGTGGTTTCCGTGTTTGAAATATTGATTTCCGCTATGCTGGAACCAAGGTTTTTTGAGGAAAGAATATTATATAGATGGAGAATTCCTTGCAGGTTGTAAGGAATATTAACCATAAATACATTTCTAGGAGGTGAGATTATGTTTAAAATTTATGGAAAGCCTATTTTTAGAGAAAATAGGAAAATCAGTTTACGTATTGTAGCTGATAAGTATGGAGCTGTTTATGGCTCTACTGAGTGATTCTTTTAAGCAGCCAATTGATTAAATTGGCTGCTTAAAAATAAGTGTTGATGATTGAAAAATAGTAGAGCAAAAAGAGGAATGTGTATTATGTTGGATAAAAATAAAATCAATTATATAGATCAATATTCGATATTGGAACGTGAAGAAGAAAACTTAAAAATTGTAATTTGGCCAGATGCTCCTTATTGGATAATGGTGGAAGAAGAGACAGCAAAATTAATTGGATATATTAATGGACATACTTTTGGGGAAATTATTCATCTTATTGAAAAAAGTTTAAAGAAAAAAATTGAAGAACTAGATGTTATGGAATTATTAGAACATCTTAAAATGGTTAATGTTTTATATCAGGAAGGAGAATTACATGAGGAAGAAAAAAGTTATTATAGTATTGTTATAAGATATTTAACCTTGAATATAACGGATACTTGCAATTTGTTTTGTCGGCATTGTTATATAGATGCTTCTAGTAAAAATCAAAAGTTTTTGAACTTAGAATCTGTGAAGCTTATAATTGGAAAATTAAAAAAAATGATGGTTAATTCTTGCAATATCAATGTGTCTGGAGGAGAAGCCCTAATGAATCCGGAATGTATAAGTATTTTTAAAGTATTTAAAACAAGAGGGATTCAAATCATTGAATATTGTTTCTAATGGTACTCTGATAGATGATAATATTGCGAATCAATTAAAAGAAATTGAAAATCTTTCAGTGCAAATTTCACTGGATGGTGCAAGTAAAGAAGTGCATGAAAGAATTCGGGGGAAAAATACATATGACAGGACAATAAATGGGATTAGAAAATGTGTTGAACGAGGAATACAGGTAGCACTTTCACCTATTGTTACAGAAGAGCTATATGGAGAATTAGAAGAATATTTCCTTTTGGCTAGAGAATTGGGTGTAAGATCCGTTTTTCTACAGCCTATTAATGAGGTTGGAAGAGCAAAAAGAAAACGGATTAAAGCGGGTTGAAGAAGAGAAAGTCTTTAAAAAGTTTGTCGAGATATATAAAAAATATGATGATTTGGATCGATATATTCCTGGATCGTTGGATGTTCAGCATTTTACATCCATTAAGATGTTGGAAAAGTGTTTGTTTTGTGGATCGGGTATTTCGTCTTTGGCAGTTCAGCCAGATGGAACATGTTACCCTTGTCCCAACACAATTATAGAGGAATTGAAAATTTGCAATATATTAACGGATGATATCGAAACGTTATGGTTTGAATCTCCCGTATTGGAAAAAATGAGAGGAATAAGTGTTAATAAAAACTTGCCTTCAAAATGTGCAGAGTGCGAAGTAAAACTTTTTTGCGGAGGAGGGTGCAGAGGTGTAGCGATAAAGAGTACAGGCAATTTGTACGGCATGTCGCCAGAATGTGAATCATCTAAGAATCGGCTTATTGAAATGATATGGACAGCAGCAAAGGAACCAGATTTATTTAATTATGAAATAGAAAGAAATCAGAAAATGGATGAGGTATTAGAAAATGAGATTGAAAAAATTACAGAGGGTAATTTTAAATTCACAAAAATAATACAGGAATGAGAATATGAAAGCAGAAAATAAAAATTTAGAACCATTCATCTGTCGCTGAGGGCAATTGGGATTATATTTCATTATGTACCTACATTAGCGATTATAAAGATTGTGTTAGCAATGATATCAGGAGCAGGAACTTCTTGCTCCTTTTGGTTTATGCAGAGGTTAGTAGATGCAGTTAGTAGTAAGATTTTGAATGGAGGAACAATAGAATATATTATTTCGGCAGGGATTGGTTTTCTGATAGCGATGTTGATTCCGATCATATGCAGTAGTTATGTGGATGGTATGATACAGATTGAAATGGAGAGAAAAATAGGTGATAAATTATCAGAGGATGTAATCAGGAAATTTATGAGGATTCCATATGCGGATTTTGAAAGTATGGAATTTCAGGATACATTGATTCAAATGTCGCGAAGTCCGGATAGGATGATTCTAAAGTTGTTTCAAAATACGATAATAGCAATGCGATATTTTATGATATTAGCAGGACTGACAGGAATCTTTTTGAAAGCGGGAGTTGGGATTGCAGTCAGTTTTTCAGTTTTGTTCGCACCGTTGATTTGGCTCAATTTCAAGACGGCAGACATGATGAATGAAATTTATAATGAACAAACTATAGAGCAGCGGAAACGGGATTACTTAGAACAGCTTTTGACAGAAAAGGATTCATTGCTTGAGTTAAAGATATTTGGAGCTGTTAGATTTCTGGAAAAAAGAGAAAAGCATTAGTGAAAGAGGTGTTAAATCGGAGAATCAGAGTAAAGGTAAAGGCACACAATTATTATTTGATTGGAAATTTTCTGACATTTGTCTGGTTATTCTCAATTTTAGTGTTTTTATGTATGAGTGCACTGGAAGGAAGTATTACATTATTGTGAACTCTTCATAAAAGTTACACTAAAACCATTCTGACCACATGATTATAGCTCATGGAGTCAGGAAGGTCATCACCTCATCGAGGCTTTTACCACTCTTGATGAAGGCATCCATGATCTGCTTTGCTTCGTATGAACGTTTCTGTTCTTGTAGCTGTTCTAGCTTGGAGGCAGTTTTATCGTATCTTTCCTTGAGCTTGGCTAATTCTTCCTGGGTTTTAGCTATTTCGGCATCGATGGATGATACTGATTTGACTCTTGCCATGGCTTTAAGCCTCCTTCCGTTTGCTGTTTATCAGCGACTGATTGCCTGCAAGACAGCTGGCGATCTCAGCCGCATTGGTCTGGACGGTGTCTTCATCTAAACCAAAAGCTGCAAGAATGTTTTTCTGCTTGCGGGTTACTGCATGGTCCAGGATATAGTTGCCATTGTTTCTCCGTACCATCTCGATCTTTTCCAGTTCACGGAGCGCGGCTGGAACAGTCAGATAGTTCGGATTACCATCGAGTTTCTGCATCGTTTCCTTCAGGAGATTATAGATCCTGTTCCGAACGATCAATGCTATAAACTCAATAAAAATTTTTGTTGAAACCGCTTCTGAAGACTGAACGCGCATGCTCTGACCGCCAAGGAAGGATTTATCGGCGCTGAACAGCTTTTCCGAAATATCACGGCCTTTGTACTGAATCAACGCCTGCTCTGCAGTCATCTTTTCCGAAGTGATGATGCAGAAGTATCCGCAGAGATTCAGCTCACGCTGTACTACATCGGACCGTTCCTGTACGCCGACAAGCTTTTTCCCCTTGTAGTACAGGTTGAAATAATCCTGATAGGTTTTTCCGAACTGCGTATCGCTTCCGATATGCTGATCAAGAAATTCGTGATAACGTTCTATCTTCTGCTCAAGCTTTTCTCTCTCGGCAGCCTGCCGGGATGGATTGTAAAATATATGGAAATACCGATTATCGGTATCATCCTCATAAAGTCTGGAGGTGATCGTCGTGCCATAGACCTTATAGGTCCGGATAAGACACTTGCGGTCTGTTTCAAACGTATTTCTGATGCTGTTAACCATCGATGTTACAAGAGATTTGCATCCCTTGGCCATGATGATGAATGAGTACTGGTTTTCATCCATGTACTGGATGTTTTCCTTGCTGAAGTATCCACGGTCGAGGATAAAGCCTATCTTTTTATAGCCGTACTCGATGACTTTGTCGACCATGCACCGAAACTGCGAAACATCTGTGATGGATCCCGGATACTCTTCGTAAAAGAGAGGTACACGGTTGGTCTTGTCAAAGGCAATCGATACATTGAATACAGGAATTCCTTTATCATCCTTTGCTTTTCCGAATTCGACCAGGTCGATATCACCTGCCTGACAATTCTTGTTGGTAGAGTCGTAGGATACATAAATTCTCTGTTTCTTATCTCTGCCGGCATTCCAGTCATCCAGAAAGGTGATGATCTGATCGCAGCTCACTGTGCTGAGCAGTCTGCTCACCGTCACATCGCTGTAGATCTTCATCTGATCAGTGAAAAGCGGATGGCAGAACGCAAAATCCGGATAGTACTGACCGGCGTTATCCTGATCGATGATTGAGAACGACACAAGATCCAGAAACAGCCCTGTATTTTTGCCAAGTGGCTTATACAGCATTTCAGACAAATGGTATTCATCAAGCACATGCCTAATGACAATCCAGGAACCTATGCGAAGACAGCAGCTGCGGTCGGCATCATTTCGTTCTCCCGGAAGGACAGCATCAGGAAAATATCCCTGATACTGCTCATTCGGAAACATCATCGAAGAATTTTCTGAAGAAACTTTTCCGATGATGGCTCTTTTCGGAATAGCATATCTCTTTTCGCTCTTGTATTCCTGACCGTATTGGTATAGGACATAGGTGACAGAACCTTTTTTCTTGGTGATGATCTTGCCCTTTGCCTCAGGAATTTCAACCTGAAAATCGTAGTACATGGAGTTCCTCCGTTCAGTGTAACCGTTACACTAAATATACTACAATTTCGGGAGAATGGCAAGCCCGAAAAGCTAGAAAATAGGCAGGTTTCAAGGATTTTTAGTGTGATTTGAACTCTTTTAGTGTAACTTCTTTGAAGTGGACTATCATTGGGATTTTTCATGTGTTTTGCAATTTCTGCAGGAAAAAACGGCAAGAATGTCTTTATATGGCAGCTATTTTGGCAGTGAAGAGGATTGCCAGTTTTTAGAGGCGGCATCAATTGTATTGGGAATCATGCTGACTATCATGCAAGTTATTTTTGGGGGAAAAAGTCATGTACGGGTAAAAAATTCACAAAGCAAGATGGTACGCAAGATGGAGTATTATTGGAAAATATTGACAGGAAAGGATAGCGCAAAAGAACTTAGAGTATTGGGATGTCAGGAATACCTATCACGACTATGGAAGAAAGAAAGTTTTCTTGTAAGAGAACAGTTATGGATGGAAAAGAAAAAGGATGCAGTATGGTGTTTCTTATGTGACATAATTCAATTTGCAGGATATATAGGAGCATTACTACTTGCCGTGGGGCTTGCCGTATGGGGACAGATGGAAGCTTGTGTATTTGGTGCATTGATTTCCGCATTATTGAATATGCAGAATTGTATAAAAGCATTTCTGGAGGCAGTAGGAGAATTGCCGGAGCTTTTAAGTCTTTATAATAATTATGATGCATATTTAAAATTGGGAGAAGAATTTAAGGAAAAGGAAGATAAACGATGTGTAGATAGACAACCACAAATTTCTTTTAGCCAAAAGAAAATTTGTTTGGAACATGTATTTTTTTCTTATCCGGAGATGCAGAAAAACGTTCTTGAAGATATTTGTTTAGATATTTTGCCAGGAGAGCATATTGCAATTGTTGGAGAAAACGGAAGTGGGAAAAGTACATTAGCAAAGCTTATCCTCGGATTATATCCAGTTTTGAAAGGAACAATACGGTGGGGGAGATTGATTTGAATCAGTGTATGGTAGAGAATTTGTATCGCCATATTTCGGTGGTTTCACAAAATTTTGTGAAGTATTATCTGACGTTGAAGGAAAACATAGGAATTTCATGTGTAGAAAAATTGGAGTCTGATTCGGAAATTATAAGAGTGTTAGAACAGGTTGGATTTACGGAAAAATTTCATTAAACCAACAGCTTGGAACAGAATATGGAGGTGTTGATTTTTCGTTGGGGCAGTGGCAAAAGCTGGCGATTGCACGGGGAATACTAAGAAATGCAGAAATAATTGTGATGGATGAGCCAACTAGTGCATTAGATGCAATTACAGAAAATGAAGTATTGAATTTGTTTATGAGAGTGATGGAAGAAAAAACAGCTCTGTTGATTTCACATAGGATTGGAATTTGTTGCAAAATGGATAAAATTGTAGTAATGAAAAAGGAAGAATTGTGGAGATTGGTTCACACGAGGAGTTATTGAGAAAAAACGGAGAATATGCCAGATTGTACTGGGCACAGGCAGGATGGTATCAAGAAAAATAGAAGTTATATATCAAATTTCGAAACAGTCGCAAAGCAACTGTCAAACTCCCGGGAATTGTATTTGCGAAGAAGCTTCTTTCTATGCTACAATTAAGTTCAGGCGCTTTGTGTGGAGTGGAAACAGAACTGACAGAGGCATTTACACAATTCGATGAACTGGGAGTGACAGAATGGAAACAACAACACTAATATTCTTATTTTTTATACTGGTATGGGGCATACTCGGAGTTACGTTTCTTTGCATCGGCATCGGATTGCATGTAAGAGGACGGAAAAAATACCTGCACTTTTCCAGTCACTGCAACGGTAGAGGATCTGCGAAGAAAAATGGAGAACGGACATGAAAATAGCAGTAATGTCAGATATACATGGAAACTATATCGCCTTGCAGCGCTGTCTGGCGCATGCGTTGGAGCAGAATGTGGATGCGTATATTTTTTTGGGCGATTATTTGGGCGAGTTTCCTATCCGCAAAGAACGCTGGAGATTCTGTATGAACTGAAACAAAATGCTTCCTGCATTTTTATAAGGGGAAATAAAGAAGATTACTGGCTCAATCGCAGAAAAGATCAAAACTGTGACTGGAAAAGTGGAAACCGCAGTGTCATGGCAATGATTTATAATTACAACAGTCTGAATGCAAAGGATCTTGATTTTTTGAAACGTTGCCGATCAGCCAAAGCATCCGGTTTGCCGGGATGGAACCGGTTCTGGCTTGTCATGGAACGCCTTTTGAGAATCAGAAAGCGCTGCTTTCGGAGGAATTATTCGTTCAAAAATGCGAAGAACGCTATATCATATGCGGACATACCCATATGCAGGGATTCGTTTCTGACGGGAAAAAGAAAATCATAAACGCGGGAGCGGTCGGAGTTCCGTTGAAGTCCCCGAAAAAAAACACAGTACATGATCTTGACCTCGGACGGAAAGGACTGGAAGCCGGAATTTCTTTCCCTGGAATATGACGTGGATACCGTAATAAAAGAAATTCACGAATCCGGGCTTTGGGATGCATCGCCGTACTGGTGCAGGATCACGGAGCATTTGTTGGATACCGGAGAGCTGCCCCACGGAACGGTCTTAAATCATGTCATGAAACTAAACGACTATCAGGACCCCTGGTATAATATTGCGGACTCCTATTGGGAGAAAGCACTGGACGAGCTGGGGATAAGATAGGGTGGAACAAGCTTGCAGGTATTGTGAACTTTGGTTTGACGAATTTGCGTTTGAGAGGAATACCGGTTATGGTCAGAAAATTACAAAAAGCAGATATAGACAGAGTTGCCGATATATGGTTAGATACGAATTTAAAAGCACATGATTTTATTTCTGCTCAATATTGGAAACGTAATTTTGAATTGGTAAAAGAAATGCTGTTACAGGCGGAAGTCTATGTCTATGAAAGTGATCAGAAAATCCAAGGGTTTATAGGGCTGAACAACGATTATATCGAGGGCATTTTTGTTTCTGATAAAATGCAGTCTCAGGGTATCGGTAAAATTCTGCTGAATGATACAAAAGACAAAAGAAACGAATTACGCTTAAATGTGTATCGGAAAAATACACGGGCAATCTCTTTTTACAAGAGGGAAGGTTTTGAGATCCAGAGCGATGGATTGGATGAAGCTACTGGAGAAAGAGATTATGTAATGGTGTGGAAAAAGAAATAGAAAATCCTGTTTGCAGAATTACGAAAATCCAAATCCCGAAAAAGATAGGATGCTCCTGACAAACTGCCGTGTCTGCTAAAAGCAAGACACGGCAGTTCACTTTGATTCATGACAATAGAATGCTCGCAGAGCGTGCATTCTATTGTTTCCTCTCTTGTGGATGTATGATACAACTTATCCCCTGATTTTTACAACTTACAGTCCCCAATGTAGATATGAAAAACAAGCTGTGATATAGTATCGTAGAACCGAAGGGAGGGGTGTTCTTTCCTGTATTGTGAAAAAGCAGTATTTAAGTGCAAGCAAAAGCTGTATGATCTTGCATTCAGATACAGGCGTTAGCGTTGTTTCAGGCACATACGAAAGAAATGGAAGAAAAATATGGAGAAACGATTATGGAAGAAAGAAAAATTTTGACACCACAGTCCGTTCAGCAGGATCTGGACGCTTTGGGGCAATACAAAACAGCAGACGTGGACAGGCTGATCCGCCGCTATGTCAAGGAACAGGCGGACGCAGCTCCCCTTGCACTATGAATTTTCATTACAGGGGATAATGTAAAAAATGGAAAAGAGGGAGGAAACCCAATGAAGAGAAAAAAGCTGACAGCAAGTATGATCGCCCTGGTCATGAGCGTAAGCCTGCCCATGACAACCTATGCCGCCAACTGGTATCTGGAGGATGGCAGCGTTACGGTAAACGCAGACAATTCCGGACAGACGGTAACGCAGGGCAGCAACTCTGCCGTACCAGATGAAGCTCCTGTGATTACGCAGCGGGAGAGCTCTGTAGAGACAGGAAACACAATTGCGATCCACGCGTCTGATAATGCAGCTGCAAATGTGACCATTAAGGATATCAATATTAAAAGCAGCAATGATGCGATTGATGTGAAGGGAAGTTCCAGTGCCAACATTACACTGGAGGGAGACAACAAGATCTTCTCTGAAACCGGCTCTGCACTGCATATTTCGGATGGCAATGTCACCATAAACGGAAGTGGTTCTCTGAAGGCCGAGATTCAGGATGATCTTGGTTCTGACTATAACCATAATGCCAAGATCGGCAGCCATGAGAAGGAGGCCATGTCCGGCAGTATCCATATTACAGGAGATGCAACCGTAAAAACAGATGACAATATAGCATCGAACTGCGGAGGAGACGGAGCAGGCATTGGCTCCGGCGAAGATGGGGAAATGTCCGGAAACATTGTCATTGACGGAAATGCGCAGGTTGAAGTATCCAGCAATGACCAGGGTGCGGGCATTGGCTCCGGCGATGATGGGAACCTAAGCGGTAACATTATGATTGGCGGGAATGCACAGGTTTCGGCAACCGGTGCTGAAAACAGCGCGGGCATCGGCGCCGGAGATGACGGCCATTTCAGAGGCAGTATCACCATTGATGGAAACGCAAAGGTTACTGCCAAAGCAGGCGGAGATCACAGTGGTTATGACGGCTCCGGTATCGGTGCTGGAGACGAGGGGATTTTACCGGGACAGTTACCATAGGCGGAAATGCTGCTGTGATTGCTTCAGGCTCGGATGAAGGATGCGGAATTGGTCTCAGATTGGAAATATATGAACGGTATCATTATCATTCGAGACCATGCAAAGGTCACTGCCTACGCCGGAAATCGCGGTGCAGCCATCGGTTCAGAAGATGGCTGGGATATGACAGGAAAGATTATCATTGTCGGCAACGCCATTGTGAACACCGGAATGGTAGATGCTGCAGGAAATGTTCTTTCGAACCGTATCGGCTATATTGGTGGTGGAGAAAATTCCAACCATGACAGCAGTAAGGGACATTATATCCTTGGATCAGACGTAACGATCAACAGCCTGAGCGGAAGTGACACAGAAGCGCTGAAGAAGTACGTCAATATGCACCTGGACAGCGAAGGAAACCCGACAAACCTGACGGAGCTGGATATCAGGATGGAAAATGGAATTTTTAAGGCAGAAGCAACCGGTGCGGGCAGCGTAGAAAAGATTCTCTACAATGGCAGCGAAACAGTACCTGTTGTTCCCGGAAGCTATTCGGTAACCTGCATAATCAAGATTGACGGAAGCAAAATGGAACTTCCGATCGGAACGCTAGTAGTACCGGAGCCGACATCTCCCGGTGAAACCGCAGCACCTGTGGAATACAGAATGCAGACATCTGCATCAGAGCCAGTACAGGGAAATGGAAAAAGCACAGAATACAAGGCCCCTGCACAAGGACATTTTTATCAGGTAGTAGGTCAGGACGGAAAAAACATGATTTTTGCTACTGCGCAGAAGAAAGACGTGCTGGCAATTGCAACGGATTCCGATTTTGCCATGCTGACGGGAAAAATGGAAGACATCGAAGCGCTCAGGAAACAGGGCGTGAGAAGGATTATCTTCGCTACAAAGAGAGCAACCTCGACTTTCCTTCTTTCGGAGCTTCTTGAAAAGAGAGCATACGGAGAAATCTGGAGTCTCATCCACGATGGAGAGAACGTTGCGTTTACTGCAGTCGAAAAGAAGATGGATATAAGCAGTATCCTTACCCGGTTACAAACGAAAAAAGGAGGCAATAAGCTAATGATTGATGTAGCAGAACTGGAAAGAAAAGTACCAATTTTAAAGGATATACAGAATGAAAAAAAGAAGTATTCTGGATAAATCCAGATAAAACTAACTGCGAAGAAGCAATGAAGCATATAGAATTAACAATGGCAGATGTAGATGATGCAGAACAAAGACTGAAGCGTTTCGCACCATTTATCATGAAATGTTTTCCGGAAACGAAAGACAGAAATGGTATGATTGAATCTGTGCTTACTCCAATTCCTGGAATGAAAGAGTTACTGAACGAAAAATATAACAGTAATTTGGAAGGTACATTGTTACTGAAACAAGATAGTCATTTAGCTATAGCAGGTTCAATAAAAGCACGTGGTGGCATTTATGAAGTTCTAAAGCATACAGAAGAGCTTGCCTTAGAGCATGGTTTTTTAAAAAAAGAAGATAATTATGAAAAACTGGCAAGTGAAGAATGTAGACAATTTTTTAGAAATTATACTATTCAGGTCGGCTCTACCGGAAATCTGGGAATGAGTATCGGGATTATGAGTGCGGCAGTAGGATATCAGGTCATTGTTCATATGTCAGCAGATGCAAAACAGTGGAAAAAAGACTTACTGAGAAGTCATGGTGTAACAGTAAAAGAGTATGAATCTGATTATAGCGAAGCAGTAAAGAACGGAAGAGCATTATCTGATCAGAATCCGAAAAGCTATTTTGTAGATGATGAAAACTCCAGAACACTTTTTCTGGGTTATGCAGTAGCTGCGAAACGTCTGAAAAAACAATTGGAAGAACAAAAAATCACAGTAGACGACAACCATCCTTTGTTTACTTATATCCCATGCGGAGTAGGTGGAGCACCGGGCGGTGTGAGTTTCGGATTAAAACTGATATTTGGAGATTGTGTACATTGTTTCTTTGTAGAGCCGACACAGGCACCGTGTATGCTAGTCGGAATGGCAACCGGACTGAATCAGGAGATTTCCGTACAGGATATTGGGCTTACCGGACTCACCCATGCAGATGGGCTTGCCGTGGGACGTCCATCAGGATTCGTTGGGGGAGTTATGAAGTATTTGCTCAGTGGTGAATTTACCATTAGGGATGGAAAATTATATGATTACATGAGAGACCTTCTCGGAACAGAGAATATTTTTCTTGAGCCAAGTGCATGTGCTGCTTTTCAGGGACCTGTATATATGGAAAAAAGTGAAATCTCACAGAAATATCTGTTGGAAAATCATCTCAAAGATAAAATGAAAAATACAACACATATTGCATGGGCAACGGGTGGAAGCCTTGTGCCAGAGGCAATTCGCGAAGAATATCGAAACACTTATTGGATAAATAAAATAAACGGTTTTGATCTGTTAGCAGGTTGAAACCGTATTATTTTATAAAATTGTTACAGATAAGGAGTCAATATCCTCGAAAGAATATATCGAATTTCTAAAACATATGGATTTAGGGTTCGCAGTATCCGAAGGAACGGTTCGAGGAAAGGATAGCAAAGCTGGTTGACCATGTATCAATCAGTCTTGTTGCAAGAAACAGGGAGAATCAAATGGTCGGTGTCCTATTCGGATTGACCGACTATGCCTATTGGCTTTATGTAACTGACACATAAGGGAATACGGAGATATGAAAGTACTTGTAATTTCAGACGTTCATGCAAATATTCGGGCGTTGGATACTATTTTGCGGGAGGAAGCAGACTATGATCTGTTATGCTGCGCAGGGGATTTTACGGACTACGGGATCTCACCTCGGGAGGTCCTGGAGCGGTTTCGCCAGTTGGAAAATACAGTCCTCGTATATGGAAACCATGACCGCCATGTCATAAATATTTACGAGAGCGGAGAATGGACAAATGTAGCGGATGGAAAATACAAATGGGTGCATTATAACTGTGAAAGACTGAGTGAAAAAGATATCGATTGGATGAAGCAGCTCCCGGAAAAGGCATATTTTGAGGCAGATGGATGGAGCTATGGAATCGCGCATCAATACGACAATGGCTACGGGACGGTCGAAAGCCGCTATGCCTTTGATCAGTATTGGAATGCCAGCTATGGAGCAGAGTGTGACGGAAAGCGACGATTGATTTTTGGGCATACCCACAGACAATGCATTCATACCCTTGGGGAGGGGATGGAATGGATAAATCCGGGAAGCATTTCCTACAGAAGACCGGATGATCCCGACAAGACTGCGCACTACGCGGTAATCGTGGATGGAAACATACAGCTCAAAAGCATTGCCTATGACAGAACGCTGCAGCTTGCAGAGGCGAAGAGACTTTTGAAAAATGACCGGATGATGCGAACAGAGCTGCAGGATTTTATGTTCTTTTTTGGTGATGCAAAAACCTCAAGGGATCCGCTGTAAAATTTCATATCAGGAGACTGCCGTTTCTTCCGCAAAAGGCGGATCCGGCAGTCTCTTTTTCTCCCATTGCGTTGACTTCCCCTCTTACATCCTTTATACTAAAAAGTACGACTATTTTACATTTTGGAAAAATATTATAGGGGAAAACAAAAGAAAAAGGAGGGAAAGTCGTGATTTTCGGCAAGTATATCAATCGTTACTATCTGAAAAATGCACCGGCGCTGCTGCTTGACTGACTCTCACTTTTGATCGTCGATATTGCCCAGCTGATGATCCCGGAGCTGTATCGTCTGGTCATTAATGGTGTGAACTTAGGAAAAGTGGTGGTGGATGGTCAGACGCTGACCTTTACCAGGGAGGTACTGTTTCAGAATATCTGTCTGCCCATGATCTGGATTGTTTTGATGATGGTGATCGGGCGCTTTTTATGGCGGGTATGCTTTTTCGGTTCCGCAGTGTGTGTACAGGCAGATCTGCGGGAGCGAATGTTTGATCACAGCCGTCGTTTGTCGCAGCAGTATTATCAGGTCAACAAGGTAGGAAGCCTGATGAGCCTGTATACAAATGACCTGGATACGATTCAGGAGTGCTTCGGCGACGGCATTCTGATGTTTTTCGACGCTCTGGTGCTTGGTCTGCTGGCGCTGTACAAAATGTGGCGGATGGATTTCAAGCTTACGCTGCTGGCCCTGATTCCTGCGGCGATCATGTTTGGCATCGGCACTATTATGGGTACGACGATGACAAAACGCTGGGAGGAACGGCAGAAGGCTTTCTCTGATCTTTCGGATTTTGCACAGGAGAACTTTTCCGGCATCGCGGTGATCAAGGCATTTGTCAAGGAATTTAAGGAGCTGACAGCATTCCGTAAGCTAAACCGTGAAAATGAAGAGATCAACGTTACCTATACAAAGATCGCAACCCTGCTGGAGGTGCTGGTGACGCTGTTTGTGGAATCTGTCATCTGTGTCATTTTAGGCTATGGCGGCTGGCTGGTGTTTGGTGGAAAATTTAACGCCGGACAGCTGGTGGAATACATCGGCTACTTTGAATCCATCGTCTGGCCGATCATGGCGATTTCGATGCTGATTGAAAAGACTTCCCGCGGTAAGGCTTCTCTGAATCGTATTACGGAGCTGATGGATGCCCCTGTAGATGTGACGGACCGGGATGGTGTAGGGAATCTTGAAAATCCAAAAGGCAGTATTGAATTCCGGCATCTGACGTTCCGCTATCCGGACGGCGATTATAATGTACTGCAGGACGTCAGCTTTCAGGTAGCTGCCGGTGAGAGTGTCGGTATTGTAGGCAAAACCGGCGCGGGTAAGACTACGGTAGTAGATCTGCTGCTTCGTACCTATAACGTGCCGGACGGAACGCTGTTTGTGGACGGTCAGGATGTGAACAGCGTTTCCATTCATTCCGTACGCAATGCCTGTGCCTATGTGCCCCAGGATAATTTCCTGTTTTCAGATACCATTGCACACAATATCGGCTTTGGCGTAGAGGACGCTACGCCCGATCAGATCGATGGCGCCGCTTCCATGGCAGATGTGCGGGACAATATTGTAGATTTCAAGGAAGGCTATGAAACCATCCTGGGAGAACGGGGTGTGACTGTTTCCGGCGGTCAGAAGCAGCGGATTTCCATTGCTCGTGCGCTGTTAAAAAATGCGCCGATTCTGATTTTGGATGATTCGGTTTCTGCAGTGGATACCCGTACTGAAAAAATTATTCTCGATAACTTAAAGACCACCCGTGCAGGCAAGACCACCCTGCTGATCGCACATCGCATCTCGACAGTGGAGGGGATGGATAAGATCGTATTTCTGGAGGATGGCAGAGTAGAAGCGGTAGGTACGCATGATGCGCTGTATCACAGCTGTCCCGAATATCGGCGGATGGTAGATTTACAGCGTCTGGAGGACGAAACGGCAGATTCGTCCGATGCGGTGGGGACGTCTGACATAGCGGATTCCGTTGATGCCCCAGAGCATGCGTCGGAGTCTGTAGAAAAGTGCGAAGGAGGTGCCAGCCATGATTGAAGTAAATCCCCTGCTTTTGACCGGCGCGGTCATCGGTACGATCACGGCGCTTCTGATCGCCGCTTATGTGCTGGTAAAGGACAAAAAGTCCCAGATGGGATTTGAACGCACGATGAAGGACGGCGAAATTATGCACCGTCTGGTAGCCTATGCAAAGCCGTACTGGAAGCAGTTTGTACTGGTATTGTTCCTGATGATGTTTTCCATCGCCTATGACATTATTTCGCCGCTGATCATCGGTAATATCGAAGAGCTGGTTGCAGGTGATTTTGTTCTGCCTGCTCTGTATGCCCGGGTAGGCGGTTATGTGGTGGTGCTGCTGTTTTCAATGGGAAGTACCTATCTGCAGGCGGTGATTTTGCAGCGGGTTGGACAGCGGATTGTGTCCGATCTGCGTGAGGATCTGTTTACCCATATCGAATCCCTTTCTCATGAACAGCTCAATGAGATTCCGGTGGGCAAGCTGGTGACTCGTGTGACCAATGATACCAATGCGATTTCGATGATGTTTACAAACCTGCTGGTCAGTCTGACAAAGAATGCCTTTGTTATTATAGGCATATTAATTGCAATGATCTGCTTAAATTATGAGCTGACGCTGATGGTGCTGTGCTTTGTTCCCTTCATTGTGATCTTTACAGTGATCTTCCGGAAGTTTTCCCGCCGGGCATACCGCAGGGTAAAGGATGCGACGACGGATATTAATACTTATCTTTCGGAAAACCTTTCCGGCATCAAGGTTACGCAGATTTTCGGACGCGAAGAGGAAAAGATGGCGGAATTTCGTGAGAAAAGCCAGACGCAGGCAAAGGCAAACCTGAGTCAGATTTTCGTGTTAGTGTATTTCGTCCGTTGGTGTATATGCTTTACATCTGTTCCATCCTGTGTCTGTTTTATCTCGGCGGCATGGGACATTTAAACGGCGTGGCGTTTTTAGGACAGACGATCACAGGTGGAACGATCGTTACCTTTTATATGTATATTTCGAAATTTTTCACCCCGATCCAGAACCTGGCGGAGCAGTTTAACTGGCTGCAGTCGGCTTTGGCATCTGCGGAAAAGGTGTTTTCGATCATGGATCTGGAGCCGAAGCTGGTAGATGCGCCCGATGCCATAGAGCTGGAAGAGGTGCACGGCGAAATCGAGTTTCGCAATGTGTGGTTTTCCTATATTCCCGGGGAATGGGTGCTGCAGGGTGTGTCTTTCCATGTAAATCCCCGGGAGACGGTGGCGTTTGTCGGATCGACCGGCTCCGGCAAGAGCACGATTCTGTCGCTGATCTGCCGCAACTACGAGTTCCAGAAGGGCGAGATTTTGATCGACGGTATCGACATTCGCAAGATCAAGATCGCTTCCCTGCGCAGGCATTTTGGTCAGATGCTGCAGGATGTATTTCTGTTCTCCGGCACGATCCGCAGCAACATCGTTCTGCGGGAAGAGGGCATTTCGGATGAGGAAATCCGTCGCGTCTGCCAGTATGTGAATGCCGATCATTTTATTGACAAGCTGGAGCATGATCTGGATGAGGAGGTGCGGGAGCGAGGAAATAACTTCTCTGCCGGACAGCGTCAGCTGCTGAGCTTTGCGCGAACCATCATCCACAAACCAAGTGTTATGATCCTGGATGAGGCGACTGCGAATATTGACACCGAGACGGAGCTTTTGATTCAGGATTCCCTGGAAAAAATGCGCAGCGTCGGCACGATGCTGATGGTAGCCCACAGACTTTCCACGATTCAGCATGCGGACAACATCATTGTGCTGTCCCACGGAAAGATCCTGGAGCAGGGCACGCATCAGGAGCTGCTTGCAAAGCATGGACGATATTATCAGCTGTATACGCTGCAATATCATAAGGAACAGATGGAAGAGTGACGGCGGAGAGCCATCGCGATCGTATAGAAAACTTCGTTTCGAAATAAAAAGCCCGGATCGCACTGCGGCGGAATGGTAGAATGTCGCTTACGCGACCGCCGACAGGCGTAGGAATCTCTGCTTCGCAGGATTCTTTTTAAATTTTATTTTTGCAGCGTGCAGATATCGACCAGCTCTGCCGTATCCGGCGTAAAGCCGCTCTTTAAGATATCCGCCAGGGCAACTGCCGTATCCAGGCTGGTCAGGCAGGGAATGCCAAGCTCCACAGATTTGCGTCGAACCTTTACGCTGTCCCGGGCAGGGGTACGCCCCTTTTTGGAGGTCGAAATGATGTAATTGACCTTTCCGCTTTCCAGAAGTGCGATGGTGTTGTGTTCTGATTCGCTGATCTTATGGACAAGGGTAACCGACATACCATGGTCACGCAGTACAGCTGCCGTACCTGCGGTTGCATACAGGTGGAAGCCAAGATCAGCAAACCGCTGTGCAATATCAGGGATTTCATCCTTATCGGTGTCGCGCACGGTGATGAAGATGCCGCCCTTGTCGGTCAGCTGGTAGCCTGCGCCGACCAATCCTTTGTAGAGCGCTTCCCGCATGGTGGGTGCGATGCCGAGCACTTCACCGGTAGATTTCATTTCAGGTCCGAGCTGCGTGTCCAGTCCAGACAGCTTTTCAAAGGAGAAGACAGGCACTTTGATCGCGGTGTAGGAGGAAACCGGGGCAAGACCGGTGCCGTAAGGCATATCCTTTAATTTTTCCCCGAGCATGACGCGAGTGGCGATATCGACCATCGGGATGCCGGTGACTTTGCTCAGATAAGGCACGGTTCTGGAGGAACGGGGGTTTACCTCAATGACATAAACCTGATCCTGGCAGATGACGTACTGGATGTTGATCAAGCCCTTCGTGTTTAAGGCGAGGGCAAGGCGGGTGGAGTAGTCCACGAGCTTTGCGGTTTTGGCGGGGCTTAAATTCCAGGCAGGGTAAACTGCGATGGAGTCGCCGGAGTGGATGCCTGCACGGTCGATGTGCTCCATAATACCGGGCAGCAGGACATCCTCGCCATCGCAGATTGCGTCGACTTCAAGCTCTGTGCCCATCATATATTTATCGATCAGAACGAGATTCCCTTCCATATGGGAAAGAATAATATCCATATATTCTTTTACGTCCGCATCGGAAAAGGCGATAATCATGTTCTGGCCGCCAAGGACATAACTGGGGCGCAGCAGAACCGGATAGCCGAGGCGGTTCGCTGTTTCGATCGCTTCCTCTGCAGTGTGGACGGTATCTCCGACGGGTTGCTTGATATGGAGCTGTTTTAAGAGAGCTTCAAACCGCCCCCGGTCTTCGGCAGCGTCAATACTGTCTGCAGGTGTGCCCAGAATCGGAACGTTGTTTTCTGAAAGCCATTTGGTCAAGCGGATTGCGGTCTGTCCGCCGAAGGCAACAACTGCACCGACCGGATTTTCCACACGGATGATGTCTCCGACATCTTCCGGAGTCAGGGGCTCAAAGTACAGGCGGTCTGCTGTATTGAAATCGGTGGAAACGGTTTCCGGGTTGTTATTGACGATAACAACTTCATATCCGGCATCCTTTAATGCCCAGACACAGTGAACGGAGGCATAGTCGAATTCGATTCCCTGACCGATCCGGATCGGACCGGAGCCAAAGACGATGACGACGGGCTTTTTGGAGCTGTGTTCCGCGATAAAAGCGGAAGCCTCGTCCTCCTCGTCAGTGGTGGAGTAGAAGTAGGGGGTTTCTGCCGCAAACTCCGCGCCGCAGGTATCGACCATCTTATAGGAATACGGAAGGTGGGGGAAAGTAGAGTTGCCGGATAGGCGTGCAATCGTTTTATCCGGAAAACCGTTTCTCTTTAATTCCCGCAGAAAATCATGCGTGAGCGGCTCTGTCTCCAGCCGTTTTTCGAGGTCGCACAGATGCAAAAGCTTTGCTAAAAACCATTCGTCGATCAAAGTCAGCTGATGGATTTTTTCGATGGAAAAACCGCGGAAGAGCGCTTCGTAAACAGCGAAGATGCGTTCGTCGTCCTGCGCCAGGATTTTGGCGGTTAGGGCTTCGTCGTCGAGTGCGCGCATATGCACGTCTGCCAGGCAGTCATGGGAGATTTCTGCTCCCCGAACGGCTTTCATCAGCGCCTGCTCGAAGTTTCTGCCAATGGCCATGACTTCACCGGTGGCTTTCATCTGGGTTCCGAGCTTTCTTGTCGCATACACGAATTTGTCAAAGGGCCATTTCGGAAATTTGACGACAACATAGTCCAATGCCGGTTCGAAGCATGCTTTCGTTTTGCCGGTGATTTCGTTTTTGATTTCGTCCATCCGGTAGCCGATGGCGATTTTGGCAGCGACTCTGGCGATCGGATATCCGGTCGCCTTGCTGGCGAGGGCGGAGGAACGGGAAACCCTGGGGTTTACCTCGATAACAGCGTACTCAAAGCTCTCGGGATTTAGAGCAAACTGTACGTTGCAGCCGCCCTCAATGCCCATGGCTTCGATGATGTGGAGTGCAGCACTTCGAAGCATCTGGTATTCTTTGTCCGCGAGGGTGACCGCAGGGGCGATAACGATGGAATCGCCGGTATGGACGCCCACCGGATCAAGATTTTCCATAGAGCAGATCGTGATGACGTTTCCATCGCCGTCGCGCATGACCTCAAATTCGATCTCTTTCCAGCCGGAGATACATTTCTCCACCAGAATCTGCGTGATCGGGGAAAGACGGAGCCCTGCGGAAGCAATTTGGCGCAGCTGTGCTTCGTCAACAGCGATGCCGCCGCCGGTGCCGCCGAGGGTAAAGGCGGGGCGCACGATAACCGGATAGCCTGCAGAGTGCGCGAAGGAGAGAGCACCCTCAAGCGTCGTCGTAACGACAGAGGGGATGATAGGCTCCCGGATCGCTTCCATGGTGCTTTTAAAAACCTGACGGTCTTCGGCTTTGGCAATGGTTTCCGGGTTTGCGCCAAGAAGTGTTACGCCCTCCTGTGCCAGAAAGCCTTCCTTTGCCAGCTGCATCGAAAGCGTCAGGCCGGTCTGACCGCCGAGGGTGGAAAGAATGCTGTCTGGGTGTTCTTTTTTGATGATTTTTTTTAGAAAATCCAGAGTCAGAGGCTCCACGTAGACATGATCTGCCATGGCGGCATCTGTCATGATTGTTGCAGGGTTAGAATTAACTAACACAACCTCCAGACCTTCCTCTTTTAAAGCGCGGCACGCCTGGGTACCTGCATAGTCAAATTCGGCAGCCTGACCGATGACGATGGGACCGGAGCCGATTACCATTACTTTTTTCAGATTGGGATTTAACGGCATGCTTTATGCCCTCCTTTCCATCAGTGCGACAAATTCGCGGAACAAAAACTCGGAGTCATGAGGACCGCCGCAGGCTTCCGGATGGAACTGTACTGAGAAGCCGGGAAAATCCTGATAAGAAACGCCCTCACAGGTTCCGTCGTTTAGGTTGATAAAACGAAGTACTGCATTATCCGGGAGGGAATCGTTTTTGACGGCATAGCCGTGATTCTGACTGGTGATATAATCCCTGCCGGTGAGCAGATCTTTCACCGGCTGGTTTGCACCGCGGTGTCCGTATTTCAATTTTTCGGTGTCCGCACCGTTTGCAAGGGCGAGAAGCTGATGCCCCAGGCAGATGCCGAAAATCGGAATGCCGGATTTGCAGAGGTGAGACAGCTCGGAAATGATAGCCGGGTTATCCTTCGGGTTGCCGGGACCATTGCTCAACATGATACCGTCCGGCGAATAGGAGAGGATGCGTGCTGCTGTCGTGGAAGCGGGAACGATGGTCAGGTCGCAGTTTAATGCGTGCAGCTTTCGGATGATATTCTGTTTTGCACCGAAGTCCCACAAAACGACATGATGGCGTGGAAGCGGGGACGGAATCTGGTAAGGCTCCCTGCAGGTAACGTGTGCTACCGCGTCCGTGATTGCCCAGCCCTTTAAGTCTTCAACAGCTGCAGAATCCGGGCGGAGGGATGTGAGCCGTCCGTTCATGACGCCGCGCTCGCGGATGAGCTTGGTCAGGTAGCGGGTATCCAGATCATAGATGCCAGGGACATTTTGCTGCTTTAAAAAAGCGTCAAGATCCATCTGACATCTGAAATTGGAAGGACATGGGCACCATTCTCTGGTGATGTATGCGCTCATGTGAATTCCTTTGCTTTCAAAGTCTTTTGGATTGACGCCGTAGTTGCCGATCAGGGGAAATGTCTGAACGACCATCTGTCCGTAATAACTGGGGTCGGTCAGTGTTTCTGTATATCCGGTCATAGCCGTCGTAAAAACGACTTCCGCGATGACGTCCTCTTTCAAAGGAGCGCCGAAATGTTTTCCGGTCAGACAGGTCCCGTCCTCCAGCTGTAAGTACACAGTTTGTTCCATAAGTACACCTCGCTCATTCTCTCGTGTTTGCTGTACAAATACTGAAAGGCGTCCATGAATCAAACACTTTTCTAAATAGGAAAGTGTTTCACTCATGAACGCCTTTGTTCATCTGATGCATTATAGCATTGGGAAAGGGGGCGGTCAAGAATAAATTTTATTTTGTTTGACAGTTCCCCCGTGACTTTATGTGCAAAAGGAGCGGTGGCGGAGCCACTGATTGGAATTGATTATAAACATATATACCAACTATGTTGGTGTTGACAAATGGGAAGCATCCAATTAGAATGATAGAAAATATCCGAAAAATAACTGCAAAGGAGAGCAGAAAAATGAGCAATCATATAGAAACAAAGTGTATTCACGGAAATCTGGATTTTTCCTGGGACGAGCCGACAAAGGCGGTGAGCTTTCCAATCTATCAGACGGCGACGTTCGGACATATCGGTCTGGGACATTCGACCGGCTTTGACTACACGAGAGAGAAAAATCCGACCAGACAGCATCTGGAGGAAATCCTTACCGCGCTGGAGGGCGCTTATGACACGACGGCATTTTCTTCCGGCATGGCGGCGGTGACAGCGGTATTTGATCTGTTTGCACCCGGCGACCACATGATCTGTTCTGAAGACCTTTACGGCGGAGTAACCCGTCTGGTCAATTCCATCGGCAAAAAGAACGGACTGATGGTTGATTTTGTCAATACCGGTGATTTGGATGAGATCAAACGGGTGCTGCGTCCGGAAACAAAGGCACTTTATATCGAGACACCCAGCAACCCGATGATGGAGATCACTGACCTTTCGGCATGCGCAGAGCTTGCAAAAGAACACAACCTTCTGATGATCACAGATAATACCTTTTTATCTCCATATTTGCAGAACCCGATTGTGCTCGGTGCAGATATCGTCATTCACAGCGCGAGCAAGTTCCTGTGCGGACATAACGACACGATCGCCGGTTTTGTCTGCTCTGCAAAGGAAGAGCTCGCAGCAAAAATCCGCCTGATTGCAAAGACGACCGGCGGCTGTTTGTCCCCCTTCGACAGCTGGCTGGTAATGCGCGGCATCAAGACACTGGCGGTGCGCATGGAGCGGCAGCAGGAAAATGCGGGCAACATCGCGCGCTGGCTGACGGAGCAGAAGAAAGTCAGAAAAGTATATTATGCTGGACTGGAAACGTATCCTGGTTATGAGATCAATGCAAAGCAGGCGAGAGGTGCGGGTGCGATGATTTCCTTTGACGTCGACAGCGTGGAAACGGCACAGCGCGTGCTGGAAAAGGTGCGCGTCATCACCTTTGCGGAGAGCCTTGGGGGTACAGAATCTTTGATCACCTATCCGATGAAGCAGACCCATCCGGATGTTCCGAAGGAGTGGAGAGAAAAGCTCGGCATCACCGACACTCTGCTGCGCCTGTCCGTTGGACTGGAGCATGTGGACGAGCTGATTGCGGATCTGGAGCAGGCGTTTGTTTCCTGAGAAACAAATCCACGCTGCGGGGACTGTATTGCGGCGGAGCAGAAAAAAGTCGCGTTTGCGACCCGTTGCAGGCATAAGAATCCTGCAGGGCAGGATTTTTGTTGAGAGGGAGATTAGAAATGACAACCTATAATTTTGACCGGGAAATTGACCGGAAAAAGACAAACAGCCTGAAATATGATTTCGCCGTGGAACGCGGACGTGACGTAGATGTGTTGCCATTGTGGGTGGCGGATATGGATTTTCAGGCGCCGAAGCCTGTGTTGGATGCACTGCAGAATGCGGTTTCCCATGGGATTTTCGGTTATAGCGAGGTAAAAGGAGAATATTTTGACGCGCTGTATCGCTGGTTTGACAGTCGGTTTGACTGGCAGCCAAAGTCTGAATGGCTTGTAAAAACCCCCGGTGTGGTATTCGCCCTTGCGATGGCGGTACGCGCCCTGACAAAAGAGGGCGACAGTGTACTGATTCAGCCGCCGGTTTATTACCCGTTCTTTGAAGTGATTCGCGATAACAATAGAAAGATCGTAGAAAGCCCGCTCCTTTTAACAGACGGACATTATGAAATTGACTTCGACGATCTGGAAGAAAAGATCGCATCCCAGAATGTAAAGCTGTTTTTGCTGTGCAGTCCCCACAATCCTGTCGGCAGAGTCTGGACAAAAGAAGAGCTTCAAAAACTGGGAGAGCTTTGCGACCGCTACCATGTGTTCGTTGTGGCAGACGAGATTCATTGTGATTTCGCCTTTCCGGAGCATCCGCATACGATATTTGCAAAGGCATGTCCGCAGCTGGAAGAAAAGATGATTCTTTGCACTGCGCCGAGTAAAACCTTTAATCTGGCGGGGCTGCAGGTTTCCAATATCTGGGTTCCCGGAAAAGAGGTCCGGGACAGATTCAAAGCCGAGATCAACGCAGCGGGATATTCCCAGTTGAACGCCCTCGGTTTAATCGCGTGCCAGGCAGCTTACGAAAATGGCGGCGAGTGGCTTGAGCAGTGCCAGGCATATTTGCGGGAAAATTTGAAGGTCCTGCGAAGCTTCTTAAAAGAAAGACTGCCTAAGATCCGTCTGATCGAACCGGAAGGCACTTACTTTGCATGGTTGGACTGCTCGGGACTGGGACTGTCGGACACAGCGTTGGAAAATCTCATTGCACATCAGGCAAAGCTCTGGCTGGATGGCGGCTCTGTCTTTGACAAAAAGTCGGGACAGTTTGAACGCATCGTACTGGCGTGTACGAAAAAAACGCTTTTGCAGGCGCTTACACAGCTGGAAGCAGCTGCCGGGGAAGAAATTCATAACGCAAAAACAACTGCCGGGAGGCGGTGCTTTTATTCAATGAAACCTCTGTGCTGACGCCGGAAAAAACCATTGAATATTTTATTCATGACAATAGAATGCTCGCAGAGCGTGCATTCTATTGTTTAAAAAGGGTTGACAGATCCGAAAAGACAGAATATAATCACATTAACATATAAAGTAAGTAGGTTTAAGGAGGAAGAGCAAATGAGCAACGTTTATACATCCGCAGATCAGTTAATCGGCAGAACTCCCCTGCTGGAGCTGACACATATTGAAAAGGCAGAGGGCTTAAAGGCACACATCTATGGCAAGCTGGAATACTTTAATCCTGCAGGCTCTGTAAAGGACAGAATTGCAAAAGCGATGATCGATGATGCAGAGGCAAAGGGCGCATTAAAGGCAGGCTCTGTAATTATTGAACCTACCTCCGGCAACACCGGCATCGGCCTTGCGTCTGTTGCAGCGGCGAGGGGCTACCGTATCATTATCGTAATGCCGGAAACCATGAGCGTAGAGCGCAGACAGCTGATGAAGGCATACGGCGCAGAGCTTGTCCTGACAGAAGGTGCAAAGGGCATGAAGGGTGCAATCGCAAAGGCAGACGAGCTGGCAAAGGAAATTCCCAACAGCTTCATTCCCGGACAGTTTGTAAACCCTGCAAACCCGGAGGTACACAAAAAGACAACCGGTCCTGAGATCTGGGAAGATTTGGATGGCAAGGTTGATATCCTGGTAGCAGGCGTTGGTACGGGCGGAACCGTGACCGGTACAGGCCAGTACTTAAAGAGCAAAAAGGCTGATGTAAAGGTTGTTGCTGTAGAGCCTGCAGGCTCTCCGGTTCTGAGCAAGGGCACAGCCGGCGCACACAAGATCCAGGGAATCGGCGCAGGCTTCGTACCGGACGTACTGGACACCGGGGTTTATGACGAAATTATTACCGTAGAGAATCAGGATGCGTTTGCAACCGGCAGAAAGATCGGCCATCAGGAGGGCGTGCTGGTAGGCATTTCCTCCGGTGCAGCAGTATGGGCAGCGATCGAGCTTGCAAAGCGTCCCGAAAATGAAGGAAAGAACATTGTTGTGATCCTGCCGGATACCGGTGATCGTTATCTGTCTACCCCTCTGTTTGCAGAAGAGTAAGAGGCAGATGTCCTTCAAACCATTCGTGAAAATTTTCTTGACAGAGCGAAACGGGTATGCTATCTTGTAAAAAACAAAAAGCGATGACGAAGAAAAGTAGTACAGACAGACGGCACAGAGAGCAGGCGATGGTGGGAGTCCTGCGCGGATATCTGTAGGAAAGAACACTTCCGAGCTGCAAGCTGAACGCAGGATCTGTAAGTAGGCGAGCCGGAGTCCCACGTTACAGGGATAGCGTTTCATGGGAACGCGAAAAAGGGGCCGTACAAGGAAGTGCGGCAAGTTAGGTGGCACCGCGGATATAGCAGCAGCTATTCGTCCTATCTCCAATAGGACAAATGGCTGCTGCTTTTTTGCGTTCTTACGTAACGCAGCAAAAGAAAAGGAGGAAAAGCTTATGTGTTCCATTCTCTGCTACGCGGGAAAAGATGTCACCAAAGAAACGATGGAAGGATATCTGTTAAAGACAAAGATGAGAGGACCGGATGCCCAGCAGGTCGTTGAGACCGAATTCGGGTATCTCGGCTTTGCAAGACTTGCGATCATGGGGTTGACCCCGGACGGTATGCAGCCGTTTCAACGGGACGGCAGCTGGGTGATCTGCAATGGTGAAATTTACGGCTTTCGCAAAATCAAAAAGGAGCTGGAAGAGCGCGGTTATCAGTTCCAGAGCGGTTCCGACTGTGAGGTTTTGCTTCCGCTATATGAAGAATATGGACTGGAAATGTTTTCCCATCTGGATGCGGAATATGCCTGCGTATTGTACGATCATAAAAGCGGTAAGCTGATCGCAGCCCGTGACCAGATCGGAATCCGTCCGTTGTTTTATGGTTATTCCAAGAGCGGAAAGATTGCATTTGCCAGTGAGGCAAAGAACCTGATCGGCTGGGTGGACGAGGTGCGTGCATTTCCGCCCGGAAGCTATTATTACGATGGGAAATTTGTCAAATATGAGGATATCGCAGCTGTCCATGGTTATGTGCACGAAGATATTGATGTGATTACAAAAAACATCCATGATAAGCTGACGGAGGGGGTAAAGAAACGTCTGGATGCAGACGCTCCGCTGGGCTTTTTGTTATCCGGCGGTCTGGACTCAAGTCTTGTATGTGCAATTGCAGCAGATATTTTGAAAAAACCGATCAGGACCTTTGCAATCGGCATGGACACAGATGCGATTGATTTAAAATATGCAAAAGAAGTCGCTGATTTTATCGGCGCAGAGCATACCGAAGTCATCATGACAAAGGAAGAAGTGCTGGAAAGCCTGGAAACCGTTATCGAAGCGCTTGCAACCTATGACATCACGACGATCCGCGCGAGCATGGGCATGTACCTTGTCTGCAAGGCAATCCATGAAAAAACAGACTTAAAGGTGCTGCTGACCGGTGAAATTTCCGATGAACTGTTCGGCTATAAATATACGGACTTTGCACCGAGCGCGGCAGCCTTTCAGGAAGAGGCAGCAAAGAGAATCCGTGAGCTGTACTGCTATGATGTCCTGCGTGCCGACCGGTGTCTTGCGGCAAACAGCCTGGAAGCCCGTGTACCCTTCGGCGATCTCGACTTTGTCCGTTATGTGATGTCTATTGACCCGGCGAAGAAGTTAAACACCTACGGAAAAGGAAAATATCTGCTGCGCAAGGCATTTGAAGCAGATCATATTTTGCCGGAAAACATCCTGTGGAGAGAAAAAGCTGCATTCAGCGATGCAGTAGGACACAGCATGGTGGATGATTTAAAAGAATACGCAGAGAAGTATTACACCGACGAGGAATACGAAACGCTCCGCCAGAAATATGATTTTGCACAGCCCTTCACAAAAGAAAGCCTGCTGTATCGGGAAATCTTTGAAAAGTATTATCCCGGACAGGCAAGGATGGTGCCGGACTTCTGGATGCCCAACAAGAGCTGGGAGGGCTGTAATGTCAATGACCCCAGTGCCCGTGTGCTGGCAAACTACGGTGACAGCGGAAAATGAAAAAGAATCCTGCTCTACAGGATTCTCCGCCTGCGGCGGGTCGCGCAAGCGACATTCTACCATTCCGCCGCAGTGCGATCCTCGCGGAGCGTTTTTATCGTATGGAAACGAAGTTTCCTATACGATAAAAATAACGGGTGGGGCTTATAAGCCCCACCCGTTTACGCGTTCCATTCGCATTCGCCGGACGTGCGGAACATCAGCAGCGCCTCGCGGCAGGAAAATTCACCCAGCTCATAGTATCCGTGGGAAAGTCGGTTGATGCGTTCCAGAGAAACTGCGCGGTTGGCACATTTTGGCTGGTCATAAATAAACCGGATGCCCTTGGCGTAATATTCAGCGTCGAATTCGGGAGTCCCTTCTTCCTCATAATAAGGGTCGAAGAAAAACACCTCGTCTTTGGAAATGCCGGTTAAAAGCACATAGTGCGGAACTTCAAGAAAAAGACGCAGCACGACAGCTGCGCCGTGCAAAAGCGCCTGACTGATTTCGCTGTCCGGGGACAGTGTAACATCGTTACCGAAAAGAAACTGCGTCTGGATCGGAAAAGAGCGGACAGCTGCCAGCTGATTTAACCAACTGCCGACAAAACGCATTGCGGCGGCGGAAGTGCCGTGACGGCATGGTTGTCCCTGTTCGTTATAAGTGTCCATTGTATAGAGCATAATACATTTGAGGATGTCAGGACTGATTTCTTCCCGATCAAACAGGTAGCGGATTCCGTTGGTAATAGAAACAGAACCGCAGTCATATTCTGAGGACTGATAATTTAAGTAATTTTTCATTGAAAAATCCTCCGGTAAAGCATATTATATAAGGTCAGTGGATTGTTTCGTACTGCGCACTCCCACAATCCTACCCACCTATGAGCAAGCTCCTGTGGGCTTAGACCTTTTGATCCTGGCATCATGATAGGATAGAAAGAATCGTGCGCTCTGCTGTCGAATATAACGCGAACCCCGTATTTTGTCAAGAATATGGGAATAGAGTCTTGACAGATCGAAAAAAATAGAATACAATTCTCACTAACATACCGGATAGATAGGTATTGAGCGGCGGATGATTCGCCTAAAAGGAGGAGCAGTTATGAAAAACGAAACAGGATCTTAAGCCTGCTTCTGGCAGGAGTGATGGCGCTGGGACTGACCGCGTGCGGCGCATCGAATGCAGGTGCTGCAGCAGATGAAACCGGAAGCGCAGCGGTGAGCACAGAGAGTGCATCCTCAGACACAGCAGCTTCGGGAGAGAAGATTATCAACGTCGGTGTGACCAATACCATCGGCAGTATCAATCCCCTTTTGTTAAACGGCGGCGAGATTAACAAATATGCGACCGGACTGATGTTTTTGCCGTTGATGGAGCTGGATGCTGACCTGAACTTCGAGGGCATGCTGGCAGATTCCATCACAACAGAAGATAACAAAAACTTTATCGTTCACATCGATGATGCTGCAACCTGGTCGGACGGAACGCCTGTTACAGCAGATGATGTGGTTTATACCGCGCTTCGCCTGGCAAGCCCGGTCATCGGCAATACTGCAATGATGTATTATGTATTTGAAGGTGTTGGCGACGACGGCTTTGTAGAGGAAGGTGCAGAGAGCATCGACGGCATTCAGAAGGTAGATGATAAAACGGTACAGTTTACGACCAAAGAAGAAATGCCGATTACTACCTTTGAAAACAGCTATGCGAGATATCTGCTGACTCTGCCCAAGCATGTGATCGAGCAGTATTCCGAGGAAGAGCTTTCCACAGCGGATTGGTTCAACCATCCCGATGTTGTCAGCGGACCGTTCATCGTAACGGATTTCGATGTGGATCATTATATTTCCTATGAAGCGAACAAGGATTATTGGAAGGGCGCGCCCAAGATCGACAAGCTCAACATCAAAATCGTAGACGGCAGTCAGCTGTATGCAGGTCTGCAATCCGGCGAAATCGATATCACCCAGCAGACGATGAGTGATATCCCGCAGGAGGACTATGAGAGCGTAGAAGCCCTGGACAACGTAGACGTTGTATACGGCTCCCCGGTTACCAACCAGTCCGTATTTATCCAGACAAAGAACGTTCCGGATGTAAAAGTTCGTCAGGCGATGCTGTATGCGATTGACCGTCAGCAGATTCTGGAGGAACTGTTAAACGGACATGGCGAAATTGTAGATGGATTCCTGTCCAGTGCAAGCCCGTTCTATGATGATTCCCTTACACCGGTTTCCTATGATCCGGAAAAGGCAAAAGCACTTCTGGAAGAAGCTGGATGGGACGGCTCCCAGACAATCCGTTTCTATGTAAATTCCGGCGATTCGACCTTTGTAAACGCAGCCTCCATCATCGCTGCAGAGTGGGCTGCAGTCGGCATCAAGGCGGAAATCCAGACCGTTGACTTCGCAACGCTGATGAGCGTTGCAGGCACAGAGGACTATGATGTACTGGCAGTACAGTACACCTATGCGCCGGTGGATCCCTATCCGGATGTAGCATGGCTGCTTGGCGGTGAAGGAAGCTGGACCGGCTACAGCGACGATACGTTAAACGACGCGTTGACCAAATCCCAGCTGACAAGTGATCCGGAGGAAACAAAAGAGCTGTTCTCCGTTGTGGATAAAAAGGTACAGGAAGATGTTCCGATGTTCTCCGCCTATGTTATCAGCGCACAGGGGGCAGTCAGCAAGCGGATTACAGGTGCAACTCCCAGCGTATACGGCTTCTTCAACGATGTCCAGAACTGGGACGTAGTGGAATAAAGAAGAATCCTGTTTCACAGAATTCTATTCTGCCGCAGTGGGATCTTCGCGGAGTATTTTTATCAGAGAAAAAAGAAGTTTTCCTCCGATAAAAAGTTTGTATTTCATATATTTTATGCTATGATAATAACTGCCGCACATCTCTTTTTTGGGAGGTGTGCGGCAGAATCTGATATATGAGTAAAGTGAGGAAAAGCAAATGCCGCATTTACTGGAAGTAGAGGGACTGACAACCGTTTTTGACAGCGACTACGGACGCACTGTCAGCGTGGACCATGTAAATTTTCATGTAGATAAGGGAGAAGTTGTCTGTATCGTCGGCGAATCCGGCTGTGGCAAGAGCGTGACCTCACTTTCTATTATGGGGCTGCTTGGAAGAGGCGGAACCGTGACGGAGGGAAGCGTCGTATTCGAGGACAAGAACCTTCTGACGATGACGGAAAAAGAGCTGGATAAAATCCGGGGCGACCGTCTGACGATGATTTTCCAGGACCCGCTGACCTCTCTCGATCCGGTCTTTACAGTCGGCAACCAGCTGATGGAGAGCATCCGAAAGCATATGAGACTGTCAAAAGAAGAGGCGCGAAAGCGGGCAGAGCAGATTTTAGGAAAAGTTGGTATGCCCGATCCTCACGGTGTCATGAAAAAATATCCCCATACGCTTTCCGGCGGCATGCGCCAGCGTGTGATGATCGCGATGGCTCTGTGCTGCAATCCGGGCCTGCTGATCGCAGATGAACCGACGACGGCACTGGATGTGACGATTCAGGCACAGATTATGGCGCTGTTGCGCAATCTGCAAAAAGAGAGTGGGATGTCGATGATCCTGATCACCCATGACATCGGGCTGGTAGCGAGTATGGCGGACCGCGTGATCGTTATGTACGCCGGACAGATGATCGAGGAAGCACCGGTAAAGGAGCTGTTTGCTGCGCCGGCACATCCGTATACAAAGGCACTTTTGCAGACGGTTCCCGGAATTTATGACGAAAAGGACAGGGAGCTTGTCGCGATTCCCGGCATGGTCCCGGAGAATTATGATTCGATCCCCGGCTGTCGGTTTGCAGACCGCTGCGCCTTCCGGACAAAAGGCTGCGATCAGCCTCAGAGCTACAGACAGATCGGGGAAGGACATTTTGTCAGATGTATGCTCGCCAAAGAAGGAGAAACGTGAAGATGAGCATAAATATGGAAGAAAAAAACACGGAGAAGGAGCCGCTGATCCGGGTAGAAAACCTGAAAAATATTATCCCATCCGGGGCGGCGTTATTACCCATACGACAGGCTATGTGCATTCAGTGGACGGCGTTTCCTTTTCGATTGCAGAGGGAGAAACCCTCGGTCTGGTGGGCGAATCCGGCTGCGGCAAATCGACGGTGGGCAGACAGCTGGTCGGCCTGGAAAAGCCGACGGGCGGCAGGCTGTTTTATCATGGAAAGGATATGGAGAAGCTTTCCGGAAAAGAGAAAAAGAGCGTGCGCACGCAGCTGCAGATGGTGTTCCAGGACCCATATTCTTCCCTGAATCCGAGAAAGCATATTTATGAAATTTTATCCCAGCCGATGCTCTATCATGGGATTTCCAATAAAGAAACTGTCCACAGGGATGTTGATCGACTGCTGGATATGGTAGGACTTCCCAAACACGTCCTCGGGCGCTACCCGCATGAGTTCTCCGGCGGACAGCGGCAGAGAATCGGGATTGCGCGGGCGCTGTCTTTAAATCCCAGGTTTTTGGTCTGCGATGAGCCGGTCAGCGCGCTGGACGTTTCGATTCAGGCACAGATTCTGAATTTGCTGCGCAGCCTGCAAAAGGACCTCGGGCTGACGTGCATGTTCGTTGGACATGGACTCGGCGCGGTCAATTATGTGAGCGACCGGATCGCAGTCATGTACCTTGGTAAAATTGTGGAGATCGGACCGGCGCAGGAGGTGTTCCATCATCCGGTACACCCTTACACCCGCGCCCTGATCGATGCAGTGCCGATTGCAGATCCTGAAAAGCGGGAACAAAAACCGCTTCTGACCGGAGAAATCGGCTCCAGCACGAACCCGCCCTCCGGCTGCCGTTTCCATCCGAGATGTCCGTACGCGACGGAAAGCTGCAGACAGGAAGTGCCGGAGCTTTGCAGTATTTTCCCAGGCAGCAGTCATCTTGGCGGCGTGCCCATATGCAGTTGCGCAGCTGGCTGGCGGCGCACCAGCATACGATGCGAAGATGCAGCAGGTTGTCGTAGAGCAGAAATGGAGATAAAAGTGACATGGGAAAATATATGATCAAGCGCATTCTGATCGCCATCCCGGTTCTGATCGGGATCACGGTCATCGACTATGCGATTATGTGTCTTGCGGGCAGCCCACTGCAGATGCTGCAGGGACCCCGAATTTCCCAGGCTGCGGTTGCGGCAAAGGAAATTGCCCTCGGTCTGGATAAACCGTTTTATGTGCAGTATTTTGTCTGGTTAAAACAGCTTTTACATGGAAATATGGGCTATTCGATCAAGTCCTATCAGGCAGTCAGCGAGATGATCGCAAGCCATTTGGGACCGACGCTTTTGCTGATGGGCGTATCGCTTCTGGTCAGCTTGCTGATGGCGGTGCCCGCCGGAATTTACAGTGCGATCAAGCAGTATTCCGCAGGAGATTATACGGTTGTTACACTTTCCTTCCTGGGAAGCAGCGTGCCCGGATTTTTCCTTTCTTTGCTGTTGATTTATCTGTTTACGGTAAAGCTTGGCTGGCTTCCGTCCAGCGGAATGGCGACGCTCGGAACTGCAGGCGGCGCGGGTGATGTGGCAAAGCATATGGTGATGCCGGTGTTAGTCCTGGCTACCTCCATGGCGGGTACAAATATCCGCTATATTCGAAGCGCGATGCTGGAAATTTTGCAGCAGGATTACCTACGCACGGCAAAGGCAAAGGGAATCGGAAGATTTCTTGTCATCAATAAGCATGCGCTGCGCAACGCACTGATCCCGATTATTACGGTAATCGGAATGGAGATTCCGGTGCTGTTCGGCGGTCAGGTTATCATTGAACAGGTCTTTTCCTGGCCGGGACTCGGACTGATGACGATGAGCGCAATCACGAACCGGGATTATCCGGTTATTATGGGTGTCTGCCTGCTGTCTGCAATCGTTGTGCTGGCGGCAAACCTGATTACGGATATTTTATATGCGCTGGCAGACCCGACAATCCAGCTGAAATAGGAGCGGCGAAGATGGAGAAAAAAGATCGTATCAAAAAAGATATTTCAAGAGAAAGCTATTTGCAGACCGTCATCCGTCGTTTTAAACAGCATCATCTGGCAACGGTCAGCCTTGTGATTTTAGCGGTTTTGGTGGTGGCAGCGCTTTTGGCACCGATCATCGCACCGTATAATCCGGATGAAATCGTCGGAGGCTTTTCCAAAGCGCCAACAGCAGAGCATTGGCTGGGAACGGATCAGATCGGTCGTGACGTCTTGAGCCGGCTTTTGTATGCAACGCGGATTTCCCTGTTGGTCGGTGTGCTGGCGACGGCGATCTCTACTGTGATCGGTGTGATTCTAGGACTGATCGCCGGGTATTTTGGCGGCGCTGCGGATATGATTATCATGCGTTTTACGGATATGGTCATGTCGTTTCCCTATATTTTGCTGGTGCTGGTTGCGGCGTCGATTTTTAAGCCGGGGCTCTGGAGCATCATCCTGATTCTGGGCTTTGTAGACTGGCCGGGAATTGCCCGTCTGGTTCGCGGCAATGTGCTGAGCCTGCGGGAGAGTAATTTTATTAAAAGTGATCTCGTGGCAGGAATGCCGCTTCCGTATATTCTGTTTTCCGAGATTCTGCCGAATACCGCTGCGCCGATTCTGGTGTATGCAACGTCGGTTCTGGCGTTGTCGATGTTGGATGAGGCGGCACTTTCGTTCCTCGGAATGGGTGTGCAGCCGCCGACCGCGAGCCTTGGAAACATGTTAAACGGCGCGCAGTCGCTGACTGTACTGACGAAACAGCCGTGGCTCTGGATTCCGTCCGGGCTGATGATCGTGGTGCTGGTCATTGCAATTAACTTTATCGGTGACGCGCTGCGGGATGCGCTGGATCCCAATAGCGGAAAGTAAGACTGGAACACGCAAAAGCAGAAAGGACTGCAGCAGGAACACTGCAGGAGGACATCGGAGGGATTTGCGATGATACAGGAAATGGATTTAATGGAAATTTTTTACTGGTTTCACAGACATCCGGAGCTGTCTTATGAGGAATACGATACAACTGCGCAGATTAAAAAGCTGTTGAAAGCAGCGGATGTAAAGATCCTGCCGATTCCGATGGAAACCGGTCTGATTGCGGAGGTAAAGGGAGAAAAGGATGGTCCGGTGCAGGCGCTTCGCTGCGATATTGACGCGCTGCCGATTACTGAGCTGACGGATTTACCTTATGCGTCGGAATGTCCGGGAAAGATGCACGCCTGCGGACACGATTTTCACATCACGGCGGGAATCGGGACTGCGATCTGGCTGCAGGAACATAAGGGCGAGCTCTGTGGGACAGTGCGGTTTTTCTTCCAGCCAGGAGAAGAGTCCTCCCTGGGCGCATGGAAAGTGTTGGAAACGACGGCACTCGATTCGGTTACGCGCGTCTGGGGCTTTCATTCTGATCCGACCAATTTGGTCAATGCCATCGGCATCCGGGAGGGCGCAGTTGCGGCGGCAGTAGATCGGTTTGTGATTACGATAACGGGCATCGGCTGCCACGGCGCACATCCGGATGATGGCGTTGATCCAATTCCGGCGGCTGCAGCCATGGTTCAGGCATTTCAGACGATCGTGACCCGCAATATCAATCCGTTCCATCCTGCGCTCATCAGCGTCACGCGACTGGAAGCGGGCAATACCTGGAATGTGATTCCACAGACGGCACAGCTGGAGGGAACTGTCCGCACCATGGATCGACAGGATCGCTGCCTGTTTGAAAAACGCTTAAAAGCAATTGCAGAACAGACCGCATCTGCCTATGGCGCGTCTGCAGAGGTCGAGTGGATTCCGGGTCCTCCGGCTGTTTGCAACGATGCAGAAATGGCGGCTTTTGCAAGGAAACGGCAGAAGCGGAGGGCTTTCAGACTGTTCCGGAAGAACAGTCGCTCGGCGGAGATGATTTTTCTTTCTACATGGAGAAAGTGCCAGGCTGCTATATTAAAATCGGCATCGGAAAGGGGGCGACAATTCATCAGCCGACCTTTCAGGTGGACCCGGCGGCATTGATGCCTGCGGTACGGTATTTGAGCCGTATGCTGCTGCGCTGGGGCGAGGAAAATGCCTGAGTGACGCAGCCGAGGAATATGCATAGTAATACGCAGCTTTTGCGTAAGAACACAATATAAGAAAAGGGGTAAAAAACATGAGCACATTTCGATTTGCCATTATGGGAGCAGGCAACATCGCACATCAGTTTTGCGATGCAGTGACGCTGGTGGAGGACTGTGAGGTGAGCGCGATCGCCAGTAAGGATCTGGGACGCGCACAAAAATTTGCGGAGGAATGCAGCGTAGCCCATGCGTATGACAACTATGAGCAGATGCTGATAGAGGAAAAGCCGGACTGTGTTTATATTGCAGTGACACCAAACGACCATTTCCGTCTGACGATGCTTTGTCTGGAGCATCGCGTTCCGGTGTTGTGCGAAAAAGCGATGTTTACAAACAGTGCAGAGGCAAAAGCGGTTTTTGAAAAAGCAGAAAAAGACCAAACCTTTGTAATGGAAGCGATGTGGAGCCGGTTTTTGCCCGCGGTCAACCAGGCAAAAAAATGGGCGGCAGAAGGAAAAATCGGCAGACTGGAAGCCTTACAGGGAAGAATCGGTTTTCTCGCGCCGGAGGGAGCAGACAATCGGTATCACAGCCCTTTGCTGTGCGGCGGAGCTGCGACGGATATCACGGTTTATGCCTATGAAATCGCGACCTGGCTGGTCAATGAGCCTGTCCGCAAAACCTATGCGGCTGCGAACCTTGATCAGACCGGTGTAGACTTAACCGATCAGGTTACGGTGAAGTTCGAACATGTGCTGGCAGATCTTGTGACGAGCTTTGCAGCGCCTATGGGCAACAGCATGGTGATCTACGGTCGGGAAGGGCGCATTGAGCTGCCCGATCCCCATTATGCATCCAAATGCTTTTTATATGGGGCGGATGGAATGCTGAAGGAAGAATTCACAGATACGACGACGCAGAAGGGCTTTACCTACGAGATCGAAGAGACGATCCGCTGCGTGCGCGCAAAGAAGACGGAAAGTCCGGTTGTTCCGCATGCGACGACAATTGCCTGCGCGGAGCTGTTTGACCAGATTCAGGCGGCAAAGAAAGAGTGAAATATCGGAAACAACGTGCAGAAAACGGCGGTACAGATTTTGAGCTCTGTACCGCTTTTGTGTTGGTGTACCCGGTCCGTATTCCTGCAGGGCGGGGTTTCTGTCGCGAAGTTTAGAAATAGTCCGAAAAATATGGTTTCTTGACCGGAATCAGCCGCTCCAGCCAGGTCAGCATGTAGTATTCCGTTGAGATTTTTTCATGGTCGTAAAGATAGGTCGGGCGCTTGTAGCCCATCATCAAGGCAGTGAGCGTGTTAATGTCGAGTTCTACGACGTTAATGGACTGATTGTCCTCGACACGCTCACAGGTTGTTCCACCCTCGTGCCAGGAAACGAGAAAATCTCCCTGATTCCAGGAAGCAAGGCCGTCTGTAACCCGGAAATGGATTTTGAAATCCTCCGGCTGGATCTGCCAGGGATACTCCTGCAAAAAGCTTTCAACATCCACGATTCGTGCCATAATGTAGGGAGCTATCGTTTCTTCAATCTCACTGTCTTCGAACAGATATGCCATGGGTTCGCCGGAATAATTATCCCCCGTACCTGTGTGATCATAGAAAAATGTGCGCTGATGTAGTTCCATAGACCGTGTCTTGCTTCGCTGGTTAAATAAACCATTTCCTTAATATGAAAAATTTCATTTGCAATGTAATAAACCAGATAACCAAGGGGCTTGTGCTCTTCATTATAATAAAGGGCTACGATCATATCATCATTTTCCCAGCGCCAGTATTCATCCCAGGCCAGCCTGTCTCGGATGAGCGCACCGTGGTGCTGCATGGCAAAATAGGAATACACGTTATGAAAATCCTCGGAATCCAGGCTGACACGTTCGACCATGCCCCGGACGGGAAAGGCCTTTGGAAGCTGCGTATCCTTGACTGTGAAGGTGAGCTTGTCGGACACAATCTCCCATCCCATTTTCCGATAAAATGGAATGGAATATGGATACAGAAATGAAATGGGAAGCTTCTTTTTGTGCATATAGTCGATGACATAGCGCATCAGGGAATGAATCAGTCCGCGTCCGGTGTATTCCGGATAAGTAGTGACTCCGGTGATGCCGCCCATCGCCATAATGTTGTCCTGAATGTTGATCTGCATGGAATAAACGACGATCATGGATGCCAGCTTTTCTTTATAAAACCAACCGAGTACATAAGCGTCCTCGAGAATCGGACGTTTGGCATATTTGATTTCCTCCTGCTCCCAGCCGGTCTGGAAGAGCTCGTAGGAGGTTACCTGAAAAGCATACTGTAAAAGTGCGTTGAACTGCTCCAGATCGTTGTGATCGAGCTCACGCATGCGGAAATCACCGTTGACTTCAAGGTAAGTGTGCGTGTCCTTGTCTGACATAGAAGATGCCTCTTTTCTGAATGATGCGGTCTTTAGATTTCAAAGACATCATACAACCAAATGAAAGGCTCGTAAAGAGGAAAACTTTTCGCATGACAGCTTTTGAAATTTAGGGTATACTGTGATATCAGAGAATCGTTTGGATGAAACGATGACAGAAAGGGACAGGAGGCAGAATTGATGAATCAGATTCCCCAGGCAGGAGAAATTTATCAGCATTTTAAAGGAAAGCTTTATCGGATTGTGGCACTGGCAACCCACACGGAAACCGGTGAGCAGCTTGTGATCTATCAGGCGCTTTATGGAGAGTTCCAGGTTTTTGCAAGACCGCTTTCCATGTTTCTGGAAAAGGTGGATGCAAAAAAATATCCTGATGCAGCGGGAAAAGACCGCTTTATGCGGATCCCGATGGCAGAAGCAGCGGCAGTGCCACGGCCTGTTCCAGCACCGTCAGAAAACCCTGTTGAGCCCCGGCCCGCTGCAATGCCGTCAGAGAACCCTGTTGAGTCCCGGGCCGTTGCAGCATCCTCTGAGAACTCTGTTGAGCCCCAGCCCGATCCCGGTCTGCTCGCTTTTTTAGATGCGGACAGCTACGAAGAAAAGCTGGAAGTATTTGCAGCGCTGGAGGGCAAAGCCGATCTTCATATGTTGAATGCCATCGCTGCTTCCCTGGATCTGGAGCTTTCGAAGGGCAGCTTGGAGGAGCAGTACGACACGCTGAAAAGCTGCCTGATGACACTGGAGCGTTATGAGTGCAATCGCCTGCGGTGATCAAAAAAGAAAAAAACGGAGAACTGGATTGAAGCAACAAACCCCAAGAAATATTGAAGTACAGAGAAAACAGGAACTGTTAAACCGGATTGCGCCGGGGCTATTAACATGGTATGATAAAAGCAGACGGAGCTTACCCTGGCGGGAAGAACCGACGCCGTATCGGGTCTGGGTATCGGAGATCATGCTGCAGCAGACGCGGGTCGAGGCGGTAAAACCGTATTTTGCGCGCTTTATGGAACGACTGCCGGATATCGAAGCGCTCGCCGAAGTGGATGATGATGAATTATTAAAACTTTGGGAAGGGCTCGGCTATTACAGCAGGGCACGGAATTTAAAGGCTGCGGCACAGCAGATTGTGACAGAATACGGCGGAGAGATGCCGTCGGATTACAGGGAGCTTTTAAAGCTAAAAGGAATCGGAAGCTACACAGCTGGCGCGGTTTCTTCGATTGCCTTTAAACAGCCCAATCCCGCAGTGGACGGAAACGTGCTGCGCGTCATTGCCCGGCTTTTGGAGGATAACAGCGATATTTCCGATCAGTCGGTAAAAAAAAGAGTAGAGGATGAACTGCGTCCTGTTATGCCAAAGGATCGCCCCGGTGACTTTAATCAGGCGTTGATGGAGCTTGGCGCAACCGTCTGTCTGCCAAACGGTGCACCGAAGTGCAGCAACTGTCCGTGGCAGGAATTCTGCCTTGTAGGATTGCATGGCACCTGGCAGCAGTATCCGCAAAAGGCAGCCAAAAAGGCAAGGACGATCGAAGATAAGACGATTCTCGTGATTCGGACGAGTAGACAGGTCGTTTTGCGTAAGCGTCCGAAAAAGGGACTGCTGGCGGGACTGTATGAATTTCCGGCGATGGACAAAAAGGCATCGTTGGAAGAGGTCAGGGAATGGCTGAAAAACAGGGTGTGGAAGCTGTCCGGATAGAGACGCTTCCGGAATCAAAGCATATTTTCACCCATAAGGAGTGGCACATGACCGGCTATCAGGTTCTGGTGGATGAACTGGAGCCCATGGGTCAGGATGAATCCCTTCTTTTGTTGAGACACAGGAAATCGAAGGAAATTACCCGATTCCGTCCGCATTTGCAGCCTACAGCGCTTATCTGAGAATTCAGACAGGTATCCAGAAGATGAAAGGAACAACACTATGAAACTGCTTTCTATTGCAATTCCCTGCTATAATTCGCAGGATTATATGGCACATTGCATCGAATCTCTGCTTCCGGGGGGAGAGGATGTTGAGATTTTGATTGTCAACGACGGTTCGAAGGATGACACCGCCAAAATCGCAGACGAATATGCGGCAAAATATCCTACGATCGTAAAGGCGATCCATAAGGAAAACGGCGGACACGGCTCTGCGGTCAACACCGGAATTGAAAATGCGACCGGAATTTATTTTAAAGTGGTAGACAGTGACGACTGGGTAAAAGAAGATGCCTATCTCGCCATTCTGGAAAAGCTGAGAGAGCTGACCGGCGGTGTGGATACACTTGATCTTCTGATCAGCAACTTTGTTTACGAAAAAGAGGGGTGAACGCCGCAAAAAGGTGATGCGTTATAAACATGTCCTGCCGGAATACCGTATGTTTGGCTGGGAAGATGTCGGACGTTTCCATGTCGGTCAGTATATCCTGATGCATTCCGTTATTTACCGGACGAAGCTTTTGCGGGAATGCGGTTTAAAGCTTCCGGAGCATACGTTTTATGTGGACAATATTTATGTCTTTGAGCCTCTGCCGTATGTCCGCAACATGTACTATCTGGATGTGAATTTCTACCGCTATTTTATCGGCAGGTCCGATCAGTCCGTCAACGAAAAGGTCATGACGGGACGAATCGATCAGCAGATCAAGGTCAACCAGATCATGACAGACTACTTTGTGGAAAAGAAGAGCGAGATTATGGGCAATAAGCCCCTTGCAAAGTATATGTTGAGCTATCTGGACATCATTACGACGATCTCCTCCATCCTGCTGATCCGCATCAACACACCGGAATCTCTCGAGAAAAAGCGTGAGCTGTTAAACTACATCAGACAAAAGGACAAGAAGGTTTACAGAAAGCTGCGAACGTGGTGAGGACCGAATTGAATTTAAGAAAACTATGAACAAACTGGGAATCGAGATGGCGCG